>Ga0070738_10002552_pt1 | contig 27526 bp, 22 predicted proteins | sample Coa_R2_2_FD_66446 | JGI IMG/M metagenome (GOLD analysis project Ga0070738, IMG submission 66446) | Surface soil microbial communities from Centralia Pennsylvania, which are recovering from an underground coalmine fire - Coalmine... | ecosystem: Environmental > Terrestrial > Soil > Unclassified ...
GCGCGGGGAGCGGGGGTTCATGTCTCGCCGGCCGAGAGCATCGATGCGATGCGGGCGGTCTCGACCGTCGGCATCTCCGATCGGGCTGTCCTGCGCGACGCGCTGCTGCTGACGCTCGCCAAATCCGAGGACGAGAAAAAGGCGCTGGGCGCCTGCTTCGATCTGTTCTTCGCCTCGCCCGAACCACAGCAAGCGGATGGCGACGCCGCAGAGCCCAGTGAGGCCGGCGAGTCCGGTGGCGAGACGTCGGACGAGAGCCCTCAAGCCACGCAGGATCATGGCGCGGAAGGTGGCGATGCCGGCCAGCCCGCCGGGCTTGGCGCACTCGCGCAGATGCTGTTGTCGCAGGACCGCGCTGCGATCTCGGCGGCGATCGCCAGCGCTTCAGCCGCGGCCTCGCTGACGGAGATCCGGTATTTCACCCAGCGCGGCATCTTCTCCGGCCGCATTCTCGAACAGATGGGCATCGCCCGCCTCAACGACGATCTGGAGACGCTGACGGCAACCAATCCTGCGCTCGCCGAACGGCTCTCGACCTTGACCGACGGCCTGCGCGAGAACGTGCGCGACGTGGTCGCGCAGGCGCTGCTGCTCTACGGACGCGAGGAGGCGGAGAATTTGCGCAACGAGATCCTGCGCAATGCGCCGCTGGCGCGGATCGAGCCGCGGCGGATCGAAGAGATGCGCACGCTGATCCGCCACATCGCGCGCCGGCTGCGTGAGCGCTACGCCAAGCCGCGCAAGCGTCAGCGCCGGGGTCATCTCGATGTCCGCCGCACCTTGCGGCGCAACGCCGCCTGGGGCAGCGTTCCCTTCCTCACCGCGTGGAAGCGGAGACATCGCGAGCGGCCGAAGATCGTCGCACTCTGCGACGTCTCGGGCTCGGTCGCCCGTGTCTCCGACTTCTTCCTGCTGCTGATCCACAGCCTGCACGAGGTCGTGTCCGACGTCCGCTCCTTTGCGTTCTCCGGACACCTGATCGAGGTCAGCGAGGTCCTGGAATCCAAGAGCGCGGAAGAAGCCATGCAGGACATCATGTCCAGGGTCGGCTTCGGCTCGTCGGACTACGGCACCTCCTTCGCCGATTTCGAGCGACAATGGATGGAGACCGTGACGCCGCACACAACGGTGATCGTGCTGGGCGATGCGCGCAGCAACAACCTCGATCCCGGCGCCGACATCCTGCGCCGCATCTCCGAACGGGCGAAGCGGCTGGTCTGGCTCAATCCGGAAGGACGCATGACCTGGGGCTTTGGCGATTCCGAGATGTTGCGCTACGCGACGTTCTGCAACCTGGTGCGGCAATGTTCGACCGCCCAGCAGCTGGAGCGCGCGATCTCCGACATCGTCGCGGCCTATCGTTAAAAGGCGAGACGGCGGCGGTGACCTCGCGGCAAAGTGAAAAGATGACCCCTGTCATCCCATTGATGGGCGACGCGCTGCGACTACGTGAAAGTGCAGTTCAACGCCATGATCACGGAGAATGACAATGGCCAGTAGATCCCACAAATCCACCCAGTATCGCTATGAGCTCGTGCACGGCGAGGATGCCGACTTCGTCGCCTATCAGCGTCGTCTCGGCGGCGTGTGGCAGACCTTTTCGACTTGGATGGTCCCGCGTAGCGGCTGCGAATAGTCGCTTGGAGCGCTGCTCCTAGAGCGGTGCCGGCGGATCGAAGGCGCGAATTGGCGGCAGGTTTCCCGAAAATTTCTCGCACTCGACCACAGTCACCTGACCGCAGCAGCCTTGTGCGAGACGCGATGTGCCGATGTCGCGGGTCAGGACGTTCGGATTGCCGTGGACGCACATCGGTTGCGGCTCCGCGCCCGGCTCGGGATCGTACCACGCGCCGGTCGAGAGCTGGATCACGCCGGCCATCACGTCGTCGGACACGATCGCGGCGGCAAGACAGGCGCCGCGATCGTTGAACAGGCGAACGATGTCACCATCCGCAATGCCGCGGCGCGCCGCATCGGCGGGGCTGAGACGAACCGTCTCCCGTCCCCTGATCTTCTTCGACTGGCTGTAGGCGCCGAAGTCGAGCTGGCTGTGCAGCCTCGTCGAGGGCTGGTTCGCGATCAGCGTCAGGGGATGACGCTCCGAGGCAGGCTCTGTCGATGGCAGGAAGCTCGGATGCGCAGGGCAATCCGGATAGCCGCACCTTGCGATGGTCTCCGAATAGATCTCGATCTTGCCGCTTGGCGTCGGCAGCCTGTTGTTATCGGGATCGTCTCGAAAGGCGCGCAAGGAGCCGCCATCGTCGCGCGCTGAAGGCAGCATGAGCTCGCCGCGCTGCCAGAACTCCTCGAAATCGGGCGCGTCGCAGCCCATCTCCGCCAACGCCCGTCGCGTCGGCTCATACAGATGCGCGAGCCATTGCCGGCTGCTCCGCCCCTCGGTGAAGGCCTCCTCGACGCCGAGCTTGCGCGAGAGCTCGGCGAAAATGTCGAAATCGTCGCGCGCCGCGCCGATCGGGTCGGCGACCTTGCGCATCGCGATCAGCCGCGGGTCGGTCGCGGCGGCGCCGATGTCGTCGCGCTCCAGCGTCATGGTCGCCGGCAGCAGGATGTCCGCAAATCTCGCCGTCGGCGTCCAGGCGCTCTCATGCACGACGATGGTCTGCGGCATGTTGAATGCGCGGCGCAGGCGGTTGATGTCCTGGTGATGGTGGAATGGATTGCCGCCCGCCCAGTAGACCAGCTTGATGTCGGCATAGCGCAGCGATTGGCCGTTGTAGTCGAACGGCTGGCCCGGATTGAGCAGCATGTCGCTGATGCGTGCGACGGGAATGAAGTCACGCACATTGTTCGTGCCCTGCGGCAGGGTCGGGATCGGAACCGCGTTGACCCGGCGACCGGTGTGAGCGAGCGAGCCGAGCGCGTAATTGTAGCCGCCGCCGGGAAGGCCGATCTGGCCGAGCATCGCCGCCAGCACCGCGCCCATCCACACCGGCTGTTCGCCATATTGCGCCCGCTGCAGCGAATGCGACACGGTAATCAGGGTGCGGCCGCGCGCGATTTGGCGGGCGAGATCGACGATAGCTGCCGCCGACATGCCGGTGATCGCGGCCGCCCAGGCGGCGTCCTTGGCCGTTCCGTCATCGCGGCCGAGCAGGTAACGCTCGAAACGCTCGAACCCGGTGCAGTAGCGCGCCACGAACGCCTCGTCCCAGAGGCCTTCAGCAACAAGCGTGTGCGCGAGCGCCAGCATCAGCGCAACGTCGCTGCCGACCTTGATCGGCAGCCAGGTCGCATTGGCTTGATCCGGCAGATCATCACGCAGCGGGCTGATGCAGAAGAAGCGGGTGCCACGACGCGCGGCGCGCGCCATGGCGTCGCGCTCGATGTGCCGGCTAAGGCCGCCGCTCGCGACCGCCGTATTCTTCAGCGCCATGCCGCCAAAGGCGAGCACAGTGTCGGTGTGTTCGACGATCTGGTCCCAGGTGACGTTGCGGCGCGAGTGGCTTTCATAGCCGCCCATGACATGCGGCAGGATCACGGCCGAGGCGCCTGCGCTGTAGGTGTTGACCGAGCGCACATAGCCGCCGAAGGCCGTGTTGAGGAAGCGATGAACCTGGCTCTGGGCGTGATGAAGCCGGCCGGCGCTGGACCAGCCATAGGAGCCGCCGAAGACGGCGGCGCCGCCATAGTCGCTGCGCACCCGCACAAGCTCGGCTGCGAGCAGGTCGATCACCTGCTCCCAGGAGCGTTCGACAAAGTCCGGCTCGAAATCGCGTCTCCCGCGCGCCTTGCCTTCGAGCCACGATCTTCGCACCATCGGCCGCAGGACCCGGGCCTTGTGCCGCAGTGCATTGTTGAAGTTATCGAGGATCGGCGAGGGCGCCGGATCATGCTCATAAGGCCTGACGTCCAGCGTCGTGCCGTCCCAGCGCGCCGAGAATGCGCCCCAATGGGAACTATGCGGGCTCCAGATCGCGGCGCGCTCGTTCATCCATCAGCTCCCAAATTTCGAAACCACCCGCCCGCAGCACGGCTTGCTGCCGCAAGCGCCAATGCCGCAACCGGCAACAGCGAGCTGAGCCGCAGGGATGATTTATGACGCGATCACCTCCGGGCTGACAAGGACAACTATCCGCCGATCTGCGCCGGATGACATGTGGCCAGGTCATGGCTACTTGAGATATCACGACTTGAATGGAGGCGTGACGTCATGACGGTCTGCACAGTTCACGCGGTGCGCGGAGGCATTTGGAAGGCGACGCAAATGGCAGTTCAGGTTCTCCTCCGCAGGGGCATCGGTGCCACCGTTATCGTGTTGTGTATGACCTTTGCATGTCCCGCGACCGCGGAACCGGCATCGCCTGACCACGTTTCCCTTTCGGAGTCCTCGATCAGGTGGAGCACCGTCAAATACGCCACCGATGCGGAGAACGGTTTCGTCCGCGGTTCGCTCGACGACAGGACGATCGTCGATCGCGTATTCAAGACCTATCTGCTCGAAAACAAGTATCTGAAGGTGACGCTGCTGCCGGAATTCGGTGGCCGCATTCTTTCCATCATCTACAAGCCGACCGGCCATGAGGAGCTTTATCGCAACGAGGTCGGCGTGCCCTATGGGATCGGGGCCGGCAATTTCTATTACGATTGGCTGATGGTGTATGGCGGCATCTTCCCCACTTTCCCGGATCCCGAGCACGGCAAGACCTGGCTGAAGCCATGGGCGTTCAAGGTGGTGAAACAAGGCGACGACGAGGTGACCGTGGCCATGTCGCTGACGGACAATTTTGCCTACGCCGCGGCGCCCCCAAAGTTCCGGCGGGGCGCGAGCGGCATCGCAGCGACCTACTATGTGACGCTGAAGGCTGGCCGCGCCGCGCTTGACGCGCGCGTCGTGCTGACAAATCCGGGGCACGAGGCGGTCCCATACGAATACTGGACCTGCACGACGCTCGCGCCGGGATCGGACCCGAACCATCCAAAGGCCACGGGCGGCGCCGAAATCATTGCGCCGGTCAAGGCCTACACCACGCCCGCCTGGTCATCGAATATCGCGCAGGGCGACGCCAGCGCCGGCGCCGACGAGCGCCGTTTCGACAGGCTTCGGTATTTCAAGAACTGGCCGACCATGGGCATCGCCTACGCCGCGCCTGATATGCAGGGTGGAAATTTCTGGGGCGTGATCAACCACGACAATGAAGAAGGGATCATCCGCATCGCCGACAACAGGATCACGCGAGGACTGAAAATGTGGACCTGGGGATTTCCGTCGTTCACGCAACAAACCGATGCCCGCAAGGCGCCGAGCGAAGCGCAGCCTTATGTCGAACTGTGGGCGGGCGTCTCGGACCAGTTCTTCCACAGCGCCGAGCTTCCCGCCCGCGGCGAGGTGTCCGTTCCCGAAACCTACGGCCCGACCGTCGGCATGAGCAATGTGACCGATGCCAACGAGAACATTCTGGTCAATCTCGAGGCCAAGGGAAACAGCGTCACCGTTCAGTTCGTCAGCTTGGAGCCGGCCATGCCGCTACACGTTGCGCTCAAACGCGGTGAGACAGTCCTGTTCGACGGGGGCGTGAAAGCGGATCCGAAACTGGGGAACGAGATCGTCGCGGCTGTTCCCGCCGGCAGCCATGGTGATCAGGTCCAACTGACGATCAGGAGCGCGGAAGGGAGGGACGTCATCGCGGCCGAGACAAGGATCAAGTGAGTTTTATCTCGGCAAGACCCTATCGCGCTCGCGCATCACGTGAATTGCCGAATTGGGCCGGTGGGATGATCGAGTGGCGCGCGGCAAAATCGATCAAGGCAGCTCGCGCGGCACTATCCGGCTGCAGCAATTCCCTGTGCGTGCCGAACAAGGTTACCGCGAGTTCGATCTCGTCTTGCCAATTCGTGATCGCCGATGAGATCGCGCACAGGCCCGGAATGAAGCGACCGTCGACATATGCAATTCGCTCTTGTCGAACTTTCGTCCTTAGAGCGTCGACGCTGGCCGGCTCGGGAGTGAGATCCGGCCAGCTGAGGCCGGCAGCAGCGGTGCGCTCGAGCTCGTTTTGCAGGCGTGCGGTTAATTGCTGCGGCGGCAGATAAGCGAGAAAGACACGTCCGGTCGCGGAGTTCAGCAAGGAAAAGGTGCTGCCAAGACCGATCGACGTGGTTGTCAGATTGGGACCCCGCTCCAGCCTGACCACGGTGGGACCATTGTGGCTCCAGACCGCAAGCAGCGCGGCTTGGCCGGTCGCGAGCGCCAAGTCATCGAGCTCCTCCGAGGCGCGGAGGACGAAGTTGTTCCGGCTGATGGCGGCAACGCCAAGCTCCGCGGCTTCGCGGCCCAAATCATAGCGGCCGGATCGCTCCTTCTGCACCGCAAGTCCCGCATGGATGAAGCTCGCGAGATAACGATGCACCTTGCTTGGCGGCATGCCCGCTTCGCGCGCGATGTCTGATAGCGTCGCCGGCCCGTCAAACGATCGCAGCACCCGCAACACCGAAAGCGCCGCATCGAGCGCCTGGATGCCGCCGGGGGCCGTCCCGCCGCTGTCGTCGCTCGTGTCGTTCGCAGGCTTGCGTTTCATGTCAGCAGTTCCTTGAACGCGCCCGGCACACTCGCGCCGCGGAGTCCGCCTGTGTTCGTGACCGCTGCCCAGGCGCGCTGTTCGAAACCCGTGGCAACCTGCACATTCCCGACCGAAAGCTTGTAGTCGATTCGAAACCGCCGCTCCTGCCACTCGGCCACTTCCGCGCGGATCACCAGTTCATCATCGTAGCGCGCCGGCCCCGTGAACTGTGCGCCGACATTGACCAGAGGCGTGACGCTCCCAAACCGGCGCTTGAGCTCGCGCTGGCTTAGTCCATGGCTGCGCAGCCAGCGCTGATAGGTGCAGTCAAGCCAATAGAAGTAGTTGGGATAGAAGACGATTCCGGCTTCGTCGCAATCGCCCCATTCGATCGTGAAAGTCGTCTCAAACATCCGAAAACCTCCAGCCGAGCGGCCTGGAATCGAAGCTTAGCGTGAAAACCATATTTCCCTAATGTAAAAATAATTCCCCATTATGCAAAATCTATATTGCGTCTTCTGAAATCTATTGCATAATGCGCAAATAGAAGCGGCAAGCAAAAGCAATAAGGGAAGGAAGGTCATGCGGCTCGATCGCGTTGCTGTGCTCGGCGGCGGCCCAGCGGGGCTGTACTTCGCCTATCTATGGAAGCGCCGGCATCCTGAAGCTCAGATCGACGTCTTCGAGCAGAACCCGGAAGGTGCCACCTGGGGATTTGGCGTCGTCTTCTCCGACAAGGCGCTCGATTTCCTTCGCGCCGATGATCCGGAAACCGCTGAAGCCGTTTCGGCCCGCATGGAGCATTGGCGTGACATCACGCTGGTTCACCGTGGTGAACGGGTCGCGCTGGACGGAGTCGGCTTCTCCGCGGTCGGACGACTAGACTTCCTCATCCAGCTGACCGCCCGCGCACGGTCCGCAGGCGCAAACCTCCGGTTCGGCACTGCCGTGCGCTCCGTCGATGAACTCGCCGGATACGATCTGATTGTCGCCGCCGACGGCGTGAACTCTCTGGTGCGAAGGACCTATGAGGGCGACTTCAAGACCTCGCTGTCATACGACGACAACAAGTTCGCCTGGTACGGCACCACGAAACGGTTCGAGACACTGACCCAGACCTTTGTCGAAACCGAGTTCGGCAGCTTCAATGCGCATCACTACCGCTACTCGCCGACGATGAGCACGTTCATTGTCGAGTGCGATCGCGCCACGTGGCTGCGCGCCGGCTTGGCCGAGAAGACGGAAGAGCAGAGCCGGACGCTTTGCGAGAAAGTGTTCGCCGACACGCTTGGAGGGCATCCGCTGGTCAACAATAAATCGGTCTGGCGCAACTTCCCTTGGCTGTGGAACGAGCGCTGGTCGCATCGCAATATGGTGCTGGTCGGTGATGCGCTTCATACCGCCCATTTCTCGATCGGATCCGGTACGCGCCTGGCGCTCGAGGACGTCATCGCGCTGGTCAAGGCTCTCGAAGGCGAACCCCGCGATCTCCGTCATGCGCTGGAGACTTACGAGCGCGAACGTCGCCCCGTCGTGGAGAAGCTGGTCAAGGCCGCGAGGACGAGCGCGGCCTGGTATGAGCGCTTTCCGGAGCACATGAAGCTCGCGCCGCTCGATTTCGCTTACAGCTACATCACCCGCTCGGGCCGGATCGACGCCAGCCAGCTCCGCGCGATGTCGCCGCGCTTCATGGCGCGGTACGACGCGAGTTCATCGGCATCGAGCATATCGCGATAAGAGGGGACGCTGCCATGACGGACCGAAGTGGCCAGGTGATCGTCGACCATGTACCCGACGATGCGCCGAGCGCGCAGGAGATCGGCTTTGCGATCCCTCGGCGCTACAACGCCAGCGACATCCTGTTCGGCAATCTGCGGGCAGGCCGGGGAGAGAAGGTCGCAATCTACAGTGCGGCGGGCGAGATCAGTTACGCCGAGCTGTGCGCCAAGGCCGCCCGATGCGGCAATGCGCTGGGCTCCCTCGGGCTTGCCGCGGGCGACCGCGTGCTGCTCCTCTTAAACGACACCGCGTCCTATCCGGCCGTTCTTTTCGGGGCGATCCGCGCCGGCCTGGTGCCGATGCTGATCAACACGCTGTCGCCAAAGGAGCTGATCAGCTTCTACCTGCAGGATTCGGCCGCACCGGTTGCGGTGGTCGACGCAGAATACGCCGCCCTGTTCGACCAGGAGACGATCGCGGGAACGCAGCTGCGGACGCTGATCGTGGTCAATGGTGAAACCGCGCGCGAGCCGTCCTCGATCCGTGTGCTGAATGGTGATCGATGGTTCGCCCAGTTTCCTGCGGAGCTGGACGCGGCGCCCACCAACCGCGACGACATGGCGTTCTGGATGTACAGCTCGGGCAGCACCGGCCGGCCGAAAGGCATCGTGCACTTGCAGCACGACATGGCCTATACGGCGGAGAGTTTCGGCCGCCACATCCTGGGGATCGAAGAGAACGACATCTGCTTCTCGGTGCCAAAAATCTTCTTCGCCTACGGCTTTGGCAATTCGATCACCTTCCCGTTCTCGGTCGGCGCCAGCACGGTGCTGCTCGCCGGCCGCCCCGAGCCGAATGCGGTGCTCGACATGATCGCGCGATTCAAGCCCACGCTGTTTTTCGGACTGCCGACGCTCTACAACGCGTTGCTGAATCATCCGCGTATCGACAATGCCGATTTGTCGAGCGTTCGGCTCTGCCTGTCGGCCGCCGAGGTGCTGTCGCAGGACCTGTTCAACGACTGGAAGCGGCGCTTCGGACTCGAGATCATGGAGGGGCTCGGATCGACCGAGGTCCTGCACATCTATCTCTCGAATACGCGCGAGCAGAAGAAGATCGGTGCCGCCGGCAAGCGCGTCCCTGGATACGAACTCCGGCTGACAACTCCCGAAGGCGAGCCGGTCGCGCAAGGCGCGGAAGGCGTGATGTGGGTTCGCGGCCATTCCAACGCGCCCTGCTACTGGAATCGACCGGACAAGACCGCGCAAACCATGCGCGAGGAGGGCTGGATCTGGACCGGAGACAGACTTGTTGAAGACAAGGATGGCTTCTTCACTTTCGTTGGCCGGGTCGACGATCTCATCAAGGTGAGCGGCCAGTGGATCTACCCGCTCGAGATCGAGCTCTGTCTGTCCGAACATCCTGCGGTCCGGGAGTGCGCGGTGCTTGGACTGGAGCTTGCCGACCGCCGGATGACCATAAAGGCGTTCGTCATTCTTCGCGACGGTTATTCGGAGAGCGAGCTTTTGACGCGGGAGCTGCAGGAGCACGTCAAATCGAAGCTGCTGCCCTACAAATATCCACGCCTGATCGAATACCGCGCCGATTTGCCGAAGACAGGAACGGGCAAGATCGATCGGCAGAAGCTGCGCAGCGCACCGCCGGAAGCCTGAAGCCGCTGGCGAGTCAGCCGCGAAACCTCACGACCGATCATGTTTCAAATCTCAGCGAGACAAACGATGTCCCAACATTCGATCATCGCTCCGACTGCCGATACGCCGGAGCGGCGGGCGTTCTACGACAAGATTGACAAGCAGAATCTCACGGCGCTCTGGCTGTCGCTCGCCGACCTGGTCACGCCCGAACCGAGAAGCGGCTGTCGTCCCGCGTCCTGGCGCTTTGACGACATCCGCGCCTATATGCTCGAGGCCGGAGCACTCATCACCGCCAAGGAGGCGGAGCGGCGCGTTCTCGTTCTGGAAAATCCCGGTCTTCGCGGCCAGTCCAGGATCACCACGGATCTCTATGCCGGCGTGCAACTGGTGATGCCGGGGGAAGTCGCGCCGGCGCACCGCCACACCCAGTCGGCATTGCGGTTCATCCTGGAAGGCGAGGGCGCCTACACCGCCGTGAACGGCGAGCGCACCATCATGCATGAGGGCGATTTCATCATCACGCCGCCCTGGGCCTGGCATGACCACGGCAATCCCAGCTCGAGCCCGGTGTTCTGGCTGGATGGTCTCGACATCCCCGTCCTGCAGATGCTGGACGCCTCGTTCGCCGAACATCTCGATGTCGACGAGCAGCCGATCACGCGGCCCGTCGGCGACAGCGACGCGCGTTACGGCAACAACCTGCTTCCCGTGGATCACAAGGGAGGCGGCGGCACCTCGCCGGTGTTCAACTATCCGTATGCACGCACACGCGAGGCGCTGGAACGGCTGCGACGGGCCGCGGCCTGGGATCCATGCCATGGTCTGAAGATGCGCTACACCAACCCGATCACCGGCAATCACGCCATGGCCACCATGGCGACCTTCATCCAGCTCTTGCCGAAGGATTTTGCAACCGCGACGTACCGCTCGACCGATGCGACGGTGTTCGTGCCGATCGAAGGCGCCGGCCGCAGCATCATCTCGTCCGCCTCCGGCGAGGACATCGTGATCGAATGGGGCAAGCGGGACGTTTTCGTCGTGCCGTCCTGGCATCGCGTGCGCCACGAGGCGCTGGGTGGCGACGCCGTACTCTTCTCCTATTCGGATCGACCGATCCAGGAAGCGCTGCATCTGTTCCGGGAGGACCGCGGCAATGCATGACGTCAGCACGCGATCCGATTTCGTCCTGCTGCCTCCGCCGCCGGCATCGGTTGCAGTCCACAATTCATCCGCGCGCTTTCCAGTGCGCCGGATCATCTGTGTCGGCCGCAACTACGCGGCACACGCACGTGAGATGGGGCGGGATCCCGATCGCGAGCCGCCGTTCTTCTTCTTGAAGCCGGCCGATACGGTGGTAGATGACGGCACGACGATTCCGTATCCGCCGCAGACCAGCAATTTCCACTATGAGATCGAGCTCATCGTCGCGATCGGGCAGGGCGGGACCGACATCCCCGTCGCGCGCGCACTCGATCATGTCTGGGGCTATGGGGTCGGCATCGATCTGACCCGTCGCGATCTGCAGCTTCAGGCTCGCGAGCAGGGCCGCCCCTGGGACTGGGGCAAGGGTTTTGATCTGTCGGCGCCGATCGCTCCCTTGCGGCCGGTCTCAGAAGTGGGACATCCGAAGACCGGACGCATCTGGCTTGCCGTCAACGGCGCGCTCAAGCAGGAGTCCGACATCTCCAAGTTGATCTGGCCGGTGCCGGACATTGTCTCGATCTGCTCGCAGTCGATGGCGTTGAAGCCCGGCGACCTTATCATGACGGGTACGCCGGAGGGCGTAGGCCCCGTGCAGCGGCGCGAAGTGATGACCGGAGGGATCGACGGCCTTGGCGAAATCAGGATAGCGGTGGGGTAGGTTCGATATTGGCGGATTCGCGTCGCCAGAAATCGCGATGGCGGGCGAGCACGCCTTCGGTGCTCGCCCGCCCGAAACGCGCAAGCTGCGGTCAGGCCTTCAGGGTCAACAAGCCGCCCATCGCCGGATCCGACATGCTGTCGGATCCGGTCTCGACGTGCCCGGCCAGCCGGTACTCGACGCTCGCATCTTCTGCGACCGTGACGACCAGGTCGTACCAGCCGTGGAATTGCCCGAGCGCGAGCCTGGCATCGGCGCGTCCGTTCGGACCAAGCGCGCGAATCATCTTCTCGCCGCTATATGCGTCAAGCACGGTCACGCTCGCTTTACGCGAACCGGTATTCTGCACGGAGAAGAAGATCACGGCGTCCTCGTCATCCGCATATTCAGAGCGGACGTCGAGCACGACAGCGCCAGCACCGACGCTGCCCTTGAAGACGCGCATGAAGCCGTTCGGACCGTAGACGGTCAGGTCGTATGAGCCTGCGACCGTCCAGCTTCCCGACAGCACCTTGCCGGCCTCGACCGTGTAGTTGCGGACCGGATCGGTGGTGCTGCCAGAGCGGACCTGGAACACCGCACCCGCCTCGCCGCTATTGACGAACTGCAACTCGACCTTGTTGCCGGCAACCTTGCTGTAGACGTTCAAGTCGTAAGGCAGCGCACGCGCCGGACGGATGCCTTTTTCCTGCGCGGGAATGCCGAGGATCACCGTATTCGCGGTGAGTGCAAGGTCGGGAGGGCTGACGGCGCCGGACAACTCGCCCACCGACGGCAGATAGCCGGCCGTGGACGGCAGCTTGATCCGATCGTCACCATCGGCGTCGGGATTCCTGAAGTTGAACACCGAGGTTAGGTCACCGCAGACGGCGCGCCGCCACGGCGAGATGTTGCGCTCGTAAACGCCGAAACGCTTCTCGATGAACTGGATCGTCGAGGTGTGATCGAACACTTGCGAGTTGACGTAACCGCCCTTGCTCCAGGGCGAGATCACGATGCACGGCACGCGAGTCCCGAGCCCGATCGGGCCGTTCGGCGCCGAGGTCGTGACGATCTCGTTGTGGTAGTCGACCGTCGACGCGCCGGTGTCGGGCGTAGCCGGCATGGTGGACGGCGGTGAGGGCGGAACGACGTGGTCGAAGCTGCCGTCGGCCTCGTCGTAGTTCACGATGAACACGGTCTTGCTGAACACCTCGGGCTTCGACACCAGGATCTCGAGCACCTGCGAGATGTACCAGGCACCGTAATTGACCGGATAGTCGGAGTGCTCGGTGTAACCGGCCGGCGCGACGATCCACGAAACCTGCGGCAGCGTACCGTTCTGCACGTCGGCCTTGAACTGGGCGAAGAGGCCCTCGGCCCAGCTGGTCCAGGCCGCGGCCGGCGCGTTGGCTGCTGGCTGGTTGTACGCCAGCTGGGTGCCGGTGCAGGCATTGTCGAACAGCGGGCTGCCCGCGCTGGAGTTCGCGTATTGGGCAAAGTACAGCAGCGAATTGTCGGTGTAGTTGCCGTCGAAATTGCCGGCCGGGCCTCCGTCGCCGAAGTCCGGCGAGAAGGTGGCACCTGCCAGATCCTGATAGATCTTCCACTTCACGCCGGCCTTGTCCAGCACCTCGGGAAACGTCTCCCAGGCGAGATAGTGTCCCTTCGGACTGAGGCCATTGCCGGTGATCGGGCCCGAACCGAATCCATCCGTCCCGCCGGCGCCGAGATAATCGACGTTGCCGACGCAGCCGGTCCACATGTAACACCGGTTCGGATTCGTTGGTCCCATGATCGAGCAATAGTAGTTGTCCAGCACCGTGAAGGCGTCGGCCAGCGCGTAGTGATAAGGAATGTCCGCGCGCGTGAAATAGGACATCGCGAGCGGGCCCTTGTCGACGGCCCAGCGGTCGTACTGTCCGAAATTCCAGGCGTCGTGGGTCCCGCTCCAGCCGTGATCGGTGCCGGGAATATAGCTGAGGCCGAGGCTGTTGAGCCCGAACTTCGCGGGATCAATGCGGAACGGCGGAATCACAGGAACGCCGTTCGCGGGGCCGCCCAGATTACCATAGTTCGCGGGAACGCCATAACCGGCAGCGACGTTGGCGCTACCTGCCGGCTGCAAGAACACCGAGGCCTTGACGATTTCGCCGGATTGAAGCGGGAAGTTGATCTTGACAGCGCGCGGATCGGCGAAGCCACGGACGCCGCGCAATGTCCCGAAGTGATGGTCGAACGGTCGGTTCTCCTGCATCAGGATCACGACATGCTCGACGTCCCTGATGGTGCCTGTGCGACGGTTGGCGGGAATCGCGAGCGCCTTGGCCACGGTCGAGCCGAGGGTGCTGGCAGCCGCAGCGCCCATGCCCAGCATTTGCATAAACTGACGACGATCGGTATTGGTCATCGAAATATCCCCCAGATCATGATGTGTTTGGAATCGGATCGGCGAGCCGAAAGGCCCAACCTCGAAATCAGATCAGAGTGCAAGCTAGGAACGGATCATTGCGGTCCGATGAAGCAAGCGTGAAACGAAAGTGAAGTGGTTGTGACCGAGCTCAGCCGCGCTGCAGGGGATATCGACACGTTCGCCGCGGAGTTGCGCCGCATCCAGGATCTGACCTCGGCCCGCCGGCACACCGAAGCGCTGGCGGCGGCTGAAGCGCTGTTGCGGCGCGCGCCATCGCAGCGCCGCGCGCTCTATTTGTCCGCGCTGAACTTGCGTCTGCTGGGTCAGTCGAAGCAAGCACTACAGACACTGGCTGCCCTTGAGCGGGCGCATCCGAACTACAGCCTGCTTTTCCATGAGCGCGGTCAGTGCCATGTCACATTGGGCGATCCGCGGCGCGCGATCGAGTCGTTCGAACGTGCGGTCGCGCTCAATCCGGCCCTTGCGTCGAGCTGGGCCAGGCTTGAAGACTTGCTGAGAGCGTCCGGCCAGCTGCAGCGAGCGGGCGTCGCCGCGCAGCATCTGTCGAAATTGCATGAACTGCCGGCCGCCATTGTCGAGGCGGGCAGCCTGTTCTGCGACGGCGAGCACCGCGCGGCGGAAAACCTTTTGACGAGCTACATCGCTGGTAATGGAAGGCACGTGGAGGCGCTGCGCCTGCTCGGCCGGATGGCGCAACGGCACGGCGCAGCGTCTCAGGCCGAGGACTATTTTCGCGAAGTGGTCGATCGTGCGCCAGGCTATGTCGCCGCACGGCTGGATTTCGTGCGCATCCTGATCGAGCGCCAGAGATATGCGGAGGCGCTGGAGCAGGTCGAGCAACGGCTGCAGGCGGCGCCGTCCGATCCCGACGCGCGTTTCCTGCGCGCCACGATACTGGCGGGGCTCGGGCGGCATGAGGAAGCGGTCCCGATCTTCCGCGAACTGCTCGCGGAGACGCCGCAGCGCAATCACCTGCGGATCGTGTTGGGCCATTCCCTGCAGGCGCTCGGCCGGACCGCTGAGGCCGTCGCCGCCTACCGGGACGCCACGAGCGGCGGGGCCGATATCGGCGATGCCTACTGGAGCCTGGCCAACCTGAAGACGTACCGCTTCGGCGATCGCGAGATCGAGCGAATGCGCGCTCTGGAGGCGCTGCCTCCTCCGGGACTGCCGGACCGCGCACACCTTTGCTTCGCGCTGGGAAAGGCGCTGGAGGATCGGGCCGACTTTGGCGCGTCCTGGGCATTGTACCAGCGCGGCAATGCGCTGATGCGCGCGAAGAGCGGCTACCGGCCCGAGGCCATGGAGGACAACGCCCGCCGCTTGATCGAGACCTGCAGCGAGGCATTCTTCGCCGCCCGCAGCGGTGTCGGCGCGACCGATCGCGACCCGATCTTCATTGTCGGCCTGCCGCGTTCTGGCTCGACATTGCTCGAGCAGATCCTGGCCTCCCACCCGGATGTCGATGGGACGCAGGAATTGCACGACATTCCCCGCATCGTCTCTGAATTGCGAGGATCGGAGCGCGGCGCCGCGGGGTATCCGGATCTGTTGCCAGACCTCGATCCGCTGCTGTTCGAACGCCTCGGCCGCCGCTATCTGGACGAAACGCGCGTCTACCGGCGCGGGCGGCCGCGCTTCATCGACAAGATGCCGAACAATTTCCGGCATGTCGGCCTGATCCACCTGATGCTGCCGAATGCAATCATCATCGACATCCGGCGCGAGCCGATGGCCTGCTGCGTCAGCAACCTGAAGCAGCTTTTCGCGAGAGGGCAGGAGTTCTGCTACGGAATTGAGGAAGTCGCGCGTTACTACAGGACATATCTGGAGCTGATGCGTCACTGGAATCGGGTCCTGCCGGGACGGGTGCTTCGCCTCAGCTACGAGGACCTGATCGAGGACCTCGACGCCAGTGTGCGCCGGATCCTTGCGCATTGCGGGCTCGCATTCGACCCGGTCTGTCTGGACTTCCACCGCAGCCGGCGCGCAATAAACACGCCCAGCTCGGAACAGGTGCGCCAGCCGCTGTTTCGCGATGGGCTCTCCCACTGGCGTCACTACGCGCCCTGGCTCGATCCGTTGAAAGAGATGCTGGGAGACGCGATCTGTCGATACCGTGACTAAAGCGCGATGAGGTTGAGTTGAATGGTCACCGCGTTTCAGCTCTTTGATCGAGCATGATCCGTTTCGGAAAGCCGCTGCTTAGCGCAGTGGCGGACCGGTGACCGGAGCACAAGCAGGGCTCCAAGTCCAAGTGAGGCGCCGACCTGCCGGGATCGTCATCCTCTGTTTGGCGCGGGCATGCTGTGATCGCTCATAGTCGCTTGCGCTTTGCTCCAGTTGCGGTAGGCGCGCTCGGCGCGTGAAAGTGGCCTGCCGGCAGCGGGATTGTGGCGGGGCTTTGAGCCGCTTGCGTAGCCTCTTCATTAAATTGACGGTGTCTTATCGGCATATTGACGCGATCTGATCGAATTATCGACCATTGCTGCTGTCGTAATCTCGCAGAGATGTGAAAACGCCACGTGGGGGATTGCGATGATCGACCGCCCAGGATCGACAAGGCAAAGGCTCGGAGTAGCCGCGGCGCTTGGCTTTGTGCTCTCTCTAGCCGGACCGAGCATGTCACATGCGGCCCCCTCGAAGGCATCGGGGACCGGTTATGTCAACGAACTGCCGTGCAATGATATCTGCAAGGCCTACATGGCTTGGTCCGATCGGATGATGGCGAAGTTCCGTTCGGCTTCGCAGTCGCGGCCCAAGACGCGGACGGCCGTGCATAGGAAACCGGACCGGACCGCCGCTCGTGCATCGCAAACGCGCCACTCGGACCTGAACTCGTTCGCGCGCCTTCTGCGGCCGAGCGATACGCCGGCGCAGGTTGTGGAAACGCCGCAAGTCGCTGCTCCTGCGCCATCGGGGCCCGTCGAGGCGATGGCAGAGCGGCTTTCTCCGGCGGCTGGGACGGCGAACACCAGGCTTGCCGACGCCGGCAGCGCGGCGACCACCACTGAGCCGCAGACCACGCTCGTTTCATTGACCGCGCCGATCTCCGGCACGGAAGACATGAGCGCAACCGATAACTACGCGCGCGGCCGTGATTGGCTGCTCACGGCCTCGCTCGGTCTTGCGGTCATCGCCCTGTTCGCGCTGCTGTCCTGGGAACGGTTCAAACGCACGACGTAAGCCGCACACGGGATGGGTTGATTCCGGATGGGCGTCCTGCGGCGTCCGATGGACAAATTCCGATCGCCAGTCACCCCGGGCTTCCGACCCTGGTGTCGTGGGGCGAAGGATGGCGAGTTGTTTCTGGTGCGCAATGGGTGCGGCCGGCACCCACATCCACGCCATCACCTCATCTGGACAACGACCTTGCCCCTGGCTCTGCCCTTCTCGAGATACGCAAGCGCCTCCTTGACCTGTTCAAACGGAAATACCCTGTCGATCACCGGCCGGATGCGCCCCGCCTTGAGAAGCTCGCCGATCTCGGCGAGTTGCCTCCCGTCGGGATGCACGAAAACGAACGAATATGCAGCGCCACGTTTGCTGGCGCGGTGATGATCTTGCGGCTCAGCAATCCGAACAGGAACACCATGAAGACGTTCATCCCTCGGGCGCGAGCGAACGCGGCGTCCGGCGGCCCGACGAGTGAAGCAACGGTGCTCCCTGGCTTCAGAAAGCTCGGGCGGTGCGGGCGGGCTGTTGCGCCGCCGGCGCATCAAGCCGCAGGTCCTTTCGGATCCCGGCATCCACCAGGCCAGCCGGCGCAAATCTGCGAAGAAGGCGCAGGCGCTTGGCGAGACTGCCTGCGGGGTATCGGAGTTTTGGGTGCGCGGCGTTGGCGGCCTTCAGCACCGTGTCGGCCACGACGCCCGGCTGCTCGGCCGTTGCCATCACTTCGTTGACCCTTCTGGTCACGCCCTCGCGAGCCGCGCGATACTCATCAAGCGTGGCATCGGGCGCCATGAAGTTTGCATCGAATGGGGTCTTGGTGTACGCGGGCTCGATCACCGAGACCCGGATGCCCCTCGTACGCAGTTCATGGTCGAGCGATTCCGAATAGCCCTCCACGGCGTGCTTGGTCGCGGCATAGAGCGCGCCATAAGGCATCGGCAGAAATCCAAGCACCGAGCCGATGTTGATAATCCGGCCATTCTCCTGCCGTCGCATGTGGGGCACCACGGCGCGCGTCATCCGGACCAGTCCGAAAAAGTTGGTCTCGAAGATCGATCGGGCCTGATCGATCGAGCTCTCTTCCGCTCCGGCCGGGGCAACACCGAAGCCCGCGTTGTTCACGAGCAGATCGATGCGGCCGTCGCGCCGCGCCACTTCGCTGACGAGGGCTTCCACCGATTCATCGCTGGTCACGTCGAGGGCGAGCATCTCGAACGCTCGCCTGCCGGCGTGCGATCCCCGTCTGCTGGTGCCGTAGACCTTGTAGCCGGCTTGCGCGAGCCGCTCTGCGGTGGCTTCGCCGATCCCCGATGAGGCGCCGGTGACGAGCGCGATCTTCGCTTTGGGCCCGTTCATGAGAATCTCCTGTCGGTGGCCATTTTGATTACGATCGTAATGATTGATATACATGACGATCGTAATTATAATTGTCAAGACCCGTGATTCAGGACCTGGCTACATGCGCGTTTCAAAAGAACAGGCTGCCAAAAACCGCGAGCGAATTCTCGAAGTCGCTTCCCGCCTCATGCGGGAGCGCGGCATCTCTGGCGTAGGTGTGGACGCATTGACCGAGGCAGCCGGAATGACGCATGGCAGCCTGTACAGTCAGTTCGGTTCCAAGGAGCGGCTGGTCGAAGAGGCGGTGGCGTATGCGATAGCCAGCAAAGGGCAAGAGTTGCCCGAGGCGTTTGCTCTCGGCGACTACGTTTCGGAATACCTCTCGGCAGCGCATCGCGACGCGCCCGGAAGCGGCTGCCCCTTCGCGGCCTTGTGTTCTGAAATGACGCGACAAAGCAGAGGTGTGAGAGAACGCTTCACGGCCGGCGTGCGGGGCATGGTCGCGTTGCTGAGCGGCCGGATGGCTTCCGGGCTGAAGCCACGGCAGCGCGAGGAGAAGGCGCTCGCCGCGACCGCCTCCCTGGTCGGGGCCCTCGTGCTCGCCCGCGCCGTGAGCGATCCCGAGCTATCGGACGACATCCTTCGCGCAACCAGGAACGCGCTGGGCGACTGACCGCGCGAGCCGGCAGGGTGGAAGCACGTCGAACCTCCGTTCGATGAAGAACCGAAGCGTGTCACCTGGCAAGCGCCTCCTTGACCTGTTCCGCGCCCTGGCAGCGCGCCGTGTCATGACGCGACCTTGCGGGCGAGAAAATCTCGGATCAGGGGCACCATCTCGTCGGACTTGTCCTCAAGCGCGAAATGGCCCGTGTCGATGAGGTGAAACTCGACCTCGGGAAGATCGCGCTTGTAGGGGTAGGCGCCGTCGGCGGGGAAGATCTTGTCGTTCTTGCCCCACACGATCAGCGTCGGCGGCTGGTGTTTCCGGAAGTACGCCTGCACGGCCGGATACAGCGGCAGGTTCGTTCGGTAATCGTAGAAGAGATACATCTGGATCTCGGCGTTGCCGGGACGATCAAGCAGCGCCTGGTCGTGGACCCAGTTGTCCGGAGCGACGCGCGTCACGTCGCTGACGCCGTCGGTGTACTGAAACTTGGTGGTTTCCGGCTTGACCAGGACGTAGAGCGCCTTGCGATGCTCCTCGGAGTGGTCGGACCAGTAGGCTTTGATCGGATCCCAGAATTCCTTGAGGCCTTCCTCGTAGGCGTTGCCGTTCTGAACGATGAGTGCGCTGACCCGATCGGGATGCTTGAGCGCGAGGCGCCAGCCGACGGGGGCGCCGTAGTCCATGACGTACATGGCGTAGCGCTTGGCGCCGAGCTGGTCGAGCAGTCCGTCCACAAGCTCTCCGAAGCGGTCAAAGGTGTATTGAAACTGCGCGCGATCGGGCGTGTCGCTCTGTCCGTAGCCCGGGTAGTCGGGAGCGATCACATGGTAGCGGTCGGCGAGCTCGGGGATCAGATTCCGAAACATGTGAGACGAGGTCGGGAAGCCGTGCAGGAGCAGCACGATCGGAGCGTCCGCGGGCCCGGCCTCGCGATAGAAGATCTTGATGCCATCGATCGTCTTGGTCCGATGGTGCGTGACGATCGGCGGTTTGCCCCCGGCCGAGGCGGTCGCCGCGCCTGCCGTCTCCGGATAGGCGGCCCCGGCTGCCAACAAGGGCAGCGCGAGCGTGAACCGCCGGCGATCCAGGGTGAAGCGAGTTTCTGTCGAATGACGGTCGTTCATGTCGCTCTCCGGATTCGAAAGAGTGGTGACGTGCGGTGATCAGACCCCTTGGTAGACGAGCCTGGTGAAGAAGCCGGGGTCGATGACGAAATTGCCGAACTTGGCGTCGAAGGCGCTGGTCGGCTTGGCCGCGACCGTCTCTTCGCGCGAGCGTCCCTGCTTCTTGAGGGCTGCGACGTTGTCGCGGATGGCGACGAGCATGTCGCGGAATTCCCTGAGCTCGGCTCTGGTGCCGACGGCCTTTCCGTGGCCGGCGATGATGATCGTGTCTTCGGCCGTCGCCGCCAGGTTGGCATCCGACGCGGCGATCATCCCGTCGACGCTGCCACCGGTCGAGTAGTCGATGAATGGATAGATGCCGTTCCAGAACGTGTCGGCCACGTGGACGACGTTCGCCTCGGCGAAAGTCACCGAGATGTCGCTGTCGGTGTGCGCCGGACCGTAGTGTCTGAGTTCGATCGTCGCTCCGTTGAGCTTGAGGCTGTGCTCGCCGGCGAACACCTCGCTGGGAATGCCGCCCGGCGGCTGCGCGAGAAAATTGTAATCCCAGTCATCCACCCGTTGGACCTGGGAAAGATATTTGAGCGTATTTTCCTGCGCGATGATCTTCGCTCCCGCCGCGTTGAGCCAGGCGTTGCCGTCCGTATGATCGAAGTGCCAGTGGGTGTTGACCAGGTGAGTGATCGGATCAGCGCCAAGCTCCGCGAGAGCCTTGCCGATTTGTGTCCGCGATACGCCGATCCCGGCGTCGATCAGCACCTTGCCGTCCGGTCCCGTCAGCACCGCGATGGTGCCGCCGGAACCTTCCAGCGCGCTGATGTTGCCGCGCAGCTTGTGTGTGACGATGGGCGATGCCGCCGCGCTATCCTTGATCAGGCTGACGATCCCCCGCGCTTCGGCGAACGCCTGGCGCGGGGTGAGCGATGCTCCGGCGGCCGCGGCGGCCGCCCCGCCGGCGCAGCACAGGCAGAAGCCTCGCCGCGAAAGACGTGGATTGCTGAAGGTCCGCATGGTCGGGCTCCTTCGTGCCGGCCGGTCGTCAGCTCTCGATGAAGGCCAGAAGGTCGGCGTTGATGGTGTCGGCCTCGGTGGTGGGCATGCCGTGGGGAAAGCCCTTGTAGGTCTTGAGCTTGCCGTGCTTGAGCAGCTTGGCCGACAGCGGCCCGGCGTCGGCATAAGGCACGATCTGGTCGTCCTCGCTGTGCATCACCAGCACGGGCACGCTGATCTTCCGCAGATCGGCGGTGAAGTCGGTCTGCGAGAAGGCGACGATGCCGTCGTAGTGTGCCTTGGCGCCGCCCATCATTCCTTGTCGCCACCAGTTCTGAATGATCGCTTCGGAAGGTTTCGCGCCTGGCCGGTTGTAGTTGTAGAAGGGGCCTGCGGCGACGGCGCGATAGAATTCCGAGCGGTTCGAAGCGAGCTGCGCCTGAAAGTCGTCGAACGTCTCCTTGGGCAGGCCGCCGGGGTTCTCCGCAGTCCTCACCATCAACGGGGGGACCGCGCTGATGATGGCGGCCTTCGCCACCCGGCTCTCGCCGTGCCGGGCGAGGTAGTGCACCACTTCGCCGCCGCCGGTCGAGTGGCCGACGTGGATCGCATTCTCGAGATCGAGGTGAGCCGTCACCGCGGCGAGATCGTCGGCATAGTGATCCATGTCGTGTCCATCTCCGGTCTGCGAGGAGCGGCCATGGCCCCGGCGGTCGTGGGCGATCACCCGATAGCCCCTGCCGAGGAAGAACAGCATCTGCGCGTCCCAATCGTCCGCCGACAGGGGCCATCCGTGGCTGAACACGATCGGCTGCCCGCTTCCCCAGTCCTTGTAAAAGATCTCGACGCCATCTTTGGTCGTGACGGTACCCATGTTGCACCTCCCATGGCTGACAATTCCGATCTGCCGCGCTTGCTGCAGCAGCAGCGTAGAGCGTTGTCGCCCCGTCGGGCAGCCGCTATGATCGGGAAGGAACTTCTCAAGTTTCGGAAAGACGGCCAGCCATGGATCGCCTGGAGGCGATGTCGGTCATCGTCGCAGTCACCGAGACCGGCAGCATGTCGGCGGCTGCGCGCCGCCTGAAGACGCCGGTGGCCACCGTTAGCCGAAAGGTCGCGGAGCTCGAAACGCGCCTGAAAGCGCAACTGTTCCAGCGCACGTCCCGGCGCATGACGCTGACCGACGCCGGCCGATCCTACATCGATGCGTGCAGGCGCATCATCGAGCAGGTGGACGATGCCGAGCGCGAGGTGTCGGGCGAGTACCGGCTTCCCAAGGGCGAGATGGCGGTGACCGCGCCTTGGGGCCTCGGACACTCGCATCTGCTGCCTCTCGCCGTCGAGTTTCTCGAAGCCTACCCGGATATTTCATTGCGGCTCATGTTGACCGATCGGGTGATCAGCATGGCGGAAGAAGACATCGATATCGCGATCCGCGTTGGGTCGCTGCCGGACAGCAGCATGATCGCGACCCGGATCGGCTCGATCCGCATCGTCGTTTGCGCGAGCCCTTCCTACCTGAAGGAACGCGGACGGCCGAAGCGGCTCGATGATCTGTCCACGCATCATTGCATCACCATCGACGATCATGCCGCGCCTTCGGCTTGGAGGTTTGTGCGTGGCAGCCGGGCAACGGTGGCGCCCATCCGTTCGAGGCTCTGCGTCAACACGTCCGAAGCCGCGGTCCTGGCGGCGATCGAAGGCATCGGCCTGGCGCGCGTGATGTCGTACAAGATGGACGCCGCCGAGCGCGCCGGCAAACTAGCGATCGTGCTGGAAGAGTTCGAACCCGAGCCGCTACCGGTCCATATCGTGCATGCGCCGCGCAAGCCCGTCCCGATCAAGCAGCGCGCATTTCTGAATTGGATGACGCCGCGCCTGAAGGCTCGCTTGGCCATGACCTAGCCGCAGTCTCCGGTGTCGAGCGGGACCTGCCTTCCGGAGAATGTCCCGCTCGCGGCAAAGATCGTCGACCTTCGCCCGCATGCGCGAAAGCAGCAGCTCCGCCGATGCCGTTGACGCGCCGGCCAAAGTCACATCCGCCCGGATGTCTGGTGCTGAACTCAAGCTTGCCCTGTTCCGACAATCCGGAGAACACTATCCGGAATGACCTGGCCGAAATAAGGAAGGCGGCGCGGATCGAGTTGCGAAAGCGGTTTAAGCGCTTCAAATCCAGCGGCGCGCTCCCTGCCGATGCCGATCCCGACGCCCTTGCACAATATGTTTTGACGGTCACATGGGGCATGGCGGTCGGGGCGCAATCGGGGGCGAGCCGGGATGATCTTCATCGCACGGTGAAACTAGCGTTGAAGTCATGGCCTATGTGAGAACGTCTTGTATGTTGCTACCCCGGCTTGGCAGGAATGTGCCGCAAAGCTCGTTGGTGCTCTAGCCCCGCAGTAAAAGGACGATGACATGGCACAGCGTGAAGCAGTGTTTCCCGACAACCGACAAGCCCTCTACGAGAAGCAAGGGTATTCTGCTGCAGTGAGATCAGGCGATCTGTTATTTGTGTCGGGTCAGGTCGGCAGCCGCCCCGATGGTTCCCCCGAACCCGATTTCGAGGCTCAGGTCCGCCTGGCCTTCGCCAATCTGGAAGCCACGCTCGCAGCGGGAGGATGCACATTCGACGATATCGTCGATGTGACATCGTTCCATACGGACCCGGAAAAGCAAATGGGCGCGGTCATGGCGGTGAAAAGCGAGAAGTTTCCGAAAACCCCGTACCCGAACTGGACTGCTATCGGAGTCAACTGGCTTTCGGGCTTCGACTTCGAGATCAAGGTAACCGCTCGCATTCCCTCTCGTAGTACGTCAGCGCCGGTGAGCCGCCGCAATCCTAAGACAATGTGGGATATGGCATCACGCGGGTGGTCGCAGATCAGTGTCGCGGAAACAGGCCGCCTCGCCTTCCTGTCCGGCCAGATCGCAGCGACGCCTGGCAGTCAGGACGCGCCTAAAGACGTCGCCGGCCAGGCAAAGCTTGCGACGGCCAGCCTCGCCGCCGCGCTCGAGGATTTGGAGGCGTCTGCGCAAGACATCGTCATGATGCGCGTCTACGTCGTGAATGCGACCACGGAAGCGTTCCAGCAGGTCCTGACCGCTCTACGTGAATTGCTCGGGGACGCGATGCCCAGCATAACGACGATTGGCGTTCAGGCACTCTATACCCCCGCGATCCTGGTCGAGATTGAAATGGCGGTGCGTCTCCCCTGAAGAGGGAAATACCGGTCACCGCATTGAACGTCGGCGGGCGTGTGGAAGGTGAAGGCGAAAGGCACCGTGGAACACCTACAAGCTCGCCGAGTTCGTCGGGGGTGACTCACCTGAAGCATGATCCGGAAAGGTGTGAAGCGGCTTTCCGAAAAGATCATGCTTCATCAAAGAACCAAAGCGCGATGACGATTCAACCAAATCTCATCGCGCTTTAGGCCGTCAATGTTCGAGCCCAGCGGCGCCAGCGTTGTGAGCATCGACGAGCCCCGTATCCCGGCTTTGGTGCAGTTCCTCCTTTAGCTGTCTCACCTCCCGTTCCAAGCGTTCGATGCGATCGAGAGTGTAGTCAGAGCTGGTGTAATCCATCGCTTCTATCCAGGCGAAGACGGCCGCAAGCGCGCGACGAAGTTTCCGCTGCACTGGGACCAGATGGTTCGCTGTGTCCGACATTGGCTCCTCAGATTAAATTCAGGACACCGCGCTCAAGGATGCAGGGAAAGACATGTCGACGCCGGAGACCTTGACGACGGCCTGCCAGGCGGCCTCCTGGCTGGCGCGATCGTGGAGGTGTGGGTGGCGCTGCGCCTCAATTGGGCCTGAGAACTTCCCTTGAGCCGAGGCGAAGAATTGCCCTGAGACGTCGGTTCCGAACTCCGACGCCTGGAGGTACCGACGGGCCGCGGTTTCCGGCGTCTGATTCATGCCGGGAATGAGGTTCACGATTGGGATAAACAGATACTTCAACACCGGGCCAGCGTTTCGCACCACCTTGGTGTCGGTCGCCCCACCGGGCGAGACAGCGTACACGGCCATGCCGGAGGGCAGCCGGCGCGCCAGCGCCGCGGCCCACCAAGCGATGATGAGCTTCGCGTCGGCATACGCATTGTTGGGCACGTACTTCACGTTCGGCCCGTTGCGAATCAGGGCTTCAACAGCGGCGGCTTGGTCGCCCCGGTAGTATTTCGCCGCGAAGGCTGGCACGTCGGTGTAGGTGAAAAAGGGTACGCCCCCTCTGGCAGGTTCCGCGCCGGCGATAACGATCCGCGCGTTGGGGCTCAGCAGATTGGCGCGGAGCAAGCCGACAGTCAGTTGATGATGGCCGATCAGTGGGGCCTGAGAGGCCTCTACGCCCGCCGCCGTGATCACGCGCTTCTTGGTTGGGACCATTCCCGCATTGAGCAGTAGAAAGTCGACCGCCCGGCCTCGTTTGACCAGCTCGGCGAGCGCGGACTGGACGCTGGCCGGCGTGTCCAGCTCCAGCTCCAGCGGCGTGAAGACCTGTCTTTTGGTTTCCGCTGCAAGTTGAGCGGCCGCTTCCTTGGCTCGAGCCAGGCTGCGCCCGGTGACGATGATCTCGCGCCAACCCTCTTCGGCAAGCGCGCGGGCTGCCGCATGGCCCAATCCGGAGGTGGCGCCGGTGACGAGAGCGATCGAATGTTCCATGGGCGTCTCCGTGGTGAAGGGGGAAGGTCGAGACCTAAGGCCCCGCGAGGCCAAGGCAGCTTGCTAATTTCGAACTGTTTGGTATCATAATCGGCAGGAGACCGCATTGCAAGGAATTTTTAACTAAATGGTTCGAAATGCCTCTAAACCGCGTGGACGACCGCGCAACTTCGACGAGGCGAAGGCGCTGGAGAAGGCGACCCATGTTTATTGGTCGAAAGGCTACGACGGCGTGACGATCGACGATCTGGTCGCCGGGATGGGCGTGGGTCGGCCGAGCCTCTATTCCGTCTTCGGTGACAAACGGACGTTGTTTTTGCGGGTCCTCAAGGATTATGCGGAGAAGAAAGGCGCTCTCGCGGAGAAGGCGCTGCTGTCGCCGAATACGCTTCGCGACTCCCTCGCCAGTTTCCTGAAGTACGCCGTCGAAAGCGCGACCCATAAAGAATCCGCGCGTGGGTGTCTTCTCGTGTGCGTCGCGCCACTCGTGGACGACGCAGAGGTCCGGCAATTCCTGCAAAATGCTGCCGCTGGCGCCGTGGCGCTGGTGGAAGGTCGTTTCCGGGACGCGATCACCGCGGGCGAAATCCCGTCCGACTTTCCTGTGGCCGTGCGCGCGAGCCAGCTCATTGATTTTGCTCGTGGCCTGACCATGCGCGCGCAGTTAGGCACGGCGCGCAAGACACTCCTCAAAGACGCCGAGGAAGCGGCCGACTTGGTGGTCTTGCCACGGGGCGCAAACCTGGCGCCAAAACGTTGATGCTGTATGGCGTGAGGGACCGAGCGAGCGAGCGGAGGCAGCCCCGACGATGAGGCCGACGGAGGCCCAAACTTATCGAGTTGCCGATTGGAAATACACGCACACTTGCATATGTTTTATTGTGTTGCTTTATGGTCCAGAAACCTTGCTCACCGCAATCTCTTGGCAGCGCGTCTCCACCCAAAGAGTATCTCGACAAGACGATCGTCAGCTGTATTCCGCGCACATTCGCTCGTGACGACGCATCGCGATAGCAACGAATGTGCTGAGCTTTATGCAGGTGTTGAGGGACTGGAAGCGCGAAGAAGAAGCGCAGCATGCCTTACCGGGGGTTGCTTGAAAAGTATGAAGACGGGGCGATTTCAGGCCCCCATCAATCTGGACGCCGCTGGCACCATGATCGAATTGTGCCGGTGATTTGCCCGACACGTCAAATGTCTCGGCATCATTCGAAGCATCCTTGCCGAGGACGGCCCCGCTACTTTGCATGGGGTTGTTTTCGATATTTTGGTCGGGATCGGTGTCGGTCTTTCCCGATTGTGATTGCAGGATAGCTTGCGGGAGGCGCCAGCCCGTCTTCGCTTCCGCTCCGCTCCAGCTACGCCCACCACGCTTCGCCCTTCGGCTCCGGCGTGGCCGCGCCACGCG
>Ga0070738_10002555_pt1 | contig 27504 bp, 16 predicted proteins | sample Coa_R2_2_FD_66446 | JGI IMG/M metagenome (GOLD analysis project Ga0070738, IMG submission 66446) | Surface soil microbial communities from Centralia Pennsylvania, which are recovering from an underground coalmine fire - Coalmine... | ecosystem: Environmental > Terrestrial > Soil > Unclassified ...
AACCTGTTTACCAGGACTTTTTCGCCTCGGTAAAACGAGGACTTTTTGTCGAACAGTCCTTCCAGGGACAGTTATTCCGCCTGGTGCGGATGTATGTGGATTTGCCGTCGGGGATCAAGTCGCTGGCCAGGAGCGGGTCAAATCCGATTCATGCATCTGAGGTGCTCGAGCGCTTGCGCGAATTGGTCGTTTCCATCCAACGCACACAAAATCAACACCTGGCCGAGCCGGTGGAAGTTTAACGCCCGGTAACCATCAATGTTTATGCCCACCGAAGCGCCTATTCAGCAGACAAAATTTCAGGCCGGCGATTTCAAAAGCGACCTCAAGCCAATCTGGTGCCCGGGCTGCGGGGATTTCGGCGTATTGACGGCGGTCACGCGGGCCTTGGCGGCAGTGGGCCGGCCACCGCATCAAATCGCATTCGTTTCCGGGATCGGCTGTTCCAGTCGCATCCCCGGCTACACCACAGCGTATGGGTTCAACACCGTTCATGGCAGGGCGCTGCCGATCGCCCAGGGCATCAAGCTGGCCAACCCGGAGTTGCTTGTGCTTGTCGCCAGCGGCGACGGCGACGGCTTCTCCATTGGCGGTGGCCACGTGCCACACGTTATCCGCAGGAATATTGACCTGACTTACATCGTCATGGACAACCAGGTGTATGGGCTTACCAAGGGGCAATTGTCCCCGACTTCCCGACGCGGGCGGCAGACGGTGACGTCCAATTTCGGGAGCCTGGAGCAGCCGGTAAATCCGCTTCTTTACGTGCTTGGCTACGGCGCTTCCTTTGTGGCCCAAGGTACTCCAGCCGACATGGCGGGCCTGGCCAATATTATCGAACAAGGCCTACGTTTTCCAGGTTTCGCCTTTATCAATGTGCAGTCGCCCTGTGTCACCTACGGCGAGGAAGAGCAGCAGTTAAAGGCGCAGAAAGGCAGAATTCAAAGCCTCGAAGGTGCGGGCCACGATCCATCCAACTTCTCCAAAGCATTGGAGTTGGCGCGCGAGTACGGCACCAAACTTTACACCGGGATCTTGTATCGCAATTCGAACCCGCCGCCCACGTATGGGCAGGGAGTTGATGATCGGCGCCGCGCGCTCAAGCCGCAGGCCGTGCCGAAGCATGAGCTGCTTAAGCGCTTTGTTCCTAATAATTGATGAGGCAAGGCGCTTTGACTGCGTAAAGGGTTTGAACCGGTTGAGGCCGGGAACATCCCCCAACGGTCCATTGGGTTGAGTTAAGTCTTGAGTTCTTCTGGAGAACAGAATGTGGCGGACGGAGCGACCCGCGACATTCATCGTTCAATAAGACAACCCATAACCGTACGGAAACTCGGGATGCGTCTCCGACCCTGACGCGATTTTCTCCAGTTGAGCATTCGATTGCGGCCAGGTCCTGGGGAGTTTTCCCGAAGGTTTGGCGATTCCAAAAAGGACGTCGGCTACCCCTTGGCCCTCTGTTCCCGGAAGCCACGCGGCAACCAGGGCATCTGAATCCTGCAGCGCGTGCCCGAGGATCAACGGCCGGCCGGAGAGCAGCACCGTAACGACGGGCGCTCCGGATTTTCGAACCAGCCCGATTAAGTCAGCATCGGCCGGCGAGAGGCTCAGGTCTTGTCGATCCCCTTTCATTTCTGCATAAGGTTGCTCGCCAACCACAACCAGGATCGCGTCAGCTCCGGTCAGTTCGTGACCGTCAGGCGAGTAAGAAACGTCTGTGTGGGCGCTGACTGTCCGGCGGATGCCTTCGAGGATTGTTGTCCCACCACTGGTCACCTTGCCGGTTTTGCCCTGCCAGCTGATTGTCCATCCCCCGCATTGGATTCCAAGATCATCAGCCGCTTTTCCCACAACCACGAGGTGCTTGAGCTTTTTTGAGAAGGGAAGGGCCTGATGTTCATTCTTCAAAAGCACGAGTGATTGCCTCACACATTCTCGCGCGATTTTGCGATGCGCCGGGGAGCCGACCGACCTGGTTAAGACAGGGTCCGCGAAGGGGTGCTCGAAGAGTCCCATCTGGAATTTGACTGCAACGATTCTGCGCGCCGCGTCATCAATCCTGCTTGGAGCCACTTTGCCTTCGGCCACCAGTTGTTTCAGCAACGTGATAAAGTCCACATAATTGTTCTTTTGACCGGGGCCGTTCGGGATCATGACCATGTCCAGGCCCGCGTTGATCGATTTATTAATGGCAGTTTTATAATCGGGAGAAAGTTGATCGATCGCGGCCCAGTCGCTCACCAGGAAACCTTTGAAACCAAGTTCTCCCTTTAAAACATCCGTGAGCAGGTGATGCTGGCCGTGCATTTTTTCATCGTTCCAACTGTTATAGGAAACCATGATCGACAAGACACCCTCCCGGACGGCTTCCACATAAGCTGGCAGGAAAAGCTCGCGCAGGGTTTGCTCGGAGCAGACGGTGTTTCCCTGGTCCACGCCGTTTTGCGTTCCGCCATCCCCGATGTAATGCTTGGCAGAACTAAGGACGAAGTTGCCTTGGGGCAAGCGCGATTGAAATCCGCGGACCGCGGCGCCGCCGAGCCGCGCGACCAGGCTTGGGTCTTGTCCAAAACTCTCGTAGGTGCGCCCCCAACGTTCGTCCCTGGCGACTGCGACACATGGCGCAAAGGCCCAATGCATGCCCGTGCCGGCCACTTCTTCCGCGGTAATCCTGGCCGCCTTTTGGACCAAGCCGGGGTTATGCGCCGCGCCCAACCCGATGTTGTGGGGAAACACCACCGCGCCGTCGACGTTGTTGTGCCCGTGAACAGCATCAATTCCATAAATGAGGGGAATCCGAAGTCGGGTTTTCAACGCCCAGTTTTGGTATTCCGAACACGCCTTGAGCCAGCCTCCCGCCGTGATATCCGGCGGATCGGAATCTCCGCCACTGAGCATTGAGCCGAAGCCGTATTTCTGGATGTCGGCCGGATCTTTGACTGCAGTCATATCCGCCTGCACCATCTGACCGATTTTTTCATCCAGGGTCATCTGGTCCACAAGAGCAGCGGCTTTCATCTCGTTGCGAACTGCAACCCCGCCGCTCGAAGGGATCACGGCCACACACAGCGCCGTCACCAGTAGACCGAAGCGCACTATAACATGGACACGATTGATAAGAAGAATCATTCCAGGAGGCCTCTCGAATTATTAACAGCGGTTCAATGTCACCGTGGGATGAATAGAATCTCCTAATTGATGTGTCAATCCTCGAGTTAGCCTTGCGCCTCCAAAGTTCAGCACTCATTTGGGTTTCACGCCAAGACTCTAAGACGCAAAGATTTTGGTGGAGGAAGGCGATTGACTATCCGCTCAATGCCATCCGTCATCAGTTTGGCTCCGAAGTCCAGCACAAAGCACAGCTTAAGGCCATTGATCTTCAAATACGTAAAAAGGTTGCTGCGCCCGGGCCTTGCGAAATTGTTCAACTGACTTTCTGTTCTAAAATAAGCTTGCCCTACCTATCTTGGCGTCTTGGCGTGAGCCTAGTCCTGAGCATTCGAACATTCGTAGGCAAAAGACCCCATAGTCGGCGCGCCGGGCAGGTCAGTAGAGTTCCAGCGCAACTATGCTTTTCCCGAAAACCAAAGCACGCGTTCCTCCCCAGGAATAGATATGCAAAGCAGCTCCAGCGAAGAAATTCAGATCTCCACGGAAAAATTATTGCAGGACTTAAAAGCGGTCGTTCGAGATGGCGAAGAGTTGCTTAAGGCCGGGGCTCGCGACCTGAGCGAGCGCGGGGCGGCCGCAAGAGAACGTTTATCGTCAGCGTTGGAGGTGGCAAAGGACACGCAACGAAAACTCCAGGATCAGATTCTTTCAAAAGCCAACGCGACCGACCGGGTCGTTCGCGAGCATCCGTACGAGTCCATTGGCTTGGCTTTTGGAGTCGGTGTGCTGATTGGAATATTGTCCCGGCGTCGATGATGGTTGGAACCAATCATAAGATTCCTAGTCTGAGCACCCTGATCGGGCGAGTCGGCCGCGTCGCCCTCAAAGGGGTGCAGAACCGTGTCGAACTGCTGGCAGTTGAGTTGCAGGAAGAACGTTTGCGGCTGGCGGAGTTGCTCATGAAAGCGATTGGGCTAGTCTTGCTGACTATCATGGGCGTGTTGCTCCTAACGGCCACAATCATTTTCCTGTTCCCGGCCGACTTGCGAATCTATGTGACAGGCATCCTCGCGTTATTGTACCTGTTCGCTGCCGCAGGCGTCTGGGCCGGGCTAAAAAACGGTTTGAAACGCGAACCTTTTTCCGAAACCATCGAGCAGGTTAAAAAAGATCGGCTATGGCTGGAGTCTCAAAAATAGAAGAGTTGGCCGCGAGGAAACAAGCCCTCGTTGCTGAGAGTGAGTTGTGCCGCCAGGAGCTTAAAACCGAGCTCCAACATTTCCGGGGCCATGTCGAGTCTTTTTACCATAAGTTTGACCGGGTGCGCAGTGTCGGGCCATGGCTAATGCTCGCCGGCCCTGTGGCTGTGCCCTTGTTGAGGATGGTCTTCAGCAAAAAGTCCAAACAAGCGCCGCAATCCATCAAAGGAAAAGGGGCTCTGGCCACCGCGATGCTGGCATTTCGTCTCTACCGCAAATACGCGCCAATGGTCAAATCGGTGATGTCGCACTTGCGCTCACGCAAGAGCTCGGCAGCTCAAACACATTCCCGCGCCACACTTTTCTAGCGGTCCTCAGCGGATAATTCATATCCCGCCAAGGGTGAGGACGTGCCGTTCACCAGATTAGGCGCTCCCGCGCAAGTAGGTGCGGTCCCTTGGCGAAATCCGGAGGATCCCCTATAGGCATTCAGCTGTGGCTCCCACATTGTCTGAGGAGGAGGAAAAACATGATTCCAAAGAACAGAATTATTGTCGGCATTATTTGTGCAGGGATATTCGTTGTGAAAACCGCCAGCGCGCAGCATATCTGGGAGGACCCGAACGGCTGGTGGGGTGGTCATTTTTCCTATGACAAGAATACGGGAGACAAGTACGTCGCGCAGGAGGTGTCACTCGACCTCTTCGCGAGCTATATCAATCCCGAGCAGCGGTTCGGGGAATTGTTCGATACCAATATTCGACAGGGGTTCTGGGGCGGGGGTGCGGGCGTAAACTATTTCTTCACCCGCGGGATTGGCGTTGGAGCTGATTTCAATATTTCAAGCAAGCCGGATGATCTGAATCTTGTGGACCAGGTCACCGGCGATGTGCTGTTCAGGGTGCCGATCGCCAACAGCGGACTGGCGCCTTACGTCATTGGGAGCGGCGGCCGAGCCATGAGCCCGCGATACGAATGGGTCTACGGCGGAGGTGTTGGCCTGGAGATGCGGGTCAACCCGACCACCGGTATCTTCTCTGACGCTCGATTTTTGTGGGCGGACCAGTCGACGGCCGACGACCGTCTTGTGATCCGGGCCGGTGTGCGGTTGGCGTTTTAACGCCCGCACCTCAAGGACGCTCCGGTTGACGGAGCGTCCTTGGCCGGGCGGGAAAGCACGCTAATTGACCTGCGCCACGAGGTAGAAACGTTGAGAATTCAACGCGGCCGGATCCACCCAGGAACTCACCGAGTCGGTCGCTGTCACTTGCCCGATGGGAATCCAGGAGGGGTCGGTCAGGTTGTTTTTATAAGCGACATTGTATTGTTTGGAAGAGCCGCTCGACCAGGTCAGAATGGCGCCATTGGTCGAGATGCGAACTGTGGCCGGCACAGAGTTTCCACCAAGAGTCACATCGACAGTGCTGGGCGAACCGAGCCTGTAAGCGCCGGCTGATTGCAGCGCAAAGTGAATTTTCAATCCGCCGACTACATTGCTCGAGGCAAGTGGCAGGATCGTGAGATCGGCGGCCGAAGCCCCGGGCGGGATACTCAGCGACGAAGTCGACCCCGCCTGAGGGGAAACCTGGTAATCCAAACCATTCACAGCGGTGCCGCTGATGGAATAGTTCACCGTGAGGGAGGATTGAGTGTTTCCCGCTCGTGTGAAGGTAATCACACCAGGGCTTCCATTCAGCCGTGACAAGATGGCGTTGGTTGTGTTGACGGTGACACTCGGGTTGGCCGTGGACGCGGCGGCCAGGCAGCCGGCGGCATCCCAAGCCGCGGCACCATCGTAGAGGGCGAAGGACATTCCATTGACGGTCTTGCCCTCGAGATTCACGAGGTGCGCGGGGACTTTCAGCTGAACCCATTGTCCGGTCGGGGGCAACGCGCCCATGTAGCGGCGGCCGGCGGTCCCATCCACGCCGTAGCTGAGGCTGTCGGCACCCCAATAAGCCCGGTGGTTCCAGCTCGAGCCATCATACCATTGGAGCATTATTTCCGAGGGCTTCGTCGCCGGATTCAAATACACGTAGGCATACAAGACGTCGCCGGTGCCGATGCTCAGAGTTGCGGTCGCATTCTGGAAATAGTGCTGGTGCGAGCCCGCAACGTTCGCTGACACATTTTCGAGCAAACCGGAGAACGGAGTGGGGTTGGATCCGACCCAGTTCCAGGAATCGCCTCCATCGCCGCCAGTCGTTGCCCCGGCTGGGACCGCGTCATCCACCCAAACCACATTGGGCGAATCGGCCGTGAAATTGGCCTTTGCGAAAACGCGGCGGCCGTCCGGCAGTTGCGCCTCGGCTTCGACCCACTGGACCCCGTTATTAGTCGGAGCGAACGTGAATGAAGAACCGAAGGCCGGTTCCTGGTCGCGGGCTTCCCAGGTGATTCGGGCACTTGACAAGTCAATGCCGGGCGCCTGGAGAGAAACAGTGACTGGTTGCCCCACCGGAACCGTTGCCGTCGGAACAATGATCTGGGCGTTTGCAGGAGATTGCCATTGCTGTGCTTTGAGTGAGGTCTGAGCGGCCAGGAACGCCAGTGTGCCAATGCTGCGGCCCTCGTTGAGCACGACCATCTCATCGCTCACATTCCAGCTGTCCCCCCACCGATCGTAGAATGCATAGGGGGCAACCGTCGCGCCGTCCGAGGGGAAGCAGAGGTTCTCCAGTTCCGCGCCATAATCCCAGAGGTACGAGAACGTCGAGCCGACGTTACCGACCGGGATGCCGGAGGGGGGCAGCACGCGGGTGTCGTTGAGAGCCCATTGGCTCACAATGTCGCGTTGGCGTTTGTAACCGAGGCCGGTCACGTAGGACAGGTTCAGAGGATTGCATCCGCCTTCGTAGTTCATATTAGCAACCAGGGCGGAGATGTACTGCGGCTTGGGATTCAATTGATACGCCACGGCCAGGTCGAAAGCCTGGTCGGTAGAGAAGTACCATCCGCCGCTTTCGACGGCCTTGGTGTTGATCGGAAAACTGGTTCCGTAGGCGCTTTGTTGAGAGAAACTGAGCATGTCGTCGCCTGCGGCCCCGATCTGTATCTGGCATTTGCCCAGGAACGTGGGGTCGAGTTGACCAATCGATGCCCGGCCGGTTTGGACCGCAAACGCGTAGCTGCGAATTGTGTGTCCATAGCATTCGGACATATGCCACCACCCCCAACGCCACGTCGCAGCATTCGCCGGGTCGAACCAGGAGAGCAGCAGTTGATGGATGGATGGATCCCCTGTGGCCAGGTACATCTGGCAGGCGGCCCAGGCCATTTCGTCGTTGTCGGCGAAGTTATCGCCGTAATGCGTTATCTTTTGGTACGCGCCGTTCTTGCCGTAGGTGTTGACGGCGTTCATGAGGAACTGCCAGCCCAGTTTGGCTTTGGCCAGGTAATTGGCGGCCGCGGCCGGGTAGGTCTGCTTGAACAACGGAGAGGTCGCGCATTGAGCCAGGGCCGCGACCGAAGCCGCCGTGACCGAAGTTGTCTTGGGCCAGACGACCTGGGCGTCGCCGTGATCCGGAGTGACGTTGCTCTCGTATTCGCGGTTTTCCGGATACACCAGGAAGTAAAAACCGCCATCGGCGTCCTGCATTTTAGCGAGGAAATCCGCTTCCCACTTGGCTTCCTGCATCACATCACTGATGCCGTCTCCGCTTTCAGGGATGCCGAGATTATCGAGCGCGGCGACACCTGGCAGTGAATCCACGGCGAACATGAGATAATGAATCAAGCTGGCACTGTTGATGGTGTATTTACTGTAGTCACCGGCGTCGTGATGCCCGCCGGACACGTCGATAGTGCCCTGGTTTATGAACGGGAACAGTTGAGCGGACGGACTGCTCAGCGCAGGGGCGATTTGAGGGGGATTGTTCGCATTCAACTGGGCTGCGTAACCCGCGACGGTAGTCCAGGTGAATGGAAAGGAGTCGGCCGTGCTGGGCACGCTTGCCGGGGCCGCATGGCAGGTATCATGGGTGAACCGGGTGAAAGGCATGGCCGTTTTGGTCCCGCAACGCTGATGGTACAGACCGAGCGCATAGGCGCGCGCAAAGTCCATTGCAACGCCGTCATGAATCAGGAACGGCAATGAGCCGCCCAGGCCGGGAACCACCAATCGATATTGGCCGGGTGTGTTGAACGCCGAAAAATCCGCCGTGTAAACGTGCTGGTACGGGGTCGGGACATACGTGTAACCGACATCCGGCCGCTGCGCCAGCGAACCCTGGTAAACCTGGGCGCCGGTATTGGCGTCGACGATTTTGAATCCTGCCGAAGCCGGGATGCTGACTTCACCGAGGCTGCCGCCGTAGTAGCCGACCATGGCGACTTTGCTGTAATTGGGCATGTAGCCTTCCTGGTTGACGTGGATGGCCGGGCTGTAGCGCAAAGGATCAACAGTGGCCACAAAGTTCATGCTCGTATTGAACACCGTTCCATCCGGGTTAAGCACCTGGATCACCTGGTTATCCGAGATCGGGCCGGACAAGGTAAGATATAGCGAGTTCTCGATGCGCAGGTCGTAACCGCTCATCGGCGCGTAAAGAGGGCGGCGTTTGAACGATACCGAAGCCACTCCAACGGATTGTCCGTCGGCATTGACCGAAAAGGCCGAGGCCGGCGGCACGGTAAGCTGGAAGTTCGAATCGACGAAATTCCACTGATTCACCTGGGCTGGATCGGGCTGTTTGCTGGTGATGAGTTTCAGTTCCAAAAGTGTTGGAGTAATGACGTGGAGGGAGTAGTCCCCCACCTGCGGGACCGCCAGGGTCAGGTTGTCGATCCGGCTCGATCCCGGCAGGGCGTTGCTGCTGACCTGGGGCGAAAATGAGCCGGCACCGGCAACGTTGGTGCTGCTTCCGTCTGTGCCGCCGGTAGCGGTCGTGCCGGGGCCAGACGAGTTGGTGCTACCGCCCCCGGAACCTGTCGTTGACCCTGCGTCCTGGCCCGAACCGCTGCCGGTCGTCCCGTTGGCAGTCCCCGATCCAGGTCCGGCAACGGCAATGCCTGCCGGCGTTTTGCCCGCATAATCCCAGGTAACCCGGCCATCAACCTGGCTGAAAGCCATGCCGCTGAGGGTGGCGCCTTCTAGTCCAACCTGGCTGGCCGGCACTTGAAGCAAGACCCATTGACCCGCAGGTGGCAGGACGCCCATGTTGGCCCTCGACGCGGTCCCATCCACGCCGTAAGTCACCGAGTCGGCGCCCCAGAAAGCCCGGTGTTCCCAGGAAGAACCGTCGTTCCATTGCAGCATGATTTCGCTGGGAGGGTTGTTCGGATCCAGGTAGACACCTGCAATCAGAGTGTCACCCGCGTTGACCGTCAGGGTCTGCGTTGCCGAGCTGAAATAGTGCTGATGCAATCCGGACGCGATCGTGGACTGATTGGCTGCGCTTCCGGAGTAGGGCGCCGGATTTGCATTGGCCCAGTTCCACGCGTCGCCGCCGTCCTCTCCGGCAATCGCCCCGGCCGGCAGAGCGTCGTCGACCCAGATCACGTTGCTCCCTTGCCCAGTCGGCGGCGGAGTGGCGGTTACGCCCGACCCGCTGCCCGAAGGTGGAATGACCGAGCCTCCTGGTGCGAGTTTACCGGCATAATCCCAACTTGCTCGGCCATCGACTTCTGTGAAGGACATGCCGCTGACCGTGCTGCCTTCCAGGCCGACCGTGCTCGCGGGCACCTGTAGCAGCACCCATTGACCGGGCGCCGGAAGGGCCCCCAAGTTCGCGCGCGAGCTAGTTCCGGAAACGCCGTAGGTGATCGAGTCAACGCCCCAAAATGCCCGATGTTCCCAGGTCGAACCGTCGTTCCATTGCAACATGATTTCGCTGGGAGGATTGTTCGGATCGATGTAAACAGCAGCGAACAAGGTGTCGCCCACGTTCACCGGCAATGTTTGCGTAGCGGAACTGAAGTAATGCTGATGCAAACCGGTTGCGATAGTGGATTGGTTGGCCAGGGTGCCCGAGTAAGGAGAGGGATTTGAGCTGACCCAGTTCCATGCGTCACCGCCGTCTTCGCCTGGAACCGCGCCTGCGGGCAGGGCATCGTCGATCCAGACGACCCCATTGGTGATGAGGTTGCCGGACACTGTGGGCGGAGTATTTGTCGGCGACGTCGAGCCAGTGGAACCCGTGCCCGGCGTCGTTGAGCCCGTTGAAGAGTTGGTCGAGCCGACAGCGGCGGCGAGCGGGGCCACGAATGCGCCTTCGCTGGGGTTCATGTATGAACCGCTGGCGGACGTTTGGAGGGCCACGGCGCGGACCATGTAATTGGCCGCGGGACTGCCAGTCGCATCGGTGTAGGAAGTGCCGCTGAGCAAATTGGAAGTGAGCCGCGTCGTCGATCCATCTCCATTGACCCGGTAAACGTGGTAGCCAACCACCGGGTCGGCAGACGGAGACCAGCTGAGGTTAACGCTGCCCCCGTTTTGCGAAGCAGTGACGTTGCTGGGGGGCGCCACGATGTGCAAGCGCAGAGTGGGGTCGCCCATCAAGGCAATGTGAACTCCGTTGGCGGCGGTGTTGATTTGGTTCTGGTAAAGGCCATTGGCCCCATTGTTCTGGGTCAGGCGTGTCCCGAAACCGATCGTCTCACCAAGGCCCATGTGCTGCAGGAACCAGTGCGGCCGGCCGGACCATGCGCAGGTCAGCCCATAACTGGGCAGGGCCAGAACGCAGCGCATGATATCGTCCTTGCCATCCCAATCTCCCAGCCAGCTGCCGAAGAACAGGGTGAAGACGGCTTTAATGTCATTGGTATAAAGCTCGGAGGTCGTGAGATTGTGATAAGCGTCGCTGTTCCCAAGCCCGGCAATACTGGCCAGGCTGCCACCTCCGCAGCCGTACGCCCATACATAGGCGTTGTTCTTCAAAGTTGGGGTCCAATCACCCTGGTTCTGAACGTTCGTCACGTTCGCCGCGGTGAAGAACGTCGAAAAATTTCGGTAGCCGCTCGCGGCAAAGGCTTCCCCGTTGCGAGTGCCGAAGAAATCACCCACGATTCCGCGCTGGGGCAGGTCGAACTGCCGGGTGCGGTACTTGTGGTCTTTGTTCAGGTAATTGCGGAGCAGATCCAATTCGCTGGGAATGGTGGTCGGGCCGCCATACCAAAGCTCGCCGGGAAGATTGGCCAGGTCGACTCTGCCCACCATCAGCTTGAGCGGGGCAGGGAACGTGCTTTGATCGAACTTTCCGTCGCCGGGAACATTATGATTGCGCACTTCTTCGGCGCCTGTGTCATTGACGGTGGAATCGGTCCAGGCGCCGTCCATGTCGCCATAATAACCGTCGCAGGGCCATGCGCCTTGATGATTCGGCGTGTGGCCGTCAGGCACAATGTCGCCCGAATAAGGGACCGGCACGTGGCCGAAAAGGAAAACGCATTTTACGTTGGCCGGATCGGCCGTGTATTGGGCTTTGATTTGGTCTTTTACGCTCGTGACCGGGTCATTGCGCCCGACGTCCATCCGAATGACGGTCCAACCGTCTCCGGTGAGATCCTGTTGGAGTTGCGCCAACTCGTTCGTTAGAGCTGCCGAGAAGGTGTTGTCGACCACCAACAGCAGTTTGCCGCGGGAATCTGTCATTGGCACATTGATCCCCGAGTAAAGGTAACCGTAGCTGGTATACTGGGAGGTCACCTTGACCACCTGGTACTCGTACGCCACGCCGGGTTGAACGTTGTTATCGGTATAAGAGGTTGCTGTTCCGGGAAGTGTGGTGCCGGAGCCCCAGCTGGTGTCCGCAGGGGATTTGCGGTAGATTGTATAGCTGTTTGGCAGCGTGTATTGGTCTTGAGGCCAGTTCAGGGTGATCTGGCTCGGGGAGCTCTGCACCGTTGCACTGACCTGGACGGAAAATTCCCACGTCATTTCAATCGCCCGCGCCATTCTCGGCGCAGCAGCGAACGACAGCAGGACCATTGCGAATTGTATAGCTTTCCGCATATGTCAATCAGCCTGCCGAACGCGTAAAATCCTAAGAATCGGATGGCTTCCGGTAATCCTGTCGGGCTCATGAGAAGATTTTTGTAGGTGTTGGGCTGACAAAAGTGAGGCCTGGGGAAGTATCCCCTGAATGTATTGACCTCAGGAGGCTCCCTGATTTGGGCCGGCCTGTTGCACCCAGTTGGAATTGCGCGGCGGTTCGTCAAGCGCGCAATGGACGGGGAGCTTGTAAGGTGGAACGGTTTGCCGGCGCGCCGGCGTTCCCAAACCGGTTATTGCGCGACGAACTCGACCGGAGCAGACCAATGGCTCCAGGACCCGGCAGTATCTTTCATTTTAGCGCGAACGCGGTAAGTGCGGCCAGGATGAGCAACGCCTGCTGGAATCGAAACCGGGGCGCTAGGGTCTGCCAGCTCGGGACTTTCCCAAACCGCCTGGATTTCAGGAATCATCCGTTGTTTTGAGCCATCCGGGCGGGTCAAAGGAGGGGCCACCTCGGCCATGCGCCATTTCAAGCCAGCGAAGCCCAGCGAGCCGCGGTATTCGGAGGCGGTAAACCGAAGTTGATTGCACGGGAAGCCGGAGGGCCCCGCTGTCTTGACCTTCGGGGTTTCGGGTATGACCGAGTTCCCAAGGAGCACCGAATCTATCCACTCTCCACGGTTCCGGACATATTCCTTCATCTCCTCGAGCATGCCCGGGAAGTCATGGGTGCGGGATGCTCGGTAAAACAACCCCTGGCCGGCTTTCATTCCCATCGCCATCATTGGGTGGTAATCCCATTTCCGCCGATCCGCTTCAACGATTGAGGGGGAACCGCGACGCCAGATGACAGAAGCGTATTCGTCGATAATCTGCCCCGTTTGCTCAGGGTTAAACAGCAGGTCCCTGATTTCTCTCACCCGGTTCTGGTAATCGCGACGAAAATTGGACCGGGACAAAACGCGACGTTTGAAGGGGTCTTCACCGCTGCCGTACATGTTATCAGCCCAGGTCAAATCGATGTCCCATGGAATTATCTCCCACCGGCCGGTCTGCGGATTGTGGTAGTAATCGTAATTCTTGCCCTGATCTACATCGTAGTGGTGGATGCATTCGCAGATGGCGCGGTACGAGTAGAAGTTGGTGAGGTCGAAGTTCTCCTTCCACCAGGGATCGGTTGTATTTGGCCGCATGTAGTCGTTCATGAAACCAAACAGGTCGGACAAGTTGGTCACGGCTCCAGGGCCGTGGTGCTGGAGTTCTCCGCCGCCTCCTTCCATCTTGAATAGATTGCCGCTGGGCAACCCGTGTTCCTTAAGGAAGCGGGAGTCTTCATTCTCAATCGCCAGGTACAACCCCCAAAAGTCCCCCCGATACTGGTCGGGAGGGTTTTCATTGGGCTCATCCACAATCCGGAGTTGAATCCAGTGCGTGCGCGGAGCGGGAACGCCCGCCAGGTTGAACAATCGGAATCCAACACTCTCGAACATTCCCTGTTCGCCTCTCTGCCCATAATCGCCCTGCTGGATGCACGCGCGAAGGTTGATTTTATTCCAGTGCACCTTGTAAGGCATACCAAAGTCGTCCCTGGCTTGCAGGTCGTGGTCTCCTGGCAGGTAGAATTTCCACATGTTTTTGATCATCGCATAGCGCCAGACGCCCCCCCTTGCGCGATAACCGACGTGGTCGAATACTTCGCCGTCCACCACAAGCGTGCCAGTATACCTGTATTCTTTCCCCTGAGTCGGCTCGCGCCAGCTCGCGTTCTCGATTGAGCGCCTTTTGCCCAGCAAATGATACGCCTGGACACGTCGCATCTCTTCGGGTGGGAAAGTCATAGGAGCCGCCAGCCCCGAATCGTTGCCGCGCGGGTCAATGGCTCCGGTCCAGGACGGAATCCCGTCGTATACGAAATACGCGAGATTCGGCGGGACCATCCCGAAATCCGGCGCGACTAAAGTCCGGCCGCTCGAACTTTGGGCCCGGACACGGTATCGAATAAGCCTTCGATGCTTTTGGACCGACGCGGGAATCTCAGCGTGAAAGGTTGCGACATTTTGGGACTCGCCCGCCGGCAGCATTGGGGCCGAGACCCATTTGTTGGTAAAGGCCGCGTCCTGCAATTCGATGTATGCGCCCGGGTCGACAACCTGGTACAAAAGCGTCAAATTCGTCATGGTCGCGGTGACCTGGGCCGTGACTTGAACCTGCTGCCCGGAACGCGGTTGTTCCGGAGAGTGCTTGAGACTCACCAGCCAGTCGGGAGGAGGAGTCGAGTGCTTAGGCGGCTTGAATTCCGCTGCCTGCGCTGTGATAACCACTAGCAAACCGCAAAGGCATGAGGCAAACTGTGGCATACTTGGGTGTGGCACAAAGTTGAAGTTTTTGCAACTTTTCGGTCTCGGTTGTGTATTGTGACTGGCCCCGAGTGCGCGTGCCAGCGGTTCGGTTCACGGCGTTGCACTCGAAAACATTGAGGCTCGGCTCGGGCTCGGACAAAACGAATCCGGCCGGGGCGGTCAAAAATTAATTGAACAAGAAATTGGGCTTGACGTCCAAATAGCTCGAGGAAAGTCATTGAATAATTCGTGCTTTTTTTTCGAGGTTTCACACGGTAGCATCGTTAAACCGATCAAGTCGTGACCCTGAACCTGTCTCCATCGTTAGATGTGAGGGAAAGTCGCGAGTTCGCCTCGGAAATCAAGTTCCAGGTCCCAGAACTCGTGGCTGAAGAGATTTTGAACTGGGCGGCGACCCGGCTTTCTCCGGACCCCAACGCGACGGATAACAATCACTCGGGCGCTTACCAGATCACCAGCCTATATTTCGACACCGATCAGTTCGACGTTTACCACCGCAATGGCTCATTTGGGCGGAGCAAGTACCGCGTGCGCCGGTATGGGCCAAGCCGAGCGGTGTTCCTGGAGCGGAAACTGAAAACGCGCGGCCTGGTCAGCAAGCGGCGGGCGTTGGTGCCGGTAGAAGAATTGTCGCGGCTTCATAGCGAGGAACCGGACGCGAGTTGGCCGGGTTTTTGGTACCATCAACGTTTGCTGGCCCGGCAACTGCGCCCGATTTGCCAGATTGGTTATCACCGAATTGCGCGCGTGACATTGACCCAGCACGGCCCGATCCGGTTGACGCTCGACCGCGGAATCCGGTCCACCCCGCTGAAGCAAATTGGCTTTGACGATGCCCTGCCGGGCGTCGAGCTTTCCGAGGACGAGGTCATTGTTGAGTTCAAGTTTCGGATGGCGATGCCTGTTCTATTCAAGGAACTGGTCGAGCAATTCGCCCTGACGCCCAAACGTATTTCCAAGTATCGCCTGGCTGTGGTTGCGCTCGGGTTGGTGGAACCGTCGCCCGTCCCCGAACCTGTTGCCGCTCCTGAAAAACCTCTATGCCTGAATTCCTGAAGTCCGCGTTCGAGAAAGGGCCGGCCGTTTCTCCGATGGACACGACTGTCCGGTTGCTGCTCGCGTTTGTCTTTGGAGGAGCGGTAGCCTGGACTTACTGTCGGACCCGCAGGAACGATTCGATTTCGCCGTCGTTTCCGACTACGCTGGTGCTGCTGTCGGTGTTGATCGCGATGTCGACCCAGGTCATCGGCGATAATGTGGCCAGGGCCTTCAGCCTTGTTGGCGCCCTCTCGATTGTCCGATTCCGGACGGTCGTGCGGGACACGCAAGACACGGCTTACGTGATTTTCGCGGTTGTGGTCGGAATGTCCATTGGCGCAAAGAACCCGTGGGTGGCCTTCCTCGGGTTCAGCGTGGTCACCATCGCCGCGTTCGTAATGAAGTTCTTGCGGCCAGGTCCGATGGTTGATGAGGACCCGGACTATGTGTTGAGCCTGCGGGTCGGGCTTGGGCAGGACCTCAACAAGCTGCTGGACGGGCAATGCGACCCGCATATCACGGATCGAAAACTTCTTTCCATGGGCACAGGCAAACAAGGCATTGCCTTGAGTGTGATTTACCAGGTCCGGCTGCGTCCCGGCGGTTCGCCGGATGAATTGGTGCGGACCCTCAACCGGACCGAAGGCGTGCAAAGTGTGCAGCTGGAACGCCGGGGCTGGGAAGAAAACTAAGACGATTACGGAGGTCCGCTTCGTATAACCAGAAACGGCATGGAGCACCAGGCCTTGAATCTATGAGCTTGCTGAATTGTAACAAGCCGCCGGTCCGCAACGCCACCCGCACGGGTTCTGTTCTGTGGCTGACGCTGCTTTTGGGGCTGACTGGCGTTCCTGCCGACAAGATTGGCGCGAAGGAGAGCCACGAAATTCCGGCCGATGACATTTTCGCCGGGACCAACGTGCTGCGAATAAAGATTCTGATCCCCAATTCCGGGATGTCGGCCTTGCGCAACAGTTCGGGTTGGGGCAACGGCCAGGAGCGCGCGAAAGTTAAAGCAGTCGTTCGGGAAGGAAATACAGTCTATACCAACGTCGAAATTCACCTGAAAGGAGCTGCCGGCAGTTTTCGTCCCGTTGACGATAATCCGGGCCTCACACTCAATTTCGAAAAACTGGCCCCGGGCCAAACCTTTCACGGCTATCGCAAGATCTCCCTCAACAATTCGGTGCAGGATCGTTCGTTTTTAACCGAGAAGATTTGCCGGGAACTTTTTGAGACCGCAGGCGTGCCTGCTCCCCATGCGGGGTTTGCCAAGGTCGAGCTGAATGGCCGCAACCTGGGACTGCGGGTCATGGTGGAAGGGTGGGGGAAACACTTCCTGAAGCGCTACTTCAAGAACACCGACGGGAACCTTTACGACGGAGGGTTTGTTGAAGACATCAGCGCCGATGGCCGGCTTGGTGTCAACTCAGGCGCAAATCCGCAGGACAATTCAGGTTTGATCGCGCTGGTCGATGCCGTCGAAAATCTTAAGCGCGTCCGGCAAAGAAGAGAGGATCCCAGCGCCGCATTCGCGCGCCTGGAACAAGCCCTCGACATGGACCGCTTCCTTTCCTTCATGGCGATGGACATCATGGTTTGCGATTGGGACGGCTATCCGATGAACCATAACAACTGGCGCCTGTTCCACGACCAGGAATCCAACAAAATGGTTTTTATGCCTCACGGCATGGATCAAATGTTCGGAGTCGAGCGCACTTCCCCGCAATGCCCGATCCTTCCGGCCATGCGCGGTGCCGTCGCCCAGGCCGTCATTGGCGTCCCGGAAGGACGCCGTCGATATCTCGAGCGAATGTGCCAGCTTTACACCAATGTTTGGCACGTCGATGCGATTCTCAAGCGCGTCGACCAACTGAACGCGGTCATTCGCCCGGTGCTGGCGGAATCCAGTTCGTCGTCGGCCCGGTATCACGACAGCGAGGTGGAAAATCTTAAGGAACGCATCAGCGAAAGAGACCAGAGCCTTCGCCTCCAATTGGGGAACCTTAAGGACCATGCCGTCAAAGTCGCCGTGAACACCACCTTGCGGCCGTCGGGTTGGGCGCCGAAAACTCACGCGGGCAACGGCCAGTTTCGCCACGAACAGGGCCAGGACGGCCATGACCTGTTATACGTGAGTATCAATGGGGATTCGATTTGTTCCTGGCGCGCGCCCATGAAACTGGAAGAAGGGACATACCGTTTCGAGGGCAAACTCCGGACCCGGAATGTCAAAGCCAGCCCGGCGGAACCGAGTGGCGGCGCGGGTTTGAGGGTGCATTTAAACGCGCTGGCCGAAGAGGTGACCGGCAGCAATGACTGGCAGACGTTTTCCTACCCGTTCCAGGTGCTGGAAGGCTCGAGCGCCGTGGAATTAATTTGTGAGTTGCGAGGTTCCAAAGGCGAGGCGTGGTTTGACACGTCATCGATGAGCGTCGTGCGCGTTCGTTGAAAAGAGCGCTTTTGTTGAAACAAATCACCCGCGCGAAGTGATCTGGGAGTACGAACGTTAAACAGGAATGACTACTATGAATTCCGTCATGGAACCGCCGCCTATCGCCTCCACACCGCCCCAGGTCAATGTCGAGGCCATCAGCCGCCTGGCAACCCGGCGCACACAGTTAATCCAACAAATCTCGCGAGTGATCATCGGCCAGCAGGACGTCATCGATAACGTGCTGCTGACGGTGTTTTGCGGCGGTCACGCGTTGATCGTTGGCGTTCCCGGTCTGGCGAAGACGCTGCTGGTTCGCTGCCTGTCCCGGTCATTGGACCTTTCTTTCAGCCGAATCCAGTTTACGCCGGACCTGATGCCCTCGGACATCACTGGCACGGACATCATCCAGGAGGATCCTGCCAGCGGCCAGCGGCGCCTCGAGTTTCTGCCCGGGCCGATCTTCGCGAACCTGATCCTGGCCGATGAGATCAACCGGACCCCTCCAAAGACGCAGGCGGCGATGCTCCAGACCATGCAGGAACGCGAGGTCAGCATCGGTTCCAAAACTTATCCTCTGCCGGCGCCGTTCCACGTCTTTGCCACTCAGAACCCGATCGAGATGGAGGGCACCTATGTTTTGCCTGAGGCGCAGGCTGACCGGTTCATGTTCAGCATCCATTGCGGCTACCCCAGCGTCACAGAAGAGGAACGGGTTGTTCGCAACACGACTGGCGCCGAGCTTCCGCAACTGGAACCGGTGCTGGGCCCAGAGGAGATTGTCGAAATTCAGAAGCTTGTCCGCGCCATGCCTGTGTCGGACGAGGTGATCCGGTTCGCGGTAAAATTGGTGTCGCGCACGCGCCCGGAAGACCCCTCCGCGCCGGCTTACGTTAAAGAATTTGTCCGCTGGGGCGCCAGCCCGCGGGCTTCCCAGTACCTTGTGCTCGGGGCAAAGGCTTTGGCCGCCGTAAAAGGAAAACTATGCGCCGACTACGAAGGGGTGCGATCGGTGGCGCGCCAGGTCCTGCGTCACCGAATCCTGACCAATTTCAACGCCCGCGCGCAGAAAATGACGGTCGAGGGGATTATTGACAAACTCCTGGCCGAAGTGAAGCCGGACGCGAAATGAACACCGAAGTGGAGCTCTCATGCCCTCCACACTTGCCATAGACGCGCGGACACTGGCGGCCATTGACGACTTGTCGCTGCTGGCCGGCTCGATTGTTGAAGGGTTCATTGCCGGGCTTCATCGCAGCCCGTTCCTGGGCTACAGCACCGAGTTCTCCGCATACCGCGCCTACACCCAGGGCGATAACCTACGCCACGTGGATTGGAAAGTCTGGGCCAGGTCCGATGAATTCTACGTCAAGCAGTTTGAGGATGACACCAACCTTTGCGGCCAAATCTTTCTGGATACAAGCAAATCGATGGATTTTGGTGATGGCGGAGCCAACAAGTTCCACTACGGCCGCGTGCTGGCCGCGGTCCTGGCCGAGGTTATGGTCCGCCAGCACGATGCCCCCGGGCTTGTCCTCTTCGGTGAAAATGCCCGCCAGGCGGTGCCCCCGCACGCGAGCCGGCATCATGCGGACGAAATCTTTCACCTGCTCAGCCAGGCGCAGGCTCTGGGAGGCACCCGGATTGATCAGCGTCTTTTCCGGATCGTGGAAACGATGACCCGGCGCGGGATTGCGGTGGTCATTTCCGATTTCTTTACGACCGACGACGCTGCTCGCCAGTTGTTGCGACAACTCAGGGCGCAACGACAGGAAATCATCGTGTTTCATATCCTCTCGCCGGAGGAGTTGGACCTTCCGTATGAGGGTGAAAGCATTTTCGAAGATCTCGAATCGTCCGAACAAATCCCGGTGCACACGGATGATTTCCGGAAGGAATATCGCAGGCGAATCAGTGCTTTCTGCGACGAACTTCAGAAGGAGTGCGTCGGGCTGGAAATCGAATATCAACTGCTCCGGACCGACGCCCCTTTGGATGTCGCGTTGACCCAGTACCTTGAACGCCGCGCCGCCGTCTAGCCATGCCGGGACTCTTTTTCATCAACAGCCTCATGCTCGCCGGACTGGCGGGCCTGGGTATTCCCGTCCTGATTCACCTGCTCCTCAGGCGCAGGAAAAAGAAATTGGTTTTCAGCACGATTCGATTCTTTCAACAGCAGGACGAGCAGTCGTCGCGACGGAGAAAACTGCGAAATTGGCTCCTCCTGGCAATGCGGTTGCTCATCGTCGCTCTTTTGGTTCTGGCGTTTGCGCGGCCGTTCTCACGCCAAAACCAGGCTTCCGGCACGGCACGGAAACAGCGTCGCGTTGTTTTTGTCATCGACAGTTCGGCCAGCATGCTGGCGAACGGAACGGCGGGGCAACGATGGGCACAAGCCAAGTCACAAATGCAAAAGGAGCTTTCCGCAATGCAACCTGGAGACCTGGTTGTGTTAATCGAATGCGGCTCGCACGCAAATGTGCTCGCGGGATTCGCCCCGCCCGCAGCTGCGGCCCGCACTTTACAGGACCTGGCGCCGGCGTTGGGGACCTCCACGCTCAGTGACGGTTTACAGCAAGCGGTTCGTCTGCTTTCAGGCAGCCCTGCCGGGTCCGACTCGGCCCTCTACCTGGTCACGGATCTCCAAAAAAGCGCCTGCCGGGGGCTGAGTTCATCACCGGTTCCTCAGGCGATTGACTTTAGAATAATGTCCGTCGGGGATGTTTCGTCGCCGAACCTGGCGATCTCGAAACTCGACACGCAAGGCCACGATGGGACTTTGCCGCAAGCCAGCGTGGTCAGTTTTTCGGATGAGGACGCCGTCGGCCGGGTGCAATTCGCCGCCGATGGCGCCACATTCCTGGACCAGCCGCTGACGCTTAAGGCGGGGGCGTCTACGAACATCGCGGTTCCGTTGCCCGCGCTCAAACCGGGCTGGCACTCTGTGATGGCCCAGGTAAAGGTCCGAGACTCAATGGAACTGGATAACACGCGGTATGCGGCTTTTGTGGTCCCGGAACCCGCGCGGGTGCTGATCGCGGAGCCACGAATCGGCGCGCGCAGTTTTGAACAAGCCACCTTCTTCCTAAGCGCAGCGCTGGATCCGACAAAGGATTCGACGAACGCGCTGCCGGGACCGTTTCACCTTCAACAGGTGTCGCCCGAACAAATTCCTGGCGCGTTGGACAGTGCGAACGGGAGTTCGTCCTGGAATGTGGTCGTTATTCCCGGGCTCAAGAGCCTCCCGCCCGGTAGCGGGTCAAGGCTGGCGCGGTTCGTCAGAGATGGCGGGGGCTTGGTGCTGTTCCTCAGTGATGACGTGAGCGCAAATCATTACAACAGCGAACTGGGTGATCTGTTGCCCGCCCGAATAGGCGCCCTTGAACAAAGCCCGGATATAAACACTCCCTGGCGCATTGCATTCGTCGACACGAATTCCACCGTTTTTTCTGCGTTCAGAACGCCAAACAGCGGCGATCTGCGCATCCCGGAATTTAACCAGCGTTACTCGCTGCAACCGGCCGACGGGGCGTCTCGCTTCTGTTTTTTCGACGATGGCACGCCATTGGTAATCGCCAAAAACATCGGGAAGGGCAGGGTGGTCCTCGTGAATACGTCGCCGGACACGGCCTGGACCGATTGGGCGAAACATAAAACCTTTGTGCCTTTCGTTCACAGCCTGGCCAGGTTTGCGGCGCAAAACTCGACTCACGAAGAACCCGGGCAGATGATTGCCTGTTCGGCAGGGGATGATCTCGAATTACAAATCAATCAACAGGCCGATGGGTCCGAGTTCGTTTTGAAACGGCCGGATGCGAAAGAGGTCAAGATCGCGGCGGACAAGCAAGGGCGTGTTCGGGACCCCGGAGTCGCAATGCCGGGGATCTATTCACTTCGCAACAAGGTCGGGAAAGAGATTTTAAGGGTGGCGGTGAATATTCCGGAGCAGGAATCCAACCTGGACGCTATCCGGCCAAACGACTTCACCCAACAACTGGTCCGGAACCAGGATAGCCAGAAGCAAACTCTCGCCTCCGGTTTGTTTGGCGCCAAAAAGGATCAGCGCGAATTCTGGACGGCGCTGTTGCTGGGCGCGCTGGTGTTGCTGCTGGTGGAACCGTTCATCGCGAATCGCACTTCGATCTAGCACAAAAAGGAAACATGAATCCTGCACCCGAAAACAACCCGGAAAGTTTTGCGAAACAGCGGCTTTCCCAGGCTTGCCGCGCGATCGACAGGTCGGCCCGGCTGCGTTGGACGTTGATCGTTTGCCAGGTGCTTGTGGTTGCCTTCCTGGCGTTCGCGCTCATGGATTATTGGCTGATACTCCCGGTGCTCTGGCGAACGGCAGGCTCCCTTGCGTTGGCCGGCGTCATCGCGTGGGGCATCGCAGGATGGGTCCGGTACCGCCTGCGTCCAACGCACCTGAAACAAGGCGCGCTGGCCATTGAAGCCAAACGTCCGGAGCTGGGTTGCGAGGTTTCCACCGCGGCGGAATATCTGTCGGGTGAAAAGAAAATTGAGCATGAATATGAATCGGAGTTGGCCGCGGCGCTTGAGGCAAAAACCGCCCAGGCCCTGGTGCAATCGCCTGTTCTTGCCTCTGGAACAAGGCGTTTTGCCGCGTTCCTGCTCGTCAGCCTCTTGCTGCTGCTGGCCCTTGCACTGATTGCGCCCGGCGGATTTACCGCACTCGAACGCGCCGCCGTGCCCTTCTCGAAGGCGCATTATACCTCGGTTCAAGTGCAACCCGGCGACTTCGAAGTCCCCATCGGAAGCTCTTTATCAATCACCAATGCATTTTCCGGACGGCTGCCAAGTGATGCCCGGTTTTCTTGGACTGAAGCAGGTAATCTGCAGTGGCAAACCGCCGCTCTCACAACCGGCACGCAGGGAATATACTTCCATACTTTAACCAATCTTCAGAGCGACATTGTTTATCATGTAGCCGGCAATGACGCGCTGTCGCCGGACTACAAAATCACCACGTACATTCCTCCAGCCGTAAAGGAGTTTAATGTCCAACTCACCTACCCGGCCTACACCCAGTTGCCTGGGGCAGTTCAAAAATCACCGGATATCACAGCGGTCAGGGCTACCACAGCGTCGATCGTCATCCGGCCGAATGTAGACCTGGCGCAGGCCAAGCTGCGCCTTGGCTCAAACGAATTGGCAATGGCGCGGAACCCGGATGGCACCTGGACGGCCAACGTTCCGCTCAAAACCGATTCGGATTACTGGATCTCGCTTTCGGACCGCAAAGGCCATTCCAGCACCAATGACAAGCCTTACCACCTCACTGCGGTGCCCGACAACCCGCCCAAGGTCGAGATCACCGATCCCGGCAAGGACATCCGCTCCTCGGCGACCAACAAGGTGTTGGTCAAGATCTCTGCGTCGGACGATTTCGGGGTCGAAAAAATCAAGCTAGTTTATAACAAACTTGGAGGCGCCGAGGTAACCATGGATGCGCAGCGCGAGTCCTCTCACAACGGCGAAATCGTCGCCAAAGTCGAACTGGATCTATCCTCTCTCGAACTCAAAGAATACGATGTGGTGGCGTACCACGCCGAAGCGACGGACAACAACACGCTCGACGGTCCCGGAGTCGGCAAGTCACCGGTTTATTTTATCGAAATCACCGACCAGGAGGGCAGCCCGTCACTTGCCAAGGGGCAGGGCAAGAAAGTTAATTTGTTGGTGATTCAGAAGCAAATTATCGCGGACACCACGGTCATGGCTTCCAATGCCCCTACCGACAAATTCAAAGAAATGACCCTGCGCCAGCGCGATGCAGCGGAATTTGGCCACATGTACCTGGAAGCGATTTCGGACGGGAACGCCGATGCCGCGGTCAGCGAAATGAAGGCGGCGCTGAGCGAAATGGAACTGGCCGGCAATCAATTGGAAAAGCAGCAACAGGCGCAATCACTTCCTCACGAGGAGAGCGCCCTGGCGCATCTGTACCAGGTCGTCAAGCTCATGCCTGAGCTGCAAAACATGCCCACGCAACCGCAACCCGACCAGAAACCTCCAAGTCCCAAAGTCCAGGTGGTTCTCCAGGCGATCCAAAAGCAGAGAAAGGAAAACGCCACCGACCAGGATCTGCAGGATGCTTTGAAACAGGCGCAGGATTTGGCCAGGGCCCAAGCCGACCTGAACTCGGCGATGCGCCAGCAAACAGGCTCTCAGGCGCAAGGCCAAAGCCAGATGCAAGCTCAGGGGGAGGGACAAGGTCAAGGCCAGGGACAGGGTCAGGGAGAAGGTGAGGGACAGGGTAAAGGCAACGGGCAAGCCCAGGAGCAGCAACCGCCTGGTCAGCAGGCATCGAACCAGGCCAAATCGGATAAACCTGATGGCGCCCAGCCGAAGGGCAACGCCGCCGGCCAAGGAGATCAACCTCGAGACACACCCAAAGATCCCACCCAGCAAGCTCAAGCTCAAGAGCCGCCATCACCCGCTGAGATCGCACAAAAGGAAGAGCAACTGAGTGATGAAGCAAAAAAATTAGCCGAACAATTGCAGCGGATCGCCGGCAAGGACAGGCGCCTGGGCCACAATGCGGGGAGTGGCGCAGCCCATGCCGCAGCCAATATGAAAGCCGCGGGACAGGCTGCTCGCCAGGGAGGATTTGGAACGGCTGGAGAATACGGTTTCCAGGGTGAGTTGGAGATGCGCAGTGTTGCCGATAAATTGGAGCGCCTGGTCAAAAACAAGCCCGATGCCAGTGATATTGCTCACGAGGATTCTCCCAAGGCATACGACAGTTTGATTTCCGAGTACCTGAAGCGGCTCTCGCATGCGGAGTAGGCCGAGCGATGCGGGCGCTTTCTTAGAATGATTCGATTCACATACATGCCGGAGCTCAAGTGGCTCGTCATGAGTGGGGCTCTTTCCGCCGCGGCCGTGGTCTTGAGCTACACCTGGGCCAAAGGCCCGGCGAAGCGCTGGCTCCGCCTGTCTCTGGCCGGCGTGCGTTGGCTGGTGATCACCCTGCTGGTCCTGTGCCTGCTCGACCCGGAATGGATCGAAGCTATCAAGCATCAGCAGAAATCCCGACTGGCCGTCCTGATCGACAGTTCTCGGAGCATGAGCATCAAGGACGTGCCTCAAGGGCGCATGGCCGCGACTCAGCATTGGCTGGAGAATGAATTTGCCGGAGCCGTCCCCGCGGAGATGGGTGTGGATTATTACACGTTTGATCAGTCGTTGGCTCCGTTGAACTCTCCCGGCGCCGCGAAGGCCAACGGCGATTCAACCGGCCTGGCAAATGCCTTGCAAGCGCTCATGGCCATCCCGCGAGAAGACCCGCTTTCCGGCGTGGTCGTGTGCTCGGACGGCATCGAAAACATCAGCCAGGATCCCGAGGCCGTCGCCCGCCTCTATCACCGCAAGGGAATTCCCATTCATACCCTGACCGTCGGCACGACAAACGATGTCCAGGATATCATCCTGGAAAACGTCCAGGTCAAACGCGCGGTGCCCAACCAGGCGCCGACTCGCATCGGTGTCACGCTTCGCGCCTTCGGCTATCGCGGTCTCACCGTCCCAGTGCAAATTCTCCATGCAAACCGGCTCGTCGCTTCGCAGCAGATCAAACTCAAGGATGGACCGCAACAATTCGAAATAGATTTCACGCCGCGCGAACGGGGGTTCCAGGTTTATGAGATCAAAGTACCGGTCCAGAATGGAGAATGGCTCGCGACGAATAACCGGCGCGTGTTCGGACTGGAAGTGATTGACCCTACGATCCGCGTCATTTACATGGAAGGCACGCCCCAGCAGCCGGGCAGCCCGATGCCCGAATGGAAGTACCTCAAGGATGCCCTCGAATCCGATCCCAACATCAAGGTTAAGACTCTCTATCGTCAGTTCGGTTCAAACGGCCAGTTCCTCAATACAATCGATGTGGACCCCGACTCGGGCGAGCATATCTATCCCGTCGAGCATCCCACCAAAGGGTTTCCACGCACTTTATCCGAACTGCTCAACTACGATGTGATTATCCACAGCGATATCAGAACTGATTCCTTCAGCAGCGAGCAATTGCAGAACATGGCCCGGCTGGTCGAGGAATACGGTGGCGGTTTCGTCATGATCGGCGGCAATTCGGCCTTCGGCAAAGGCGGCTACCATCGCACGATTTTGGATCGGATTATCCCCGTGGCGATGGAACAGGACAACGATTCGCAGGCTCGCCAGATCACCCTGCGAGTCCCGAAAGCCGCCTTAAACCATCCCGTCATGGCCATCGGAGCAACTCGTGAGGAAACGGAGCAGATCTGGACGGAAAAATTTCCGCTTCTTTACGGCTGCAACCTTGTGGATCGGGCCAAGCCCGGCGCGGTGGTTTTGGGCGTCGACGCTGTCGCGCGCAATCAATACGGTCCCCGCTTATTGCTGGCGGTCCAGAACGTGGGAAAGGGCCGAAGCATGGCGTTCACCTCCGACACGACCCGGTCATGGGGGAGGGATTTCGAGACGACCTGGGGCGAGCCGATTAACCCGGCGCGGCCGTTAACCGAGCGGAACTGTGATTCGCGATATTACCGGCAATTCTGGGTCAATGCCGTTCGCTGGCTCGCCGCCGGGAGAATTGGCAAGACCAATAATCCCGTCGTGCTCGAATTGGCGCAGAGTTATTGCGCAACCGGCCAAACCGTGCAGGCGAGCATCCAGGTTCGTGGAACGGACCTGGCGCCTCTGCCCTCGGCAACCGTCAGCCTGGTGCTCTCGACGAGCGGGCAGAACAACGTCGTTATCAAAGCTGCCTATGACAAGGCTAGTCAAACGTACGTTGCGGACCTGGCACCGCCTCGCGACGGAACTTTCACTGTGACGGCAAGCGCAATCGCAAACGGCAAAAAACTTGGCGAGGACCGGCAGCTGTTGGTCTGCGAATCGGGCGACAGAGAAATGGCGGATTTGCGTTCAAAACCTGCGTTCATGGACGAACTATCGCGCATCTCCGGCGGGACAACATTATCTCTGAGTTCCAAAGCCTCGCAATTGAATGCCGCGTTGGGGGCTCCGCCACCCGTCAATGTCGAGTACCGGCACAGTCCGGCTTGGGATAAATGGTGGTGGCTGGGCTCGATTCTTGTTCTGTTGACCCTCGAATGGTCTGCTCGACGCCTCAGCGGGATGGCTTGACCCCCGGCGAGCGGTTTGCTCGCGGTCGCGCTCGTCCGGCACTCAGATTCCAATAAGCCGAATTTCTCCTTTGTACGTGTTGATGGAGGTCTTATGCTGCCCCCATGCATTCGGGTCGAGGGCATTACGATTATGACGTGGCCGTGATTGGCGGTGGCAGCGGCGGGTACGCTGCAGCTCGCACAACCGCGGCTGCCGGGCTGCATACCGTTGTCATTGAGGGCGGCAAGGAGGTCGGAGGGTTATGCATCCTGCGGGGATGCATGCCTACTAAAG
>Ga0070738_10002558_pt1 | contig 27481 bp, 19 predicted proteins | sample Coa_R2_2_FD_66446 | JGI IMG/M metagenome (GOLD analysis project Ga0070738, IMG submission 66446) | Surface soil microbial communities from Centralia Pennsylvania, which are recovering from an underground coalmine fire - Coalmine... | ecosystem: Environmental > Terrestrial > Soil > Unclassified ...
TCCCCGGTGAGCACGACGCGGCGACCCGGGCGTGTCGGACCGACCAGCTCACCCGGCTCGATGGTGCGCCCGTCCGGCAGGGTGACCGAGCGGCCGCGGTGGAGATGCCCCCACATGGGCCCCTCCGGGATCCCGAGCTCCCGCGCCCGATCCGGGTTGAAGCGGCCCAGGCGCGTCTCCTCGACCAGCGCATACCCGACCGCGAGCGCGCCGCGGTGGGAGACGGGGAACGGGACGATGGCATACCCGTCACGGGCGATCGGCGTCCCGGCCTCCACTTCTGCAACCGTGACCGGGTAGCCCATCCGGTCGGAAGCGAAGACCTCGGCACTCTTGAGGAACCGCACGGCCCCTCTGGGCCCCCAGACCCGCAGGGGCTCGGTCCGGCCCTGAAGTTGGAGGGTTCGCATGAGACCGATCACGCCGAGCACGTGGTCGGTATGAAAGTGCGTGAAGAACACGTCGCTCAGGGAGAATGAGATACCGTAGCGCATCATCTGGCGCTGGGTACCCTCGCCGCAGTCGAAGAGGAGCGTGTCCCCCTCCCGCACCAGGGCGACCGCCGACACGCCCCGCTCGACCGTCGGCCGTGACGCCGCGGTGCCGAGGAACCGCACGGTGAGCGACATGCGACGGGAATATAACGGCGCCTCTTGTTTCCCTGGCCGCAGACGTGTCTCGCTCGCGGCGCGGGGGGCCGGGCGTTATATGACGGTAGTTGTACGACCGTATACGAGGGCCGCGGCGTCGTGGTGGACCGATATGTGCCGCTGGTGGGGGCTCCGTCCCCTCCGGCCCGCATCACCCGCGGCGAGGGGGAGCGGCGTGTGAGGCGCGCGTGGGGCCGAATGGGCGCGCATCGGCGCGCGTAAGCGCGCGCGGGCGCGCGTGAGATGCAATCGAGACGTGGGCGAACGCGGGTGCGCGCAGGTGCGCGCGGGTGCGCGCAGGTGAACGCAGGTGAAGGCCGGTGAGCCGGCAGTGGGACGGATCGACCGAGCCACGTCACGACGCGCAGGGGTGACGAAAAGAGTGACGCGGGGGTGATGGCCCTCGACTCGCGGCCGACAAGCTGGGTTTGGTCTCGCTTTTGCGGGTCCGATGGTGGCTAAGGCTGCTCGTGGAGCATTGAGAGGAGGCAAGCATGGCGGATCGCACCAGTATCGAGACGGATCGCTCGGGGGCACAGGCGGACGGCGCGCGAAGCCGGCCGGGCCAGAGCCGTAGTGGAACGAGCAATCGCGGCTTCGCGTCCATGGACCGCAGCCGGCAGCGGGAGATCGCCAGCAAGGGCGGTCGGGCCGCGCACCAGAAGGGAACCGCACACGAGTGGACGGCAGAGGAAGCTCGGGTCGCGGGCCGCAAGGGCGGCGAGACGGTGAGTCGCGACCGGGAGCACATGGCGGCGATCGGTCGTGAGGGCGGCGGCGCCCGGAGCGCGAGCGCTCGGAAGCGCGCGGCTGGCCAGCGCAACGAATCGATCGTGGAAGACCGGAGCCGGATCTCGCGCTCGCAGCGGGGCGATCAGGCCGAGGCGGGAGAGGGGGCAGGGGCGGGCTGACCGCCCCACCCGCTCCGGGTCCGGTATCGCGCGCCGCCAATGCGGCGCGCTCTCGCCGCGTCCGCGGCGCGCACCGCGTTACCTTGCGTTACCTTGACTTCGTTTCATCCGTCTCTACGTTGCATGCAGCGCCCGGGGCTGTAGCTCAGTTGGGAGAGCGCTGCAATCGCACTGCAGAGGTCAGGGGTTCGACTCCCCTCAGCTCCATTGTTGTCGTCCGCCTCCGCGTGAGGCGGTGTGGTACGAAAATCGCTTAGGGGATGTTGCCCGCCGCCGCTCGGTAGGACGGAGAGTTCCAATGACGGCGCGCGTGGCAAATCCCTAATGGAATGGACGCCGCGGATTGCTCTGCGGCGTTTTTCATTGCTCCCGCTGCTGGCCAATCTCGCCCGCCCGCGCCCGTCCCCGGAGATCGGCGCGGATGTCATCGCGGAGGGCGAGGAAGACCGAGGCCAGGAACGCGTTTTCGTCCGCCTCGGCGTGGGCACCGAAATCGGCCATGGCGTTGCCGCCCAATCCGCCCAGCCAGCGCACGACCGCGCTCTCCTGCACGGTCAGCTCGAGGTCACGAACGAGCCACGTGTGCCCGTCCGGCGTGCCGCGGAGTGCGAGTCGAAGCTGGGAGCCCGACCCGTCGAACGGGCGGTGCAGGGACGACTTCACGAGGTGATCGATCGCGAGCGGGAAGTGCCACTGGGGCTCGTGTCGAAAGGCGAACCGCCACGCGCGCGCGCGCGGGCCGCGCTCGATCACGAAGTCGCTCGCCAGCCCGCTGAATCCGAGCGTGAAGACCCACATTCTGGTCTCGAGGTCCCCGTGCAACACGAGCGAGTCGGGCATCGGGCGGGGCGGGCCGCTGCCCGGCGCGAGGTGTCCGTCCCCGGTCGCGCGAAACCGCATCGCCAGCTGCCCGTTGCCGAACGATGCCGCGAACCACTCGGCGCCCTCGGCATCGGTGAGGTCGCACCGGAGGTGGGTCGCGCCGGTGTAGCGTTGCAGGAACGCCGCGTAGGCGGGGTGTGCGGCCCGCAGTCGGTCGGGATGGACGCCGAAGACGAGCGTGACCGCGGTGGTGGCGTTGGGGGCCTGGGCGGTGTGGACGGTGTCGAGCGAGAAGAGTTGGCCGAGGATCGCGGCCGATCGCGGGAAGCTCGCCAGCGACCCGGCCTTCAGCGTCGCGCCGTCGCCCGCGCCGTCCCGTCCCGTGCCGCGCGTCCCCTCCGTCGAGCTGGTCGCCGCGGCGGCGAGCATCGAGGCGAGGACGTTGGCGATGTCGTCGGGGTCGAGTGCGCCGAGCGCCTGTACGTCGGACGTGTGCCAGGTGAACTCGCCGCGAGCGATCCGCGTCAGCCGGATGGAGTCGCGCGTGTCCGCGAGCGCCGCCGGTGCTGGCGGGTCCGGCATGGCGGCGACCACGTAGTGGTCGCCCTCGAAGTGACCGCGGCTCGCGAGGATCCGGGTGCCATCGCGCGTGCTCCCCGTCCAGACCGCCGTGTCATCGTAGACGCGTGACGGCATGAGCGCGCCGCGCGCCAGTTGCTCGATCGCGTGCGTGTACTTGGCATCCCGGTCGATGCGGGTGAACCGGTTGCCGAGCCCCGTGAGCAGATCGTCGGCGCGCGCGCTGGCCGCGGCGCCGGTCGGGCCGAACGCAGCCGGCGTCGACCGGCACGCAATGGCCGCCGCGCTCCCTGCCAGCGCCGCGCCCGCCGCGAGCGCGACCCGTGCAGCGTGTGCGGCCCGCGCGAGCGGGGTCGAGGAGCGAGCCGGGGAGATGCCGCCGGCGGGCCGGTCCGGGCGAGCGTGGCGGGGGGCGTGAACGGTGGTGAGCACGGTACCGGTAAAGAATAGCCCACTCGCTCGCCAAGCTCACCGGGCCGGCGCCCTCGCCATGACGACCCGAACCGGGATTGGTCGAGCGCGCAACCGACGGCGCTCGGAGCGAGGTGTACGCCGGCACGAGCTCGACCTCATCTTCCCCGGGCTCCTCGCGAGCGACATCGACCGTGATGCTCGTCCAGGCCCCACCGCGATAGGTGACCGCGAGCTCCATGCTTGCGATGCCGTTCTCCAAGTAGATCGGCTCTCCCTTCCGCCGGAAGGCGAAGCCCAGGTGCTCGTCCGGCCTTCAAAGGTCACGCGCGCGAACTTGTCTTTGTGTTCCTTGACGGTGCAATGCTCTGCACTAAACCGAACGCCGCTCAAGTTGCTCGTGGACTCGGCGAGCTCACGAAGCGTCGAGGCGATGCTCGTCGCGTCGTACGGCGCTTCGGGCAACAGTGAATAGTCCAGATCTTCAGAAAATCGATATGTCTCGAAGAAGCACTTCTTGACGCACGTGCCACCACGGCCAGCCTGCCTGCCCGAGCACCCGTCCTCCCCATGTGCGCGTCCCACGACTAGCCCGCCGCGGGCGTCCAGCAATCATTAGCGCCACTCACTGAGCGCCACCCATGCCCACGCTGCGCGTCCGCTGCGCGTCCGCTCCCGCGCGGGCACGCTCCGCGACATCGCCTCGGGCGACGCCTTCGGCTCGCTTCGGCGATGTACTGCATCGGACTGCATAGCTGCTTGCTGTCGAATGCCCGAGCGTCGTCGCTCCGCGCTCTCGCGCCGGGCTGAGGTGCTACGCGACCATAACCGCCCTATGCAGGGCGGAGCGGGCTTTCACCGACGGCTCGCTCCCCGGGCTAGACCGCTTCGCGACCGTTGCCCTCGTCGGCCGTTGCTCGGTTGGCCGCCGGCAGTGCCGGCGAGAACCGCGCCGAAATCATTATACTGCTCAACTAGCCATTTCGGCTAGTTCGGCAGTATATTGTGTCAAATGCCCCTCGACCCGATTCAGATCCGCGAGGCGTTTCACTGCCTGGTGCTGCAAGCCATAGCACCAGCTGAAGGCCTCGCCTTGCGGCTTAAGGGCGGCGTCAACCTCCGCTTCTTCTACGGCAGCGAGCGCTATTCGGAAGACATGGACCTCGACGCGGATCCGCGACTCCGCCAACGGCTCAAGGCCGTGCTCCGCAAAACGCTGCACGCGCCAACACTCCGTCGTGAGCTGCTCCTCCTCGGAATCCGGGATCTCGATGTACCCGAGAAGCCCGCGAAAGACACGGACACCGTCCTGCGGTACAAGCTGAGACTCATCGCCGCGGGCGTCCCCTACCCCACCAAGATCGAGGTCTCCTACCGCGGCGAGGCGCCGGCCGGCTGGGCACGTCTCGCACGTCCGCTACCCAAAATCGTCGACCCGTACCTGTCCCCAGGCACCACCTTCCCGGAGGTCGGGCACTACCTCCGCACGCCGGCCGTGTGGCAGAAGATCACGGCGCTGGCGCTCCGCAACGAGGTCCAGGCGCGCGACGTGTTCGACCTGGGCCTCCTGCTCAGCGACGAGCTCGACGCGCAGCTGTCGCGCGTCGACCTCCACCTGCTACGCGATCACCTGTCCGATCAGATCCTCCGCGAGGCTGCCGCCCGCACCCTCGACATGACGCACGACCAATTCGAGGACCAGGTCGCGGTCTTCCTCCGACCCGACGCGCGCACCCGCCACACTGCGACATGGGACACGACGCAAGTACGCGTCGCGAGCTTCATCGAGCACCTGGAGCAGCAACCGCTCCCACCGACAGCTCAGCCGAGAGGGTCGCGCCCATGAGCCAGGTCAGTCCGATCGTGTTACGGGATATCACCCCCCGGGCGCCGATCTTCACGACGGCGACCGCCGCGACCGCGGCGGGCGTATCACCGAACACCGCGTCGCGCGCCCTCGCCCGCCTCGAGGAACGAGGCCTCGTCACTCGACTCGTGCGCGGCTTGTGGGCCGATACGCGTCATCCAGACTTCTCACCGTACGCCGTCGTGCCCTTCTTGCTCGCGCGGTCCTCTACAAGCGCCGGACATCCGCCGATCGGTTACGTGTCGTTCCTTTCAGCCCTGCAGCTGCACGGCATCCTCTCACAAATCCCCCCTGCGATTCAGATAGCGGTTGCTCAGCAGCACGAAACGGTGCACACGCCGATCGGCAACTTCGAGTTCTATCAGATCCAACCGGAGCTGCTCGACGGCTACAAGCCCGGCGATGCCTATGGCCGGTTCGAACTGGCCACACCGGCGAAGGCCCTACTCGACACCCTGTACCTCTCGGCCCGGCGCGGCCGCCGATTCAGCCATTTGCCCGAGCTCGCGATCCGCGGCGCGATCACCGACGCGGAAATGCAGCGCTGGATCGCGCGCATCGACTATCTATCGCTTCGTGTTGCGGTGGCCGAACGCTGGGCTGCCCTTCGGCGCCGCGAGCACGGCCGCTCGGACCGGCGCCGAAAACGTTGAGGCGCACGCGGTCCGCTAGCGCTTCCGATGCCGGGTGGATGGCGAATCGGGAATGTATTCAAGCACATCGCCTACTCCGACGCCCAGTTCCCGGCAAATTCGGCGGCATCGCCGCGACCGCGGTTGCGCATTTGAGCTGTCGGCGGCGTTTGGTAGACAGAGGCCTTTTGACCGTCCGCCTACACGCCCGTGCGAGCTAGTAGAGAGACGCCTCCTCCGCAAACTACGCGGAGTTGGCTCTCTCTACCGCTCGCCCCCATTCGCGCCTGCGGCGCTCAAGGGGGAACTGCAACCACACTGCCCGTGCGCCGCACTCTTCGCGTCATCATCCGCTACCATGCGGCCGAACACTCCGCCGTGCGCGAGCGCGCTCGCATTTGCGGCGTGCCCCTGGCCCGATTGTTCGCGACGTGTCGCTGGGCGCCGACTGGCTCAAGAGCGCGTACCGCAAAGCGGGGATTGAGAAGGAGCCCGGCAGTTTGTGGCACGCGTTGCGTCGTAAATGGGGGCATGATCGTCAGAACTGCCCGACGTTGGAGACCATGCACGCAGGCGGTTGGAAGGACTTCGAGACCTTCCGCCGATGCTACCGGTATCCCGACAGTGACACCATGCAGGCAGTCGCGGATCTCGTCCCAATTCCCGAACGACGTACACAAAAACGTACACACTTCCTGGAATTGGTCAAAAATGAAAACGGCGCCGCCTCGGGAAACCGAAGCAGCGCCGTGAGTAACTCAGTTGCCCCTCCTGGGCTCGAACCAGGACTCTCCTGATCCAGAGTCAGGCGTGTTGCCAGTTACACCAAGGGGCAGATCGGGTTCACCCAAGCTAAGGCATGCGGAATCGTCCTCCAAGGGGCGCTCGGGGACTCTGGGGCGCTCGGGGGCGCTCGGGAGCTCGGGGGCGCTCGGGAGCTCGGGGGCACTGCGCACGCTGTCGCGCCCGACCATGCGGCGGGCGGCGGCGCGGGCGCCATACTTTTCCCTGAGACCGGAGGGACGCATGGGCCAGGGGCAGCAAGGCCGCGATCGGGGCGGGGCACTGCGGATGGCGACGCACGAGGTCTTCAACCAGCCGCCCCCGCTCGTCGACTACAACGTCTACGAGACGGATCGCGCGCTCGCCGAGGCCGTCGAACGCGAAGGCGCCGGCTGGGCACACGAGCGGCTCTGCCGGTTCGGGGAACGGCTGGGAAGCGCCGAGGTGATCGACTGGGGCGTCCTCGCCAACCGGTACCCCCCCGTGCTCCAGAGCTTCGACCGGGTCGGCCACCGACGCGATACGGTCGAGTTCCACCCGGCCTGGCACCACCTCATGGCACTCGGCGTCGCCGAGGGACTGCACACGGGCCCGTGGGCCGACCCGCGGCCAGGCGCCCACGTGGCCCGCGCGGCGGGCGTCGCCATGCTGTCGCAGATCGAGGCGGGCGTCCAGTGCCCGCTCACCATGACCTACGGCGCCGTCCCGGCCCTCGCCGCCGCACCCGATCTCGCCGCTCACTGGCGGCCGCATCTGCTCTCGACCCGCTACGACGGACGCTTTCAACCCGTCGAGCGCAAGGCCGGCGCGCTCATGGGCATGAGCATGACGGAGAAGCAGGGCGGATCGGATCTCCGCGCCATCACTACCCGGGCCGAGCCCGACGAGACCGACCGGTCAGGCGCCGCCTACCGCCTCACCGGGCACAAGTGGTTCCTGTCGGCACCGATGTGCGATGCCTTTCTCGTCCTCGCGCAGGCACCCGGCGGGCTCTCCTGCTTCCTCCTCCCCCGCTGGACACCGGACGGCGCGCCCAACACGCTGCGGTTGCAACGGCTCAAGGACAAGCTCGGCAACCGCTCCAACGCCTCGAGCGAGGTGGAGCTGGACGACACGTTCGCCTGGCTCGTCGGCCAGCCGGGTCGCGGGATCGCGGCCATCATCGAGATGGCGACCTACACGCGGCTCGACTGCGTGCTCGGCAGCTCGGCCCTCATGCGGCAAGCCGTCCTCCAGGCGACGCATCACGCACGACACCGATCGGCGTTCGGGAAGCGGCTCGTCGACCAGCCACTCATGACGAACGTCCTGGCCGATCTCGCGCTCGAGTCGGAGGCGGCCACGACCCTCGGCCTTCGACTGGCGCGGGCCTTCGACGCCCAGGACGATCCGGGCGCGAGCGCCCTGCGCCGACTGCTCACCCCGGCCGCGAAATACTGGGTGTGCAAACGGGCGACGATGCTCACCGGCGAGGCGATGGAAGTGCTGGGCGGGAACGGGTACGTCGAGGAGAGCCCGATGCCGCGCCTCCATCGCGAGGCGCCCGTCAACTCGATCTGGGAGGGCGCCGGCAACGTCATGTGCCTGGATGTGCTCCGCGCGGCCGAGCGCGTGCCCGAGTCGATCCCCGCGCTGCGACAGGAGCTCGCCGAGGCGCGCGGGACCGACGCGCGGCTCGATCGGTTCGTCGCGCGGGTGGACGCCACGCTCACACACCGCCCGCGCGAGGTAGACGCCCGGCGACTCGCCGAGCAGATCGTGCTCGCGGTCCAGGGCGCGCTCCTCGTCCGCTTCGCACCGTCCGCGGTGGCCGACGCCTTCTGCGCCAGCCGGTTGGACGGCGAGCACGGCGGCGCGTTCGGCACGCTGCCCGACGGGATCGATCTCCGGGCGATCGTCGAGCGAGCTGGAGGTCCCTGACCACCTGGGCGCTCCGATGCCGCCGCGTCCGGCCGCCGCACGCGCACCCACTCCCGCGCCGGCGCCGGCTACGCCGAGCCCCTGAGCTCCGTCGTGAATGCCTGCCGCGCGGCGGTCTCCAGGAAATCGGCCGTGCGGCGGTAGGGCCCGGGGCCATGGCTGATGCGCGCGACACCCAGCTCGGCGAGCCGACGGGCGGACGGCGCGCCCGGTAGGGCAAGGATGTTCACGGGGAGCGGCGACGCCGCGCAGAGGCGGCCGATCGCCGCCTCGTCGAACAGCCCTGGCGCGAAGAATCCGCTCGCCCCAGCCTCGGCATACGCGGCAGCTCGGCGCAGCGCGTCGTCGAGCATCGAGTCATCATGCGCCGCGCGGTCGGACCTGAGGAACAGATCCGTCCTCGCGTTCAGGAAGACAGGCACGCCCGCGCCGTCGGCCGCCCGCCGCGCCGCGCGGACCCGTGCCGCCGCCTCCCCGACCGGCCGGATCCGTCCCTCGCCGAGCACCTGATCCTCGAGATTGATGCCCACCACCCCCGCGTCGATGACGCGGACGACCGACTCCCCCACCATCTCGGGCGTCGACCCATAGCCGGTCTCGAAATCCACCGTGACCGGGAGGTCCACCGCCCGCACGATCTCGCGCACCGCCGCGAGCAGAGACTCGAGCGGCAGTTGCTCCCCGTCGCCGTAGCCGTGTGCCGCGGCCACCGACCAACTGCCGGTCGCGATCGCGCGGGCACCGGCCCGCGCCACGATCAGCGCGCTCCCCGCATCCCAGATGTTGAACAACACCAGCGGGTTGCCCCTCACGTGCAGTCGACCGAACAGGGCCGCCCGGTCCCGCTGGGCCGACATCACGCCGGCGCCGGTGCGGGCTGATACGACCCCGGCACGAGCCGCGCCGCGATCGACAGCCGGTTCCAGGCATTGATCGTCGCTGCCGCGAGCGTGAGGTCGGCGAGCTCCTTCTCGCCGAAGTGTCGCCGCGCCTCGTCGTACACCGCCTCACTCACATGGCCGTCCGCGACTCGCGTCACCGCCTCCGCCCAGGCCAGGGCCGCGCGTTCCCGGTCCGTGTAGTACGGGCACTCGCGCCACGCGTCGAGCGAGTAGAGTCGCTGCTCCGTCTCACCGATCGCGCGCAGATCCTTCCAGTGCATGTCGAGGCAGTACGCACACCCGTTGAGCTGGGACGCCCGCAGTTGGACGAGGTAGAGCAGCCGGCGCTCGAGACCGCACTCGCCCAGGTAGCGGTCGAGCGCGTCCATCGCGTCATAGATCCCCGGCGCGACCTTGCCGTAGTTGAGCCGTGGCTTCATCGCAGCTCCCCTGTGTCGGTGATGCAGGACACGATACCCGCTCACCCGGCCGAGCGGCAGACCCACGCCCGAGCCCGTGCAATTACCCCATCGGTGACCGTGGTGTGACGCCGTGTGACCATCGCTCACCGGCCGGCCTGGTCATTCTGACCGAGGTATCTGCGCCCGAGCGCCGGTCGTCTTCGAGGCGTGGGTGGGCGCCATGTCTTCCAACCCTCGGGGACCATGACCCGACACGAATTCACGCACAGCTACAACGGGCACGACACCTGGGTTTTCCAGATGGATCCAATCGCCGGCCCCAAGGGCCTCCGATATCGCGTCCGCTACGAGAAAGGAACGCAGTGGACCGAGTGTCTGCTCCGGAGCGCCCCGGCCGGCGCCTCGGTCGAGGAGCTTCAGCAGTGCATCATCGACTGGGAAGCGCGCATCCTGGGCGCCTCCGACCGCGAGGCACCGGCGGCCTGACCGGACGCTGGCCCGCGCCGGCGCGGCGCCAGTGCCGCCTCAGCCCGGCGGCGGCCCGTGCGCCAGCCACCAGTCGAGTGGCACCGTCCAGATGTTCATGAGCCCGTTGTCCCACGCCGCCATGCGCGCCAGCCCGGCCTCGGTCGTGGCCCGATCGCGCGGCGTGGGCGCCGGCGTGACGCGCGCACTCGAGAAATAGAGCGTGCGGTGATCGGGTCCCAGTCGGGACTCGATGTTGTTCGAGCCCGGTACACTCGCGACGTCGCCCATGTAGATCGGTGTGCCCCACACGCCCTTCCGCCGGAAGGCGATGAACAGGGACGTGCCCTTCTCCGCCAGTCGCGACGACGAGAAGACCATGAACGTCTCGTCCGGCGCGACCGCGGGATCGAAATCGCCGACCGATTCTCCCGCCCCGAGCGGTACTTCGACCGGCGGCGCGAACGTCGAACCGGTCCGCTGGGCGCGAAACAGGTGGAACGTTCCGCCCGGCGTGACCGGCTGCATGAAGTACACGCCGCCGTCGGCGACGACGCTCGGCGCGTAGATCGACGTGTTGGTGTTCACGACGTCCGGTAGGCGATACGGCTTGGCGCCCTCCCACCCGCCACCCGGGCCGCGGTCGACCCGCCACAGGTTTCCGCCCTTGGTCGGCTGTGCGGCCCCGTTGTAGGAGCCGTCGAGTGGCCGGCCGCCAGCCACCGTCGGTCGGTTGGAGACGAAGACCAGGTACGACCCGTCGGGCGCCATCGTCGGCTCGAGGTCCCGCCACTCCCCGGAAAATGACGCGATCGTCGGCGTCGACCACTTGCCGTGCGAGCGATGCGAGACCAGAATGGTCGACTGGGTACTGTTCGCCCGGGTGAAGAACACCGTCTCGCCGTCCGGGGTGAATGCGGGCGACAGATCGTTGGCCGGCCCCGAGATGACGCCCGGCGCGAAGATGGTCGGCGCCGACGGCGTGGAGTCGTTCGCCTGAGCCACCCGCAGCCTGCCCCACCGGCCGCCGGCCGCCAGCTCCGCACCTCGCGCACGTCGGACCTGCCGCGCGGGGGCTACCGTCTCGATCATGTCGATCATGCCGACCGGTCCGTCCCCTGCGCCGCCGACACGCACGGCCGGGCGCCCGCCGGCGACGACCCCCGCGATCGACAACGCCGCGCCTGGCAGGATCACCGCGCGTCGCAGATGGCGCCGCACACGCCGCCGCACGTTGTGCCGAACCGCGCGGCCGCGCACGGTTCGGCGGGCTACTCGCCCGCCGCTCTCGATTCTCTCGACCATTGATGCTCCGGGCGCTCGCGGCCGTTCCTGTGTTCATGTGGTGGGCGCGGCTCGCGCCCACCTCGCGCGCGCGGCCACGCGACGTGCAGGGTAACCGACGCGGGGGCGCTCGCAACCACTGTGCAGCCAGCGGCCGAACCGGGTCCGCCGGTGGCGCGTTACGGCTCGCCGGCCATGCCAGGGCCGGCCGGGTGTGCCGCGGCGCGCGGACCGGCGCGCGGACCGGCGCGCGGACCGGCGCGCGGACCGGCGCGTAGCGCGGCCACGACGGCGGCTCGGCGGCGGCGGCTCACGCCCAGGCGGGTGCCGTCGTGCAGCACGAGGGCGCTGCGGCGGAGCTCTCGGACCCGATGCCGGTTCACGATCACCGATCGATGCACCCGGAGGAACCTGTGCGGTGACAGCCGCGCCGCCAGCGACGCCATGGACTCCCGCAGCAGGTAGCTCCGGCGGCCGACGTGGACGGCGGCATAGTAGTCCGACGCGCCGATCCAGTCGATCTCGGCGGGCTCGATCAGCACCAAGCCTCTCGGCGTCGTGATCGACAGCGGCGGCTCCTGCGGCGCGACCTGCGCCAGCAGACGCTGGAGCTCGTCGATCCGGCGTGCCGCCTCGCCCGTGCTCCGGCGCTCGCGCACGCGCCGCATCGCTGCCGCGAATCGCTCCGGGCCCACGGGCTTGACCAGATAGTCCACGGCCGCCGTCTCGAACGCCCGGACCGCGAACTCGTTGTAGGCAGTCACGAACACGATCGCCGGCATGTGCGCGGCCCCGATCCGACGCACGACCTCGAAGCCGTCGACCTCGGGCATCTGCACGTCGAGGAAGATGAGATCGGGGTGGTGCGCGGCCACGGCCGCGAGAGCCGCAGCCCCGTTGCTGCACTCGGCGACGATCTGCACGTCCCCGTGACGCGCCAGCAGTTGGCACATGCCGCGGCGGGCGAGCGGCTCGTCGTCCACGACGACGGCGCGGAGCACCTCGCGGCTCACGGCCCCACGCCCGACGACGCCATGCGGCCCTCCACGCCCCGCCCGAATGCGGGCGCCAACCCGCCGGGCGCTCCGCCGTCCACCCGCTCGAGCGGCAGGCGCACGAGCGCGGTGACGCCGCTCCGCAGGCCCGGCCGCGTCTCGAGCACGCCGCGCGACCCGTACAGGGTAGCGAGCCGCAGCGCGGTCGCCGAGAGCCCGGTGCGCTCCGCGCGCCGCCGCTCCCAGCCTGGCGCGAGCCCCGGTCCATCGTCGGCCACCGACAGCTCGAGCATCGCTGCGCCCGCTTCCTCGCGCGTTCCCTCGCCGTCACGCCGCGCTGCGCCCCACGCCGCCGGCTGCACTCGCGCCGCGATCACCAGCGTGACCGGCCGCGACGTGCCGGCGACCGCATGGCGGATCGCGTTCTCGGCGAGTGGCTGCATGATGAGGGTCGGCACGCCGGCGTCCATTGCTGCTTCCTCGACGTCGAACACGACCGTCAGCCGATCGGAGAAGCGTACCTCCTCGATTTCGAGGTACTGCCGCAGCAGCGTCAGCTCGGTCGCGAGCGGCACGATCTGCGGAAGCGCGCCGTCGAGGATGCGCCGCAGCATCAGGCTGAGGAGCTCCAGCATCCGTGTCGATTTCGTGATGTCGCCATCCCGGACCAGCACGGTGATGGCGTTGAGGGTGTTGTAGAGGAAGTGAGGATGGAGCCGGCCCTGGAGAGCCGCCAGCCGTGCATCGGCGAGCTGAGCCTCCAACCGCAGGGCGTCTTCCCGGCGCCCCTGCGCCTCGCGGAAATACGCGATCGCGTGGGCCACGCCGACGACCGCGAAGTACGACAGGAGCGAGACCGGCAGGCTGGCCAGAAACCAGGCGACGGACAGCTGCCAGGTCGACAGCCCGTGGGTCGTCTCGGCCGACCAACTACTGGCCAGGCGCGACGCGGCCGTCGCGGCGAGCGCCGAGATCGCGCTCAGCCCCACGCCGGCGGCGAAGTGCAGCCCCAGACGGGTGGCGATCCGCGGCGCCCGGAGTGGAAACCGATGCGCCAGGCGGAGCACGACCGGCGTACACGCGGCGTAGACGACCCATTGGGCGCTCTCGCGGAGGACCGTCGCACCAAGCGAGAACGGGTGGCCCTGCATGCGCGCGAGGGCGTACGTCTCCATGGTGGCGAGCGCCGCCGGCAGCGACCACGCGCAGACGAGGACCGCGAGGAACGGCACGGGCGCCGCTCGGCGGCGCTCCACGGACACGGGAGCGGCCGATGCGGGCCTGGGAGCGACCCTACGACTCACCGGGTCGCTCCACAGGCGCGGCCGCTCCGCCCCGGCGCGCTCAGGTTCCGAGCGAGTCGAGCGTGGCTTCGAGCGCGGTCCACGGGGTCGGGCTCATGTGCATCCCGATCAACGTCTTGACGGCGAGCCCGTTGGCGGTGGTCGCGCGCCGCAGATCCCACAAGTACTGGGGGAACAGGAACGACCCGCCCGGGCCCAGGGGCTGTGCCATGTCGCTGCTGTAGAGGAGCGCGTGCTCGGGCATGTACACCATGAGCATGAGGGACGTCGTGCTCGACCGGATGGGGTAGAGCTCCAGCCGATTGGGGCCGGTGCCGACCACCAGCTTCCGTGACACGGCCCGGAACTGAAGCGCCCGCGGATGGCGCTGGAGCGCATCGGGGGCGAGCCGGTGCGGGGCGCTCGCGATCCGCTGGATCAGCTCCTGATTCCGGTCGAGCCCGTACACCGGGATGCCGCGCGCGACATACTCGCGGAGACCCGCGACGTGCCACCAGTAGTTGGAGGTCGTGATCACGGCCTTGATGGGCACGCCGGGGAACCGATCGGCCGCATAGGCGAGCACCTTCGCCGAGTACCCGGCGGAAATCGGCGCCTCGAGCACCACGATCCCGTCGGGCTGGCGGATCAGCGTCGTGTACCAGGCGCCCGGGATCTGCACGACGCCGGGCTTGATCTCGGTCGGGGGACGGTCGGGTTGGCCGAGCGGGAGCCCGGAGGCATCGAGCGTACCCGGGCGCCGCGCGGCCGCCCGCGCCTCCTCCGACAGGGCGTACGCGGAATCGGCGAGCTGCGCCCCCGCGGCCACATCGCTGAGCACCGTCGTGCGGAACGGCACGCCGTTCCACGCCGCGTTGGACTGCGCCGGGTAGTGGAGGCCCCCGGCGTGGAGCTCCCAGGCCCCGAAGGTGACACTCACGCCGACGTCGCCCCACGCCCCGGCACTGATGCTCTCGGGGTACGCCTCGACGTACTCGACACGCACCGGAAGTGCGGTGGCCGCATCGAGCCAGATGCGGACCGGCGTGCCGGCCCAGGTGAAGCCGACGCCGACGGCCGGCATCCCGCCGATCGCCGTGTCGCCGATCGCGCGCAGGTCGGGCGCCGTGGCAGCCGTGAGGAGCACCCGTTCGGGACTCATGTCCACCCAGCCGGGATGGAGACCGGTGGTGCGCAGCGTCCCGGCCTGCCGGATCTCGAGCACACCGCCGTCGCCCTTCTGGACCTGGGCGCGGCTGCTGTCGGTCACCCACGCCACGCGGCGGAACCGCCGGTGGTCGAGGTCCCGCCATTCGGTGAAGTGCTGCGACGTGAGATAGAACGGCTGGTTCGGCGGCTCCGCCTCGTACAGGTGCCACTCGAAGGTCTGACCCGCGATGCGGAGCGTGTGCAGGCCCCGCAGCCGTCCCTCCCCTCCCATCGCGTCCATGGCCCGCGTGACGATCTCGATGGCGGTCGAGGAGCGGCGGCCCCCGGCCAGACTCGCCGTGCCGCCGCCGACGCTCGCGTCGCGCCGCCCGGCCGCCCGGGCGTGACCCGCGGCCGGCGGGACAAGGGCCGCGCCGGCAGTCACCAGGACCATCCAGCCCCGCCGCCACGCGGCGGCCGAGCGTCCGTCGTGCTGTCGTCCGTCATATGAAGTAGGCATGCGACCGATCGTAGCGTGCGGCCGCACGGAGCACGCCACCCACGCTGCGAGCGGCGGGGCGTCCGCAGGCAGCGGTCGGCGACGGTAGGTGACAGCCGCCCGCGAGGGGCGCGGCGGCCGCCACCCGCCGGCGTCCGATCCGGCTACGCCCTGGTCACTGCACCGCCGCCGTCATCGTCCCTGGCTTGTGCTTCACGACCGTGATCGTGATCGTCGATGGATACTGACCCGAGTGATGGACCTCGTTGTGCGCAACGAGCGTCGCGGTCTCGTCGTAGTTATGCCCGCCGGTATTCAGGTTCCGGTCGAAGCGCGGGAAGTTGCTGCTCGAGACCTCGAGGCGGATCCGGTGCCCGGCGTCGAAGTAGTTGCTGGTGTTCATCGGCTGGAGCGTGACCTTGTAGACCTTCCCGGGCTCCATCCAGACCTGCTTGTCGTACCCGTCGCGGTACCGAACCCGCTGGATCGTCTCGTCGAGGTTGAACGCACGTCCGTCCGGGTAGACGTCGATCAGCTTGACCGTGAAGTCGGTGTCCTTGCGGTCCGATGAGACGTACAACGTGACCGTGATCGGGCCGCTCACCTCCATCCCTTCCTTGAGCGGAGCCGAGCTGTAGACGAGGATGTCGGGCCGCACCTCCATCTTGCGCTGATCCATTGCTCCGCCCTGGAGCCCCGGCTCGCAGCAGACATTCCCTCCGTAGGACGGGACCGGATTCAGCGGGTCGTATGTGAAGCCGTCCGGCCGGTCGGCGCCCGGTCGCTTCATCGTCAGCTCGCCATCGCCGGTCATCGTGTTTCCCTTCCCGCCGCTCGCCAGATAGAACGTGAGTGGCTGGGCGCCGCGCGGCGGCCAGCTGTCCGACGTCTGCCACTTGTTGATGCCCATCGTGTAGTAGCGCACGTGGGGCAGCGTGTCGAGCAGCCCGTTGTTCTCACCCTTGAGGAAGTGGTCGAACCACCCGTACGTCAGGGCATCGTAGTCGTACCGGGCGTCACCCTCGTCACGCTCGCCGACCACCGTGTGCTCGGTCGCGCGCTTGTAGGAGCAGTGGAGCGTCGGCGCGATGATCGCGTACTGTTCCTTGGCGACGGCGGGCGAGGCGGTCTGCCGCACATGGTTGAACAGGGCGAGATTCGGCCCCACCGACACGTCGTACCACGACATGAAGTACAGGCCGGGCACATCGATCTTCATGTCATCGTGATACAATCCCCCCCGGTACCAGGCGGAGTCGTCCGGCGTCCGCTGGATCATCCGGCCGCCGGTCGCCACCGGCACGGAGTCGGAGAAGATGCCCGGCGGCCCGTCGACCGCCTTGATGATGTCCTGCTCGGGCAGGTGCTTGAACGCCGCCAGCCAGTCGACGTGCGGCAACTGCTGCGCGAGGTCGAAGGACCGCGACTCACGAATCAGATCGGCCTGTGACGTGTTGGGCGGAAACATCGGGCGGAGCTCGTTCTGCTCGCCGTAGAGCCAGTCGATGAAGAGCATCTGCACGGCGCCGCCACGATACCAGTTCCCCTGCTCATAATACGGCTTGACCCGACCGACGCCCGCACCGAAGCCCTCGGGAATGATGGTCGCGAGACCGGGCGGTGCCGTGGCCGCCACGCCCATCTGCCACTCCGCGGTCGATGAGCATCCGATCAGGCCGACCTTGCCGTTGGACCACGGCTGCTCGCTCAGCCACTTGATCATGTCGTAGCCGTCCGTGCGCGGTGGGCCCAGGATGTCGTAGGTCCCCTCGGAGTAGTAGTGACCGCGCTCGTTCTGCTCGACGTAGGCGTACCCGCGCTTGACGGCGTCGACCACCGCCGTCATGTCCGCCGGCGCGCTGTTGCGCACATCCCAGAAGTTGAAGTCGTACGGGGTCCGCACGAAGATCGTCGGGACCTTGCCGGTCGCGTTCTTGGGCCGGTAGATGTCGGTCGCGAGCCGCACGCCATCGCGCATCGGCACCATCTCCTTCCGGTCGACGACCGCGATCGAGTCGAGCTCACGCTCCAGCGCGAACCGGTGCGCGATGGCCGCCGAGTCGAGCGGCGCCCGCCCCTGGGCGCCGGCGGTCGGCGCGGTGGCCACGATCGTGGCCAGGCAGGCGCCCGTCGTGCGGACGAGCGTGCGAACACTGCAATGCATCGAGGTCTCCGGGGAATGAGGTCGCGGGGCGCGCTCGGGCGCGCGACAACGCTGGTCCGGCGGGGTACCTACGCAAGGTACGCGATACCGGTCGGAGCCGTTGATCGCTCCGCCGGCGTTCGCGGTCGCGGCGGCACGAATGTTCCCGCTGCTGACCTACGTCTCATGTCTTCGGTGGAGGTTGCTTTGCGCACGTCCTGTCATCGTCCGGTGGCATCCATCCTCTCGGCCGGCGTCAGAGCCGGCGTCACAGCTGGCGCCATGCTCGCCGGAACGACCCTCGGCGCGTGTCACGGACGCGCGCCGGGCGACTTTCGGACGGCGAGCGCCGCCGGCAGTGTGGCCGGCAGCGTCGCCGAAACGATCGCCCCCGCCCCCGCGTACGGTGAGGCCGCGCCAGCGCCCGGGATCCCGACGCTCGCCCCGCTTGCCAGGCAAGTGACGCCGGCCGTCGTCGCCATCCAGTCGGTCTTCGGGCCGGACTCCAACGAGATCGCCAACCAGGGTCCGGGGCTCCCGCCCGGCTTTGGTCCCCCGGGCCGCTCCCCCTTCGGCGCACCGTTCGGCCCCGAGGAGCGCCAGCCGACGCGCGGCCTCGGCTCCGGCTTCATCGTCAGCTCGGACGGATACGTCCTCACCAACAACCACGTGGTCGCGAACGCCGAGCGCGTCACGGTCGGGCTCTCTGACCGCCGGATCTTCACGGCGCGGGTGATCGGCCACGACCCGTCGACCGACGTGGCGTTGGTCAAGATCGATGCCTCAGGACTGCCGACGCTTCCATTGGGCGATGACAGCACCGTTCAGGTCGGTGATGCGGTCATGGCGGTCGGCAACCCACTCGGCCTCAACTTCACCGTCACCTCCGGAATCATCAGCGCCAAAGGGCGGAGCGGCTCGCTCCGCGGGTTGTTCACGCCCAAGTACGCCATCGTGGACTTTCTCCAGACCGATGCGGTCGTCAACCCGGGCAATTCGGGCGGGCCACTGGTCGACATGGCGGGCCGGGTCGTCGGCATCAACAGCGCCATCGCGAGCCCGACGGGCGTATATGCCGGGTACGGGTTTGCCGTGCCGATCAGCATCGCCCGCATCGTCATGGATGAGATCCGCAAGTACGGCCACGTCCGGCACCCGATCCTCGGCATCACGGTCCAGGACGTCGGGCCTGCCGACGCCCAGGCGGCGGGGCTGAAGGTGATTCGCGGCGTTCTCGTCGGCAGCGTCACGGACGCGAACAGCCCGGCCGCCAAGGCGGGGCTCGCTCCGGGCGATGTCGTCATGGCCCTCGATGGCCATCCGGTCGACCGCGTGTCGACGCTCCAGCGAACCCTCTTCGGGATGCAGCCCGGCCAGACGGTCACGCTCGACGTCATGCGATTCGGGACCCGGCGCACCGTCCGGGTGACGCTGGGCGAGCCCGCCGGAGACGCGCAGGTGGCGTCGAGCGGCGGAACATCCCGCGCCGGGACCGCCCGCCTGGGTATCGGCGTCGCCCCCGTGAGCCCCGAGATCGCCGCGCAGCTTCAGCTCCCCAGCGGGATGACCGGTCTCCTCGTCGAGCGCGTGGATCCGGTGAGCCCGGCCGCGAATCAACTCCAGCCGGGCGACGTCATCACGGACGCGCTGGGGCCCGGCCGGCCCAAGCCGATCCGCACGATCGACGACCTGCGTGACGCCGTCGATCACGCGCCCAACGGGATCGTGAGCCTCCAGGTGTACTCGCCGCAGGCGCAGGGGACCCGGGTGGTGAACATCCAGATCGGGAAGTGATCGTCCCGGGCGCCGATCCGCATCGCCGGCCCCAGCGCGTCAGTCCCGGCGCTCGCCGAGCGGCGCACGGGGCCGCGCGCCCGCCGCCACCCGCCCCGCGGCCGCGACGGCGTCGACCAGCGCGTCGATGTCCTGCTCGGCGGCGAGCGGGTTGACGATGCAGGCCCGCAGCCAGAACCGACCGGCCAGGGTCGTGCTCGACACGAACGCCGTTCCCCCGAGCTGAACCTCGGACAGCACGGCGCGGTTGAGATCGTCCACCGCCCCGCCGGCGCAGTCGGCGTCGGGCGGCAGATACCGGAAGCAGACGATGCTCAACCCCTGCGGCTCCCAGACCTCGAAGTCGGGGCGGGCCCGCAGGCGGGCGGCGAGGTGGCGCGCCAGGGCGACATCGTGCGCAAACAGCGCCCGGAAGCCGTCGCGCCCGAAGGCGCGCAGCGTCAACCAGACCTTGAGCGCGCGGAACGGACGGGTCTGCTCGATGCCATACTCGCTGAACCAGGGGAGCCCCTGCACGCCGTGGACATCCCCGTCCGTGCGCAGATAGGGCGGCACGAGGCTGAAGGCGTCCCGCATGGCCTCCCCGCCGCGGACGAGCACGAGTCCCGCGTCGACCGGCGCGTACATCCACTTGTGGGGATCGATCGCGACACTGTCGGCGCGCGCCAGCGGTGCGATCAGGTCGCGACACTCCTCGAGCACCACCGCCGGGCCCCCGTACGCTCCGTCGACATGAAGCCAGACGCCGCGGCGCTCGCACACGTCGGCGATGGCGGCCAGGGGGTCGATCGCACCGGTATTCACCGTCCCGGCCGTCGCGACGACCGCGACCGGCAGGTGGCCGGCCGAGAGGTCGGCCTCCAGCATCGCGTCGAGCGCCCCGGGGTCTATCCGGAGCGCGTCGTCGGACGGCACGTTGCGCACGGCCGCGCTCCCGAGCCCGAGCACCTCGGCGGCTTTCTGATGGCAGGCGTGTCCCTCCGCCCCCTTGTAGAGGAGCAGTCGCTGCTCGAGCCCCTGGAGCCCGCGCGCGCGGACGTCCCAGCCGCGGCGCCCGCAGGCTGCGTGACGGGCCACGGCGAGCGCGGTGAGGGCCGCCGTCGACGTGCCGCTCACGAGGAGCCCCATCGCCGACGGCGGATAGCCGACCATCGTCGCGATCCAACGCACGACCTGCCGCTCCACATAGACGGCGGCGTGGTTGCCGCCCGCGACGCTCGGATTCATCGCCGCGGCGATCGCCTCGGCGAAGATCCCGATCGGTGCGGGGGGAGAGTTCACCCAGCCGTAGAACCGCGGGTGGCCGTTGCCGAACGGGAACGGCAGGACGTCGCGCGCGAGCGCGTCGAGGAGCACGTCCACCGACACGCCCTCGGCGGGCAGGGTGTCGCTCTGCCACCGTTCGGCCGATGCCGGCGGCACCGGGCGGAACACGGGCCCGTCCGGGAGCGAGGTCAGATACTCCGCGATCGTGTCCACGACGCGATGTCCGACCCGGCGGACTTCGTCGGCCGGCCACGCGAACGCGGGTGTCATGGCAGTGTTACCGGGGTCGCCGACCGAGGTCGTAGCCGAGGGCCGCGCCGACGCCCGGCAGCGCGAACACCGCGATCGCGCTCACGATGCGCGGGACGGCGCCGAGGTCGACGGCACGATTGAGGCGCGCCAGCACGACACTGCCTGCCTCGCCCACTACCGCGCCGGCCAGCGCGTCCCAGTACGTGCTCGTCGCGTGCGGCCCGGCGCCGACGAGCGTCGGACCCGCCGCCGCGACGAGCGCCGCGCCCGAGTAGGCACCGACGAGCCCCACCGTCGATGCCCGGTCCTCACCGGCACCGAATCGAGCGGCGGCCCAGCGTGTCGCCAACCCCCCGCCGAAAAAACCGATCGGCGTCCCGAGCACCCCCGCGCCGACCTGCGCCGCGGCCCGACCCGCTCCCACAGGCGGCGGGCGCCGCTGCGCCGGAAGCGGACCGGCGGCGGCCACGAGGAGCGCCGCCGCCGTGAGCGACCGGGCGTGATGGCCCGTGCCGCGGAGCGCGGTGGCTATTGCCTGCACACCCCGTGCGGGTCGGGTTTCGGGTGATCCACCAGCGGCCGGTGATCGAGGTTCGCGACCCGCAGCGCGACGTCCCGCACGAACGACGTGACGTGCGCGAGATGCTGGTAATCGATGTACTCCGGCTCGTCGGTCACCTGGTGATAGTCGAAGTGCTGGCCGGTGGTGAAGAAGACGATCGGAATGCCGAAGCGGGCGTACTCGTAATGATCGCTGCGGCAATAGATGTTCTCGGGGTGGCCGTTCGCGTCGTACTGGTAGTCGAATCGGAACGGCTGCGCCTCGGTCTTGTTCACCGCCTCCACGATGTCGCCCAGCTCGGTGGAGAGGCGCCGCGAGCCGACCAGCTGGAGGTACGCGGGCCCTCCGCCCGCGATGTCGGCCGAATCGCCGCGTCCGATCATGTCCATGTTGAGCTGCGCGACGATCGAGTCACGCGGGACCGTGGGGTGGTCCGTGAAATACTCGGACCCGAAGAGCCCCAGCTCCTCGCCCGTATGCGAGACGAAGAGGATCGAGCGCCGCGGGTGATGCTTCGTGGCGGCGAGGTTCTCCGCGATCTCGAGCAGGGCCACGGTCCCCGACCCATCGTCGTCGGCGCCATTGTTGATCGAGTCTCGGCGCGCGGGTCGTATGTGGTGCAGCGAGTCGACGTTGATGTGGATCGCGGCCCGCCGCGCCGGATCGACCTCGCTGAACGGGTCGACCGCGCCGAGCGCGTGCAGCGCCTCGTTGTAGGCCCGGATCGAGTCGTGGTCCACGGCGATCGGGTTCACCCCGATGTGGTCGTTGTGGGCACCGAGCGCGACGTACTCACCCTTGAGCCGCGGATCGCTCCCCGGCAGGATCGCGATCACGTTCCGGGCGGGTGCCGGCGTCCTGGTGAAGCGTGGCCCCTGCTCGATGGTCGCGCCCGGGGCGCCGACCTGGGCGCTGTCGAGCGATCCCGGGAAGAGCGCAGGGACAGCCTCCGGCGACACGAGGAGCACCATCGGCCCCGGTGTCGTCTCCTCGCCGGGGCGCTCGAGCACCGTTTGCGGCCGCCGCACGGATGCCAGGAAGGGCGGCGGCAACAGCTGGAGCCCCGGGATGATGATGCCGGTGGACTTGGGCAGCGCCCCGCGATCTCCCGCTCGCATGCAGGCCATCTGCTCCGCCGCGCCGCCCGGCCCTAAGGTGTAGAGGACCATCTTGCCCGCCGCTTGCCCTTCCGACAGGCGCGCGGCAGCCGAATCACAGAGCCGCCCGCCGTAAACCACCTGTACGCCATCGATCGACCGTGGCGAGCGCCGCCCGAGCGGCACGTAGTCCGTCCCGAAGTGGAGTGCTCGTCCGCCCACGGTCAGCGCGGCCGTCGTGTCGGATGCGTAGGTCACGAGCGGGATGTTCTGGAAGAACGTTCCGCTGTCGCCCGCCGGCACGAGCCCGACGCGCTTGAACTCGGCCGCAATGTAGGCCGTCGCCTCGAGATCACTCGGCGTCCCCGCGCGTCGGCCGGCCATCGAGTCATCGGCGTAGAGATAGAGACGCGTTTCCAGATCGCCCGGCGTGATCGCGGCGTGCGTCGCTGTCGGCGCGTGGTGCAGCGGGAGCGGATCGGCGGCCTGTTGGGCCCGCGCGGCCTGCGGCGTCGCCAGCGCTGCCAGGCCGCAGAGGCTGGCCGAGACGGCGAGGGAGAGGTGGTGGAAGGGACGGTGGGGGCGGTGGGGGCGGTGGGGGCGGTGGGGGCGGAGCGCGGGCAGCGCGCGCGGCGCGATTCGGTGAGAGGGGCGCAAGCGGGTCAAGGGATGAGGTCGGGTTAGGAGCACGGTCACGTGTCGGGCGGCGGCGCGATGCCGGGAACGGCCGTTCACCGCGCGAACGACCGAGGTCTCGGCGACCCGGGCCGCCCCGGAGAAATTAGCACGCGGGGTAGGCGTTCCGCATCGCGCCGGCAACCCCGGCACCGTGGCGCGCCCGTCCCACCCCGCCACACCCCGCACCCCACACCGCCGACCCCGCGCACCCCGCGGCCGTGCTGGACTCTTGCTGTACGGGCAGGCTACGTTTTTTTTTCAGGGTCGGGGAGTCTCTCCTCGCCCGTGCCGATGGTTCGGAGGACCGACCGTGACAGCCGCCGCCCGCACTCACTTCGCTCGGGCGCTGATCGTCCGGGGCGTCTGGGGCCTGGTGTTCGGCGTCGCGGCGATTGCGCTCCCGGTGGATACGCTGGTCGTGCTCGTCGTCCTGTTCGGGATCTTCGCCCTGGCCGATGGCGTGATCGCATTCGCCGCCGCTGCCGCCGCCCGAGCGCACGACCTGAGCCCGTGGCCCTTTGTCGTCGAAGGCGCGCTCGGGGTCGGAGCCGGCGTGACGGCGCTCGTCGTCCCCGGGGTGACGGTGCTCGCGCTGCTCGTGATCATGGCGGCGTGGAGCATGGCCGCGGGCGTGTTCCGGATCGCTGCGGCCGTCCACCTGCGTCGGCGCCAGCCACACGAGTGGCTGCTGGCCCTGAGCGGCGCGGCCGGTATCGCCTTCGGGCTGGTCGTCGTCCGGTATCCCGAGGCGGGCGCCGTCGGCGTCGTGACGGTCCTCGGCGCCTACGCCGTCCTGCTCGGCCTCATGCTCGTCGTCCTCGGCATGCGCCTCCGCCGCCGGGGGGCGCGTCCCGTCCCCGCGTGAAGGACGGACACCGGGAGGCACGCGACCTCTGCGTTGAGGCGCCCGCACCGCGCTGCGATCGTTTATCTCGTTGACCCGCAAGGGGATACTGCACAGCTGACGCGCCGGCCGGGGTCCTCCGCCGGTGGCTGCCCGGGCCCTCCCTGAGTGTTGCCCCGCCTCCTGGGGGGCGTCATTGACCGTATGGAGGGAATGCCAGCGGCCGCCCGACCGGCCTCCGGGTCGGAGACCGCCGACCGGCCCTCAGACGACCTGATCGACGCCGTCGGACCCCACTCGGGCCCGCGTTCGACGCTGGCTCGCGCGGTCGGCGACCCGGCCAACCTGCTCGCGGCGGCGATGACGCTGTACGCCGCCGCCTACGTGGGGTACATCGGGAGCGCCCCGGCCGACAGCATCATCCGGCGCGCCATCCTGCTCCTGGCGTTTCTCCCCATGAACGTGGGGCTGGCGGCCCTGGCCTGGGTGGCCGCCCGCCGCGTCTCCGCCGACGGGATGCATGGGCTTCGGCGTGCCCTCGAGCTGACCGGCCTCGGGTTTCTCGGTGTGTTGGCCGGGAACGTCGGTCGGTTCTGGTTTGCGCACGCGCTCCACCGCGACCCCGGGGACGCCTGGGTCAACCTCCCGTTCCTGATCCTCTACCCGTGCTGGTTGGTCGCGTTGCTCGCCATCCCGCGCGCCCGCCGGGCATCGAGCGAGCAGTGGAAGTTCCTCCTCGACGCGACGACCATCCTGCTGGGCGTCGGCCTCGCGACCTGGTCGCTCGTGGTCGTTCCGACGACGAGCGGAGCCCCGTCGAGCTGGCTGGGACGGTTCTTCGACGTCGCCTACCCGGCCGGCGACGCCGCGGTCGCGCTGGGCCTCACGACCGTCTGGTTGCGACCCCCGCCGGGCCGGCGGCGCGGGCCGTTCATGCTGTTCTGTCTGGGCATCGCCGTCTACGTCGCCTCGGACCTGGCGAGCCAACTGGTCGAGCAGCGCGTCGGTTACGACGGGATCCAGTGGACCTACGTGACCTTCATGGCGGCCTACCTGATGCTGGTGTGGGCCTGCCAGCGTTACGCGTGGCGTCCGCCGAGCGCGTTCAGGGAGGGCGCGAGCCTGGGTCGCGGGCGGGTGCAGCCGTTCAGCCCTCTCCCATACGTCTCGCTTGCCGTCTGCTACGGGATCCTCGTCACCGAAGCGGTACGCCACCCGACCGAGCATTGGACCGTCGTCGCCGAGGGCGCGGCGGTCATCACGCTGCTCGTCGTCGTCCGCCAGCTCACCGCCGTTCGGGAGAACGCGCGTCTGCTGGCCGAGACCGCGGCCCGTGAGAACGAGGCGCGCTTCCAGGCGCTCGTCCAGCACTCGTCGGACGTCATCGCCATCCTCGACGCCAAGGGCGCACTGCGGTTCGTCAGCCCCTCGGTGACGCGCTTCTTCGGTTACCTCCCCGAGGAGCTCGAGGGCACGTCGTTGCTGTCGCTGCTGCATCCCAACGATGTCGCCCGGGGTGCCGCCGCGTTGACGGCGACGACCGTCCCGGGGTCGGCGACGGCGCCGACCGAGTGGCGGGTGCGCCACCGCGACGGGCAATGGCTCGCCGTCGAGGCCGTCGGCACCAATCTGCTGCACGAGCCGACGGTGCGCGGGATTGTCCTCAACGCCCGGGATGTGAGCGAGCGCAAGGCGCTCGAGGCCCAGCTCACGCACCAGGCCTTTCACGACCCGCTCACCGGGCTCGCCAACCGGGCGCTCTTCTTCGACCGCGTGACCCACGCGCTCGAGCGCGGCGTCCGGCAGGGCGACGCGCTGGCCGTGCTCTTCCTCGATCTCGACAACTTCAAGACCGTCAACGACAGCCTCGGGCACGTGGCGGGTGACCGCCTGCTCGTCGCCGCCGCCGTTCGGCTGTCGGCGTGTGTGCGGACGTCGGACACGGTCGCCCGGCTCGGGGGCGACGAGTTTGCGGTGTTGATCGAGGACGCCTCCGGCGACCTGTCGGCCCGGGCCGCCGACCGCATCACGTCGGCGTTCCGCGAGCCGTTCTCGGTCGAAGGCAAGGAGGTCTTCGTGACGGCGAGCCTCGGCATTGCGATGGCTGCGCCGGGAACGACCGCGTCGGAGCTGTTGCGCAACGCCGACATGGCGATGTACACCGCCAAGAGTCGAGGGAAGGCCCGGTCGGAGCAGTTCGAGACCCGGATGCATCGCGAGGCGCTCGACCGGCTCGAGCTCGAGGCGGACCTCCGGCGGGCCGTCGAGCGGGGCGAGCTCCAGCTCGTGTACCAGCCCATCGTCTCGATGGGCGACTCGACGATCGCGGGCGCCGAAGCGCTCGTGCGCTGGCAGCATCCGCGGCGCGGCGTGCTCTTCCCGGCGCAGTTCGTCGCCCTGGCCGAGGAGACGGGACTCATCGTCCCGCTCGGCGAGTGGGTACTGCGCGAAGCCTGCTGTCAGGCCCGCGCCTGGGGAGCCGGCGAGGAGCCCGACGGCGTGCCGCCGTTCACCGTCACCGTGAACGTGTCCGGCCAGCAGCTTCAGGCCGGGGGGCTGGTCGACGCGGTCCGCCGCGCGCTCGCGACATCGAAGCTGCCTGCCGAGTGTCTCGTGCTCGAGATCACGGAGAGTGTGCTCATGCAGCACACCGAGGCGATGCTCGAGCGGCTCATGCAGCTCAAGGCGGTCGGCGTGCGGCTGGCGATCGACGACTTCGGGACCGGCTACTCGTCGCTCAGCTATCTCCAGCGCTTCCCCATCGACATCCTCAAGATCGCCAAGCCCTTCGTCGACGACGTGGGTCGGGACCGGCCGTACCCCGTCCTGGCGCGCGCGATCATTGCCCTCGCCGAGACGCTCTCGCTGCGGACGGTGGCCGAGGGCATCGAGCTGCGCGAGCAGTGGCACGGCCTGCGGGCGCTCGGCTGCGATCTCGGTCAGGGCTACTACTTCTCGCACCCGCTCCGCGGGGACGAGATCACGGCCCTGTTGCAGGAGCGCTCGGGTGGCGCCGGCGACCGGCGACGGTCCGAGGTCGCCGGCGCGACCGCGATCCGTTAGGGCTGCCCGCGAGGGGCCCCGCCAGGGCCGCGCCGCTAGGGCCGCCCCGCCCCGATCGCCTCTCGGACGGCCGCGACCGCGTTCCGCTTGGCGAGCGCGGCGGTCCAGATGTCTCCGACTCTCGCGATCCGGTCGGGGGCGGTCCGCAGCGTGAACGCCCCGGGGTCCAGCTCGGGCGTGAGCTCCGACCAGTCGATCGGCATCGACACCCGTGCGCCCTCGACCGCGC
>Ga0070738_10002559_pt1 | contig 27480 bp, 22 predicted proteins | sample Coa_R2_2_FD_66446 | JGI IMG/M metagenome (GOLD analysis project Ga0070738, IMG submission 66446) | Surface soil microbial communities from Centralia Pennsylvania, which are recovering from an underground coalmine fire - Coalmine... | ecosystem: Environmental > Terrestrial > Soil > Unclassified ...
GCTGCATTGTCAGCCCTCCAATCGCCGACGGCATCGCGGCCATGGCGGGAATGCGCGAGGCGAGGATGGCGTTTGCTTCCCGCTGCCGGCCGATTGCAAACACGCTGGCAAGCGCGGCATCCTCCGGACTCAAGATGCTTCCCTGCACCTGAAGCTCGAACGCAATCGCCGCCCTGGTGCTATCCTCCATGCCGCCGACGAGCGCCTGGCGAATAGCGTCGAGCCAATGCGACTTGGCAACGCCGACCGCGAGTTTCGCCGCGTCCTGCCGGCTGTCAGAAAAGAGAACCAGCTTGCGGCGCGGGTCCTCGACCGGACGTCCCGCCTGCACCTCCGGAGGCGCGATCTCCCGCAGGAGCGAATCCGAAAGCACCTGCGCGATCTTTTGGAAGCCTGTGCGCTGGGTGCGGATCGGCGCGGAGCTGGTCATCCGGCTCCAGTCGGCCTCGCAATGCGGACAAACCGACGGCCGTTCGTTGCGCGCGCTCGGAACAAGCGCGCGAGGAGGCACCGGGTTCTGGTGCAAGGCGGCGACGTGATAGATCCATCCCGTGGCATCGGCGCTGCGGCGCGCGATCTCGAGTTCGCCTGTGCGATGGTCATACCGCGCCATTCTCCATTTTCGCTGGACCCCTTCCTGAGTCCATGTGTCCCGCTGCGGCTGGCGAAGAGTGCCGTCGGCGAGCTGCGCGGGCCAGTAGACAGCGTAGTTGTCGTAGGTCCTGTCGTTCGCTGAGTGGTCAGGCGCCTTTTCGATATTCGGATCGTCGGGCACCAGGGACCAGCTGTTCTGCCCAAGAGAGCGCCGGTAGCCGCCAAGGAATATGTCGCCGCACGGCTCGCAATAGAGCATCTCCAGCACGCGCGAACCGCATCCGCACGTCGTCGTCGGACGGTCGAACAAGCGGCCCACCGGTATGTTGGCCTCATTCCAATGCGCGCCGCTGCACGCAGGGTTGGTGCAGGCCCACACGCCCTGAACATTCCGGAAGAACAGATGGACACGCGTCGGCAGAAGGGGCGTGCCTGCAGCCGACTCGGCCGCAGACAGGGACATGATGAGGGCGGCTGCGGCGCTCGCAGCGCGGTCTCCCGGCTCTCCGGGAAACAGCGATCCGGCCAGGGCCTCGATCGTTTGCGGAACGACCGTCGGGCTCGCATCGGTCCCGTCATTGCAGGCCGCCCGAATAGCCTCCGGAGCGCCAGCCTCGATCAGCGCCGCGCCGAGCTGCTGGCCCGCGGAAAGAGCCGCATCTGGCGGGTTCAGCGATGCGGTGGCCGCAAAGGCCGCAACCGCATTCGCCACGTCAGCGTCGGACGCCGATACGATGCTGCTCCCAAGCTGCTCGATGGGCCCGGCTAGCGCCGAGAGGCGGTGCGCGGACCCGGGAGCAAGGGCTTCAGCGCCACCGCGGATGAGCGTGAAGGGCCGCGCGCGCCCGAAGAACTGGCGCAGATAGTCCTGGGCGCGGGCGTCGTCATCGCCGAGCGAGGCGCTCGACGCGAGGATTCGGAGCTGCGGATGGTCGGGGTTCAGCCCGAGCCGCTCGTACAGAACCCGGAGGATGTATCCCACCTCCGTTCCGGGTGTTCCGCGATACGTATGAAGCTCGTCAACGACGAGGTGAAACACGTTGGCGGGATCTTCAAGCCAGCGCCGCGTCGCAGCGAATATCTGGTCCTCGATATCGCGCATCAGCATGATGTTCAGCATGCTGTAGTTGGTGATCAGGATGTCGGGTGGAGCATCCTGCATGTCCCACCGGCTCCACATCTCGCCGCCGTCAAAGCGGGGAAAGAAGCGCTGTGCGTCGGTGCCGGCAACACGCTGGGCGAGCGAACTCTGCCGGCGCAGCTCCGTTCTCAGTTCTGCTTCTGCGTTGTCCCGCTGCGGACTTCCGGAAATTGGCGTCCAGCCCGTATAGCGTCCAAACCAAAACCGGTGGCCCGGGCGGTTGGCGCCGAGCCACGCGCGCACCCGGTCGCTATCAAGCGCCTGGCGGAGCCGCGACATCTGATCTTCGGCGAGCGCGTTCAGCGGATAGAGAACAAGCGCGCGGATCGCCGGCGGCCGGCTCCCCATCTCATGCGCCCGCTGCGAAATCCGCGGATGATAAACACGATTTGCAGGAGAGCCGGCCGGTGGCGGCATCGACCACCAGTCGTTGCGCGGAGCGGGCGCAATGGCAGGCCAGCCCGCAGACTCGCGGACAATCGCGGCGAGGACAGGAAGGTAGATCGACTCCGTCTTGCCCGAGCCGGTGCCGGTCAGGATCACGGTATCGGACTGGTTGGCGACGCTCGAACGGAGCATCGCCTCCTGGTGCAGGTAAAGCTCGATCGGCGCACTGCCCCGCGGAAGAAAGAGCCCCTCCTCGGCAACGCCTGCGAGATCGTCGATATGCTGCTGTGTCCAGCCCGCGACTCCTCCAAGAACGCTGGCGGTCGCGGCGCGGACATCGTGTCCGCTTAGTACATAGCCGGGCTGAGGTTCGATCAGCGGCTCGCGATACAGGACGCCGTCGCGGTCGAGGAGACGGCGGCGAGCCTGAACCAGGTCCTCGAAGCGCAGATCGAACGGGCTGTCGAAATACCGGAGATAGGCGCTCTTCAGGCTGTCGAACGTATGGATAGGATTGGTCATATCAGTCTCAGCCCCGTGAGCGCGAGAAACAGCCTCAGGTGTTCTGGCCGGACGCCAGCAAATGCAATCTGCCTAGTTTCGCGATCAAAGCGCGGAAGCCCCCCGCTGCACAGAGCCATGCCGCGCGCCATGATGCCCGGCGGATAGAGCTGCGCAGGGAGCGACAGCGTCCCGCTATCGGCCGTCCATCGCACCACCTTGCACTTCGCCGCAACGGCCATGCGTCCGGCACGGTCGTCGATCAGAGCGGCATCCTGCGGGCTGCTCTTGATCAGGCTTACCCAGTCCCAGTCGCGCTGGATGCGGAAGAAGCCCGCGCTTGCGGCAGCTGCTTCCGCCAATGTGGACGACACCCAGTGCATCTTGGACCTGGAAAAGCGGCGGACGGTTTCGACGCGCCCCTGCACCATCGGGCACGGCGCGCGCGGCCACTGGCGGACTGACGGCGTGCAGGCCAGAATCCGGATGGCGGCCTCGGTCTGGAGCTGGATCCCCGCTCGGACGGCAGTGTCTGCCAGCAGCTCCGGAGACTCGGCCACCACCATCACCCTTGCCGGCCGCTCGCCGTGCTCTTCTGCGCTAAGGCGCGTTCCGGCAGCGCTGCACGCCGCCGCGAGGCTGGCGAGAAGCTTCGGCGTCCGCGCGCCGCAAAGGACCGCCGCAATTCCGCCATCCCCTGGCAGGCCGGCAAGCACCGGCGGCGCGATCTGCCAGGAATTGGGCGCGGTCCACTCGGCATGCCCGAGCGTCACCGCATCGTCGATGAAACGGCGTTCGCTCGCCGCGCCGATCAGCGCGCCAGGCAGATCGCCGATTTTTCCCGACCGGCGGTACGACATCCATTCCAAGGCCCGGTCGGTCATGAGCGCGGCCTCTTGTGACGGCGCGCCCGCTCTCGCGCCTTTCGCCATGCGTCCTCAGCCGGCGCACCGCCGCCATCGAGCGGAAGCCTTCTCGCGGAGGCCCTTCGCACCTCGGCGACCCATAGCGGATCGACCGCGCGCGTGCCTGACGCAATCGGTAGTGGACTGAGCCATATAATCCGGCCCTGCCTCCGCCGCTGTCCCGATGCGGAGATGAGGAATGCTGGGGGCTCTCCGAGCAGGCCCACCGCGACTGGCGCATCTGGCCGTCCCCGGAGCACGACGGCGCCGCGCCGCAGCCCAAGGCAGACAACGGATAGCATCGCCTCGGCCGCCACGACATATTCTGCGCCGGGGCCCGAGACCGCGGCGCCGCAGACCTCGGCGACGGCCCAAGGAGCACGCGCCGAAGCGCCGAAGCGCTCCGGGTGTGCGTCCCAGGCCTCCCAGCCGTCCCTCGTCCAAGGGTCCTCGATGATGCGGTAGGCCGCCGAGGGGCCGGGCACCACATCGATAAGATGATCGCCCGGCTGCTCCCACCCATCGGCGGTCCAGGCGCCATCCTCGCCCTGCTCGGCCGGGTGTCCATCGATCGTAACGGTCGCCCCCGCTGGGAACGGCGCGATCTCGATTCTTGGCGCCCATCCCTCCGCGAATGACGCGGAGCGGATCCGCAAGCCTCCCGAGAGCCGTATCTCCGATCCGACACCAGGATCCAGCCCCGTCAGTCCTGCCGCGAGTCCTGACGGCGCAGCGTGAGCCGGCCGGTAGCCCGAGAGGACCGTCCAGCCATCCGGAATGCCGCTCCAGGAGTCGTGCGGGACCAGCGTCGGCGACCCGCATGCTTCCGCCGCAGCGCGGACCGCATCGGCGTCTTCGCGCAGGCAAACAATGGTGCTTGCTGACGACAATCCCGCAGAGCCGACCGAGATAACGCCTGGCTCGTCGGCCACCTCGCCGAAGATCTGGATTCGCCGGCCGCTGCGAAGCCATTGATAGCCCTCTTTGCAATCCAGCCGGACCTCTCTCGAAAGCAGGTCCGCCGTCCATTCGAGGTCGACGTCATCGTACCGGTCCTCGCTGTAGGCGCTGATCTCCGCGCCTTCGCCGAGCAGAAGGGTGACGCTGTCAGGATAGCCGGGCGGACGTGCCAGGACCGCGGACAGCGTGGCCGTGCGGCGTATCGGATGGAGCATCAGCCGCAGCTTCGCTTCGGCCGGGGTACGAAGGGACGCTTCTGCCGGCGATGGCCGCGTCGGCGCTGGCGCCGCCGGTGACGGAAGCGCTCTTCGCTGTCCACGGCGGTCACGATGCTGAGCGGGCTTTGGCGATCGGAGTTTCGTCCGGACGACCGCTTGTTCAGCCCTCGCGACCTCTCCAGCCGGGTCCTCCGGAACGCCCTCGGTAAGAACGCCGGCGCTGCTCATCGCCTGCTCGGTGGCGGGCTCCGCGCTGTCGCCCGGATTCACCGCACTCCCGATGACGTGCGGGACACTTCCAGCCGCGCACTGCTCTGCTTCGGCTTCGGCTTCGGCGGCAGCCGCGAAGTCCTCGCCCTCCGCACGCTCGCCGCCGCCGACTTCGGCCACCCCATTTTCGTCCTCATCAGCGAATTCGCGCGACTGGCCTGGCTTTGAACTGCTGGCGGCAGCGGGCCCATACTCATCTTCGCGCGGCGGCTCCCCGGCGCGCAGCACCGATGGAGCGTCAGGGAGTGCCGGATCGGGAACGCCGCCCGCCTCTGCGGCCGGCACGCTCGCTGGGCGCAGAGACGCTATGGCGCCGCCTCGCGGCGGGCCGCGTTCATCATCCTCCACAGTATGCAAGCCAGACAAGACCAGCTCCGGCGTCGTGGCCGGCACCGGCGCTATTTCAGCTTCATCGCCTGCCAGACCATCGTCCCCCATCGCGATTTCGAGGGATGGTGCCGAAGTAGCGTCCATCGCGACATTACTGGCAGGGTCGGATGCCGGTCGTTTGAGATCCGGAATCTCCTTGACGATGACCTCGCCATCCTGCTCGGCTTGCCTGTTCAGAGGCATGGTTTTCGCGCTTTCTTGCGCGAGATCGCGTTCCTGATGCCAGCTGCCGCCGGTTCCCGCCGTAACTTCGATAGGCAGCACCGGAGCAGCGTCTACCGCGATCTTGTCAGCTACCTCAGTACCGAGCTGCTTGAGACCTGAAATCTCATCGGGGACGTCCTCGCCATCCTGCTCCGCGTGTTGGTTGAGAGGAACGATCGCAGCTGATTGCACGAGGTCGATATCGCCGTCCGGCCCGGCAGGCGCAGTTTCCATCGACCGCTCTGCGTCAGCGCCAGGATGGCGATGATTCCGCGCCGTTGAGGTTGAGCGGACATGCCGTCCGCGCCGCACCCACAGCCAAATGCCAAGGGCCGGCCCGCCCACGCCTGCTACTGCCCCAACGATTAGAAGAATAACTGCCCCCGCCATCTGCTGGTATCACCCGCTCGCGGGCGGACTGCTCGCCGCCAGAAGACCTTCTGCCGCCTTAGCGACGGCCAGTCCCAACAGCGGCGGAACGGCATTCCCTACCTGCTTTAGCTGCTGCCATTCGCTTCCATGGAATACGAAACCGTCGTGAAATGACTGAAGACGCGCCGCTTCGCGGACGGTGATCCAACGGTCGTAGGTCGGGTGTATCCACTCCGACAGATCGCGGTGCATCTGGGCGAGAATGGTGTAGGACGGCTTGTCGGGATCCAGCCTCCTCCACTTGTGGCCTCTCGTCCCGTTCCACAGGTTCTTGGGAAGGGAATCCCCCCTCGCGCCTGGCTTAATCGCGACAAGAATGGCCTTTCGGCGCTCCTGAATTTCTTTCGTATGATGGTTGAAAAGCTGGTCCTTCTGCAGCCGGCGCCGCTTCTGCTCCGCCGACATCAGCGGCTCGTCGCAATCGAGCCGCATCAGCTTCTGATAGTCAGAATAGCCGCGCCGTGACTTCCGCGGATATGGGAGCGGACCATCGTCCGCAGACACTTCCTCGGGAAGATCCAAGAGCGCCTCACGCACCGTTACAACGGCATGCGTCTTTTGCTTGTCCAACAGCGCCGCAGCCGCCAGTGCGTAGTCCCCGTCAAACGGCAGATCGTCTCTTATTCCAAAGATAAATACACGACGGCGGTCTTGCGGCACGCCAAAGTCAGACGCGAGCACTGGAACAACTGCGGTCCGGCGATACCCCGCCGCAGCGAAAGCCCGCAGGATCTTTGATTTGAAGTGGCCGTTCTTCATCGCCACCATATTCGGCACGTTCTCCATCACGAACGCGCGTGTATTCACCTTCCGGCAGATGCGGACAAATTCCTTGTAGAGAACGTTGCGCGGATCCGAGAGATCGCGGGGGCCGATCTGGCTGAAACCCTGACAGGGAGGCCCACCGTAAACAATGTCAATCGGCTCAGCCGGAAGCGCCTGGCTGCGCTGGCGCCCCTTAAGGAAGCCTCCAATATCTCCCTCGTGGAGCTTCACCTCTGGGAAGTTTGCCGCGTGTGTCCTGCAGGCCTGCGCATCTGACTCCACGGCCGACACGACCTGCCAGCCAGCCAGCCGCGCTCCCTCGCAGAATCCGCCGGCGCCGCAGAAAAGCGAGATCGCTCTAATCGTCACAAGACAGCGCTTTTTTTCTGTGCGGCCAGGAGTTCAGGCCACTGCACGGACCCACGCATACATACTTCCCTCCCCGATTCGCGTTCTGAGTGCATAATAACGGCAAGACTACAAATAAGCCCGCCCAGCTTAGCTACCGCCCGCAGAAAGCCGGGTCGCGCTTTGGCCAGGAAAAGCGCAAGCGCCGTGGCCGCACCTTGTTCCCCGCTTGCACGAGCGTCATTAGCACCACCAACGAAGCGAAGTGATTCCGACCCAATGGGGTCAGTTTTTCGAAGCGTATTCATTGAACACCAATCATGTCTGCCTCTCGCGCCGCGGCGCCCGTTTCGTGCGTGGCGCCAGCGACTTGTCGCCCGATTTCCAGGCTTTGACGTTCTGTGCTTTCCACCGCAGGGCCGGACTGGATTCTATCGCGGCGCGCACGGTCTGCGGCGCCTCCAGGGCGGACGCGTCGATCTCGCCGCGGTCCAGCACGGCATCCAGAAACGCCCTCTCGCCTGCCGTCAGCTGAAACAGCGGCGCGAGCTTCTTCCGGCATTCTGCCGTGACGTTCTCGATCCACGCCACCGGACCGCCAAAGGCATCGAAATATCGATCGTGCAGGCACATGGTCAGCTTGCCGGTAATGTCGCTGACCTCGCATCCGATCTCGTCCGGCGAGGCGGTGCGCCAGTCGAAGCTCTTGGCGCTCGCGCCGATCATCAAGGTTGCCGCCTTGATCTTCGCCCAGTCGAGAGATGGCATGGCGATGATGCGGTGCGCGTCGAACAGATCGCGCGCGGTGCGCCGCGTGATCAGCGCGACCATCTTTCCGGCGACGATCTCGTGGATATCGAGAACCGGAACATTTGTGGCCTGGTAGGATCCGATTGCCACCGATGGCATGCGATCCACGCCGTAAAGGGGACCGCGATAGAGGTAGTTGATGTCGATCTCGATGGTCCCCGCCCCGCCGAGCGCGGAGGCATAGCGGTAGATCCATTTGCCGCCGGCGTGTTCGGACGGCTCACGCCGCGCGGCATAGCCCTTTGATTCCATCAGCCGCTCGATCCGGTCCTCCAGTCCCGGCCGATCGGCGTCCATCTGCGCTTTCTCGAGTGCGCCGACATAGTTGACGTCGATATCGACCGAGAGGCGGTCTAGATCGGAATGGAAGACATTGAGCGCCGTGCCGCCCTTCAAGGCGATCCGCGGCCCGATCAGCGTGTCGGCGCCGAACGCATCGAGAATGTCGATCAGCCGGATCACACGCTCCAGCGTCGCGGGCTGAAGCTGCCGCTCGGCCGCGATGTCCTGGAGGGTTTCTCGCGACGCGGCCATCAGACGCCTTCAAAGGCGGCGTCGACCGCCTGCGCCGGGAGAAGCACGCGCCACGGCTCGACGAACACGGCATGACCAGGTTCAGCGCCCAGCGCATAGTGTTTCGATCGCGGAAGCCGGGCCCGCAGCCGTGCCAGGACGTCGTCGGCGACGCCGAGCGCGCCGCGCCGCCTCTCGAGCCACCAGCCGGAAACGGAGGCAAGCGAGCGGTTGTCCAGCAGTTCGACATAGTCGGCGACCTTCGCCGGATCGAGATAGCGCACCAGGTCCAGCGACTTCAGGACTTCCTCGGCGCCGCCGGCGAGTTCCGGCCGGTGCAGGACATCGACGACCGTGCGTTCGACCGCGGTCACACGGACCGTCACCCCCTGCCGATCCATGGTCATGGTCAGGTAGTCGGCCTTGCCGGCCGCCGCCAGCGCCTTCGGCGGCGTGACGAAGCGGCAAGCGCCAAACGGCAGATTCACGCGTTCGGTTCGCCCGGCGCTCACAAGTTGGACTTCGCTGAACTCGGAATAGGCTATGCCGTGCAGCTCAAGCGCGGAGTGAAACCCCAAGACGCCATCGGAGCGCAGCTTGCTCGCCGCGGCGAAGCGGTCGATCACCATCCGCTCCGCCGACAGATGGGCGGGCACCGCGGCAAACACCTCGCGACTGACGCGCTTGATGTTGCCGGCCCGCAGATGATGCCGGAGCAGGCTGGTGACATTGGCCCCGCCCGCCGGGTGGCCGAAGGCCGCCGCGAACTCAGCCCGGGTGAATACCGGATGAGCCGACAGGAAGCTGGCCGTTTTGTGCTGGCGAGGTTGCACTGAAAGTCTATACCTTTGCGTCATAATGGGTAATTTATAGCCATTCTAACGCATATTTGTCAACTTCTCCTTATCCGGATAACGGGCCCAGCCGACATCCATTCTGTCGTGAAAAGCGTACCGAACAGGCTACGAATTACCCCTCCCAACGCATTTTCCAGAATAAACCGCCCTACGGAAAAGACCGTCAGCGCTATGCGCTCTATCTGACGGTCTTTGGTTCCCGTCGATGTGCACTTCAGAAAAGACCGTCAAAAATACCGTCAAGCTATCCCGGCTACCGAAGGGTCAAAACACTCGACTCCTTAAAAATTCTCTTTTTAGTTCAACAAGTTATGAGATTGGAGGGCGGGGACTGCCGATGTATTATCGATCATCCCAAGAGTTTTATAAGTAATTGTATTATAAAGAGAATTTTCAGTGAGACTATTGCCTCTCACTCCCACTCGATCGTCCCCGGCGGCTTGCTGGTGATGTCATAAACCACGCGGTTGATTCCCCGCACCTCGTTGATGATGCGCGTGGCGACGCGGCCCAGAAACTCGTGCGGGAAGGGGTAGTAGTCGGCGGTCATGCCGTCGGTGCTCGTCACGGCGCGCAAGGCGCAGGCCTGGTCGTACGACCTTCCGTCGCCCATGACGCCGACGGTGCGCACAGGCAGCAGTACCGCAAAGGCTTGCCAGATCGCGTTGTAGAGGCCGGCGAGGCGGATCTCTTCGAGGAAGATGGTGTCGACCTTGCGTAAGAGGTCGAGCTTCTCGTGCGTGATGTCGCCGGGGATGCGGATCGCGAGGCCGGGGCCGGGGAAGGGGTGGCGGCCGACGAATTTCTCGGGCAGGCCGAGTTCGCGGCCGAGGGCGCGGACCTCGTCCTTGAAGAGCTCGCGCAGCGGCTCGACGAGTTTCAGGCGCATGCGCGCCGGCAGGCCGCCGACATTGTGGTGTGACTTGATCGTGACCGAGGGGCCGCCGGTAAAGGAGACGCTCTCGATCACGTCGGGATAGAGCGTGCCCTGCGCCAGGAAATCGGCGCCGCCGATCTTCTTGGCCTCCTGCTCGAACACGTCGATGAAGGTGGCGCCGATCGATTTGCGCTTGGCCTCGGGGTCGGTCAGGCCAGCGAGCTTCGACAGGAACTGCTCGCCCGCGTCGGCATGGATCAGCGGGATGTTGAAATGATCGCGGAAGAGAGTGACCACCTCCTCGGCCTCGCCGGCGCGTAAGAGGCCGGTGTCGACGAAGATGCAGGTCAGCTGCTCGCCCAGCGCCTCGTGCAGCAGCACGGCGGTGACCGCGCTGTCGACGCCGCCCGACAGGCCGCAGATCACGCGGCCCCGGCCCACCTGCGCGCGGGCGCGCGCGATCGCCTCGCCCTTGAAGGCGGCCATCGTCCAGTCGCCCTTGCAGCCGCAGATGTCGTGCGTGAAGCGCTTGAGCAGCGCAGCGCCGCGCGGCGTGTGCACGACCTCGGGGTGGAACATCAGGCCGTAGAAGCGGCGCTGATCGTCGGCGATGATCGCGAAGGGCGCGCCCTCGCTGGTGCCGATCGTGCGGAAACCGGGCGGCAGCGCGGTCACGCGGTCGCCATGACTCATCCAGACTTCCTGGCGCGTTCCCGTTTCCCAGGCGCCGCCGGTGAGGCCGCAAGGCTCGATAATGTCGACGAAGGCGCGGCCGAATTCGCGGGTCGTGCCCGGCTCCACCTTGCCGCCCAGCGCCTGGCACATGGTCTGCTGACCGTAGCAGATGCCGAGCACCGGCAGGCCCAGATCGAAGACGCCTTTGGGCGGCGCCGGGGAGCCTGCCTCCAGCACCGAGGCCGGACCGCCCGACAGAATGATGCCCCGCGGATGAAAGGATTTGACGCGCTCGAGATCCGTCGAGAAGGGCACGATCTCGCAATAGACTCCGCTCTCGCGGAGGCGGCGGGCGATCAGCTGCGTGACCTGCGAGCCGAAATCCAGGATGAGGATTCGGTCCTGATGCAGGGAATCGGCAATGGAATCGGACGGCATCGCCATACCTAACTCAGCCATACGCGGATTGTGTAGTGACTCTGTGCGGGTCAGCTATTCGAAACGATGTCCCTATCCTCCTGAAGGGCGGAGAGGGTCTCTTGAGGCTACTCCCGCACGCTGCGGGCGGCGCCGATCAGGGTTTGGAGGTCATCCCAGCCGAGAGCCACCTCGTCGACGATCTCCTCGAAGAAGGGACGGCGCGCCTCGGCAAGCTTTCGGCCGCCCATGCGGCGATAGAAATCGAGCGCCGGCCGATTGCGCGCCAGAGCCCACACCACGCCAGATCCGATGCCGCGCGCGATCAGCACGCGCGCAAGCGAGGCCATCAGTCGCGCGCCATGACCGAGCCGCTGCGCGCCGGGCGCCAGATAGAGCAGATAGATCTCGCCATCGAAGCCGGCCAGCGCCATGCGCCGCCCGCGCCTTCGGCCGGCGACGCCGAAGCCGGCGACCCCCGTCGCGCGCCCGTCGAGCACCAGCGTGATCGCGCGGTCGTCGGTCCGCTCCAGCGAGCGACGCCAATGGGCGGCATCCCAGGCGCGCGCGACGGTCGCCAGCGATCCGGCGCTCAGCATGCCCTCATAGGCGGCATTCCAGGAAAGCCGTTGGACTTCGGCGATCTCTTCCGCATCGGCAGGTCCGGCCGGACGGATGAACAACTCCATGGGAGCTAGATTAGCGCTTGGCTCGGTTTAATCCAGGGGCTTGGATACATCCTCCGCTTGTGCATCGGCTTTGGCCTTGCGATCGAAGAATGCGGCGAAGAATCCATCCGTCCCGTCGCGGGCCGGCGTCAGGTTGAGATAGGGAGAGGAGGGCGGCTCCGGCCCGCCAAGCGTCCCGATCGTCTCGCGCCATGCCTCGGCGGCGTCCACAGGGGCGAAATCGGGATGGGCCGCGAGGAAGGATTCGGCCTGACGCTGGTTCTCGGCCGGCAGCATGGAGCAGGTCGCGTAGATCAGGCGTCCGCCCGGCTTTACCAGCCGCGCCGCGCTGGCGAGCAGTCGCGCCTGAAGCGGGATGAGCTCGCCCAGGCCAGGTCCCAGAGGCCGCCAGCGCATGTCGGGATTGCGCCGCCAGGTGCCGGTTCCGCTGCAGGGCGCGTCGACCAGCACGCGATCGAAGCTCGCCTTGTGGCGCTTGATCCACGGATCGTTCTCACCTTCGAGCGCGCGTGCCTGAACATTGTGCACGCCGGCGCGGCGGAAGCGCTCGCGCGCCCGCATCAGGCGCCCCGCGAGCACGTCGGTCGCGATGACGCGGCCCTTGTTCGCCATCATCGCCGCAATGGCGAGAGTCTTGCCGCCGGCACCGGCGCAGAAATCGACCACCTGCTGTCCGGGCCGCGCACCGGCCAGCAGAGCCACGAGCTGCGAGCCTTCATCCTGGATCTCGACCCACCCCTCCTTATACGACGCAAGGCTCGCGATCGCCGGCCGCCCTTCGACGCGGATGCCGAGCGGCGAGAGGCGGGTCGGGGCGGCGCGGATGCCCTCCGACTGCAGCCGCTCGAGTGCCTGCTGGCGCGTGGCCTGGAGCGGGTTGACTCTCAGATCGAGCGGCGCCGGCTCCTCCAGCGCGGCGAGCTCCGTCGCGAAACGGGGGCCGAGCGCATCGCGCAGCTCGCTCTCGGCCCAGGGTGGGCATTCCGCTACGACGGATTCCGGCATGTCGGGATGGAAGAGCGTGTGGCCCGCCAGCTTGCGCGCCAGATCCCGCTGCTCGGGACTGAGGGGCGCCGGCGCATACGTCCCGCCGGAGAAAAGCCGCTCGGCCGCCGCGGGCTCCGCGCCGCCCAGGATGAGATCGGCCAGCGCCAGCGTGCGCGGCCGCGCCTCGCCGCCGAACCGCTCGATCCACCAGCCGAGCCGCGCACGGCGCCTGAGCAGCCGATAGACATGTTCCGATATCGCCGCACGGTCCTTCGCGCCGATGAAGCGCCGCTCGCGGAAGTAGCCCGACACCGTCGCGTCGGCCGGACGCGGCGTCTCGTCGATGCGACTCAGAAGATCGATGGTCGCGGCGAGCCGCGCTGCGGGGGTCATATCAACTCACAGAATTTTGGATCGTCATTCCCGCGAAGGCGGGAAACCGGACCTAGAGCCGCGGACGCGGCGACATAAATCCATTCTTATCCGCGCTGCCGCGTAAAGGCCCGGATTCCCGCTCGCGGGAATGACGATGAGAGATGGCGCTCCTGGACTAATCGTCGAAACGGTAGTTGGGCGTCTCTTGCGTGATCTGGATGTCGTGCACGTGGCTCTCGCGGAGGCCGGCGTTGGTGATGCGCACGAATTTGGCGTTGGCCTGCAGATCGGCGATCGTCAGGTTGCCGGTATAGCCCATCGCCGCCTTCAACCCGCCGACGAGCTGGTGGATCACCTGGCCGACCGGGCCGCGATACGGAACGCGGCCCTCGACGCCCTCGGGCACCAGCTTCAGGGAATCGCGGACTTCGGCCTGGAAGTAGCGGTCGGCCGAGCCGCGCGCCATCGCGCCCAACGATCCCATGCCGCGATAGCTCTTGTAGGAGCGGCCTTGGAAGAGAACGACCTCGCCCGGCGCCTCGTCGGTGCCGGCGAACAGCGATCCCAGCATCGCGCAGTCGGCGCCGGCGGCGATCGCCTTGGCCAGGTCGCCCGAATATTTGATTCCGCCGTCGGCCACGACCGGCACGCCCGCGGCGCGGCAGACCTCGGCGGCTTCCATGATGGCGGTGAGCTGCGGCACGCCCACGCCGGCGACGATGCGCGTCGTGCAGATCGAGCCCGGGCCTATGCCGACCTTGATGCCGTCCGCGCCGGCGTCGATCAACGCGCGGGCGCCATCGCCGGTCGCGATGTTGCCGGCGACGATCTGAACCGCGTTGGAGAGGTGGCGCACCGCCTCCACCGTCTTCAGCACGCCCTCGGAATGGCCGTGCGCGGTATCGACGACCACCACGTCCGCCTCGGCGTCGATCAGCGCGCGGGCGCGATCGACGGCGGCGGCTCCCGTGCCGACGGCAGCCGCGGCTCTGAGCCGGCCCTTATCGTCCTTGCAGGCGTTGGGGTGGAGCTCGGCCTTCTCTATGTCCTTGACGGTGATGAGGCCCGTGCAGCGGAAACTGTCGTCGACCACCAGAAGCTTCTCGATGCGGTGATGGTGGAGCAGGCGCTTGGCCTCGTCCTTGTCGACGCTTTCCTTCACCGTGACCAGATTCTCGCGGGTCATCAGCTCCGACACCGGCTGGTTCGGGTCGGAGGCGAAGCGCACGTCGCGGTGGGTCAGGATGCCGACCAGCTTGCCGTTGCGGCCGCCATCGGTGGTCGGCTCGACCACCGGAATGCCGGAAATGCTGAAGTCGGACATCAGCTTCAGCGCCTCGGCCAGGCGCGCGCTGGGGGCGATGGTGATCGGATTGATGACGATGCCGGATTCGAACCGCTTCACCCGGCGGACCTCGTCGGCCTGGCGCTCGATCGACAGGTTGCGGTGGATCACGCCCATTCCGCCAGCCTGGGCGAGCGCGATGGCGAGCGCGCTCTCGGTGACGGTGTCCATCGCCGCCGAGACCAGAGGGATGCCGAGCTCGATCGTGCGGCTGAAACGGGTCTGGGTCTGGGCGTCGGCGGGAAGGACGGCGGACCGGCCGGGCACCAGGAGGACGTCGTCGAAGGTGAACGCGTCCCTGATCGCCACGCCGTCGCGCATCGAATCGCTCCAGTCAGAAAGTCGCGCACTATACACCCCGCGGCCGGCATGTGAAGCCGACCGCAAGTAGCAGGCGAGGAGGCGCGCACGCCTCCACCGCGTGCACGGGCGCCGATACGAAATCCGGGTTACACCGCCCAAAGTGGCTGGACTTCCCGTCTGCCCTACCCTATATGTCCCGCGTCGATTGCTTGGGCTCTGCGCCGAATTCGTGATCGCGCCACAACGTTCTTTTGCTAGCGAGTTTGGCTTCTTGTCGGTCTTTCACGCCCAGAATCAAAAAGCTCCGGAAACCCGGACTTTGGCCTTCTGGGCTCTCCGCGCCACCAATGTCATTCCAGCCAGCAACCCGCCAGCGGTAACGCGCGCGAGCGGGCGAATTGAATCGTTGCGCCAACCCAGCGAGCGACATTCATAACGAAAGGAAGTGTTTATGGCTCAGAAGCTCTATGTGGGTAACCTGGCTTTTTCGATGACCTCGGAAGAGCTGGGCCAAATTTTCGGGGAGCATGGCAACGTGCTGTCCGCAAAGGTGATCACGGAGCGCGAGACGGGGCGGAGCCGCGGCTTCGGCTTCGTCGAATACGACAACCGCACCGCTGGAGAGGCTGCAATTCGCGAGCTCAACGGCAAGAATGTCGGCGGGCGCCCGCTCGTCGTCCGCGAAGCCGAGGATCGGCGTGAGGGCGGCGGCGGCGGTGGCCGCGGCGGCTTTGGCGGCGGCCGTGGTGGCGGCGGCGGAGGCTTCGGCGGCGGCCGTGGTGGCGGCGGCGGCTTCGGCGGTGGTCGTGGCGGCGGCGACGATTTCGGTGGTCGCGGCGGTGGCGGCCGGGATTTCGGCGGCGGCGGCGGTCGCTGGTAAGCTCAGAGGCATAATTTGAGCAAGAGGCGGCCGGCCGGCTCGAAAGAGCCGCCGGCCGTGTCGTATCCGAAGCCCGGCGATCTCCTGGATCGGGCAGTCGAGGCGGCGCGGCACGCCTACGCGCCCTATTCGGCCTTTCGCGTGGGGGCCGTCGTGCTGACGGAAGCCGGCACGGTCGCGTCCGGCTGCAATGTCGAGAACGCGTCCTTTCCGGTCGGCATTTGTGCCGAGCGCAACGCGATCGCGGCCGCCGTGATGGCGGAGGGTCCGTCGATGCGTCTGGCGACAGTTGCAATCGCCGCGCTCGATCCGACCGGCGAGCCGATCGCCTGCGCGCCTTGCGGGGCATGCCGGCAAGCCATTCTCGAATTTGGACCGAAGTCCCGCGTGATCTTTCATTCCGGCAGCGGCGTGGCGGAGATTGCCGCGGAAGCGCTGCTGCCCGGCGCCTTCAGCTTCGCTCCGCCTCGTGCCTGACGCCGCGGAAGCCCTGAGCCACGACATAGACCTCGGATGATTCCGCCCGGCTGGCCGGCGGCTTGGCGTGACGCACGGTTTCGAAATCGCGCTTCAGCCGGGCGAGAAGCTCGCGCTCCGAACCGCCTTGAAACACTTTCGCGACGAACGCGCCCTTCGGCGCCAGCACTTCGGCAGCGAAGTCGTAGGCGGCCTCCGCCAGCGCGATGATCCGGATATGATCGGTTTCGCGATGGCCGGTGGTCGGCGCGGCCATGTCGCTCATCACCAGATCGGCTGGCCCGCCGAGGGCCTCGACGAGGCGCTTGGGCGCGTCGGCGGCCAGGAAATCGAGATGCAGCACGATGGCAGGCGCGACCTCGTCCATCGGCAGAATGTCGAGCGCGACGATCCGCCCGGCCGCGGCGGAAGGGCGAGCGCGCTCGACCGCGATCTGAGTCCAGCCGCCGGGCGCTGCGCCCAGATCCACGATCCGCATGCCGGGCCGGATGAGCCGGTATTTCTCGTCCAGCTGGGCGAGCTTGAAAGCGGCGCGGCTGCGATAGCCCAAGCGCTTGGCCTCGGCGACGTAGGGGTCGTTCAATTGGCGCTCGAGCCAGAGCGTGGAAGCGAGATCCCGCTTCTTCGCGGTCTTCACGCGCACCGCCAATTGCCTTGTCGCCGGGGCCACGCGCCCGGCGCGGGATTTGCCGCGGCTCTCTCGTTTCGATCTTTCTGCCATGCGCCCATCTTGGCCCCTCGCAGGCGTTGCGTGAAGCGCGACGCCGGCCTTAGCGCGACATTAACCCTGGGCTACCCAAATCGGGTGGAGCATGCTAACAGGGCGACCCGTCGCGACCAGCAGGGCGCCCGGATCCCAGTTGGGGGATCGTCTAACGGTAGGACAACGGACTCTGACTCCGTTTATCGTGGTTCGAATCCACGTCCCCCAGCCAAGCCCAAACCCTCCCCCAGCCAGAGCTTGGGCCCCGGATAACCGCCTGAAATCCTGAGGATTCGGGCCGAAGTCATGAACATGATCGCGATGATCCTCGACAAGACCTCGAGCAGGTCATGAGCACCGGCCGGCCGAATCGTTCGACCTGGTCCAGTCCATGAAGGCGTTCATCGTTGCGCGGCGCGAGATCGCCGCGCTCTGATGCGAGGGCATCATGGCCGGAAACGACGGGCGGTGGATTGATACGGACCAACGCCCGCTCAAACAGCTTCGTCGATCGCGTCGATTACCGCAACTACGCGGTCTGCCACTTTCCCCGAAGCTCTGCGATTGCCCTCCCTATGGAGCACGAACAGGCTGCGGCGCCCGGGATTCTCGGCGAAGAAGCTCTCGAGCCGTCGATGGATGGCGCGCTCGACAACTCGGTCGCGCACCAGTCCTCTAGCGCGGAATAGCTCTTCCCACCAGGTGGGGCTCGCCCAGACCAGGTGACCATGTTTCGGCCAGCCGCGCGCGTCGCAATCGAGATGCCGCCAATAGGATTCGTCTCCGACCGACTGCCACTCCGCGATATAGGCGGGGAACGGCGTGCCAAACACGTCATCTTCGCCGAACATGGGCGAATTGAGATAGAGGTACCCGTCCTCGGCGAGCAAGCCGACGATCCGGTCGACATAAGCGCCAAGCTTGGCCGGGTTCAGATGTTCAAGAATATCCATTGCCAGGATCAGGTCGTACGGCCCGGTGAGATGCGCCGACAGCAGATCGCCGAATACCATGCGGTCTCGTATCTCGGGATAGGCAAGCGCAAAGGCGAGGTGACTGGCGTCGAGTCCGGTCACCGCGAGCCCCGCCGTGGCGAGAAGGCTTAGGACCGGTCCCGTGAAGCAGCCAAGCTCCAGGCATGTTCGTGCGCCGAGGCCGCGCGCGATAGCGGCGGTGATCTTCTTGTCGCGGTCGATCTGAGTGCCCCACACCCCCGGCACGTCGTAGTACCGATGTTGCGCGATGAGGCCCTCCATGCGATCGAAATCGGCATCGGTCTCAGCCACGAAGACGGTCATCGTCTCGCCGTATGCGGTGGTTTCGGATCGATAGTTTTCAGGCGAGATGAGTCTGAGATCGGGGAGCGTCGACGACGGAATGAGCTTCGCGAGCACCTTCGCCCGAAACTCTCCTGAATCGAGAATCTCCTGGACCAACCTGTCGAGTGTTCCGCCCTTCCTTAGCCAGCGTTTCTTCGCGGCGAACCCGGCGGCGTCGGGCTCGCGCTCCAAGGCGGCTCGGTACAAGGCGGTAATGACAGCGTCGACGTCGTACTCCGGACCACGACCCTCTCGCGTCGCCGTTGACGACGCGGCGCCTAGGCGCATCAGCCTCTGCAACATGCGGGCTCACCTGTTGGGAAATGGAGTGCTGAGTACACGCTTAAGGTGTCACTAATAACCGCACTCCACCCCAGAAGTCGACTGCGGGCGACGAAGCTGGGATCGAAAGCGCGCTGGATCAGCGATCACGGCCCGTCGTCCCCGCATGGATAGATGCCGGTCGGGCCATCCCTAACTCGGTGGGGCGTCATCCCCTGAAGGAGGTTCTGGATCGCGCGCCAGAGTGCATCGTCGAGCCAGGCGGGACGATCTCCAGCAGTGCAGGGGAAAAAATCGAACAGACCAGAGCGCAGCGAATTAGAAAAGCTGCCGTCTCCGCGAAGGCGGAGACCCGCTCATCGCCATTCACATATACAGCACCAGAATATCGTTGGTGACGCTCGGCCGCTCGTTGCCGACAACGTGGATATTGATCTCGAGCGTCAGTAGCGTCCCCAGCGGAGCTTTGCGGACATCCTTGATGCGGCAACGGCCATGAATGCGGCTTCCGGAGGGCACGGGACTCGGGTAGCGCAGCCGGTCGGAGCCGTAATTGACCATGTTGCGGAAGCCCGTGATCTCGACCGGCATCTCGAGATCCAGCTTTGCCGACAGCGCCTGGACCAGCATCCCGTGCGCGACGGTCGTGCCGAAGGGGCTTTCGGCGCGGGCGAGCTCGGGGTCGGTGTGGATCCAGTAATGGTCGCCTGACAGCTCGGCGAAATCGTCGATCATTTCCTGGGTGACGGTGATCTCGCGGCTCCAGGCCGAGAACTCGCCGCGCGCGTAGCGCCGGAGGTTGTCGACATCGCGATAATCGATCTTCTCGGAGCCGTCTTTCGGCGACGACATTGGCGTCTCCCTGCAATCTCAAGGGAGGCACTATAGTCGGATTTTGGGCAGTGGCCTCAAGTCGCTGCAGGGATGGCCCGGCCGCCGAGCCAGGTAATGGCTGAAGCGGCCGTTGCCCGATCGTCGGGATCAGGCGAAGAGGGCGTCGATATCGGCTTGGCTTGCCACCGCGGACGGGGGCAGCTCGGCGGCCGGCTTGGCCTTGGGCTTCTCCGGCGCAGGACGCGGCGCAGGCTTGCGCGGCGCCGCCGACGCGGTTGGCTTGACCTCGGGAGCGCGTGCCGTGGCCGGCACAGGTGCCGCGGGCGCGGCCGGCTTCGGCGCCGGCTCGACCGGCTTGGCCGCGGCAGGTGCATCGGGGATCGGTGCGACCGGAGCCGCGCTTGCGGCTTCGGCGGGCGGGGGGCCGCCGGCGAAGAAGGCGTCGACATCTTCCTGGCGAACGCCGCCATCGAGGGCAGGGCCGTTCAGCAAGTGGCTGTCGTTTCGTGGATCGACGATGTCCTCCGCCAGCGCCCCAGGCTGCGCGTCGCCGTCGATGCCCCAGATCTGGATCATCGAATCGATCCGCATCTCGATATATCGCAGCGTATTGACGACCTTGGTCGTCCGCTGCCCGGTGATGTCCTGGAACGAGCAGGCCGTCAGGATCTCGGTCACATGCCGATCGATCTCGATCGCCAGCGCCGCCGCGTCGCGGCCCGGCGCCTCTTCGTGCGCGATCTCGCTGATGCGCTCCGCCGCATTCAGAATATCGGAAGTCGCGCGCTCGCAGGCCGAGACGATCGCGTCGAGCTCGTTGGTGGCGGCGATGATTCGGCTGTTGCCGGATTCTGCGGGATGCAGTTCGGCGATCTGCAGGCGAGTCTGATGGATGCACCGGCTCATTTCGAGAAGCTCGCGCCTGAGGACCGAGACCTGACCGCCCGAGCTCACGCCCTCGGTGAGCTGCTCGCGGATGTCGGTGATCAGCCGGCTGGCGAAGTCACGGAATTCGGCATCGGCGACTGCCCGCGCGCGCTTGTCGCGAAGCCTGAGATAGGCTCGACCCTTGGGCGTCGAGGCAATCGCCTCGTCGATTTCCGCAAACTCGTCTTCGGAGATCGGGTAGGGCCCGGTCATCGATGCGACCCCGTGATGGTCGCGGTCACGATCGACTTGCGAAGCTCGCTCATGCCTACTGCTCGGATCTCAGATAAACGAACCGCCGGAATACCCAGATTGCCACCCGTTCTCTTGACCTGACCCGACGGCCTGTCGCATCGGAAAAAATCGGGTCAAGACACGATAGGAATCAACGCCTAACCCTATTCCGAGCAAAGTTGATAAAGGATAAACATCGGATAAAGAACGTATGAACTGGCGGCCGGCTCGCGACCCGGATAAGTAGGTCGCCCGACGGGATGCTTTGGTGCGGTCGCGCCGGCGGATGGGCGGGCTCCGGCCTTGGCCGGGCAGCAGCTTTCGCAAGCTCGCGGGCGGCTCGCTAACGAAAGCTAGCTGGCTGGGGCGGGAGGATTCGAACCTCCGGATGGCGGTACCAAAAACCGCTGCCTTACCGCTTGGCGACGCCCCAACTATTTGAAATCACTACAATCTCGCGCGACTTGGCAAACTCCAACCGATAGAGTGTCAAACTTTTGGGCCTTGCCAAGCCGCTTTTTCGCTCTCTTCGTTCTGCCGCGCAACCGCTTACACATAGCATTGGCGACAGCCTCGGCGGAGGGGAGGGCGTAGACCGACAGCACGTTGCGGTCAAGTCAGGTGGCCAGAGACGGATCTGGCCTCATCGTCGGTCGCTTCGTCGCCCACAATCTCGGTCAGGGCCGTTCGCCGGAAGTCAGAGAATTTAAGCTGGTCTCGAGCGCCTCGAATCAATCGACTGGCTTTCTTCAGAGTTGAATGGTGTGGCGACCTTTTTGACATTTTGGCTTTGATTCCAATATAATAGGCTTGTCGGTCGTGGTTCTTGCTTAGCTATCACGGCCCGGAGGCAACAATGCGCAAAATTCTCGAAGGCGTGACGATCGAGACGCTACCGGAAGCGATCAAGCAGGCCGACATCCAGCCGGGGCAACGCTTTTCAATCGTCGTCGATGATCAGCAGCCGGCACGTCCCAAGCTGGCCGACGTTGCTGCTCGTATGCGGGCAACAGCCGCCGCGCGCGGTATGGCGACGGAGATCTTTGACGCCATTCTTGCGCAGAATGGATGAGAGTCGTCGTTGATACGAATGTCTTCGTCAGCCTTCTGATACGTCCGGGCGAGGCGTTCACCGCCCTGATCGACTACATCGACCGCAACGCGACGGTCCTCTACTCCACCGAAACCCTCACGGAACTCGTCGACGTTCTGCGTCGCCCGAAATTTGACCGCTACATGACAGGGAAAGGCCGACTAAATCATCAGCGACGACGCGGACCTTTTGGCGCTCCAACAGATCGAAGGCGTGCCGACCGTTACGCCGGACGATTTTCTTGCGGCCGTTAATCACTAGGGTCAGCGTTCCTCGGGCGTGCGCGTAAATCGTTCTCTGTGTCTCACGGTCGCTTGATAAAAAGTAGCGTTCGCCGAGTGAAGTCGGTCAACTCGGCATCGTTGATGAGTTCGGTCGCTGAGGCCGCGTTGGTGTCGTGGCGGTAGCGATTGGCAAAGTCGAGGATCGCCCGGATGTCCTCCCAACGGGTCTAGTCGAATGCGAATATTCGCGACCGCAATCGACCTCCTTCGACTTTGAAAATGATGTGTTAGCCAACGTGCGCATGGGGAAGGTGCCATGGAATCGATCTATGAGAAGGGATTGTCGCGGAATGCAGCGAATTACTCGCCGCTCACGCCGGTTTCGTTCATAGCTCGCGCGGCGGACGTCTATGGTGGTCGCACGGCAGTCATTCATGACCAGGTGCGGCGCAGTTGGAACGAAACCTACACGCGCGTACGTAGACTTGCCTCGGGCTTGCAGAAGGCGGGAATAGGTCGTGGAGACACGGTCGCGGTTCTCCTGCCCAACACTCCTGAGATGATCGAGGCCCATTTTGCGATCCCGATGGCCGGTGGTGTGCTGAACACGCTGAATACGCGTCTCGATCCGGATTCCATCCGCTACATGTTGCAGCATGGCGAGGCGCAGGCGCTTCTCGTCGACCGCGAATTCGGGGCGCTGGCCGATCAGGCATTGAAAGGGATCGATAGAGATCTGTTGGTGATCGACGTGCCGGATCCTGCTTACGGTGGAGAGCCGGCGCGTATGACGACTATAAGCTACGAGGCCCTGTTGGATTCGGGCAATCCGGATTTCCCGGCCTCCCCACCCGACGACGAATGGGATGCCATCGCTCTCAATTACACGTCCGGGACGACGGCGCACCCGAAAGGCGTCGTCTACCACCACCGCGGCGCCTATTTGAATGCCATCAGCAATATCCTCGAGTGGGATCTACCCAAACATCCCGTCTACCTATGGACGCTGCCGATGTTTCACTGCAACGGCTGGTGTTTCCCTTGGACCATAGCGGCAAGGGCGGGCCTCAATGTCTGCCTACGCAAAGTTGAAGCGCCAAGGGTGCTCGAGCTCATCGCTCGGCATCAGGTGACACATTATTGCGGGGCGCCCATCGTGCACAGCATGCTAGCCGCCTGTCCAAGTGACCTGTTTGAGCCGATCCGGCATCGCGTCCATGCGATGATCGCCGGCGCCGCACCTCCCACGGCATTGTTGGCGGCGATGGAGGAGAAGGGCTTCGACCTTCGTCACGTCTATGGTTTAACAGAAGTGTATGGGCCCGCGGCCGTGTGCGATCCGCAGGAAGCGTGGACAAAGCTTGGGCCAGCCGACCGCGCGCAACGGCGAGCGCGCCAGGGCGTACGCTACCACCTGCAGGAAGCGATCGACGTCCTTGATCGGACGACGGGCGCGCCGGTCCCCGCCGATGCCGAAACCATCGGAGAGGTGGTTTTCCGCGGCAACATCTGCATGAAGGGATACCTTAAGAATCCCGAGGCAACCGAGGAAGCTTTCGCTGGCGGCTGGTTCCATACGGGTGATCTCGGCGTCAAGCATCCGGATGGCTACATAAAGCTCAAGGATCGCAGCAAGGATATTATCGTCTCCGGCGGCGAGAACATTTCCAGCATCGAGATTGAAGACGTACTTCACCTGCATCCCGCAGTGATGGCAGCGGCGGTCGTTGCCAAATCAGATCCGAAGTGGGGCGAGACGCCGTATGCCTTTGTCGAACTCAAGCCTGAAGCATTGGTGACGACCCATGACCTGCTGGATCATTGTCGCAATCACTTGGCGGGATTCAAGGTTCCCAGAGCAATTGAATTCTGCGAATTGCCCAAAACCTCGACCGGAAAGATTCAGAAATCGCAGCTGAGACTCAAACTCGGATCGAAGGCGGCGATCGATAGCTGATCGAGATGGCGTCGGCGAAGACATGCTCTAGGCTGGGCGGGAGGTCGTTGAGGCAGAAGATGCAGCGGCATGATGCGCCGCATACTACGCGAACCATTTCAAATCGCCCCCGCCCGAGGAGTTTTCCGCCGATCTGGCGCGCGAGGTGAAAGTGATCGGCAAGGTGATTTGGCGCGGTGGTCGGATCTAGACGGACTAGGTAGCACTCGAACCAGTGATCTGGCCACGGCCGAACAAATCTTGCATGCCTTCGGGATGTTTCGACTTTCGGATTTTGTCGATTAGTCGAGCCCATTTGGCTTCACCATCAGCCCAAGCCTTCAGGCTCTCAGAAAGTTCAGCCATGGCATCGTCATCGGCGACGTCCCAGGGGGGCGGTGCGGGGTCCGGTCGTACGATGGCATCCTCCCAGTATCTGGAGTTTGCGCAAACTCCACTTTCGCACTGTGTTCCATCCCGCGATACCATCGGAATCTACTCATCACCGGCGCCATGCTCCGATCGAACTTGGGCCTTGGTCGAGCGTTGGGACCCGGCGTGCGCGATCAGTCGACGGTGACGTCAATTTTTCGCTGAACGTTTCCTTATCGGAAGGGTTAGTTGGGAGCACGTCCGATTTGGGCTGTGCGATCACGGAGGCGAGCAATGGACAAGGATCGGGTCAAAGGCGTTGGCAAAGAGATCAAAGGCAGCGCGGAGATCGCAGCTGGTAAGCTGACCGGCGACGCGAAGCTGAAGGCCGAGGGGCACGTTGATAAGGCGGTGGGCAAGCTCCAGGGCGCGGTGGGCAAGGCGAAAGACGAGCTCCGCAAGCATTAATTTTGCGGCCCTCGCAATAGAGGCGGCTCTTTGGGGCCGCCTTTTTTGTCAGAGATCGCGTGTCTACAGGCATCCGGCGAGGGCCGCGGGCCATTGGATCCGTCCGGCAACGGTAGTTCCGATCTCGCAGAATTGATCCTCGCGACCTGGCCGAAGCTTATCTGAGCCAGGTTGCGGCCAATGCCACCACGGTGATTGTCATCACGATTGTTCCCAGCCAGCCGAGGATTTGCAGCGGCAACGGCAAGGTAAAGCCTGCCATGATGCCCGGGCGCATCGAGAGGTGCATCATGGCGATCATCACCGGCACCGCAACCACGCCATTCAAGACCGCGCTCCAATACAGCGCCTTGACCGGATCGATGGCGGTGAAATTCAAGCCAACACCAATCGCCGTCGCCGCTGCGATCACCGTGTAAAATGCCTTGGCACGGAACGGCCGGCGCGCGAGGCCGACATGCCAGGAGAATAGTTCGCCTACGGCGTAAGCCGCCGATCCCGACAAGACGGGAAGCGTCAGGAGGCCGGTACCAATAATGCCGGCAGCGAAGACAACGAAAGTGAAGCCACCGGCGACCGCCCGCAGAGCCTCGGCGGCCTGAGCCGATGTCTGAATATTCGTGACACCATGGGCGTGGAGTGTCGCGGCGGTCGTGATGACGATGAAAAACGCGATGACGTTCGATAGCGCCATGCCGAGGTAGGTGTCGATGCGGATACGGACGAACTCCGATGGTGCTTGCTCAGGTGCTCGGATAAGAGGGCGGGAGCCCTGCCTTTCCTTCTCATCTTCAACTTCCTGTCCTGCCTGCCAGAAGAACAGATAAGGGCTGATCGTGGTGCCCAGCACGGCAACAATCGCCATGACATAGTCCGGCTCAACCGACAGCCGCGGCCAGACGACGGCCCAGCCGACCGCGATCCAAGGTACCCTTACAAGGAACGCGCAGATGACGTAGCTGAACAGCGAGAGACACAGCCATTTCAGGATCGAGACGTACCGTGCGTATCGGGTAAAGATTTCAAGCACCGCTGAGAACAACCCGAACAAGCAGACATAGAGCAAGGCCGGACCGGCGATCAGCAACTTGAGCGCGGCACCCATGGCGCCAAGATCGGCGCCCAGATTGATTACGTTCGCGATCAGCAACAGCCCGACGATCCCGCTCGACAGCCAGGCCGGATAGTGGCGGCGGAGATTCCCCGCGATCCCGTAACCAGTGACGCGGCCGATGCGCGCGCTGATTTCCTGGATTGCCGCCATCAACGGATAGCTGAATAGCAAGGTCCAAGCGAGGCCGTACCCGAATTGCGCCCCTACCTGCGAATACGTGGCAATGCCGCTGGGATCATCATCCGAGGCGCCGGTGATAAGACCGGGGCCCATGATCTGAAGAAGCTTCGGCCGCTCCGGCTGCTTCACCAGGCGTGACGCAAGAGTGTCCATTGGAACGGCCCTGGTCTGCCGATGGTTGGCGCCGCCTGCCCCCGGCTTCGAACGCCGCAGGTCGCAAAACCCATCAGGTTTCGACGCGCCCCTAAAGAGTCAGGTCGCTCATGAGAGAGGGGTTAGGGTGCGTGCTTGTCCGCGCTCTTCTCGATCGCCTGACCCGTCTTGGAGATATCCTCGCCGGCGCCGGCAGTGGTGTGACAGGCGCTCAGGAGCTGCGCGGTGCCCAACAGCGCAAGCAGAGTGAGGGCCAACATCGTGACTTTCTTGTACATGGGAATTTACCTCCGGCTAAGTGGTTTCGAGATCCTCCCGAGCGCGATCGCAGGCTCATCCCTTAGCGATTTCGGCTCCGGTTCTGCGGTGTAACGAGTGCTCGGAGCTAAATCCGGCCCATGACAAGCAGTACGACGAGGACAATCAGGATGATGCCAATGATACCGATGCCGCGGTTGCCATAACCGTAGCCGTATCCGCCGAAGCGACCACTGAAGCCCCCAAGCAGGAAAACGACGAGGAAAATGATGAGTATGAGTCCAAGCGACACGATCTATCTCCGGTTGCGGCAACTGCCTTGTTTCGTTCAGCGATCCTCGAGAATTCCTGATCTTGGGGCAGTAGCGAATCACCCGGTCGCGTACTTGAATTCGGGCAGCATCCGGAGCCCTTCCTTGCTGCCGCCCGGAAATATCACCTTCTTGTCGGTGAACTGGAGCGCGTCATACGGGACGACGACCAGGTGAGTACCCATACCGAGGAAACCACCGATCGACAGTACGGCGTATGGCTGCTTGCCGTCTGGGCTCACCAGCAAATCTTCAATTTCGCCGATCGTCTCCAGCGCATCATTGACGACACTGCTCCCGATGACCTTGGACGCGCGATAGCCGGCCGCCAGCTTCTGGACATCGACCTTCACGAGGTCAACCGTCTGCGGCGTGCCCTGCGCTCCAGCACCCGCGGATACGATCGCGACCCCGATCATTATGGTACTGGCGACTAAAATCGCTTTGATCATAGCTGGCTTCCTCAGACGATTGCCCCGCGTAAATGACTTCAGCGACGGGGGCCGCCATATTAGGCGACAGCACAGAATATGCCCTGACGGTGGTCACGCGGTAGGATCGGAAACTACCTATGAGCCGTCTTGCGGGATCCGGGGACTGCTCCATGGCATTGCCCCGGACGATGTCGTCGGGCTTTCATCTAGTGGATAAAATCTGAGGGAAGAGTCGGAAAGTGGATTCCCGGCGGTGTGGGGTCGTGCGAGTCTGGGCGATGCATAGCACGGCCCTCGACTTGAATTTTGCGGATCGGT
>Ga0070738_10002561_pt1 | contig 27421 bp, 20 predicted proteins | sample Coa_R2_2_FD_66446 | JGI IMG/M metagenome (GOLD analysis project Ga0070738, IMG submission 66446) | Surface soil microbial communities from Centralia Pennsylvania, which are recovering from an underground coalmine fire - Coalmine... | ecosystem: Environmental > Terrestrial > Soil > Unclassified ...
TGGGGTTACAGCGCGGCATCAAAGGGACGATCGCGACGCATGAGCAGATCCAACGGTTCTACGGCCGGCTGCAGCAAGACATTGCCGTACCAGACTTAGAGCGGGCGTTTCGCCTGCCACCGCCAGCGGCGCAAGAATCAGTGGACGCGTATCATCAGCGCGCCAGTGCCGTACTCACCCAAACCGCACAGCAGATGCAAGCGACGCTCGCCGTCCTGGTCGCGCACGCCCAGAATGAAGCCTTCGCAGCGCGCCAAGCCAAAGAGACGCGCCTGACCTTGCATGCCCTCGCCGATCAGGTGGCGCAATTGGAACGCGACTATGTGAGTGCCCAGGTCCAGGTGCAGACGCTCAGTGAACAGCAAAAAGTGGCGATCGCACGCGAATTAATCACGACCGCGAACCTGGTGCTCAACCTGGCGCAAAGCAATTATTTGAAAGGGCGGACGTATGTGTTCAGCCGTCGTCGGGGCTTCACCAAGATTGATCGTCGCGATGGTACGCGCTTAGTCCATGACCAGGGCGGTACACCGACGCTGACCACCAACTTCCAGGCGAGTGACCGGGCGCAGATTGCGCAAGCACGGGACACGCTCCTGTTCGCGATCGCGCAACAGTATGAGCAGACGGCAACACAGCGCTCCAAACGGCGGTAAGTGACGCGACTGGTGGCACGCCGATCACGGGGATGACCGTCTGTGTGGGCGATCGACCTGTGTATGCCATCCTTGAAAAAAAAGCCATACTGCGTATGGGATTATTTCTGGTCGTGGTGGTGGTGATGGATCGACCGGGATGGCCATTGGGGCGGAATGATCTGGGTTACGGGGGCGATCGCCACGAGTCCGATGGGTGACAGCGGGAATGATGGTTGATTGTAGCGGGTGATGGTGTAGCTGTCAGTTCCTGGAGCGGCTGGACGTGGCTAGGGCGGTACTGGGTCATCCCGAAAAGCGTGTTTCACGCACCTCCAGTGGCACTATAATCACGGTTTTTCCAGTGGAGGATAGTACCCCATGAATAAAGGTGAACTAGTGGATGCGATTGCGGTCAAGGCAAACGTGACGAAAAGGGACGCGGATGCCGTCTTGACCGCGGCGCTGGAGATAATTTTGGAGACCGTGGCCGCGGGGGATAAAGTGACGTTGGTGGGATTTGGGACGTTTGAGCGGCGGGAACGGCAGGCGCGGGAAGGACGGAATCCAGCGACGGGCAAGCCGCTGCAAATTCCTGCGACACGAGTGCCCGCGTTCGCAGCGGGTAAATTGTTTAAGGAGAAGGTTGCGCCCACGACGACGGCACCTGCTACAGGCAAGGCGAAAGCGAAGGCCAAGTAGACGGGGACACGAGTAGCCGCGTGCTGATCGTGTGAGGGGTGGTTAGGGGCTGGTGAGGGTGGTCATCGTCATCAGCCACGACGCGTGCTAGGGACTGTACTAGTGCACTTGGACGCGATTTGGACTAAAAACGCTTGAGGGAGGGGTAGTACAGCGGCCTTTTTGCCCCGTTTGAGTGGCTGAAACCCGCCTGCTCACGTGGCACTTCTGCTCCCCGGGGGCAGTTAACCCACGCGATCGCCATCGCAACGACCGGGTGTCTCGCTTCGACCCTGGCGTTTCTGCGGGGGGCACAGAAGGGCGATCTACCCTCTGACTTTCTGAACTAGCAACGTTTTGAGAAGAGACGCAATCACTCAGGCTGCCCCAGCCTTATCCTCTCTTAAGTTACTAACCGCATAATCTCCGCGATGGAGCTGATTTTCCCTGATGTCCTCCCCCGCCAAATTGGTTGCAGTCCTGCAACAGTGCTAAGCAATTTACCCACCTAGAAACCTAAAAAACCCTAATTTTTCACCGGATGTTGAGAATATTTAGCGTATTGTAGGAAAAAGCAGGTGTTGAGCCAGTCCTATTCGTAAATGTCGGAGCTGTAGCGTCACCTTATGCCTTCAATGGAAAACGCCCATGCCCTTGTGGTTGGTATTGCAAATTATCAAATGATCAAGCGGCTCCCCGAGACTGTGCTCAATGATGCCCGCGATATCCAGACCTTACTCATTCATTCCAACTACTGCGGCTACCCCTCCGAGAATGTGCAACTGCTGCTAGATGAGCAAGCAACGCGAGCAGCTTTGTGTCAAGCCTTAGCGACGTTGGCTCAAAACACGAACGCCGATTCTACCGTCTTTATCTACATCTCCAGTCACGGTGGACGAGTCGATTTTGGTCCGCATCAAGGCGAGTATCTGTTACCCGTTGATGCCGATTCGACATCGGGGGCGTCCTTGGCTGCCACCGCCATTCTCAGCACTCAATTTACCGAGGCTCTACGAGCCATTCCTGCCCGTAAGCTAGTGGTTGTCTTTGACTGCTGTCATTCAGGCGGGATTGGACAGCCGAAAGATGCCGAAGCGCCTGTACTCAAAGCAGGGTTCTCAGACAACGCCTACGAAGCCCTGAAGCAAGGGAAAGGGCGAGCGATTTTAGCCTCTTCGCGCAGTGAAGAATTTTCTTATGTGGCTCAAGGCGCTGCTAATAGTGTATTTACCCAGCACTTCTTGGCTGGATTAAAGGGTGGCATTGCCAGTGATGATGGGCTAATTCGCCTGTTTGATGTGTTTGAGTATTTGCAGCCGCGCGTCACTGGCGCGTTTCCCGACCAACACCCGATCTTTAAGGCGGAGCTTGAGGAGAACTTTCCCGTAGCGCTCTACTTGGGTGGGCAGAAGGGTGCTATTCCACAGGTGGAGGAAGGCTTTCGCTACGACGCTTATATCAGCTACGTGGATCAGGAACCCGATACGACGTGGGTCTGGGGTACGTTGGTTCCCAGATTGGAAGATGCAGGGTTAAAGGTGGCGGTTTCAGGCGACTCAGAAAATCCCGGTGTGGCGCGAGTGGTGAATATGGAACGCGGCATTCAGCAGTCAAAGCGTACTGTTTTAGTGCTGTCAGAAACCTACCTCTCAGACAGCATGGCAACGTTTGAGAACGCGCTGGGACAGACGATGGGTATTCAAGAGGGCACCTACCGTCTGCTGCCAATCAAAGCCATGCCGATAGAGACTAGCAGTTTGCCAGTACGGATAAGCATGTTAACAACCTTAGATTTAGCCCATCCTCGACGGGCCGAGCGCGAATTTGCCCGGCTGATCGAGGCACTGCGGCAACCCTTACCGCGCCTGTAGGGGAAGAAAGTATGCCGGAAGCACTGATTTACGATGTCTTTGTTTCCTATGCCGAGGCTGATCGCGCCTGGGTGGAGGGCTATTTGCTGGCCGCCCTGGAACAGGCTGAAGTGCAATGCATGTACGAGTCTGCCTTTGCGCTCGGGGTGCCTCGCCTCTTAGAGTTTGAGCGAGCAATTAAGCAGAGCAAGCGGACGCTGCTAATCATCTCTGCGGCGTACTTAGCAGATGGCTTAAATAGCTTTATCGACACAATGGGGCAGGCCTATGGACAGGAAACGAACACCTGGCCCGTGATTCCATTGCTTCGGCAGTCTGTGCCGCTACCGCCTCGCCTAAGCATGCTAGTTGGCTTAAGAGCCACCAACGAAACGGAGCAGGAGTCGGCGATCGCACAGCTTTGTGCTGACCTAAAGCGACCCCTACCTGCACCTGCTCCCGCGCCTGACTGTCCTTACCCTGGGATGAAGCCTTTTGACTCAGGAGATCAAGACCGATTTTTCGGACGTGACCAGGAAATTGAGGAACTGTTAGAACGCCTGCGCTTACATCCTTTCATCACGGTGATTGGCCCATCTGGTAGTGGTAAATCCTCTTTAGTTTTTGCGGGGCTAATTCCAACTTTGCAGAGGAGCAAGTTATTTGGGTCTGGTGGATGGCGAATTCAATCGATGCGTCCTGGAGAAACTCCACAAACAACTTTAAAGCAAACTTTAGCTAAAGGAGCACAACAGAAAGCGGCTCGTATGCTGCTAGTGATTGACCAGTTTGAGGAACTGTTCACCCTATCAAAGCAGGAAGCCATTACTTTTCAGGAGAGTTTGCTGAAGCTCTCGAAAACACCCAATGTTTACTTAGTGCTGACTGTTCGAGCTGATTTTTATGCCGACTTGATGACTTCACTACTATGGCAAGAGATTCAGAATTATCGCCTAGAAGTGGTGCCATTGAATGAAACAGGATTGCGGCAAGCAGTCTTGAAGCCCGCTGAAGCAGTCGGGGTATTTGTCGAGCCCGCATTAGTTGAGCGGTTAGTAACAGACGCTGCCGGAGAACCAGGCATGTTACCACTCGTTCAAGAGACCTTAGTCCTATTATGGCAGAGATTAGAACGACGCTTCTTACCCTTAAGGGCCTATGAGGCACTCGTTCTTCCCCGTGCTGCTTACGGTGGACAAGAGATTGGACAGAAAACAGGATTGCAGGTAGCGATCGCTCGTCGTGCTGACCAAGCCATTAAGGAACTTAAAGACGACCCAGAAAAGCAACAGGCGATCGCTCGAGGCATCTTTCTGCGCTTAATTCAATTTGGTGAAGGACGAGCAGACACTCGACGACAACAGTCAATCGAGGATTTACGTGCTGCAACCGATGATCCAATACTGTTTAATAAAACGCTAAAGCAGCTGGTCGATTGCCGATTATTAACTCCTAGTGGAGATGATAAGAACTCAACCCGCAAAATCGATATTGCACATGAAGCTTTGATTGCAGGATGGCCTACACTGCAACAGTGGATCAACAAGCAGCGAGGTACAGAACAAACTCGCCGTCGCCTATTGGCGAAAGCAGAGGAATGGGACCGATTAGGACGAAGAAATGGTGGATTGCTCGACAATATTGAGTTATCAGAAGCTGAAATCTGGCTCTCTACTGTTGAAGCTACCGAACTAGGGCATGACAAAATTCTCGAGGAGCTGATTCACAATAGTAGAAATGCTATTAGAAGAGTGGAAATCAACAAGAGAAACCGTTTGGCGCTAATAGTTGGACTTTTATCATTAGCTTTAGCAACTTTGGGGTTTGCATGGCAACAGCGGAATCAATATGAAAGTACACGCGCAATTCTAGATGTACAAGTTGGCACAGCCACGCCTGACAATACAAGAACAATCTTTCCGGTTTTGGATTACTACGTTGGTTTGGCTGATGGCGCAAACAGTAATAACGAGGGTGAGAAGGCTATTAGTTATGCAAGAAGTGTCTTAGATTTAACCACAAAAATTGAAAAAAGAATGGATGAAAGTCCTGATACTTTTCAAACATCAGATAGACAGAGAATGCAGAAAATTACGACAAAGGCTCAAGATATTTTGATAACTTCGATTCAAAAATATCGATTACCGTATCTTGAGAATTACCTTAAAAATAAAGTGATTGGAACAGACAAAGGAGGCTCTTTTTCTCTTTTAGAGAACAGGTTTACAGATGGTGCTTTGAAGGAAACCTATAAAATATTAATGAATGATATTGGGGCCGACGCTAATCAGAGCGGATTATTGGTTCCTCAGGAAGAAGCTGATAGAATGCCTTGTATTATTTTAATAGATATTGAGAAATTGTGGCGAAAGTACACAAACAACAAATGTGGTTGGTATGGGAAAGAGCGTAACCTGAAAGAGGTAGAGTGTTCTGAGCTAAAAGGTTTAACCTTAACAAGTTCTGTGTTCTTTTCTCATGACTATGGCATTCCAAAGAATCGTTTAAACAGATGTGGGTTTAAGGCTAAGAGTGATGATTGACTTTAGAGATAGAATAACTTATCCTAATTGAATAGGGTTAAACTTAGTGCGATTCTCCCAATTTCTTATGAGTAATGGAATAAGATTAAACTTTATCCTAATCGGGTTAGCTTTTATGCTTCCTGCTATTAGAATTGATGATAGGGCTACTCCTAAAAAAGGGTCAACAATAGCGCTAAGCGGTAAGTATTTGAAAGTTGTTTCAGGGTTTGGGGAAGTTACGCAAAGTGATTACCCTAAATATATGCCTCCAAATTCACCATTAACAAGAAAAAAAGTGAATGGAGGAGGATATGATCCAGGCTTGCGGAAATTAACGCTAGAGGTTGAAGGTAGACAAATAGAGATATCTTTAAAGACTTCTCTAACTGAAAACTCCAAAATTGAATTTTCAGTCTCTAGAATTACTAGAGGTCAGGATTCACCTCCGTTGATTCATTATCTTGATCCACGATTATGGATTGATAATGGTTTCCAGACTAGGGGAGTCTTGAGCAAGAGAGGCAGTCGAATCTCTGGGGAATTTGCTAGCCAAGGGGGGTTTCTTCTTAATGAAGATCGCATAAGTTCTAAAGCGAAAGTAAAAGGTAGATTCACCTTGCTCGTATTAAGCGGTAAATCATCTGATATTCCTAATCCTTACAAATGTTACAGAACTTTGACTCCCGATTCTTCAGGTCACTACTGCCATTCCTAAGTGTTGAGAAAGAACTGATTTTGCCTAACTTTCGACTACTTTTCTATTTGGATATTTTAGTTATCACTGTTTCAGCCCAGGTAATTCCCATCCTTGAATAACCTTTGTAAGGGCATCTCTCGTTGCCTCAGCTCCAAAACCCCAAGCCAGTAGCGCAAAGTAATCTTTCCAAGGGTTAGCACCAAAGGTAGGATTGTCCACATACAGTTGACTGAAACCAGTTCCTGCTAAGAAAATCAGTGCAATTCCATAACTCGTCCAGGAAAATAGCCGTAGTTGTTTCTTCGCCTTAGTCCCCTGCTCTTCCCATGTCAATGGGCGGGTAGGGGGGGCTGGCGCAAGGAATGGCACCGTTAAACCTGCCTTAGAAAGGGCAGCATTAGGAGATTTTGCAATACTGAGTTCTGTCAGTTCTGCGATCGCGCTATCTATCTCTGTTTGTAGCTTAGAGCTCTCCTCCGAACTCAATGTTTGCAAGTTTTCAATTTGCTGCTCCCAGATTTTCACTTTCGGCTGCCAGAGTACAGCCTGTTCAGGTGGCAGTTGAGAAATCAGCTTATTAGCCTGTTCTACCTTTCCTCGAAACTGGAAAAACTTATTGATTTGTTGGGCCAACTCATCCAGGCGATCTCGCAGTTGATGCGGTCCTTCTAAATCCGGTATTTCCCGTAGCGCATTCTCTAATCCCCGATTTAACATCTGAATGTAAGGAATTCGAGTGTCCTGGTCTTGCAGTCGCTCTCTCAAAGTCTTGGCGTACTGCAACTGCACCAACCAATCCGACCGCCCCTTGAGCCACCTACTCCAAAGCAACTCTGCTTGAGCGATAGCCGCTTGACCTTCGTCCCACCGTTCCCCTTGCAGCGCCATACGAATATCAACAAGGCTATTCTCCAATCGAATTTGGAATGCCTCCGCTTGGTCAAGTTCGCGGTCGTCCTGCATTTGTGATCGCAACTGTCCTGCGCGTACCAAAATTTCATCGCGTGGCTTACCCTTAGCGCGATAGGCAGAGACTCCCATCCCTAAGCCCGTACCTGCCAATAGCATCAGCAATGGCAGCAACCAAGGATCTTTCACCCGCACTGTCACTGGAATCGGAATGCTTTGTTGCCCGGGTGCACTGAGTCGCAGGCTGCCACTAAACTCCCCGCTGCTAGAGGCCTTGCTGAGGTCAAACTGCAGCGGCACAAGCAACGCGTTCGGCTTTCCAGACAAGGTACCCAAGGTGATTGCACTGGCAGGAAAAACAGCAGCACCATCGGCTCGGTAGAGATCAAGCGGCAGCAGCTCCGGTTGTTTAATCGGTGTGGAGGCTTCTAGCAGCACAGTCCGTGTCTCAGTGGAACCCTGCATTCCTACAACGGGCGCAACCAGACTGCGAGAGCCTACTACCGTCTGCTGCACTGGTTGCATCTTGATCTCTGCCTGAACATCGGCCGCTTCAGCTTGAAGGCTCCCTAGCGTCGATAAGACCAGTCCCAAAGTAATGACGCTTAACCTCTTTGACATATTCCGCGCAAACTCAGAAGAACAAAGTTTTTCCACATCTAATCACACTTGCTCTCTTGTCGCTCTAGTTGTTGCAAAGAAAGCAATGCCTATGCGTAGCATCAACCTACTTGAACACCCTCTAAGCCAATTGCGATTTTCGCAATAAGTGCCTTGCAAAAGCAACAAGCTGCTGCTTTTGCTTCCCATCCACAGCTATCCAACGGTTTTGCAATGATTTGAGCCCTATACACCGGGAAATTATCATTTCCCGGTGTATAGGGCTGTACTAAGGGACTAGTACAGATGAAGGACCAGCGTGCGCATTTGAACAGAAAGTTACGGTTTTGAAATTTTGGACTGGGATTGGCCTATATCGCTTGTCAGTTATATTCTGAAACCGCTGATTTCCCGTTGAGTAAGTCTGCTGAAAGCCGCTAAGAACGTGAGAGTAACTGCGTTAGACCGCAGTTAACCAAGATGATGACTAGCGCTGAGCCCCCTGCTACAAAGGAGTTCCAGCCGAAACCGTAACTTTCTGCTTAGATGCGCACGCGGGTCCATGAAGAGCGATCGCCACGGGCAAGCTGGCGTAATTGTTTTGTGAGGTTTGCAGCGCTCCGCGGTCTGCAATAAACCTAAAAGAAACAGGGCACGAAAACCTATGATTAAATCCCTTACACAACAATAGTTTCACGCTTAACCCTATTTTCTGTTCCACTTCTCATTTCACCCTAAAAATGAGCGTTTTCTTTGCTCTTATTTATAGCTTCTAAAACTCCTACAGGACAAAGATATAACCCGAAGCCGTAACTTTCTATTCAAATGCACCCACTAGTCCATCTGGCGCTGTCCCAGCTTGTGGTATTGATATGTCACTTCCGTCATATCTACCATTACAGCGTAAGTTACTTAATACTAGAGGAAACCTGTCATGGTAGAGGAAGTTGTGTCTTTAATAAGACAAACGCTTGGACGCGCATCTGTTGTTATAGAGGAGATGAAAGCTTCTGGCATAGTTAACTCTAATTCTCCTAATTTTGATATTGATATATCTGATCCGGAGACATTAAGAAAAGTAAGACAAATCGATTACCAGCATCTTGTTCGCAGGTTGGAGGCAAATGATGGAAGGATGACAAAATCTGTAATTGACACTATGAGACAGCTCTAGGAAATTCAGAGAATTATATACTTGAAACACCAAATGACTGCCCCTCATCCCCTAACCTCTTCTCTCAGTGAGAAGAAGGGGAACCCGATCAAATGCCCTCCCCCGCGGGGGAGGGATTGAGGCTGAGGAAAAGCGTTGCTGACGCAAGTATATAAATGCAAAATTTAGGCTCGATGGTGAAAATTGCTCCTATCTTTTTAGAATTATATTTTCGGTATGAATTTCCTGCGTATAGTTTTGAATTTGTTCAATGAGTTTATCCAAATAGTTATGAATGATTTCATTGGCATGAGTTTTGTAATCTGATTCAAGACGCTGTTGCACATATGGTCTATAAATCCAGTAACTCTGGATATCTAATAGCACACGGATATAAGCCTGTTTATCAGGCCTAATCTCATTTGGGTACCTTTGTTTTATATCCGCTACCGGCATTTCACTATCGTATTTAATGCTTTGCATAAGCCAAGCTTTTAGATATATGTAAATGTCATCATAGAAAATGTTAAGCGTATCGTTCTGCTGAATTTCCTCATCAAAGGCTGTCGCAAAATCTATTCTCAACTCTCTGCAACAAGCCCGTCCGGCAATTGCATTCAAAAGATCATTTTCACCACCTAGAACTCGGAGAATTAGCTCACGAGCTAGAGCATTTGACTGAACATTTTCTAAATCAATATCATCACGAAGTCTAAGAATAGACGAATTACCTCTTCGAAGATCAAGAGGTAATAATGCATAAAATTCCAATTCTTGTTTTGCTAGAATTTCCCTGTCCGGAGGGTACTGTTGAATGCCTTCTTCAATGGCCGCATCGATAGCATGGCTAAACATTGAATTGACTGTCTCCCAAGAGATTAATACAAATATACTGGCAAAAACAAATCCAACTATTGATTCAGGAATTTTATCCTTGAATAAACCAAAAATAAATCCGAAAAGAAATCCACCTACTAGTGCGATAACAATCAAAAGAAAGCAGGCTAGTATGGCTCTAAGTACGGGACAAAAGTTGTAAGGATTGCACAAAGTCAGACACGTTAGACGGGGATGGATTGAGCACCAAATGGCGCAAATAATCGAACCCTAAGCGAAACAGACTTTTGGACCGACGACCGTGTTTTTTGATCTCAATCGGCTGCCATTGATGCAACCATAAGCCCGTTCGCAGCGCCCAACATAAGGCTAAAGTCAACAAGGCAAACAACTTACTCAACCGCTCGGTTTCGGTGAAGTGGGTGGATTCTAGACAGAAGCCCCGCGTTTTGAAAATGCCAAACAATGTTTCAATGCCCCAGCGCCAAGCATAATCTTGGACCAAATTCTGGGTGCCGACGGGCGCAATCACCACCAGTAACTCCCCATCATCGAGTCGCAGTGCTTCCACAGCAACCGGGTAGCCCCAAACCCGACAAGTGCCTGATAATTGCTGGGATTGACCAGGTTGCAGATGGGCAAAGACGACTCGTGCGGCCAGCACTTTGCCATCGTGCTCAATCTGGTCACTGCCCCGAATTCTTAAGCGAAAAGCGAGGGTCGGTTCGAGTAGGAGATAGCGCACCCAAGCTTGGCCAATAAACTCCCGATCAGCACACAAGTACTTCACAACCGCCGTGGGGAAGCGTTTGTGAAAGGTCTCCATAAACCGCATCCGCTCGTCGCTGGGGGAATTGCCCCGCTTGTCCAACAGCCACCACAGCACCGGGAAGGCAACACCTTCATGCACGATGCCCAAGGTCAGGATGTTGTGCCAGTGACTGCCAAATTGCCAGGTCGTGCGATCCACGCTCAACACCCAATCCCCTGGAATTTGCAGCCAACTGACGACGAGTGTGACCAGTTGACTGTAATCGAGTTCAAACTCCCGAAAAAAGCGCTGCAACCGCTTGTAGCTGGATTCAGGCAAGGCCCGCCCACCAAACCCTAAACATAGTTCACTCAAGTTCACTGTCTTGACTTTTAGCAGTGCCAACAAAAACAAAGCTAGAAAGGAAAGCCTCGCTCCGTGCCAGTTCAAGTGTGCTTGGAGGACTTGCTTTAATTCGCTATATTGACTCATAGGGTTTCTCAAGAGTGTGGTAATTCTGATGAAACCCTACCCTCCTCATCCTTTCAAGCTTTTTGTCCCGTACTTAGAGTATGGCTAAGTTTTTCGCGTGAGCTTTGTTCTCAGCCTTGGGTAAAAATCTTGATAAACGCATAAATTTTATCTGAGGTTAAGTTAAACCGACAATTTTAATCGTACCAAAGATAAATTGCGTTAACGTGTATCAGTTATGTAATGATTTATAGAGGTTGTCTAACACCTGTGATTTTCAACTTACATTCCGTAGGTTGACGATTATTTTTTACTGTGTATTGCCTGAGTCTATCGCTGGAAGCCCTTCTGGGATGGAGTTATGGCAGCAGATCAATCTGCCGATCCAAATAACACCTTAATACTTTGCAACTGTTCGGGTGGCAGATTCCAAAAACTAAGATCGCAATCTGCCAAGGCTTTCAGATGGCTCAAAATCAGCGCATATCGAAAATTATTTGTCCACCTGCGGAATGTCGGTTTCAATAGCCTTATACAATTGTTTCAAGAAGCTGGGCTCTTTTTGGAATGAGTCATGAATTCGGGTGAGCATGTATGCAGCGGTGTTTTTGTTGACGTCGATTCGTGCTGCTAGCTTTCGAACACTGACGCTCTTTGAGTCATTCATAACAATGCAAATTGCTTGAAACCACTTAGGAAGCTCTATGTGCGTTTTGTGAAATAGTGTTCCAACTGTCACACTATAGGAAGTAAAGCACGTACCGCAGTGATACCTTGATTCGCGCTTCATTGATATGGAATGGCAGGATTCGCAATAAGGACACTTAGGAATTCCTTGCCATCGGAGCTGTTCAAGTAAAGCTAAGCACTCATCTTGAGTGGTTAACATTGCAAAGAGTAATTTTTCTTAGGTAAAGCTAAACGTACTCTCTGTTGCTAATACTTTGCCAGTCAAAGATTAATGACTTAGCCTAATGGGGGTGATTGAAGGGTTGCTGTCATGAGATGCAATTAGAGCTAATCCGAATCCCGAAACAACGCAAAGTCGTTAACTCTATAGAGGCAGATGTGGGCTAAATCAGAATCTATTAGTACGAATAAACTATCCTTGATCCCCTTCTCTGTAAGGGTTTCAGCCTAATTGCATTTTATAGCAGCAACCCTTCAATCACCCCTACAAGCAAGGGCTCAACCATTCATTTCGGCAATGTTACGACCTGGCATCAGAAAGGCGCAACATCCTCCCACAATTCTGCTTTCCGGCTAATTCGCTCAGCCTGTTGGCTTGCACTCACTTGGGTTAGTGCATTGGCCTCTACCACCAGTACCAGCGGGCAGTGATCGCCAGCAAAGCAGAAATCAGCACCAGTCAGTTCGATCGCGGTTCTGAGCGCCAGTGTGTCATGAACCGACGGTACCGTAATCATGGTGAAGCCGTCGTAATCGCACTGCAACATGAAGGACACCTCACGGGCGGCCTCTGGGGTTTCAAAGAGTAATTGCATCGATCGCATGCCACGATGTTAACTCAAGCGTAAGTTAGTCTTGGCGATCGCGATCAAATAACAGTTAGCTGGTCGTCGCAACAGCGATAAACTCCACTGTAGGCATAGTGATCGTGTCGGGGTAAAGGTAGTGGTGCGATGTCAAAGTATTGAGAAATTGCAGGAGCGCGTGACACCGCCTCGTGCCAGAACATGCTGAATCGTGGCTGTATGTGACATTGGGTTAGACTAAGCCGAACAGGCATCGATCCGGCTTAGTCTAACCCAATGTCACGAAGAGGACGCCCATGCCTTTCTTTAATCAAGCGGGATTTGACAGTTAATGATTACAGTCACCAAGCAAATTCAAAGCGTTGATAAGGCGATCTGCCAGAACATTGAATCGCTTGCTGAGCAACGAGCATTGCTCTCCCAAAACGTTCTCTCACAGCTCCGGAACTTAGTTGAGGGAGTTGCGGTTCGTCTCCACACAAATTCACCCAATGCCGAATTCAAATACGATGCGATAGAGCCGGGACTCGCCTTTGTCAAGAGTCAAGCAAAATTCAGCTTTCTCGGAAAGTTTCACAAGCTAATCCAGAAAAGCGCTTCCCATTACACCATGGATGGGGATGCTTCTGAGCGTTTGATGCTCAAGTATTACGAGTACCTACACCGTATCCGCAGTTTGCTCCAAGACCACTGTGGTGTAGCCGTGCTAGCAAACCTCGAGTCCTTCCCTATCGACCTTGACCCATCACTGCGAGAGTATCACGAGAAGATTGCCGCAAGAATTGAGGCGATTCGTTTAACTCGGACAGACAGTAGCCGCATGGATCGGTACTACATACACAAAACGCGCCCGTTTTTTGTCGGTGGGCGCATCTACTACGAAGTCACTTTCTACAGTGCCATCAACAAGGTTAGCAAGTTCGACCGCATTATCGCCTTTACTCATATTGATGTAGATGGCAAATATTCGGCACAGTTGATGCTTAAGCGGGACTCGATCGAAGTGCTCGACCAGACGATGCCCATCATGATTATTTGCGAGTGGACGGTCTCAATCCGTCCATGCGAGTTCAATAACTTCGCGCGGCTTTTAGGCCTGTCCACAAAAGTTCCAACCGAGTCGAGGGAGTATAGCTATTTGATGCGGAGGCTGACAGTTAGCTCCGGCAGTCTACTGGACTTGATGGACATTCCCGACGACCAGTACATAAAAGTGAGGGCAGAAGGTACGGCCAACGTCCTCAAGCCGCAGATCTTCCCCGTGCTGGATAAAGCGCGTCGCATTGTACGTTCAGATGCTCCAGGTAAAAACATCCTCAGATATCTTATGCTGCGGATGCACAATAATATACTCAAACTTCCGTACTACCGAGACAGTTGTCCTCGTCTCTCCGGCATGAAACTTCAGTTTGGTTGCATTCCTTTTGATACCATGCCGTTTTGTACCTCGCTACCGGGGCATAATCCCCGTTACTGGGATCTTGCTGAGAGTCTCGATGTGACAGGACGAAGCCATGAACTGCTCGCTCGACACGTAAAGAACAATGTGGAGCGTCATGGAGTCCTCTACACGCCTAAGGTCGGTCTCGAGGAATTCGGGGACGTTAGCAACTTAATCTCCACTTACAACAACAAGCTTTACTACAAGCATACGGAGCGTCAACTCCTGCTCGACAAGGGGCACATCTTCATCCGCGAGTATGAGAATGATACTGTTTCCATCGTCAAGAAGCTTCAGGAGTATGCATCATCTGGAATCGCTGGCTATACCCAAGCCGTTGAGCGCTGGCTTGTTCAAACACCTCATCCTATTGATGACATGGCGAAGAAGGATGCACTCAAGCAGTTGTTCAGCCAGTCGCGCGTCGCTCTGATCTACGGGGCAGCTGGTACTGGTAAGTCAACGATGGTGGACCATATCGCACAATACTTTAACGATAAGGAGAAGCTCTTCCTCGCGCACACCAACCCGGCGATCGACAACCTCAAGCGCAAGGTAACTGCGCAGAGATCGGAATTCCGGACAATCAGCAGCCAGATTTATAGGAGTGCCTCCGATCTGGAGTACGACCTCCTTATAATTGATGAGTGCAGCACTGTGAGCAACGCAGACTTAATCAAGGTGCTGGATAAGACCTCCTTCAAGTTGCTTGTACTCGTTGGCGACGTATACCAAATTGAGTCGATTCAGTTTGGCAACTGGTTCGGAATCATTCGTTCATTCATACCGAGTACCTCAGTGTTCGAGCTGACGACACCCTTCAGAACCAAAAACGACTTACTCTTGGACTTCTGGAACAAGGTTCGATCCATCGAAGACGACATCGCCGAGGTCATGGCTCGCAACGGTTACTCGACTGTGCTGGACAAGACACTGTTCGAAACCCAAGGCCAAGACGAGATCATCCTTTGCTTGAATTACGACGGCCTCTATGGCATCAACAACATCAACCGATTTCTGCAGAGCAGCAACCCTGGCGCAGCGACAACCTGGCGCGTGTCCACGTACAAGATTGGTGATCCTGTTCTCTTCAATGAGGCCGAGAGATTTCGTCCGGTAATCTACAACAACCTGAAAGGGAAAATCGTCGGAATCGAGCGCGATCGTGGCTGGATTCAGTTCGATGTCGAACTAGATCGACCACTCAGCGAATTCGACGTCGTTGGTGATGAGCTCGAATGGATGGGCGGCTCAACAGTTCGTTTCAATGTCTACGACTACGATGCGAGCGACGAGGATGATGACTCTCTAAACACCACTGTGCCATTTCAGGTAGCCTACGCTGTATCGATTCACAAGGCGCAAGGCCTTGAGTACGACTCCGTCAAAATCGTAATCACTGATGCCAATGAAGATGACATCACGCACAGCATCTTTTACACAGCCATAACTCGGGCACGTGAGCATCTGAAGATTTTCTGGACGCCCGAGACGCAGCAGGGTGTTCTTGATCGTCTCCGCCACAGCGCTAACCGAAAGGACGTCGCTCTCCTCGCTAGTCGTAACAGCCTTACGCCAATCAGGGGATGAGCTTAAGAGATAAAATATTTATTGTTAAATGTGCATAGCTGGTGAAAGCCTAACAACAGTACTATCGCCGATCTTGTGGGGTGCGTTCCCTAATACAACACCTCGTATCGCAGCGATAGATTTTTGGAAACGCAACATGCTCATAAATTCCCTGTAGCAAATGGTTGCAGCCTAACAAGTCCCATGCAGGCCGACCGCCGATCACCCGCCGTGAGTATCAAAAGCTTCCATGGCGGGTGATCGATAACGTTACAACTATCAACTCTCGTTTGTTTGGTGGATATAACGGTAATAAGTCATCTTACCAATGCCAAGGGTCTGGCAGATTTCCTGCACTGATCGCTTTGGGTCTGCGGCTAGAGACTTGCCAATTTCAATCTGCTGCGGTGTCAACTTCAGTCTGCGCCCCCCTTTCCGTCCCCTGGAGCGGGCTGCCTGTAACCCAGCCATTGTCCGTTCGCGAATCACCTGGCGCTCAAACTCTGCCAGAGAACAGAAGAGATGAAAAATCAGTTTTCCGGTGGAGCTGGTTGTATCAATGCTTTCCTGCAAAGACTTGAAGCCCACCCCCCGTTGTTGCAGCGATTCCACCACCTCAATTAAGTGTTTAAGGTTCCTGCCCAAGCGATCGAGCCGCCAGACCACCAGGGTATCACCATCACGGACATACTCCAGCGCATCGGTCAGTCCAGGGCGTTTGTCTTTGGCACCACTCATGACATCTTCAAATCGCTTGTCGCACCCTGCCGCTTTGAGCGCATCCATTTGCAAATGGAGATGCTGGTCCTCGGTACTCACCCGCGCATAGCCAACCAGCATAAGTTCATCTCCTAGAGAACAGATGTCCCATTATCAACCGAAAAGGAGTTTATGAGACGTAGATTGAGGGATGAATTTTGGGACAACTGCCAATGCCTGCAACCCTGATTCCCTCGTTCAACCTCCTTTTGCTTTCTGAGAGTCCCAAAAATGGAGGTTTCTGAGACAGTCTCAACGGCTAAACTTTGAGACCGTAAATCTAATCACCCTTTGTTTAACACTTTCAACTGGCACATTCGTTGGAATTGCCTAAGCATTTAGACTTCCTATCAACAACTTCATTTCGTAACACTACGTACGAAACCATGACGATCGCCGCAACCTTGAACTAGCGTTGAGCCGTTGAAAAAAAGGTAGTGCTTCCAGCCATCTATAGAGGTCCTTCTTGTTTCTTTATTTACAGATTTACGGAAATCATTATTTGCAGAACCCATTAAGCATTGATTTACTCAATCCCCTCCAGTAGCTTCGCAACCTGCTCAGGACCCGGAAGTTGTCCCTGCAACTCTTGAGGTAAAGCAGAGAAGGTTTGATAGGTGGCTACCCCGATCGGTTTTGTTGCATCCTTTAAGGCATACTCAACCGTCGTCTTGTCCTTGGACTTGCACAGAATGATGCCAATGGACGGATTCTCGTAGGGCATCCGCATCTTGTCGTCCAGCACCGCCAAATAGAACTGCATCTTGCCAACGTACTCTGGCTCAAACTCCCCGATCTTGAGGTCGATCACCACTAGACAGCGGAGAGCACGGTGATAGAGCAAAAGGTCGATGTAATATTCCCGATCGCCCACTTCTAGCCTGTGCTGGCTGCCGATGAAGCTAAAGACACCTCCCATCTCTTGCAGAAACGGTTGCACTTTTGCCAGAATCGCTGTCTCTAGCTGGTATTCAGAGTGCTCCTCCCCCAATTCCAGGAAGTCGAACACGTAGTCATCCTTCACCGCCAGTTTCGCTTGATTGCGATAATCCTCGGTGATCGCTGCCTCAAAGTTGGTTTGATTAAGCAGCGTCTTCTCATAGGTCTGGTTCTCAATCTGGTGGGTCAGAACGTTCTTTGTCCACCCGAACTTACGGGTCATGCGGATGTAGAACTCCCGCTGCAAGTCATCCTTACACTTTTCTAAGATGACCAGGTTATGGCTCCAGCTAACTTCTGCAACCAGTGGTTGCAGTTTTTCATTCTGGTAATAGGACAGGTAAAAGCTTCGCATATTCCAGATGTTGCGGACAGAAAAACCGCTAATACCAGGGAATTCGGTCCGTAGGTCTTTGGCAAGCTGTTCAACGATCGACCTCCCCCATGTCTCGCCCTGCTGTCGTTCAACAATCAACTTGCCAATATCCCAATACAGGGCAATCAGTTCTTTATTGACCGCTTTAAGAGCGGCGTATTGGGCAGAGCGAATCCGCTGCTTAATTTCTCCCAGCAGTTGTCCATATTCCGTGACCAACTCACTCACCCTGTTCTCCTTGTTTCTGTGTCTAATGATTTCTGTAAATCTTTATTTGCTGAATCCTGTAAATCTGATTGTGCTTAAGTCTACTAAGCGGAACCACCAGGAAGCCGAGCGCAAGGTTATTAGTCATTGCGTTTCCGCAATTCAGTATTTACAGAAATAAGTAAATACTGAATTGCGGAAACGCGACTAGTTTTGCGGTCCATAATGCTCTTCCAATAGCTCTCTCAGCAGGTCCACCATCGTTACCCCCTCAGTGGTTGCCTTCAGTTTGATCGCCTTATGCAAACTTTCAGGAATATCTAGGGTGAGGCGCTTGATTTTCTCCGGCTTCGCTTCTGCTTCTGATACTAGTGGATGCTCTGTCTCAACCAGTGCTTCTCGGTTCGTTACCCATTCTTCAATATCTACAGGTTTCTCTACGGTCCCTGGCTTGCGACCAAAGCTAACTTTTTTACCTGCCATCCTCTTAAACTCCTAAGCTCAAAATTTCTTCAGTTAAGGCGAGAATCTCCTTTGCTGCGGACCCATTGGGGTCAGTATCAAGGACAGTTCCACCCGCTGCGGCAGATTCCGCAAAACTTACACGTTGGCTAATCACCGTCTTAAGCACAGGAATCAGGTACTCTGCTAATGCATCTCCCACATCCCGACCAATTGCTGTATTTACGATTCTACGATTAATTACAAATACGGATTTCAGGTTTTCCTTAAATACAGAAGCTTCTCGAATAAGTTTAATCACCTCATCGGCAGCCCACACGTCGTATGGGCTGGGCTGAATAGGGACAACGACTAAATCTGCTGCGATGATGGCAGAGCGAGCTAGTTCTGAAACGCGGGGTGGACCATCAATCACAACATGGTCGTAATCTTTAGCCAGAGGAGGCAAATCCCGATGGAGCGTAGGGCGATCGAGTCCGATAACTGAAAAGGGCGGTTTGTCACTGCGAGCGGCTGCCCAGTCACGGGCGGAACCTTGTGGGTCGGCATCAACTAGTAGAACTCTTGCTCCTTTAAGCGCCAGCGCATAGCTGATATGGATGGCAAGGGTTGTCTTACCCACCCCGCCCTTCTGATTTTGAATAGAAATTTTCATTATTTACAGAAAGCATTATTTACAGAAAACATGATTTGCATTTTTACAGGCTTGCAGAAATAAAGATAACTCAAACCGCGACAAGTTTTCTATTTCATCCGCCTTTTCGCTTAATTCTTTGTTTCTGTTTTTGCTGATTTACAGAAATCTGTAAAAATTTAATTTAAGGTGATGAGCTTGAGCCGATATACGACCTCAAAAGTGCAAGTTGGGCTGGAAAGCTTTATCCGGATTGAGTTTCAGAGAATCTATCGAGGAGAGTCTCAAAATCAGCCCTTGTATGTACTGGTGACGGGCTGTGCTTGGCGACTATTGGCCCACCGACTATCCATCCTACTCAACGGTCTACTACTACTTCCGCAAGTGGCGTGATGATGGCAGTTGGAAGCGTATTCATGATCATTTAGTCCAATGGGTGAGAGTCACTGAAGCGCGTGACCCCAGTCCCAGTGCAGCAAGCCTTGATTCTCAAACCGTTCCGACGGCAGTTATGGTGCATGCAGCTGTCGGTTATGACGCAGGCAAAAAATCAAAGGGCGAAAACGCTTTACTCTCGTCGATACCTTGGGTCTGTTGATGGCTGTGCGAGTCGTCCCCGGCACTCACTGTTGCAGTAAAATCGAGCGCACTTGAATCAACTGGTCCTCAAGGATAAGTATAGTTAAAGGTTTAATGAACTATTACCATAGTATATCCAAAGTATACAAGCAGTATGCTATAACTAAGGTGTACTAAAGAAATCGAAGCTCATGACAAAGGCAATCCAAACGTTTACCCACAATAGCTTTGATGCCATTGTTGACAGAGGGGCTGATTACAGATGGGTGATTGATCAAAATAAAGCAAAGACTTACGAGTATTTAGTCTGCTGTAGTTCTGTCGGTGCTAATCGAGGAAGCGGATTCCTGGTTGGAAAAATTAGCGGAGTTGAGTTCGATCAGGTCGGAGACAAGGGGAATAAACGCTATGCCATTTGTATTTCAGAGGTCGCATCCGTTGATATTCCTGACCTATGGCCCGGTAATCAGAACCCAGTTAGATACACCACGCTAGAGGAACTTGGCATCGACCCATCTAAGCTGTCTTTCCAAAAGGTAAGCACAACTCAGTCGAACACTTTGACCATCGCTCAAGCCAAAGCTGGACTGGCTAAAAATTATGGGGTGAGTGAAGACAACATCGAAATTTTGATTAAAGGGTAATCGCCCCAAATTGCTCCCTCATTACCCTAATTCCAGAGGGAGCATAAGGCAGCATCGGCTTCCTGCTGCCCCACATCCAGGTACTTCGCCAGATTGCCGTCCGCATGTTTCGTGATCTGTTGCAGCGTTCGGAGGGAATGCCCCTGGTTATGCATCTTCGTGAGCAGCGATCGCCGGAAGCTATGAGGGGTTGAGTACTGACACCCCGAAAGCCCAAATAGTCGCAGGCTTGCCGCAATGCCTTGTCGGTGGCTTGAGTAGTCAGGTGGTTAGTAAACCGACCGGGAAACAGATACCCACTCTGGGGCAGTTCCACCGCCTTGAGTGCTGCCACCAGGGGAGAGACGATCGCTACATCGCGGGTGGTCTTGGTCTTGGTCGTTCGCGCCCGGTAGACGATGCGCCCTGCCACAACATCTTCCGCTTGGAGCTGCACCACTTCCCCCACCCGTGCGGCGGTGTAATAGCAAATTTGGAACACCAGCCGCTGGGGTTGCGCTAACGTGGCGAACAGTGTCGCCAGTTGAGCGTCACTCAACACCACCGCCTGACCGTTGCGCTTGACTTTGGGCATCGTAAATTTGAGTTGGTCTTTGGTTAGTTTACCAACTCAAATTGCTTGCCTTTGCAGGGGTTCCAGCCTGGAATGTCCTTTTTAGTGGCGTTTATTGCAAAAGATCCCCCTGTTATTGCCAATGCGTGTGCGGCTGGAAAAGTTAATCGGGCAAAGGTCAACACGGTTGACCGGGGTATGACACTGTTTCTGGCAATTAAGTACCACATCGTCTGAAAGCTCTTCTTAGCCTAACTTCCAGACCGTGATCTTGCCCCTTTTGCTTAGCGTTGATACACAGCAGGAGCGACGCGAGCGTTGAGGAGCAGAGTGATTGATAATTTCTGCTAATCATCTTGGGCCAGCGGGCGCATTTGAACAGAAAGTTACGGTTTTGGCTGGAATCCTTATGCCATAAGGTTTTCATTTTCTGTAAAGGCAACAGCTAGAAAAACGACCGATTTCTTTGTGCCGAGCTTTTCGCCGCAATGAGGTCTTGATCAGTACAAGAAAACTCATCAAGAAATTCAAATCAGGTTACATGGTCAGTTTTAAGTTCCCTGACACATCGAAACCGTAACTTTCTGCATGGATGCGCCCGCTGGTCCAGCTTTCAGAAGTTGCATGGCACTTCATTACAGCTTTGCTATTTTTACCCCTGATACAAGCATCACTAATCATTTACATCATGCTGCCAATAAATAGGGATAACAGGAGTACGGAAATGGCGGCTTGCAATTAGCCCTAATGCAGGATGCCCTTTAGAAAAACAACTTAAGCTTTTAAGTTCCTGTTTTTGCTCACGCAAATTGATGATGAATGTTTTGAGCTCATCAAGATTCGGCGGTAGCTGAATGGAGTCAACTGTTAGTCCACTTGCATAACCAGCATTCTGGCAATAAAGATAATTTTCTGTTTCATTGTCTGGGAACCAGATTTGAAGATTGGTATGAGGAAAGATATGAACGACGGATTCATAAAAATCTGGGTACTGTTCATCAAGGTTCAAAACGGCATACCAATCCGCCAGTAGGGGCAGCAGTGTTGAGAGGTTTGTTAATGTCTCTTTAGGAGGAGCTTTCCCAAATTGCAGAGCAATTAACTCTTCATGGCTATCCGAAGCAATTGGGAAATGCTTGCCTAAATTATCATAGGCATAAAAGATACGGCTTGCAATCCTGTTTACCCACTCTATGGCTGTCTCTTGCTCATTGGCTGCTGTTAAAGCAAGTAACCCAAGTCCAATATCAATTGCATGATTATCGTAGAGTGGTGTCCACGCAGATGGGTTACTTCTAATCAAGTTTTCTAGCATTCGGACGATCGCAGAAGCTTGGTCAAAATAGCGTTGCTGCGCTTCACCTTCCAATTGCTGAGCAATGTACCAGTAAGATAATCCAATGCTTGCTAAAATTCCGATTGTCTCAAAAGTTCGTAGTGGATACTCCACCTCATCTGCCATGTTATAGCCGAACAATCCATCCTGAACATAACAGTAGGGTTGGAGTTTACCAGCATAATGATCTCCAATTGTGAGATATGTAAAGAATAGCTGGATGAATCCCGCCATTGTTTTCTTGCAATCGAACAAATCGTTACGCCGTAGCCAATCCCAAGTACGAAGCACCATATATTCAGCACTTAAAAGAGCAGGACGGAGATTGTCAGCTTCCTCACTCCAATGAAATACGATTCTTAAACTTAGATGCAGAAGACGTAAAGCTTTTTGGCGTTTTTGCACCGAACCTGATTTTTTATCAGTTGGCAAATTACCACTAAATAAGGTTTCATCGATCAACTGATAAAAATACTTCGGCTGATCATCATTCTGGTCAACCAAGGCAATCGTCTTGCGTAGATTTTTGCGGGAAAATTCTGGAAATAGATACTCATCCAGTAAATATTCCTCAATCAGCGGTGCTAGTTCTTCGCCACCCCAGAAGGCAAACTCAATTTCTCCATATTTAGGATGAGTTTGCGTGTGTTCGTGAACATAGTTGTTCCAGTCCTCAACAACATTTTGCTTTAAAGCACCACCTGTCACCAAAACAATTTTCTTTGGTAGTTTTGCATGTTCTGGTCGAACGCGAGTGCGTAGGTAGCCTTTTAAGATTTGCTCTAAAGATGCGCTAATACCATTTGGAGTGGCATACCACTCCTGCCGTGTAATGTCTCCACACTTTGCTGTAAATAGAAAGAGCTTTCGCCTTCCATCCTCTGGATCGTTCCCTATGGAAGGAATATCAACACCTTCCTGTCTTCCCCCACTTTCAGCACGATTCAAAGGGATGATTTTCATATTCATCAGTAGGTCGAAAAGCAGCGAATCGAGTTCGCCCGCTTCTTTCAACATACTCAAATACTCACGAATCACTAACTTCATACATCTGGCTCTGTCAAATCTGTCTCTAAAGTATCCGTAGCTTGCTCAAATCCCACGAACCTCCATTTCCACCGCTGATGAGCACGACCAACAGGATCAATAACATTGCTTTGGGGCACATCATATTCGTAAGATAGAGGCGCAAAGCGCATAGGTTCAGAAACCTTTTGGGCTGCCTTATCAAAATGAGCAGATGCCTTTCCATATTTGATTGGGATTTCTCGCCCACCCAATACAGTCCAGAAGATTGAACGTTCTTTAGCCTGCTCGACAATATCTACGTTCTGCTTCCACTGGGCTTGGTAATAAGCATAGATCCTACTGGGAGGTGCTTGTAGTTCCTTGAGGGAAGGCAGTGCTTGCCGGGCTTGAAGATAGCGATCAAACCGCTCCAATGCTGCTTGAATGATTTGCCTTTCTACTTCTGTAGTTGTCTCTTCATCAAGCCGATTGCCTAAATACTCCCTTGACTTGATTGGATAATCGTAGACAACGTAATCACCCAGCAGTATTACGATTTGCTCTGCAAGCGATCGAGAAATAGGCTCCCGCTGAGCGGCAGATAAAATTAAAGCCGCAAGTGAAACTCCACCCGTAACATACCCTGCAATACGGCATAGCATCTGCTGAACAGTGAGTTCATCGAGGGAGTCGAGCACAGGTTTGCTGAGTAGAATTGATGGCTTTAGATTGTTGTCAGCACTTTCATTAGGATTGTTGGATGGCATTGCTGCAAAAAAATGCTCAATTTCGGATGCAGCACGATGTAGATGAGGAATTCTTGAGGCGAACCACTGGGTTAATGCAGAGTTTAACTCATCATGGTAATGGTTAAATAACTCCGTAAGCGTATATCGTGTAACGTCAGGTAAAGTGTTGTCAGTATTGTTGGTATAGTCCCAATTCAGTGCCAATACCTCAATAACTTGGATTGCAACATTGAGTTCATTATGAACATAGCGGCGGATTGCAAAATCTAACTGCTTTAGAGTTTCTGGATGTAGGAGTGGTTTTTGTAGAAGCGCCAAGAGAGCTTTCTTATACCAATCTTCGTGAGAAGATTCCTCTGCTCGGCGAGACAAAACTTGGGCTGCTTCTTGACGGATAGCCAAATCTGCTCGGGAGGATAACTCTACAAACTTAGCGATCGCTTCATTCGAGTGGTCTAGCAGATCTCCATAGGCTCTGGTCAATCTGAAATCTACTTCGGCGCTTTGTTGTAACAGAAATTCATCGAAACGAGCAAGTGTTTTAGCCAGTAAATCTGATTGCTCAGCATTACTATAATTAAGCCGTCCCAATACAGCGATTCCTAAATTAACTTTTACTGAATCATAAGAGCCAGTAAGTGACAATGCTCTTTGATGAGCCGTATAGAAATCAAATTGGCTTAGGATAAGTAACGTTGTGAATATAAATTCAAGAAAGAGTGGATTGGAGCGGCTTATAAATTCTTGATAAAATGCTTCGACAATCTCTTGCGATTGCTTTAGTAAACCCTGCATCTCATATTGAAACGTTCCGGCTCCAGGGTTGATTCTTGCAAAAACCTCTACCGCATCAGCTAAAAGCTTTGGCTCGGGGCGAAGGTCAGGTAATACTGCACAAAACAATTCATATAATTGCCAGAAGTTTTTATGGGGAACATCTTCTGTGCTTCTTAAAGCAGCAACTTCAATAACACGGCTGATTAAATCTGTACTAGGCTCTTTCGCTAATGTGTATAATGACCGAGTGCCAAGAGCAAGGTCGTATTTGAGTAGAACGCTACAACGATAAAGATGATCAACAGTATCTAGAAAAGTGCCTATATCATCCCAAGCCGAGACCAATTGATTGACCGCATACTCAACCAAATACTCAGCTTGTAGAGCTGATTCGACAAAAGCAACTTTGTCCTCTTGTTGTTTTAAGAAACCGAGAGTGATCGCTCGCTCAACCTCAATCTTTTGTTGTTCTACAGGGACAGCGTCTTTTATTTCTGTATAGAGAGTCTTTGCAAATTGTTGTAAGGTCTTATGAACTTCTGGCAGATCTGCACCGATGGATTGCCAAGAACCCGATATGTTACTGCTTTGCGTCATAGCTTTGTACAGAAATTGTCCTCAAAAATTCTTTTAGGGTTCTTTGCATGTGCGCCGAGCAAAGCTCGGCGCACATGCAAAGAACCCTAACTTGGACGAGATTTAGACGGCTATTTCTTCATACGTCCAACCAGAGTTGTGATTCTGCCTTGATAGACCCATCTGCTTTTATTCGTTCCCTGAGATGGTTAATCTCTTTCTCTTGATTCTGCTCATCCCGATACTTCCAGAAGATCCACCCATTTACATGCCGCTCTTTACCTTTTGCCTTCTTTATAGCCGCATTAGCTGCCGCTGACAGGGTAAGATATTTTTGACCATCAAAAGTAACTTCACCTGTTTTAAGGTTCAAGATTCCTTCTAAGTCAGTATTGAAATAGCTAGCAAATACCTTTAAGGTTCCTCCTATAATAAGGGGATCTCGGTAGAACTCTCGCATAATTCCTTCTCTTGCGTCAAGAACATGAGTTTTTATCAAGCGATAAATTGACGCTGCTCTATTCTCTAGAAACTCTAGATACTTTAAATCATATAATCCTAGTACTAGCTCTTCGAGAATCAAATGTTCCTTTAAGCAATTTTTCAATTCAGGATTACTTGATTTCAATTTTTGCAAGTACACGGATGGGGCTTTATTCCCAATTTGAATGTTGGTTATAGGAGGAATTAAAGTACGATTAACAACACTATCAATTAGTTCTAAAACGCTTTCTTCATCTTTATAAATTTTACTCAAGTAGTCTTTTGGAAAGACGTGATGATCGTCTAACCTACTGTTAAAACCTAGCTTTCGAGTACTACTCCAATCTGGCAATCCGCTGGCAGAATAATTAATTAAATTCAAAATTCCTCGATATACAGCACTCGCTTTCTTAGTAAAAGAAGAAAGTTCAGCAGGATCTTCAACTTGAGATTTAAGTTTGAAGAAGAATGACTTATCAGTAATCTTCCTTTCTCTAGCGATCGCTTCAAGGATGTGGGAGTCTTGAATAATAGTTTCATTCGATGCACCTGTATATCTCTGAGAAAAGACTGAAGCCCAGTACCAGTACTTGACGAATCTCAGCTGAGCTTCACTCATTCGACAGAAGTCGCCTTTCAACTCTCTAAGAAATATCATCATTGGGATGATCATATTTTCATAAGGCATCCATGACTGCGAAATGATCAGGTGATTTTCATAAAGGAAGTCGAGAACCCTTTTATACTGTTCACATAGCTCGACCCAGTAAGAATCGAAGTGCTCATGATTTAGTTTGGTTAAGATGAAAGTCTTATCAATACTCCTCCCTTCACTCACAATATAAGCGATCGCTCTGACTATGATTTCACGATTTAATTCGTAATTAGGATAGCGAGATTCAAATTCCGTAATATGGCTTTTAAGATTGAATCCTGCGTACAGTTTTGCAGCAAGAATGTCGATGAACTTAAGCTGAACACTCTTACTATTACTACGTTCAAAGAAGAGGGTGAATTTTTCAGAAGTAGTGTCCAGTAAGTAATACGAAAGTAACTTCTCTGCTTTAAAGGAATCTTGGATTTTTCTGGAGAAGAACACGTACTGTCTAAACAATTCCTTTTGTTCTTCTGGAGATTTACCCTGAATAAATACTAATTTTTGAAAAAACTTCTCCTGGATATCTTCTTGTAAATAAGCCTTTACCATTGTTTCGTAAACATCAGAGAGTCTAAAAGATAAACTGCTACTGCTCTCCTGTCCAGAATATTCAGATAAGACTTCTTCCAAAGAAAGATCATGAAAATCATCGTATGAGAGTTCTTCATCAGGTTTGGTTATAAACCAAACCTCATCAGCGCCCTTTAAAGCTCGATAGATGGAAGTAATCCGCTGCTGCCCATCTAGTACCAGTCGAAATCCTGTTGTACGGGCTCTTGTTTCAACCTCTTCTTTGCTATAACTAGTCAGCTTTAAATGTTTTCTACGAATTGTTTTAGATTTTCTTGGTCTGTCATCAAATGCCCGTGTAGTGATTTCAAATGAGGGGACACCATAAATAATAGACCCAATGAAAATATCTTTGGTTAAAGAGTCAAATAGGTCGTAGCCTGACTGCCTGACACATCTCAGTAAATCGCAGGCAGTCAAGGCTTACAGGTTAAGGAACGAATGCGAGTAAACCAGATCTGGTCATAGAAATCTCGCTCAGCCCGCTTTGAAGCAA
>Ga0070738_10002562_pt1 | contig 27420 bp, 20 predicted proteins | sample Coa_R2_2_FD_66446 | JGI IMG/M metagenome (GOLD analysis project Ga0070738, IMG submission 66446) | Surface soil microbial communities from Centralia Pennsylvania, which are recovering from an underground coalmine fire - Coalmine... | ecosystem: Environmental > Terrestrial > Soil > Unclassified ...
GTAATGCCCTTGGGCTGCGAAGTGTCTAATGCGCCCTCGTCGGCGAATAGAGGAACGGAAAACAATGTTCCACTGACGAACAACACGATTAGCAGCAATTTCCAGTAAGCTTTTGGCGGCTTCATAACGATAGTGTAATCCTACGCACTTAGATTGTGCAGTCGCCTCTATAAGTTGCAGATGCCTCGCAAAAATGCTCTCAATCCTGCGACGGCGTTGTAATATGACCCATGGCCTCCCCCCGCACTCCGGCTCTGTTGCCGCTTTCCAAAGAAATCGTCGAGACCATCGCCCGCCTGGAAGCTTTGCCGGAAGTGCAAGATAGTTTCAACTGGATTTTTTCTGAAGAAGCTAAATTCGCTGAGTGGCAGATGGAGCTGGCGAATATCCCTGCACCACCTTTTGGGGAAGCAGAACGGGCACGCTGGCTCATGGACCGATTCCGCGACCTGAAGCTGGAAGATGTGCACACAGACGAAGTTGGAAACGTGCTGGGTCTGCGACGGGGCCGCGGTAAACCCGCCAAAAGCCCGAAGCCCTTAAGTAAAAATCATGTTGCATTAAGCGCCCATATCGATACCGTTTTTCCCGCTGGAACGCCTCTTAAAATTTGCAAACAAGGCAGCCGATTACATGGCCCCGGCATTTCCGACAACGCCGCCGGTGTCGTCGCGCTGCTTGCGATTGCTGGCGCTTTGCGCAAAACCAAAATCTCCCATGCCGCCCCCGTGCTGTTCATCGGTAACGTGGGTGAGGAAGGCGAGGGCGACCTGCGTGGCATGCGTCACATTTTCTCCAAGTCCCCCTACGCTGACGCCATCCGCTACAGTCTCGTCGTGGATGGCGCTGGATGCGACACGATTGTCACCGAGGCTTTGGGCAGCCGCCGCTTCGAGATCACTGTAAATGGCCCGGGAGGGCATTCCTGGAGCGATTTCGGAGCTCCGAACCCGATAATGGCACTTGCACGCGTTATCCATACTTTTTCCCGAACACCACTCCCATCGTCGCCGAAAACGACCTTCAATATCGGCGTAATTCACGGCGGCACATCGGTCAATTCCATTCCCGAATCGGCTAGCATGCGCGTAGATATACGCTCTGCCTCGATGACGGAAATTCAACGTCTGGAACGCGCCCTCCGCCTGGCCGTTGAAGAGGCCATTGATCAATCCGCTCAGCTTGTGGCGACACGTGGTTCTGGTTCCAAGCGCAGCCCACGCATGAAAGTCGAAATTGTGACGATTGGCAATCGCCCGGCAGGAGAGCTGCCGCCGGATTCCCACTTGCTGCAGGTCGTGCGCGCGGTGGATGAATATCTCGGCAATAGCGCGCATATTCAACGTGCGTCCACTGACGCCAACATTCCGCTTTCGCTGGGACGCGAAGCGCTTTCACTGGGGGCGGGCGGTTCCGGCGGCGGCGCGCATACGTTACAAGAGTGGTTCGACTGCGATGGACGGGAACTTGGCCTCAAGCGCATCCTGTTGACAGTGCTCGCCTTGGCGGCAACCGGAGAGTGATTTTGCGCAAATTCGTCCCGCTTTTGTTTGTCTTATTTCTTGTTCATTGTCAGGCACAAAATACTGCATCTACTCCCAAAGCTGACATCATTTTTTTTCACGCCAATATCTATACCGGTCTCACTGGCACGGGAGCCTTCCATCCCACACAACGTGCACAGGCCCTCGCGATTCGCGGGGAACGCATTGTTGCGGTTGGAACGGATAGTGAAGTCATGGCTTTTAAGGGGCCACAGACGCAAACCATTGACCTCAACGGCCACTTCGTCATGCCGGGATTCAATGATGCTCACCTGCACTTGGCCGACGCAGGCTTTCAGAGCCTTGAAGCCAATTTAAAAGGAGTGAAATCCTTGGCGGAGTTTCGTGAGCGCATCCGGGCGAAAGTTCAAACTGCTGCTCCTGGCGCATGGATCATTGGCGGGGGCTGGGATGAAACTTTGTGGCCTGTCCAGACTTTGCCGAGCCGTTGGGACATAGACGAAGTGACCACGAACCATCCCGTGTTTCTTCAGCGAGTGGATGGCCACATGGCGGTTGCAAACACGCTTGCCCTAGAATTGGCGAGCATCACGGTTGCCAGCAAAGATCCGCAAGGCGGCACTATTGACCGGGATTCGACTGGCCAGCCCACTGGAATTTTGCGCGATACTGCTTGGACTGCCGTCGCAGCTGTTATCCCTTTACCAACTCCGGAAAAACGCCGCCAAGCCATGGAAGCCGCATTGCAAGATTTGGCTCACCGGGGAATCACTTCCGCGCAAGATTACTCTCCGCCATGGGAAAATTTCCAGGCGTTGGAGCAGATTGAACGTGACGGCAAGCTCACCACACGGATAAGTGAATGGCTCGACTTCAACGATCCCGTAGATATCCTCAAAACCCACCGCGCTTTCCACCCGCAAGCTGACTTAATGCTTCACACTGGAATGTTGAAAGGCTTCATGGACGGCTCGCTCGGGTCGCATACTGCTGCCCTGCTGCAACCTTACTCTGATGACTCCAACAACTCGGGCCTGCTGCGTTACGATCAGGAAAAACTGAATGCCATGACCAAGGAACGCGTCGAAGCCGGATTTCAGATCGGGTTTCACGCGATTGGCGACAAAGGCGTCCAGATGGCGCTTGATGCCTATTCCGAAGCCCAGAAGGACGCTGCCGAAAAGAAAATCAAGGCCGCCAATGGAGGCCCCAACTACCGCTTGCGCATCGAGCATGCCCAAGTCACGAATTTAGCGGAGATTGCTGAATTCAAGAACCTGCACGTCGTAGCATCCATGCAACCGAGCCACCTGCTCACTGACATGAATTGGGTGGAGCAACGTATCGGCCCCAAGCGCTCAGCCACTTCTTACGCATGGTCGAGCTTCATAGACAAGGGCGTGATCCTGGCTTTTGGCACAGACTATCCGATCGAACCGGTGACACCTTTCCGCGGACTCTACGCCGCGGTTACTCGCAAGAGTGAAGACGGAAAACGCGAATTCTTTCCCGATCAGCGCCTCACTATTGAGCAGGCGATTGCGGCATACACTTTAGGCTCCGCCATGGCGGAATTCGAAGAAGGCGAAAAAGGAACACTGGCCGTCGGCAAGTTGGCAGACCTGGTGGTGCTCGACCGCGACATCACCGCCGTCAATCCTCCTGAGATTTTGAAAACACAAGTTTTGCGCACAGTCGTTGGAGGAAAAACATTTTACGAGGCGCCCAAATAGAGTAGCTAAAATGCAGGCTTGTTTCTGATCGGCTTAAACGGAATCATCACCACCGCTTCCAGTGCCACTGCTTCGCCATTTTTCATTGCCGGCTGAAAATGCCAGCGCGCTAAGGCCGTACGCGCATATTCATCGAGACGGTCGTCCGCACTGTTTAAAACACGAACATTTCCGACGCTGCCATCCGCATTAATAACAGCGTAAAGGGTCACTATTCCACCGACGTTGTGGCGCATCAATTCTGTCGGGTATCCCGGATCCACCTTGTGCTCCGCAATCGGCGCGGAGAGTTCGCCGTGGCCGTTTTCCTTCAACTCAGCAAAATGAATGACCCAGCTTCCTCCCCCGGAGTTCAGGTTCGGCATGTTGAGCGTCATTGAATAAGACCTTTTGCCGCCAAAAACTTGCCGGTCAACCTCACTCGGGTTGTCGAAAAGCGCCGCAGGTTGTTTGGTTTCACCGGCGCGTGGAGAGCGAGTATCTGCTAATAGTTGCGGAGAATTACCGGCTTTGCCGTTTCCAGCAATCGCTGCCGACTTCGATGCCGCTCCAATTTGCAAACCGGCTGGAATTCCGTTGGTGGACTTGCCCGAAACTGCAGATGGTGCATTATTCCCATCAGGAGCCCCTGAAGCTCCAGCTTTTCCATCCGGCGTTGCCGCGAATGTTCCCCGCCGATTTCCTGCCGGAGGAGCAACAGCCGCAGATGGGGCCAACGGATGAACACCCAAGGCAATCAGCTGCCCGTTTCCGCGCGACATGGCTCCTGAAACCGCGGGCGGCGGTGGAACGACCGCTGCGCTCCCTAGCGAAGGCTGCCCGCGCGACAACATCTTTTGCTCTGATAAAGCTAATTTGGGAGCCGGCGCAATTACTTCGCTATGGCCGATGCTTAAATCGCCCAATCTTCGCGTAGTGGCTGCATTTACATCCGGCGGAGGAGCCACAACTGCTCCATCGAGACTGACCGCGCGTTTTATTTGTGAGTTATTGACCTGCGGTGCAGGCGCTACCACTTCCGTTGTTAAGAAAGGCAGTTTCAAGTCCGCAGCTGGGCGTGAAGTCGCCGAGACCGGGACCGACGGCGCAGCTTGCGACCACGCAACTACGTTCGGCAATGGAACGTCTTGCTTCAACTGAATCTTCGGCGGCGTCACGATAGTTTGAGTTTTGTTGTCCGCTTCGGGTGGCACCGAAATAATCGGCTGGGGTGCATGTGCCGGCTCACCCTTATGGATAACTGTCTTATGGGGAGTTCCGGTGTTAATCGGCGGTAGATACTCTGCAGCGTCGTAAGTAATGACATCCCGGCTGGAGAATGGCACAGGCTGAATCACTTGGGGCCGCGAGGGCCAAATCTGCAAAAAACCCAAAGTCGCAGCGATGAACACAAGATGGCCGACATACGATTTAACCAAACCCCGCCACGGCAAAGGTCTTTCGACAAAAACATCTGGCCAGAATTTTCCCGGCCATGATGTCAAGCGAAGCTTAGGCTGATTTTCCGGCTTGATGATGTCGCGCAGGTTGCGCAAAAAGACTTGGAAGCCCGGTTCCGGCACGACCAGCAATTTCGGCGCAGTCAGCGGCTCAACTGCAATATGGGTTTCGCGTTTTCGGACCGCCAGTCTTTGTCCCATGCGGAGGCGCAAGACCAGCGATTTAGCCTCTGGTCGCTCTCACTAGTATAGATGCCACAATGGCCCAAATTGCATATCTATATGTGTAGCCATGCGGATTTCCGTGCTCTAATACCCGATATGGAACTGGTGCGTATAAACCGCAAAATCTTCTCTTTTTTCCTGACTATTCTGTTGAGTTCCCTGCTTACCGCACAGACTCCCCAAACTACGACTGCGCCATCGGTTTCTCCAACTTCGGCCCCCGACTATTCCGGCATGTATTCCTTCCTGCGCGATGGAGAATTTCTGCAATTGAATGTCGAAAATGATGGCAAGCTGACTGGATTTGTCTCCCGCTACGGCGATACAGACAGCGACCGCGGAGTTTTTCTCGAACAATTTTTCAAAAACGCCAGCCTCAACGGCAACAGCGTCAGCTTTACCACCTTGGTGGTTCATGGAGTTTACTTCGACTTCCAGGGAACCATCATTCGCGGCGAAGGCAAAAACCCCAACGACGAAGCGTATTACATACTGAAGGGAAAGCTGACGCAACACACGACGGGAGCTAACGACAAAGTCACCGACAAAACTCAGGAAACCGCCTTCAAATCCTTTCCCCGCGATGTAGCCTCGCCGCAATGACGAAATCACCCCGGATGATCCTGCTGGGCGTGGTGATCTTTGCCACTTACGCTTATTTTTATCCGGCCGGAGGCTGGAACCAGAACTCTCGCTTTGACATGGTGCGCGCCATGCTCGAGCAACATACGCTGCGCATTGACGCCTATCACGACAACACCGAAGACAAAGCGATTTCCGGTGGCCACTATTACTCCGACAAGGCGCCTGGATTGGCTTTTCTCGCGTTACCCGCCGCGGGCATCACTCGAGCTGCGCTGCCCGTTTTTCATGTGGATCCCACTTCGCCTCGCGGCATTGTTGCGATTTCCTACTTTGCATCGTTGTTTTCTGTCGCGTTGCCCTCTGCTCTGGCTTGCCTCTGTCTCTTCTGGGTTGCGTTGCGTTTGGGAGCAACCGAAGAAGCCGCAACCTTCGCGGCCATCGTCCTCGGGCTCGCAAATCCGATGTGGGCTTATTCAGTTCTCTTTTGGGGACACGCGCTTTCCGGCGCATGCTTGTTATTCGCCTTCGCAGCGGCCTTGAAACTGCGCGATAACTCATCGAGCGATCTAATTCTCGGTCTCGCAGTTGGCCTCTTCGCGGGATGGGCGACTGTATCCGAGTATCCAGCGCTGCCGGCTTCGGCAATCATCGCTCTCTTTGCCTTGGCTGATCTCTGGCCGAACCGTCGCTGGAAAGCGATCGCCGGACTCTCCTGCGGTACTATCGCTTGCATCATCGTTCTCATGGCCTATCAGAAAGCCGCTTTCGGCTCGGCCATCCATCCCAGTTATTCCTACTATCAAGCTGGGGCTTTCCCGTGGATGAAACGCGGATACATGGGCCTGACTTATCCGCGTCCAGATGTAATGCTGAAACTTCTCTTCGGCTGCCGCCGCGGTTTATTCTTCGCCGCTCCCGTTCTTATCGCCGCGCCCTTCGGATTGCGCATTCTCACCAAGCAACCTGCTCATCGTGCTGCGGCCATCACCGCAGCATTGGTTGCGGGATGGTACTTTCTTTTCAATTCTTCTTTTTACGTTTGGACGGCTGGATGGTCTTACGGCCCGCGCTACATGGGGGCGGGCATTCCTTTGTTCTGCGTCGGCGTTGCTCCCGCTTTTGATCATGCTGCCCACGCCTGGCGCAAAATTCTACTCGCGCTCACTGCAGTCAGCATCTTTTTTTCGCTGATAGCTGTCTCCGTCACTCCGCAGCCGCCGGATGAGTTCCGCTGCCCGATTCCACAGCTCTATTTGCCATTGTTCTCGAGCGGCCATCTTTCCGTGAACACAACAACGATGCTCACACCCGTAGAAGAAGGTGACTCCAATAATTATGGCGCGTTCAACCTCGGCGAACTTGCAGGATTGCATGGCCTTCCCAGCCTGCTCCCTTTAATTTTTGTTTGGATTCTTGGATTTGCCCTTTGGCGAAAACTAGAGAGTCGGCACAAACTCACTGCGGTGCCGTAGCTTGTAGCTCCGCAAATTCTTTTTTTGCTTCCCGCGCTGGAGCAAAATCCGCTTCGGCGTTCTTCCATGTATCGAGCAATTTTTTATAGTTGTTGAGCGCCGTTGCTTTGTCGAATTGCGCTTGTGCTCGCGCAGCTCCCAGCAGACACATGCCATAATCGGGAGCCTGAAAACCGCCACCCGCGCCCTCCTGCAATGCCAATCCTTTGTAGCGCGTACCCGGCTCAAAATCTGTGGCCGCTTGCTGAAAATTGTGCGTTGCCAGCGATGCAGCGCCCGAAAGATGCGGTGCTTTGCTCACCAACACGTACGGTTGAGCTGATGAAACCAAGCCTGCCACTTGCTCTGGATGATGCTCACTCAACGCGATCGCTGCCTTGATCTCCGGCAAATAGATATCTGTCACTAACGTATTTGTGGGTGATTCATCGCGTAGATGCTCGACCTCCTTCAGCGCCGCTGGCCCGTCTCCGCAGAGCGCCATCGCCAAGGCTGCATCGGGAACCGTAGCGATCGAACGATCCAGCGCCAGGCCATGGTGCGCCGACTCCTTCGCGCCGGAACAATTCGAAACCAACGCATCATGCACCGACTGGAGCGCATAAAAAGACCCCGCGGCGTCGTTGAGATGCTGCTGCTCGGCGCGCCTCGCTGCCGAATCCCAGTGCCGGTCCGCCTCGTGCATCCGGCCAAGGAAATAGTAGATATTGCCCGCTTCTGCCTCCACGATAAATCCGCCCGGCTGGCCCGCTGCCCATGTGAGCTGCTTCTCCCAATCCCGGCCCGAAAGAAAATCGTCGATGATCACATTGGCGTGGTAATTCACATCGTCGCCGCCGCCCTGCTCCACCGCTTCCTTAAGATATTTTTCGGCTTCAGCAATCCGATCTAGCGTAAGTAAATTGCCGGCGACATTGTTGGCCGCGACGTTGTCCCACTTGGCAATTTCCCAGGTCTTTTTCATCGCGCTGAGCGCTTCTTCCATTTGGCCGAGGTAGGCGTAAATCGTCGCCAGATTGTTCCACGCCGCCGCATCGCGCGGATACGTCGCCGCATAAAGCTTGTAAGACTGAAGCGCGTTTGGCAGATCGAATTGCGCGCTCGCGTATTGCGCCTCAATATACATGCGCTCGCGTTCGGTCACACGCTCGCGCAGATCGTAAGCCTTTTTCAAGTAGCCCTGTGCTTTTGCCAGCGCCCCCGCGTTGCCATACGCCACTCCCAGCCGCGCATAGCCCATGGCAAAGGTCGGGTCGAGCCGGATGGCTTCTTCATAAAATGACACCGCCTGCGGGAAGTCCCGCCCCATGCGATGCTCTTCCTCTCCCAATGAAAATGCGTGGAAGGCTTGCAACGATGCGGTCGTAACATTTGTGTAGGGCGTTGAAAGCTTCTGGATGGAAGCAAGCGACTCTCCCAGCCGGGCCCGGATCTTCGTCGCTGCATCGGAAACAGCCGGCAGAACGCCAGTTTTGTCTGAAGCAGTCACCTGCTCGCGCGCGAACACATCCCCGGTCGCACAATTCACTGCGTTAATCGAGATGACGTACGTCGAACCGATCGTCGCCACCGTCCCCGTCAGATACGCCTTTACTCCCAGCCGCTGGCCGATCTGCTGCGCCAGTTCTGGAGTGATTCTCTGTTCCTTCGGCTGCCCGAGAAATTGCAAATTGCTGTGCAGTTCCGAATCGCTGACCAGTTGCAGCATCGGCGATTGCTCAAGTTGAATGGCCAATGCCTCCTTCAACGTCGAATCGAATACCGGATCGCCGGTTTCATTCGTAAAGTCGGCAAGGATGATCTGGTCTTTCTCGGTCAGCGTTGGCGCGCGATGGCGCCAGTAGAAAAATCCTGCGATGGCTAGAACCGCTACCGCAGCCGCGCCAATAAGAAACGGAACCCGCGAAGTTTTGGCCGCAACAATCGTCCCCGACCCCACTGCCGCTGCTTGCCCTGAACTTGCCGCCTGCCCCGATCCCGAGCCAGAAGCCACCGCTACTCCGCCCGAACTGATCGGTTGCGCTACGACTCCCGGCGCCGCGCTGAAAGGCCCGCTCGTGGGCGCTGCTTCAAACCCCGACCGCGAACTGACCGCTGTGCGCCGCGAATCGGAGTCGCGCTTCAGCCGCATCAATTCAGCTTTCATGTCCGCGGCATGCTGGTAGCGCAGGTCTTTATCTTTTTCGAGCGCGCGGCTGATGATGTCTTCCAGCTTCGCCGGTACATTTGGATTCAGACGCACCGGTTCCACCGGCGCGCGATTCATAATGCCGTCGAAAATTACGCCCGAAGTTTCCCCGCGAAACGGCATCTCGCCCGTAGCCATTTCATAGAGAACAATGCCGAAAGAAAATAAATCCGTGCGCGCATCGAGCGGCTTGCCCCGTACCTGCTCCGGCGACATGTATGCGACCGTCCCCAGCGCCGAGCCGGGATGGGTCAAATGCTGGTCGCTCACCCCAATCGTCGCCTGCGACGGGCTTGCGGATGAGACTTCTGCTGTAACCTTCGCCAATCCAAAGTCCAGAATCTTCGCATGCCCGCGCGAAGTGACAAAGATGTTCGCCGGTTTGATGTCGCGATGCACAATTCCCTTGGCGTGCGCCGCATCGAGCGCATCCGCAACGTCAATCCCGATGGTCAACATCTGATCCAACTCCAGCGGACGGTGCTCAATCATGTGTTTGAGCGTCCTGCCTTCGAGATACTCCATGACAATGAAGGCCCGACCGTCTTCTTCGCCGATGTCGTAGATTGTGCAGATGTTGGGGTGGTTGAGAGCCGACGCCGCCTGCGCCTCGCGCTCAAAGCGGCTAAGGGCCTGGGCATCGCGCGTGACTTCATCAGGAAGGAACTTCAGAGCAACGAAACGGTGCAGCCGCGTGTCTTCCGCGCGATAAACGACGCCCATGCCGCCGCCGCCCAGTTTTTCAATCACTCGATAGTGAGAAAAAGTTTGGCCTATCATGGCGGCGTAGTGGCTGCGCAGCCATGTTAGGAGCGGAAGTAGAGAAAGTCAACGAGGAGCACCCTCGGTAATGCCTCAGTTTGATATTGACGCACTACTTTCCCCAATTCAGTAGAAACGCTGGTGCATTATGTTTTTGCAACACCCATAGTTCATGTAAACTTTAAGTGTGGATGCTGGAATTCGTATCTCGAAAGCAGCGGCTTTAATTGGCGATTCCTCACGCGCAGCCATGTTGTGGAGTCTCCTTGGCGGCGAATCGCGTCCCGCCAGCGAGTTGGCGATGCTGGCCAATGTTTCCCCGCAAACCGCGAGCAATCATTTGCGTTTGTTGCTGGATGCGGGATTCTTAAAAGTGACCGCGGCGGGACGCAACAAGTTTTACCGCCTCGCTGAACCATCGGTGGCAGCTGCGGTAGAGTCACTCGCGGTTGTGGTCCATGCCAAGCGTATGGATGGTGCAGCGCAACACAGCGCGCCTGAACTCGTGTTTGCACGCACTTGTTATGACCACTTGGCTGGGGAATTGGGAGTAACGCTTCTTTTGCGACTTTGCGAGAAAGATTACCTGCGCGAGAACGCCGACGCATATTCTGTTACCTCGTCCGGGGAGAAATTCCTGACTGGAATAGGGATTGATCTGGAGTCGGCGCGTGGGAAACGCCGCCGTTTTGCTTACGCCTGCCTGGATTGGAGCCATCGGGTGCCGCATTTAGGCGGAAGCCTCGGAGCAGCGCTATTGGATTGGATGTTCCTGACGAAAATTCTTGCGCGCCGAAAAATGAGTCGCGCGATACGGTTGACCGATATGGGGCAGGAACAATTACAGCAGCTTTTTGCCATTCGACTGACTCACAGCGGTACAGTAATTCGCTAATCGGTCCGACGACTGTACATAGTTTTTGCACTATTTCTGCAAGTTTTCTTCCCATTCAAATTGTCAAATTATTAACTATTCGTTCCCATCCGAAAAAACCCAACGTATAATTCTCTGCCAAGGAGCTTTTGGGTTTGCCGCCGTTTTTCTCTCCAACTCTGCGGTGAATCGCAACAATTGCCCCGTTCGCGAAAAATCAGAGAGACCTCGTCTTCCAAGGAGACCCTAGAAAATGTCAACGAAGAACTTATTCCGAAATTTCGGGATTGCCGTGGTGGCACTTGTCATGTCGGGCATTGCCATCGCCCAGGAACCCGTTGCGGTTGGAACCTGGACCAAACTCAAGAACCAGCCAACATTCCAAACTGATCAGGCGCTGCTGCTCACCGATGGAACAGTCATGATGCACCAGTACAACAGCGGTAATTGGTGGAAGCTTACTCCAACCAACACCGGGAGCTATATCAACGGCACATGGACGCAGTTGGCTTCGATGCCTTCGGGCTACGCGCCCCTTTATTTCGCTTCAGCCATTCTGCCCGACGGCCGTGTTCTGGTTGAGGGCGGCGAATACAACAACCTCCAGCAGGATGAAACCAACCTCGGCGCCATTTATGATCCGATTGCCAATAAATGGACAAGTGTTAACCCGCCCAGCGGATGGCGCACGATCGGCGATTCTCCGGCCGTAGTTCTGCCCAATGGCACGCTCATGATGGGCCAGGGTGGCCAGCCTTCACGGCTGCAAGTGGAATTCAACGCCACCAATTTGACCTGGACCTCGGTCGGTACAGGCAAAGCTGACGGTTTCTCAGAGGAAGGATTTGCTTTGTTGCCCAACGGATCGGTGTTGACCGTGGACTGCGAAGATGGAACCAATTCTGAAACTTTCAATCCGACAACCGGTGCCTGGAGCAGTGCAGGCAGCACGATCGTCGAGCTACCCAACAGCGGTGGACTCGGTATCGTGCCGGAAATGGGCCCGCTCATGGTGCTACCCAATGGTGACGTGGTGGCATTTGGAGCAACAACCAGCACTGCAATCTTCAACACTTCGACTGGCACCTGGACAGTCGGCCCCAGCTATCCCAACGGAGACGACATGGCCGATGGCCCCGCCGCTCTGTTGCCGGATGGCAACGTGCTCGTTTACACCAGCCCGGGCGTTTTCAATGGAACCGGAACCTTCTATGAATTCAATGGAACCAGTTTCACACAAGCGCCCAACACAGCCAGCGGAAGCCGGTTAGAATCGTGGCAGGGACGTTTGTTGCCGCTGCCGACCGGGCAGGTGATTTATGCCGCAGCCGATGGCAGCTCGATTGACGTCGAGATTTACACCCCGAAAGGCAGCCCGAAAGGCGCCTGGCGGCCTGTGGTCACTTCCGTACCGAGCACAGTCACGCATGGCAACAGCTACACTGTGACCGGCACGCAGCTGAACGGCCTATCCGCAGCCTCGGCATATGGTGACGACGCTCAAAATGCCACCAACTATCCGCTGGTGGTCATTCGAAACAAAGCCACGGGGCACTTCTTCTTTGCCCGCACCAGCAACTTCAGCCAGATGGGAATCGCCACGGGCAGCCTGCCGGTTACCGCTTCCTTCGCTGTTCCATCTGGAATCGAAACCGGCGCCAGCACGCTGTATGTTGTCGCCAACGGCATTCCTTCGACAGGAACACCGATTACAGTCAACTAGCTTATTGCTTCGTACTTCTTGCCCCGCATCTTTTGCATTCAGAGATACGGGGCTTTTTTCTGTCTGTGGAGTCTTAGTTCATCGGCGGACGGATTGATATCTTGGCTACTTGAAAAGTGCTAAGTTCGAATCCAGCATCTCGCAACTTTATTCGCACGGCTTCGTTCATCGCATTCGTGATTCCATTTCTAAGTACTTTAATCTCATCACTGGTCATTCCATTTAATGCAGAACGCGCTGCGCAAACCATGATGAATGCCGGCAACTGGTTGTAGTTTTGCGCGGAATACAATGTTTTTTTCACATCTGAGATAAGCGCACTTCCCCTGACGTCATAAACGAAGATAGAACCATCACTTAAAGTCGCTACTTGATTTGAAAGATTGACAAAGATTGGCCGAGCATCTACGAAAAAAATTTTCTCGCGGCCAGACCAAATTCGGTGCAGCCCCGCTCCAACATTTCTAGCCGGATATCCATTGCGATAAACAATTCCAGATTGGTACTCGAGCAACGTCACCGACGTATATTTGCCGAGGTAAAGACCGGAAATTTTACCCAGCAGAAATACCCAAATCACGAGCGCTGAGATTTCAATCAATCAGTTTGCCCCACTGACGTGGCTGGCGGTTTAGCATCTGTCCACAGCTCAGTAATTTCGATTTCTGAAAGCTCCATGCCAACTCTAAGCAACTCTTTATTCACCGCGAGCTTTATATCCGTCGAAAGTCTGGCTCGCATATCGAGACCAGCCACGATCAGCGCTCTTGACAACACCGAAAGGGCTGCGTTTCGCACTATGCCGATCGAGTCATTTAAATGATCCTTTGATCTTGTCGCTGCGATATAAGGATCAAGGACTCTCAATTTGGCTCCGAAACTCGCGACGCACGGTGCGTGCAATACATCGAAAAACGTCAACCTTTCGACAAGGACCAAATATGGCCTCATATCAATAAGGTTAATTTGTTCCTTGTCTCCGAATGTTAAGTAACTGCCGGGCATCGTCACTCCCGCGTAGGCTCCGCCAACAAACTTAACACCACGCTGGTAGTCCGGGATGTGAATGCGTTTGGGGTACTTCATCATGAGCCTCAACAATAGCCATAAAAGAATTCCGATAAACGCCGCTAAAGACGCAATGTCGTCTAACTCATTATTTGTCAAACTGATCATTTTTCACTGTATGTGCGAACTGAGACGTTCCAACTTATACAAGATGAAATGTTGTTGCAAGGTTTTAATTCAGAACTTCGTGACTTCGGTGAAATTGAAATCCCTCACCTTCATTGCCGGCGCAACCATATCGAATGATTCTTCGCCGCTAGCCCGCACCGGTTCGCTCATGGCTTCGACATTCGAAAGCATCTTAAGCAGGCTTTCATTGAAGCGGAAATTGCGCAGGCCATGACGAATTCTGCCATCTTCGATTAAGAACGTTCCGTCGCGCGTCATGCCTGTAAGAATTTTTTCATAAGGATCCACCTCGCGGATGTACCAAAGTCTTGTGACATAAATTCCGCGTTCCGTCGAAGCGACCATCTGCTCAATCGTTTGTGTCGGCTCGGCCGGTTCAAAAACTATGTTCATCGGCGCTTCACCCATTTCGTTGGGTAGTGCAAATCCGTGGCCTGTCGCCTCAATGAGGCCGACTTTGCCGGCATGCTCGGATTTCTGCATTTTTTCGGCGGTCGCGCGCGCATAGACCAACCGCTCGACCACGCCATTCTTTACCAGTTGAACTCTCTGCCGTCGAACGCCTTCTCCATCAAAAGGCGATCCCGATTGCAAGGGATGATTCGCGTCGTCCCAAATATTGATGTTGTCGCCAAATAATTTCTTTCCTACACGATCATTCAAAAATGACCGCTGATCGAGGACAGCCAGTCCACTAAAATCCCAGAACATGAATCCAGCAATATCGAGCACGGCGGCGGGCTCAAGAATCACCATGTATTTTCCCGGTGGAACTTCTTGTGGCTTTGCTGATTTTTCCGCCTTAATTGCGGCAATCTCGCCAAGCTTGGTAGCGTCGAGTTTCGTTACATCGGGCGAATTCGCTTTTTGCCATCCTGACGAATCTGTCCCCAGCATCGTGATGGAAATCTCGGCAGAAGTTTGCTGATGCCAGCGCGAAAGGCCGCTAGAATTGAAAATGCCTTCGATGGATTCCGAAGTCGAGAAAATCCCTGCGGTTATGAGCTTGTGCTGCTTTGCTCGATGAACAATCTTGCCCACTGCATCGGCGCGCTCTTCGGGAGTGATTGAAGCGGTTGCATCAAAATACCTGCTCCGCGATTCCTGTGGAGCGCAAGCATCCGCCGCCGCGACCGGCAATAAATCAGGATCAGGATGTTGCACCTTCGCCAGCGACTCCGACGACCTCACGACTCTTTGCAAACTCTCATCATCAAGGCGATTCGTCGTGGCTCTTGCTGTCTTTCCATCAAACACTGTCCTCACGGAAACACCGTAGTTCTCTTCGGCCACGTTCTGGTGAATGACATTGTTTGCAAAGCGCGTCAGCGCGCTCTTGCCGCCGTAGAAGATCACCTCAACCTCATCGGCAGTCGAATACTCGCGGATGCGTCGAAAAATCTCTCCAGCCTGCTCTTGAGTTAACAATCAATTTCCCTTGTATGCCGACCCGATTTTGATTTTGCGAAAACGCGCTGGACTCGCCCCATGCCCGGTACCCATGACTTGTTGCGGTTGGCCCTTGCCGCAATTGGGCGTGCCCCATAGCACCCACTCATCGCGCGAGCAAATCGCATCCATTGCATTCCAAAATTCGGTTGTAATTCCCGAATACGATGGATTCTTCAACATCCGCACGCGCTTGCCGCCTTTAATCTCCCACCCCATCTCACAGCTGAATTGAAAGTTGTAGCGTTTGTCGTCAATGGACCACGACTTGTTCGTCTCCATCTCGATGGCATGGTCGGTATCGGCAATTAACTGAGCTCTGGTTAAACGTTTTTCGCCGGGAACAATACTTACATTCGTCATCCGGATCATCGGCAGACGGTTCCACCCTTCGGCGCGCACCATTCCGCCGGAGCGTGTCTCGCCGATCGTGTGCGCCGTCTCCCGCGAGCTCAAATATCCGGTAAATTCGCCGTTCGTGATAATCGGAACGCATTGCGCCGGAACACCCTCATCATCAAACCCGAAGGTCCCCAAACCGGGCCCATGTTCCGCGCGAGCATCTGCGACGACATTCACCAGATCGCTGCCATACCGAAGATTGCGCAGCTTGTCCAAAGTCAGAAAAGACGTTCCCGCGAAATTCGCTTCCATCCCCAGTACGCGGTCCAGCTCAATCGGATGTCCAACCGACTCATGGATCTGCAATCCCAACTGTGTTCCATCCAAAATCAGATCGAACACCCCTTCGGGGCACTGATCGGCTTTCAATAGGGCGACCGCTTCTTCACCTACGCGCCTGGCGTTCTCCACCAGGTTCATTTCTTCAATTAATTCATAGCCGCGATTTTGCCACTGCCCGCCAAACGAATTTGGATAGGATCGTTTCTGAATCTCGCCGCCCTCAAAGGCGTAGGCCGCATATCCCGCGCCGGTCGTGTATTTCGTCTGATGAATGTCCGCACCAACCGAGGAATAAAACCATTGCTCCTCGCGACGGAAATTCATGTTCGCTTCCGCCAGCGTCACTCCCACAACCGCGCGCAACTCCGCATCCACTCGCAAAAGCAGATCAATGTTCTGCTCGACGGAAGTGGCAAAAGGATCTTTCTCGATAGCGGATAACCATTCCGCAGTTACCGCCTTTTCCGGAGCCAGCCGTACATCTTCTTCTTTCACGCGCGCCGATGCCCGCGCAATTTCCACTGCTCGGGCAGCTGCTGCCTCCACTCCGGCGCGGCTCAAATCGTCAGTTGCGGCAAATCCCCATGCTCCATTCGCAATGACGCGGATGCCTATCCCGAGCGACTCCGCCTGCGATGCCGCCCCTACTTTTCCGTTTTTCGTGGAGAGCGACCGGCTGCGGTCTTCAACGATACGCAAATCGGCATACGACGCTCCGCGCTGTTCCGCCACGTTCAGCGCCCAATCAGCTATGGATTTCATGGCTCATTTCAGAATCTAACACAGCGGCCAACGTGTAAAATGAATGACTTGACAGGGCCCTCGACACGCAAACTCATCATCGCGATTGACGGCCCCGCCGGGGCCGGGAAAAGCACCATTGCCGCGCGCCTCGCCCGTAAACTTGGCTATGTCAATCTTGAAAGTGGCGCGATGTACCGCGCACTAGCGCTGAAAGCAATCGAAAACGATATTTCATTTGACGACGAACCTGCCTTGGCTGGTCTAGCCGACGAATCGAAAATCCATTTGGAGCCCACAATCAACGGCAATCGCGTTTTGCTCGACGAAGTAGATGTAACTCAACGTGTCCGCGAAGCAGACGTGACCGAAGCAGCCTCGCGCGTCTCAGTTCATCCAAGAGTCCGTGAATGGATGGTCTCGCATCAACGTGCTTTAGGTATTAAAGGCGGAGTCGTGATGGAGGGTCGCGACATCGGCACCAAGGTCTTCCCCGACGCAGATATAAAAATTTTCTTGGATGCTGATCCGGTTGTCCGCGAACAGCGGCGGCTGGAACAACAAAAATTGAAGGGGATTACCTCACAGTCGGTAGCAACTGAGATAAGAGAACGCGATTTCCGCGACCGCACCCGTGCAGCCTCGCCATTAGTTCCCGCAGTGGATGCTCTCATTCTGGATTCCACGGCCCTGTCGGAGGATGAAGTCCTCAGAAGAGTGGAAGAAGCAGTGCAGAAAAAGACAGATGCTCTTCGATGACCCTATAGATGTCCTAACGCAGACAATCGGCGCTGGCTCTCTTCCACTCCAGCCAGCACATTGACTTGTTTGTAAAGATCGCCGGCTTCCTTCCATAGTGTTCGTGCCTGCTGAATATCGCCCGTATCGCCTTTGAGCAAAGCGTAGCCACGAATTGCATTGGCCAAATCGAGTGGCGGCGTTTCGGGATGGGCACGATAGATAGCGAGCGCTTTGCGAAATTGCGGTTCTGCCAGATCGAAATGGTGGGCATCGTAATGAATGTCACCGAGGTGGCGAATGGTGTGGGCCAACTGGAGGACATTCTGGCGGAACCGGTAAATTTCAGCTGCCTCTTCGTAACACTTCAGGGCGATATGGCTATTGCCTAAATCTCGCTCGATCCCTCCAAGGCCCGTAAGAGCCTGAGCCGTAGCGTCTTGATCCTCGGCTTTTCGACTAAGTTCCAGAGCTTCAGTGAATAAGCGCTTCGCTTCAAGACGCTTGCCTTCTCTGCGGGCCCCGTATCCCTTATGGAGAAGAGTATCTACGGCAGAAGCCATAACCAGCGTAGTCTAGCACCGAAATGAGAGGAACCAACTACTTCACAATCGAAGTTTTCCTCAGGCGAATGTTCGTTCGTCACAGACCTCACACACGGCGACTGATATATCCAGAAAGTGAGTGGAAAAACTCCGAATTCGTTCATTCGGGTGGAAGGCTATGACTATTGCGCATCTTTCTTTGTGGCAAATCCGGGTGCTTTGGCGGACATCGCTGATTGCCGCGTTTTCTTCGGCGCTGATGGTCTTTTGCCGCATTTCCTATTTCGTGCGGCAGCGATGGCCAGGGCAGCAGTTCTGATTGTATTTTTATTGGGACCAATCCAGCCGCGTGCTCAAGATTCATCGAGCGGAGCCATCCGTGGCTCGGTAAACGATGCCTCCGGTGGCCGAGTCGCAGGTGCGTCTATAGTTTTGGTCAATGACGCCACTGCATTCCGCTACTCCACAGTAAGTGATACAGAAGGCCGCTTTGCCTTCGATTTGCTTCCACCGGGTGATTACACCGCGCGAGCGGTGGCCGCGGGAATGTCGCCGCAGCTGACGCCGAAGGTCCACATTCTGGTTGGCGGAATCCTGGAGGTCGAATTCAAGCTTCTCGTCGCGGGGGCGAAAGAAAGCATTACGGTCACTGGCGAACCTCCTTTGGTGGAAACCGAGCCCGCGTCCGTTTCGTCGGTGATCGAGGAACATTCGATTACAGGTTTGCCTCTTAATGGCCGGCGCTTTTCCGATCTTGCATTGCTCACACCCGGCGTGACACAAGATCCCCGTAGTTTGACTTCTGGCTCAAATGGCGACCTCGCCTTCGGAGGGATTCGCGGCTTCCAAACCAGCTTTCTCGTGGACGGCGGTGATAATAACAACGCATTTTTTGCCCAAGCTACAGGGCGTTACCGCGCGCCTTATCAATTTTCCAATGAAGTCGTCCAGGAATTCCGCGTGTCATCCAACACCTATGGCGCAGAGTTGGGGCGTTCCGGGGGAGCAGTGATAAACGTCGTTACCAAATCCGGCTCGAATCAGTTTCATGGCACGGATTTTTATTTCATCCGCGATAGCTTGTTCTCAGCGACGCATCCTTTCATGACATACAAACCGCACGATCAGCAGCAACAATTCGGCTTTACGTTTGGCGGCCCCATCAAACATAACCGGGCGTTTTTCTTTGCCGGATTCGATCAGCACATTTTTCATGTCCCTACAGTCATGCAGTTTCTAAACGGAACGCAGACGATTGTTCCTACGGCTCCTGGGCCCAATGGCGGAGGAGACTATGAGCAAAGCGATGCCGCGTTAGTTTTCGCCACTGCGGCAAAGCTTGATGCGCTCGCAGGCCCCTTCCCCGCCAAGCTTCTCGGCAACGCAGGCTTTGCCAAAGTAGATTTCATGTTGTCTGCCCGCAACACACTGTCAGCGAGAGTGAACACTTCGCGATTTTATGGATCGAACAATGTATTCTTCGATCCTGGCAGTCCAATCACTACCTTTGCTGAAAGCGAAAATGGCACTGAAAGTGTCGCGACGGAAACCGGTTCCCTGACTTTAACCAGCGGACTGTCACTGCACCTTGTCAGCCACCTCAGAGCGCAATTCACTCACGATCTGGAACAGTCCTCCAGCAACTCTTCCCTACCCTTGACCCGCATTACCGATGAAGTGGATGGGTTCGGTGGCTCAACCATATTGCCGCGGCAGACTCGTGAACACCGTTTTCATCTGGCGGAAACCATGAGCCTTGAAAAAGCTCGCCATTCATTCAAGTTTGGCGGCGATGTGCTCTTCACCTGGATTTACAACTTTTTCCCGCGTGGCACGAGCGGCGAATACATTTTTGATCCCATTAAAGTTGATCCGCTGACTTTTGCGCCACAGGAGGCTGGGCTTGAACTGACACCACTGCGCGCTTATGCGCATGAAGTCCCTAAATATTACGAGCAGGATTTTGGCAATGCCGCGTCACATCCCGATGGCAACGAATATTCGGCATTTTTCCAGGATACCGTTCGCGTCAGCAATCACCTGGCACTGAGCCTCGGAACCCGTTACGACTTGCAGACCTATTCGACGAAAAGCTTCGTGCAGAATCCTCTATGGCTTGGCTCTGGACGGATGCCGTTCAACCCTTATGATTTTGCCCCGCGCATCGGATTTGCCTATTCGGTCGGGCAAGATCGCCCTTTGGTGGTGCGCGGAGGATATGGTCTGTTCTACACGCGGATTCCCCAAATTTACCAATCCGCAATCGCCGATAACAATGGGCTTACCGGAACAACCTTATTTCTCAACCATTCGAACTTCTACGACAATCAGGTTTTTCCGCATTACCCGTATTCCCTCGTCAATTGCTCGCCGACAGCGGTTTCATGCAACGTACCCTCAAACCTTGCACAATTTACCGAAGCAGACGTGGCCTCGTTTTCGCCAAACTTCAAGACACCCCATGTGGAACAGGCCAGTCTTGGCCTCGAACGCGAAATCGCGCACCGGACGGCCGTCGGAGTGTCCTATATGTATGTGCATGGAGTTGATTTGATTCGAGCGCGCGATGTGAACCTGCCACCCCCGGTGGATGTTGCCTACCCGGTCTATGACAGCGCTGGCATCAACTTTCTTGGGAGTTACTACACGGTTCCTTCATTTTCAACCTGGCAGCTCACGACATCGTTCACCTGCCCTTATCCGCCGTGCATCAATCCGCTGGGACGGCCGATTCCGCAGCTCGGCTCCATTGACGTTTTTGAAAGCGCAGCGTCCAGCGTTTATCACGGCGCAACTCTATCCATTCATCGCCAGATGACAAATGGTCTCTATTTTCGTCTTGCTTACACTTACGCGCATGCGATTGACGATGGCCAGGACGCTCTGGTCGCGGGCGAACCAGCCGCTGTGCAGAATTCCTACGCGCCGAATGCGGAACGCGGCAATAGCGTCACTGATCAGCGACAACGTTTTGTGTTTTCGTGGATCGCCGAACCGAATCCTTTCGGCCGCGGCAATTCATTCCTTTCTGCATTATTCGATGATTGGAAATATTCTGGCGTGGTCACCATCGGCTCCGGAAGGCCCGTGAATGTATCGGTTACCGGCGATCCCAATCAGGATGGCAACGGCACTAACGACCGTCTGCCAGGGGCGAGCCGCAATTCATTTCTCGGCCCCGACTATGCCACCACCGACGCGCGCGTGGCCCGCATGTTTCTATTGGGCGACCACCTAAAGCTGGAGGTTTTGGCGGAAGCGTTTAACGCACTCAACCGGGACAACCAGAGAGTTGAGATCACCGACGGCGGGTTGCAAACTACATCCACGTCATTTGTTAAAACACTGACACAACTTGGGTTAACGTACTATCCGGGGCACTTCCAGATCCCCTCGAACCCCATCAAAGCCACCAATGCGTTCGCGCCGCGGCAGATTCAGTTCGGCGTAAAACTGGTGTACTGATAGTCTCTTGACTTGCCGCATAAACCTTGTAAAACTTATACAGTCTTATACAGGACAGTTTGGGGGTGTTTGTTCGTTGGCAGAAATCCGATTGCAGGAAGGCGAGTCGCTGGAAAACGCACTCCGCCGTTTCAAGCGAAAAGTGCAGCAGGAAGATATCATTAAAGAAGTCAAGCGACACTCTTTCTATTTGAAACCGGGCGAGAAGAAGCGCGTGAAAGCCGCACTGGCCCGAAAGCGAAGCCGTAAAAAGGCCCGCAAGGAACAAGACTAGTTTTTAAGTGGCCGCGCTTTCCCCAGCGCGGCCAAGACCTTAACGACAGACTGGTGGGTTCATCCCAAAACCAGCAACTTAACTCATACACATTGAGGGGGATTTCGACGGAGCGCGCTTGCGTTTCGGCGGGTCTGTTTGCCCCCGGCGCAGCGTGTCCGGAACGGGCAAAGGAGCCTCCTCAATGGAATTGCAGGACATTGTTTTAAGCTGCGTAGACTGCGGTACGGACTTTGTTTTCACCGTCGGCGAGCAAATCTTCTTCCAGGAAAAAAAGTTCAACAACCCACCGAAAAGGTGCCGGCCCTGCAAGGCTAGACATCTCGCCACCCTGCCTCCTGCGCCCGCGCGGGCGCGTAACTTTAACCGCAGCACTGCCAAGATCGAAACACAGGCAACTTGTTCGCAATGCGGCAAAGAAACGACCGTGCCTTTTAAGCCAACGCAGGGGCGCCCGGTGTTCTGTCGCGATTGCTATCAGAATAAGAACCAATTTGCCAGCGCGTAAGCATTGGTAAGTTCCTCGTGCTTCGTGGGATGCCGGCCACTCATTGGCTGACATCCCGCAAGCAGAACTTTGTCTTGAATGTGCTAGTCTGAGCGGACAATGTCCGAAACCAGCGTTCAAAACAAAGTATTTCTCAGCGACAAAGTTTCTTTCTTCACCGAGTCCGTCATACGTGACATGACCCGGCAAGCGCTACTGCACGGCGCTGTCAATCTTTCGCAGGGCTTTCCCGATTTTGCAGCGCCCGTGGAGATCAAGAAAGCCGCCCAGGAAGCCATCGCCGCAGATTTCAATCAATATGCGATTACCTGGGGTACGAAAAATCTGCGCAATGCCATTGCCCGCCAAACCCAGAAATGGCAAGGAATTGAAGTAGATCCTGAGCGGCAGATTACGGTTTGTTGTGGTTCGACAGAGGCCATGATTTCCACGCTCATGGCTGTGTGCAATGTGGGTGATGAGGTGGTGATCTTTGAGCCGTACTATGAGAATTACGGGCCCGATTCCATTTTATCTGGCGCGAAACCTGTATTCGTAAAACTGCGCCCGCCAAGCGAAAAAGATGGAGAATGGACCTTCGATGAAACCGAATTGCGTGCCGCTTTCCACGCGCAGACAAAAGCCGTCATCGTAAACACGCCGAATAATCCCACTGGCAAAGTATTTACTCGCGCCGAACTCGAATTAATTCGTGATTTGTGTGTAGAGCACGATGTGCTGGCGATTACCGACGAAATCTACGAACACATTCTTTATGACAATACCGAGCACATTGCTCTGGCCGGGCTCGAGGGCATGAAAGATCGGACGGTTACTATCAATGGCCTTTCAAAGACCTATAGCGTAACCGGATGGCGCGTTGGCTGGACCATCGCGCCTCCTGCCATTACCAATGCGATCCGGAAAGTGCACGACTTTCTCACCGTCGGCGCTCCTGCTCCACTACAGGAGGCAGGCGCCGTAGCTTTGGGATTGCCAGATAGCTATTACCAATCCCTCGCTGCCGGTTATCGCGCACGCCGCGATCGCCTGATGCCAGCGCTAACCGAAGCGGGATTTCGTTGCTTCCGGCCGCGCGGAGCCTATTATGTGATGACGGACATCAGCACATTTGGGTATGCCAATGATTTAGAGTTCGCAAGATTCCTGGTGCAGGAAATTGGTGTGGCGGCTGTGCCGGGCTCAAGTTTCTACCGCAATCCGAAAGATGGGGCACAACAGCTGCGATTTGCCTTCTGCAAAAAAGATGAAACCCTGGATGAAGCCGCGAAAAGATTGCGCAAATTAAAGCGGGATTGAAGCAACTTATCTAATCTTTGATTAACCAGTCCAGCGCTTCCTGTCTCGTGCTGAAAATGGGAAGTTCGCGCTGCGAAAAAGTCTTAAAGTTGTCCAGAAAAACATGAGGAAGGCTTTCTTTTCCTACCCACGCCGACCGCCGCACGTAGGGCCGATCGAAGACAAGCACTTCCTTGATGCGCGTCGCCACATTTTTATCGACATGGGCGCCGGTAAAATCGGCCAGGGTGAGCACGGAGTTTTGTGCATTTCCGGCAACCTGCTCTTGCACGTCCGCGAGTAGGGAAATAATCTCAGCGGATTGGCAGCCGCTGAAGTCAATGAGCAAAATTTGCTTGCCCTGATGTTGGAGAGTGCGTATCCGTTCTTCCATTGGAAAGCTCCAAAATGCAGTGCGTCGTCGTTCTTTCGTTCACTCGAAATGAAGCGGTGTTGATTTTACACCCACTTGCCGCCATCTCTGGAAACTTTCCGACGCGGCCTGTACTCTAAACAAGAGACCGTTTTGCGTCTATCCGAATGACGACGTTCCGCGTGATTTTCGTTTTGTGGATAGCGACTCTGTGTGCATGGCCAGAGAGTCCTACTAAGCCAGCGCCCCTCCCCGCCTTGTTGCCTACTCAATTTGGAGGCTGGCAGACACCTGCTGTGCAAAAGAGCGCGGATCCAGCAACTGCCGATGCGGCCAATGCTCCTGTACTCAAGGAGTACGGCTTCAGCGACTATGCAGGAGCAACTTACACACGGAATGGCACTGAGAAGCTAACTATCCGTGCAGCCCGCTTTGCAGACGCCAGCGGGGCTTACGGCGCGTTTACTTTCTACCGCACCCGGCCCATGCTCGACGAAAAAATCGGTGACCGGGCTGCTTCGCTGAATAACCGGGTTTTATTTTTCCGGGGTAATGTCCTGATTGATGCTGTTTTTCAACCGTTGACGGCGATGTCAGCAGCGGAACTTAGAGAACTGGCTTTCGACATCCCCTTGCCGGTGGGAAATGCCGCTAATTTACCGAGCCTTCCCTCAGATTTACCGCAACAATCGCGAGTGGAGAATTCCGCCAAGTACATTTTGGGCCCTGCAACTCTTCAAACAGTTGGATCACCGATTTCCGCGGAATTGGTCGGTTTTAACACCGGGGCGGAAGTCATGATGGCAAATTACTCGAGCTCCGGCGGCGAAGCTTCGCTGATGATCATTTCCTATCCGACGCCACAAATGGCAGCGCAGGCGCTTCGCCAAATTGAGTCATCGCAAATCACCTTACCCAACCCTATTTTTGACAAGCGCACCGGCCCGCTGGTTGTGGTCGTTTCCGGCCCGCTTTCACAAGGAGAAGCCAAAGCGCTGCTTGCGTCTGTAAATTACGAAGCCAACGTCACATGGAATGAAAATACTTACCTCAGTAAAAAAGACAATATTGGCAATCTGATCGTAAACATCATCCTCCTCTGTGCCATCATAGGCGGCATTGCAATCGTCTCCGGCATTGCTTTTGGCGGGATCCGGCTTCTGGTAAAACGCCTCTGGCCGGGGCGTTTTTTTGACCGCCCCGAAGATGTGGAATTCATCGCCCTTCGCATCGACGAGGTCGTCTCCGCAGACCCCAAAGACCCGATCCTTCGCGGGTAAACTCATCAATCCAAGCCAGTTATAGAGTTTATTCTGCGATTTTGTCTCAAAATGAGGCATTTCGTGGAGCTATTAACCTATTTTGTAAGTTATTGAAAATAAAGATATTTATTTCCTAAAAATCTATTGACACACCCCTTTTTCGGCCCATAAGATTTGCGCAGAAAGTTTTAGCGGCTTTTCAACCTCCGTTAGAACTATTCTCCCTTGAAAGAAGAGGCCGCCTTTTGCCGGGTGGCCTTTTCGTTTTGCAAGTTATTACCTGGACTTGGGAACGTTATTGGGTGATCGTGCGTACTTCTCAGAGGAGGGCCTTATGTTTTGTGATGGATGCGGAAGTGAACTTCAAAACGCGGGCAATTTTTGCAGCGCATGCGGCAAACCGACTTCCCGAACGATAGTTGCGAGTGCGCCGGCGAGACGCAGCATTTCAGAACACATCCGGCTGCTCGGAATTCTTTGGCCAGCTTTATCAGCGCTGGATGGATTGCAAGCTGCTGCGCTCTATATTGTTGCGAATACGATTCTCAATTCCAACACCCATCCGAATCAGCCATTCTTCCTTCACCCCATGCTGAACGTTTTGGCATTGCTGCTGGTGGTAAAAGCCTTTGCGGGGTTTGCCGCCGGCTGGGGATTGCTGCAACGCGAGCCATGGGCAAGAACTGTCGCCGTTGTGCTTGCGTTTATTTCGATCTTCTTCAACATCCCATTCGGCATGGCGCTCGGGATTTACACACTCTGGGTGCTTTTGCCCGGCGAAGCCGAACGCGCCTACGCGCAGGAATCTCAAACTTTTGCTCAGCGTCGCGCTATTTAGCTTTGAACGCGTCGGTTATAGAAATCACACTTAGGTTCTGTTTCAGCTGATCGAACGAAGCAGAAGATTTAAGCGTGATCGTTACAGGCTCTCCGGGCAGCAAGTCAAAGTAATTGTCGGACGTTTTGACATCCAAATCTCCAAATGACATATAGACGCCCCGTGCGAGTTGCGCTGATTTCAGAGTGAGCGTGTTGCCGCTGGCGTTCCACGTGGCGTCAATCTTCGGCGATACCGGCAGGTCTAGATTATGCGTCGCATCAAAGAAAGTCAGATTCTGCGAAACCTTTGCTCCACCGACTTGTAAGTCAACGGCCAGGAACGACTTATCTAGATCGCCTTTGGCGGCGAGATCAGCCTTATCGAGCGTTAGATAAATCGCGCTAGACTGCGCCGGAACTGAGAGATCTTTGGATTGATCAAGCAGAACTTTACCGTCGAAATCAAGCAATCGCACGTGCAGACTTCCACTCAATGCCTGCAATTTGTCATTCACCACGTACACATCAACTTTGTCATCATGCAAGAACGGCGAAACCAGGACATCATCGTAGAAGCGGCGAGCGTAATAATTCAGCGCTTTCCAGCGCCCGTAATAGTCAATGCTTGCCCAGGAAGCAACCGGCCAGCAGTCATTTAATTGCCAATACAATCCGCCCATAGTGCGAGGGCGATCACGGCGCAGGTGCTCCGCACCGATCTTGATGATTTCCGCTTGTTGCACCTGGCTGAGATAGACAAACGACGCGAAATCCTTTGGCTCGTGGTATTCGCGCAGCATATAAGTCAGAATGCGCTCGTTGCCGCCTTTGTTTTTCTGGTGTGCTTGCATGACGACCGAGCGAATGTCGAAGTCTTCAGGCTTGTTGGCAAACGTGTGGATGGTCCGCATTTCGGGAAATGATTGGAATCCATATTCCGTCATAAAGCGCGGAAATTGCTTTGTGTAATCGGAGGCCGGAGCTTGCTGGTGCCATACCGCCCAATAGTGCATGTCGCCATTGTGCTGATTGTCCGGAATTTCTTCGAAGTTCGCGCTCGGTGAACTCGGCCAATAAGGGGCAGGATCGCCATACTGCGCGACTGCGCCTTTGAGAATGTCATCGAAAATGACCATATAATCCTGCCAGACCCAATCGCGCGTGGCTGGAGAAATGGCTTCTTTGAACTCCTGACGATCACCCCAATGATGCCATCCAGTTTCGACTTCGTTGTTGCCGCACCAGATCACAATGCTCGGATGGTCACGTAGCCGCGTGACTTGATCAATGGCCTCCTGACGAACACTTTCGCGAAACGCCGTGTCACCGGGCACCATGTCTCCACCGAACATGAACTCCTGCCAGACCATGATGCCGAGTTCGTCGCAGATGTCGAAGAAGTCATCGGATTCGTAATACCCGCCGCCCCATTCGCGGACCATATTCATGTGGGCATCGCGCGCCGCTTCAAGGATTTGCCGATGAATGGCTGGCGTAACACGATTTGGAAAGCTGTCGAAGGGAATGACGTCGGCGCCTTTGGCATAAACTTCAATGCCATTGATTACGAACTCAAAACTC
>Ga0070738_10002564_pt1 | contig 27360 bp, 22 predicted proteins | sample Coa_R2_2_FD_66446 | JGI IMG/M metagenome (GOLD analysis project Ga0070738, IMG submission 66446) | Surface soil microbial communities from Centralia Pennsylvania, which are recovering from an underground coalmine fire - Coalmine... | ecosystem: Environmental > Terrestrial > Soil > Unclassified ...
CGGGAAGGCATGGACCTCGTCGAGGAGACCGCCGCCTATCTCGATGGCGACGGCCGCACCGAGGCCAAGGCGCTCGACCGGGCGGTCAGCCTGACCTACGCGACCGAGAGCATGCGGCTGACCACGCGGCTGATGCAGCTCGCCTCCTGGCTCCTGTTGCATCGCGCCGTAAAGGAAGGCGAGATGACGCTGGTCCAGGCCAACCGCGAAAAGACCAAGGTCAAGCTCTCCGCCGCCGATCCCGGCCCGACCGACATGCTCGAGAAGCTGCCGCAGCAATTGCAGGACCTGATCGCCCGCTCGATGAGCCTGCAGGAGCGGGTGCGCCGGCTCGACAATACCATCCATGCCGCGCCCGCCGAACGCACCGCGATCGGCAACCCCCTGGTACCGCAGCTCAACGCGCTGAAGGCGGCGTTCGAGCAGTAGACTTTCCTGATCCGAGCCGCAAAAATCAAACGCCCCCGCGCAGAGCGCAGGGGCGTTTTTGGCTTGCGCGTGTCGCGCAGGCGAAACGAACCGATCAATCCTTCTTGAGGAAGCCCGAAAACTTCTTCTGGAACCGGGAGACGCGCCCGCCGCGGTCGAGGATCTGCTGCGAGCCGCCGACCCAGGCCGGGTGCGACTTGGGGTCGATATCGAGGTGGAGCTTGTCGCCTTCCTTGCCCCAGGTGGAGCGGGTCTGGTACTCGGTGCCGTCGGTCATCACGACCGTAATGGTATGATAATTCGGGTGAATTTCGGCTTTCATGGCATATCCTGGTGGGCGCCTAAGCGCCTGTCTCGGGCTTAAAATTTCACGGAATTGGCGGCTCTATACCGCAGGAAATCCGCCAAAACAAGCCGACGACCTATGTATCTTCCCGGATTTGCCAGCCCCGCGGGAGCGGCCTATCTGGGTCGTAAAGCACAACGGATCAGGTCGCATGAGCGCAGTGGAACGGTTCGACGAGGGACAGAGTGGGCTGCAGCCCGACGGGGCGGTGGCGGAGGTGCTTGGCCTCGACGCGGAGACCACGAAGGAGCGTCGCTCGAAACTTCGCCCGCTGCTCGCGCTCGCGCCCTATGTCGCCCGCTACCGGGGCCGCGCCGTTCTCGCGCTGATCGCGCTGACGGTGGCCGCCATCACCACCCTGCTGGTGCCGATCGCGGTGCGCAGGATGATCGATTTCGGCTTCACGCCCAAGGGCATTGCCCTGATCAACAGCTATTTCAGCGTGATGATCGCGGTGGTCGCCGTGCTCGCGCTCGCCAGCGCCTCCCGCTATTACCTGGTGATGACCATCGGCGAGCGCATCGTCGCCGATCTCAGGCGTGACGTGTTCGCGCATCTGATCTCGCTGTCGCCGTCCTTCTTCGATTCCGCGCGCTCCGGCGAACTGATCTCGCGGCTGACCGCCGACACCACCCAGATCAAGTCCGCGGCCGGTGCCTCCGTCTCGATCGCGCTGCGCAACTTGCTGCTGTTCTTCGGTGCCGCCACCATGATGGTGGTGACGAGCCCGCGGCTCTCCGGCTTCGTGCTGTTGGCGATCCCGCTGATCGTGCTGCCGCTGGTCGCGTTTGGCCGCTGGGTGCGCCGATTGTCGCGCAATGCGCAGGACACGCTGGCGGACGCCTCCGCCTACGCCTCCGAACTGGTCGGCGCGATCCGCACGGTGCAGGCCTATACCGGCGAGAAGGTCGCGAACGCGCGCTTCGGCCAGGCCGTCGAAGGCGCCTATCAGGCTGCGCGGGTATCCACGAAGGCGCGCGCGGTGCTGACCGCCATCATCATCTTCATCGTCTTCACCAGCGTGGTCGCGATCCTCTGGGTCGGCTCGCATGACGTGCTGACCGGGGCCATCTCGCCCGGCCGGCTCGGCCAGTTCGTGCTCTATGCGGCCTTCGCCGCCGCCGGCCTCGGCCAGCTCAGCGAGGTCTGGGGCGAGGTCTCGGCGGCCTCGGGCGCCGCGGAGCGGCTGTTCGAAATCCTGCAGGTCAGGCCCGAGATCACGGCGCCCGCCACGCCGCTTGCACTGCCGACGCCGGCGCGCGGCGACGTCAGCTTCGACAAGGTCTCCTTCGCCTATCCGGCGCGGCGCGATGTGCCCGCCGTCGAGCAGGTGTCGTTTGCGGTGCGCGCCGGTGAGAAGGTCGCGATCGTCGGGCCATCCGGCGCCGGCAAGAGCACGCTGTTCCACCTGCTGCTGCGCTTCTATGATCCGGTCTCGGGCACGATCTCCTTCGACGGCGTGCCGATCAAGTCGGCCGATCCGGAAAGCTTCCGCAGCCGCATCGCGCTGGTGCCGCAGGACCCGGTGGTGTTCGCCGCGAGCGCGCGCGAAAACATCCGCTTCGGCCGGCCTGATGCCAGCGCGGCCGAGGTCGAGCGCGCCGCCGAGCTTGCGCATGCGACCGAGTTCATTCGCCGCCTGCCCGGCGGTTTCGAAGCCCAACTCGGCGAGCGCGGCGTGACGCTGTCGGGCGGCCAGCGCCAGCGCATCGCGATTGCGCGCGCCATTCTCCGTGATGCGCCGCTGTTGCTGCTGGACGAAGCGACCTCCGCGCTCGATGCCGAAAGCGAGACGCTGGTGCAGACCGCGCTGGAAGAGCTGATGCGCCACCGCACCACGCTCGTGATCGCGCACCGTCTCGCCACCGTTCTGTCCTGCGACCGCATCCTGGTGATGGACCAGGGTCGCATCGTCGAGCAGGGCACGCACGCCTCGCTGGTTGCGGATAATGGGCTCTATGCGAGGCTGGCGCGGCTGCAGTTCGAGGCGGCGTAATGCACCGTCATTCCGGGGCGCCTCGAAGAGGCGAGCCCGGAATCTCGAGATTCCGGGCTCGGTGCTGGCGCACCGCCCCGGAATGACGTTGAGAGCCGCTACCTTTCCGTCAGCTTCAGCTCGATGCGGCGGTTGCGGCGGTAGGCGTCCTCGGTATTGCCGGGATCGATCGGCTGGAATTCGGCGAAGCCTGCGGCCACCAGGCGCTGCGCCGGCACGCCGAGCGAGATCAGATATTGCACCACCGAGATGGCGCGCGCCGACGACAGCTCCCAGTTCGACTTGAACAGCGGGTTGTTGGCGATCGGCCGCACGTCGGTGTGGCCGTCGACCCGCAGCACCCAGGCGATCTCGCTTGGGATCTGCTTGTCCAGATCGACCAGCGCGCTGCCGACCTTGTCGAGCTCCGCCTTGCCTTCCGGCAGCAGCATCGCCTGTCCGGTGTCGAAGAACACCTCCGACTGGAACACGAAGCGGTCGCCGACGATGCGGATATCAGGCCGGTTGCCGAGAATGGCGCGCAGCCGCCCGAAGAATTCGGAGCGGTAGCGCGACAATTCCTGCACCCGCTGCGCCAGCGCCACGTTGAGCCGCTGGCCGAGGTCGGCGATGCGCGTCTGCGATTCCTTGTCGCGCCTCTCGGAGGCATCGAGCGCCTCTTCGAGCGCGGCGAGCTGGCGCCGCAGCGCGCTGATCTGCTGGTTCAAAACTTCGATCTGCGCCAGCGCCCGCGCCGAAACCTGCTTCTCCGATTCCAGCGCCTTGTTGAGCTCGGTGGCGCGGCCTTCGGCGCTGTTGCCGGCATTGGCGAGCCCTTCATAGAGCCCCTTGACGCGGTCGCGCTCGGCCACCGCCGAGGCAAGGCCTGCCTTGAGCTCCGCGACCTGGTCGTCGAGCGAGAGCTTGCCGAGCTTCTCCAAAGAGAGCGACTCGCTCAGCTGGGCGATCTTGGCGTTGAGCTCGGCCAGCGCCTTGTCCTTGCCGGTGACCTCCTGGGACAGGAAGAATTGCACCACCAGGAACACCGACAGCAGGAACACGATCGAGAGCACCAGCGTCGACAGCGCGTCGACAAAGCCGGGCCAGTAGTTGAACGCGGATTCGCGCCGGGCACGTGCAAGCGCCATTGAAATCTCCGCCTAGCTCTTCTCGGGTTGTCGCGCGATCCGTTCGAGCAGCCGCTTGATCTCGCTGCTCTGCTCGCCCTGGTTGTCGGCCCATTCCCGGATCATCTGTTGCTCGGTACGCATGTGCTGAACCAGGCCCTGGATGGCCTCGGCCAGATTGGCCATCGCAGCGGTGGTGTGGCGGCCGCCGCCTTCCTCCATCGCCGTGCGCAGCCGTTCCAGGGCGCCTGCGATATCGCCGCTGCCGGCACCGTCGCTGCCATATTGGCGGACGGTGGTTGCGAGCCAGTCCTCGAGGTCGGTGTAGAAGCGGTTCTGCGCCTGGCTCGATTGCAGATCGAGAAAGCCGAGGATCAGGGATCCGGCAAGGCCGAACAGCGAGGACGAGAACGAGATGCCCATGCCTCCGAGCGGGGCGGCCAGGCCCTCCTTCAGCGTATCGAACAGCGCGCCCGCATCGCCTCCCACCTTCAGGCCGTCGATCACCTTGCCGACGGAGCCAACGGTCTCGATCAGGCCCCAGAAAGTGCCGAGCAGGCCGAGAAACACCAGCAACCCCGTCATGTAGCGGGAGATGTCACGCGCCTCGTCGAGCCGGGTGGCAATGGAATCGAGCAGATGCCGCATGGTCTGCTGCGAGATGGTGATCCGTCCGGTGCGCTCGCCGCCGCCGCCGAGGATCGCGGCCATCGGCGCCAGCAAAGTCGGGTGGCGATCCATCGCAAGCCCGGGATCGGCGATGCGGAAATTGTTGACCCAGGCGACCTCGGGATAGAGCCGGATGACCTGGCGGAACGCCAGGATGATGCCGATCAGGAGCACGATGCCGATCAGCGCGTTGAGGCCGGGATTGGCGAAAAAGGCGAGCACGATCTGCTTGTACAGGACCACGGCGACCAGCGCGCACAGCACCAGGAACACCAGCATGCGCACCAGGAAAATCCTCGGCGAGGACAGCTTGTTGAGATCGATCTCCATGGCGGAGCGGGCGGAGGAGCCGGAGGGCATGCTGATATCCATGACAAGGAACCGGTTTCACGCCGCACTATGGCACAGCGGCGGCTGGAAAAAAGCGGCCATGGCCCACTTTCATGGCGCGAGAATGGTCGTGGCGACAAAAACCCGGCATGCGGGTTCTTGCTCGTGGCTCAGAGGCACTCGGGCGGGGCCGAGCGAGAACGGCAGCCATTGTGGACGCGCGGCGGATCGACGCGTCTCACGATCGGGTGAGAGCAGGAAAAACTCCGCTCGCTCAGCATGTTCCATATGATGTGACATCCGTCCGTGTGGCAATGGGCCGCCGCCCTCTGCATTGCGTTGCAACGAGCGAAGTTTCTATTTCAGCACCGCGCCGGCGCGTCTGCCGTCGCATGCGCCAAAGTCCACTCGCTGTCATCCGCAATCAAAGGGGCCAACATCTTCATGTCGCCATCCCGCGTGCCCTCGGCCGGCATCCTCGTTCTGCTCGCCGCTCTCACGCCGATTCTCTCCGGCTGCAATCAATCCAATTCCGCCACCGCCGCAGCCGAGCCGCCCGAGCCAGAGGTGAGCGTCGTCACCGTGACCCCGCAGGCGCGCGCCATTGTCAGCGAGCTGCCGGGGCGGATCGCGCCGACGCGGGTCGCCGAAGTGCGGCCGCGCGTCTCCGGCATCGTGGTCGAGCGCGCGTTCCACCAGGGCAGCGAGGTGAAGGCCGGCGATCCGCTCTATCGCATCGATGCCAAGCCGTTCGAGATCGAGGTGCAGTCGAGCGCGGCGGCGCTGGCGAAGGCGGAGGCGACGCTGCGTCAGGCCGAGCAGCAGGCGCGCCGCATCGCCTATCTCGCCAGGGAACGCGCGGCATCCGAAGCCGACAACGACCGGGCGGTCGCGGCCCAGGAGCAGGCCAGGGCCGATGTCGAGGGCGCCAAGGCGGCGCTCGCGCGCGCCAGGCTCAATCTCGACTACACGACCGTGCGCGCGCCGATCGACGGCGTGGTCGGTGCGGCGCTGGTCAGCGAAGGCGCGCTGGTGATCCAGGACCAGACCAACCTCGCAACGGTCCAGCAGCTCGATCCCATCTATGCCGATTTCACCCAGTCGGTCACACAGCTCGGCCAGCTGCGCCGCGCCTTCGATGCCGGTGACCTCGAACGCATCGCGCCGGGCGCGGCAAAGGTGCGGTTGGCGCTGGACGACGACAGGCACTATCCGGCCGACGGAAAGCTCCTGTTCTCCGATGCCCGCGTCGACATCAACACCGGCCAGGTGACGCTGCGCGGCGAGTTTCCCAATCCCGGCCGCGAATTGCTGCCGGGCATGTATGTGCGCGTCCGCATCGAGCAGGGCATCGACAGCGACGCCATCGCCGTCCCCCAGCAGGCGATCCAGCACAATGGCGGCGGCGGCAGCGAGGTCTTCGTCGTGAAGGACGACAATCGTGTCGTGGTGCAGCCGGTCCGCGCCGGCTCGGTGCAGGACGGCCAGTGGTTCGTCACCGACGGATTGAAGGCCGGCGACCGCGTCGTGGTCGAGGGCTTCCAGAAGTTCGCCGCCGGCGACAGGGTGAAGCCGCAGGCCTGGACTGAGGCTGCCGAGGCCGACGCGCTTCACCAGCACGCCACGCGCATCGTCAGGTAACGGCAATGCCCAGCTTCTTCATCGACAGGCCGGTGTTCGCCTGGGTGGTCGCGCTGTTCATCTGTCTGATCGGCGCGATCGCGATTCCCTTGCTGCCGGTCGCGCAATATCCGATCATCGCGCCGCCCTCGATCGCGATCTCGACCTCTTATCCCGGCGCCTCGCCGGAGAACATCTACAACGGCGTGACGCGCCTGATCGAGGAGGAGCTCAACGGCGCCCCCGGCCTGCTCAACTTCGAATCGACCAGCGATTCGCTCGGCCAGGTCGACATCACCGCCTTCTTCGTGCCGGGCACCGACACCAGCGCAGCCTCGGTCGAGGTGCAGAACCGCATCAAGCGCGTCGAGGCGCGATTGCCGCGCGCGGTGCTGCAGCAGGGCATCCGTGTCGCGGAAGCCTCCAGCGCCGTGCTGCAGATCATCACCCTGAGCTCGACCGACGGCAGCATGGACGAGATCGCGCTCGGCGACTTCATGACCCGCAACGTGCTCGGCGAAATCCGCAGGATTCCCGGCGTCGGCCGCGCCACGCTGTATTCGACCGAGCGGTCCTTGCGCATCTGGCTCGATCCCGACAAGCTGGTCGGCTACGGCCTGACCGCGGACGACGTGACGCGGGCGGTGAACGCCCAGAACGCGCAGGTCGCCTCCGGCTCGATCGGCGCCGAGCCTGCGACGCGCGAGCAGCGCATCTCCGCGCTGGTGCTTGTGAAAGGCCAGCTGTCGACGCCCGACGAGTTCGGCGCGATCACGCTGCGCGTCAATCCCGACGGCTCCTCGGTGCGGCTGCGCGATGTCGCGCGGGTCGAGGTCGGCGGCTACAGCTACCAGTTCACCACGCGCCTGAACGGCAGGCCCACCGCGGGCCTGTCGGTGACGCTGGCGCCCGGCGGCAATGCGCTGGCGACGGCAGGCGCGATCGAGGCGAAGATGAAGGAGCTGTCGCGCTTCTTCCCGGGCAATATCAGCTACGAGATCCCCTACAACATCACGCCCGTCGTGAAGGCCTCCATCAACAAGGTGCTATCCACCCTGGTCGAGGCGGTGGTGCTGGTCTTCATCGTGATGTTCCTGTTCCTGCAAAATATCCGCTATACGCTGATTCCGACCATCGTGGTCCCGGTGGCGCTGCTTGGCACCTGCGCGACGCTGATGCTCGCCGGCTTCTCCATCAACATGCTCACCATGTTCGGCATGGTTCTCGCGGTCGGCATTCTCGTCGACGACGCCATCGTCGTGGTGGAAAATGTCGAGCGCATCATGGCGGAAGAAGGCCTGCCGCCGAAGGAGGCGACCAGGAAGGCGATGTCGCAGATCACGCCCGCCATCATCGGCATCACGCTGGTGCTGATGGCAGTGTTCGTGCCGATGGCGTTCTTCGGCGGCTCGGTCGGCATCATCTACCGGCAGTTCTCCATCACCATGGTCGCGGCCATCGGCTTCTCGGCGCTGCTTGCGCTGTCGCTGACGCCGGCGTTGTGTGCGACCCTGCTCAAGCCGGTCGAGGCGGGGCACGGTCATGCGCAGAGCCGCGTGTTCGGCTGGTTCAATCGCCTGCTCGAGCGCGGCAGGCTCGGCTATACAGGCATGGTGCAAGGAACGGTGAAGCGCACGGGGCGGCTGATGCTGGTCTATGTCGCGCTGCTCATCGGGCTTGCCTTCGCCTTCGTGCGCCTGCCCGGCGGCTTCCTCCCCGTCGATGACCAGGGCTTCATCACCACCGACGTGCAGACCCCGTCCGACTCCTCCTACCCGCGGACGCTGGCTGCGATCGAGAAGGTGGAAAAATATCTCGCGGAGCGGCCGGGCGTGAAGAACGTGACCTTCCTGAGCGGCTACAGCTTCTCGGGCCAGGGCCTCAACACTGCGCAGGCCTTCATCACCCTGAAGGACTGGTCGGAACGCCCCGGGACGGATTCGGCGTCCGCCATCGTGAGCGACCTCAACCGCGACCTCGGCTCGATCCGCGACGCCGAGATCTCGGCGCTGCAGCCGCCGCCGATCGAAAACCTCGGCAGCTCCGCAGGCTTCAGCTTCCGTCTGCAGGACCGCGGGCAGAAAGGCTATCCGGCGCTGGCGGCCGCGGCCGAGCGGCTGGTCGCGGAGGCCAATGCCAGCCCGGTGCTGCAGAAGGTCTATATCGAAGGCCTGCCGCAGGCGCCCCAGGTCAATGTCGTCGTCGATCGTGAGAAGGCGGCCGCGTTCGGCATCAGCTTCGAGGACATCAACAACACCATCTCGACCAATCTCGGTTCGACCTATGTCAACGACTTCCCCAACCATGGGCGCATGCAGCGCGTGATCGTGCAGGCTGATCGCGATGCCCGCATGAATGCCGAGGACATCCTTGCCTACAACGTCCGCAACAATCGCGGCCAGCTGGTGCCGTTCTCGGCCTTTGCGGGAATCGAATGGTCGAAGGGGCCGACGCAGATCGCGGGCTTCAACTACTACCCGGCGATCCGCATCAGCGGCGAGGCGAGGGCTGGCTACACGTCGGGCGATGCGATCGCGGAGATGGAGCGGCTCGCCGGCCGGCTGCCGGCCGGCTTCGGCTATGAATGGGCGGGTCAATCGCTGCAGGAGAAGCTTTCGGGCTCGCAGGCGCCGTTCCTGCTCGGGCTTTCGGTGCTGGTCGTGTTCCTCTGTCTGGCCGCGCTCTATGAAAGCTGGACCATCCCGCTTGCCGTGCTGCTCACGGTGCCGCTCGGCGTTACCGGTGCGGTTCTGGCCGCGTCGCTGCGCGACCTGCCCAACGACGTCTATTTCACCGTCGGCCTGATCACCATCATTGGCCTCGCCGCCAAGGACGCCATCCTGATCATCGAATTCGCCAAGGATCTGCGCGCGAAGGGCAAGCCGCTGGTGGACGCGACCGTCGAAGCCTGCAGCCTGCGCTTCCGCCCGATCGTGATGACCGGCCTTGCCTTCGTCTGCGGCGTGCTGCCGATGGCAATCGCCCACGGCGCCGGCGGCGCTAGCCAGCAGGCGCTCGGCACCGTCGTGATGGGCGGCATGATCGCGGTGGTCGTGCTCGCGCTTTTGATGGTGCCGGTGTTCTTCGTCTCGGTGCAGCGCGTGCTGGCGCGGGATCGGGAGGAGGTGGCGCAAGCGACGGAAGGCTTCGGGCTTGCGGAGCCGCAGAAGCCGTAGGTCGGGCGATCGTGCTCGAAGCGCGACCCCGCTCTACCCCCGTCACTCTGAGGCGCCCGCGTCGGCGGGCCTCGAAGGGCGACGGCCCGGCTGTCGCGGCGGGCCGTTCATCCTTCGAGGCCCGCTGCGCTCGCGCCTCAGGATGACGGTTCGACTGTGGTGGCTACTTCCCTGCCGCCTTCAGGATCTTCAGCAATTCGCCATGGACATATTCATTGCCGCAGACGACATGGCCCGTCGACACCGCATCGTCCTTGCCCTCGACGCCCGAGATGGTGCCGCCGGCTTCGCGGACCAGGATCTGGCCTGCGGCGACGTCCCAGGGCGACAGGTCGCGCTCCCAGAAGCCGTCGAGGCGGCCGGCGGCGACGTAGGCGATGTCGAGCGCGGCGGCGCCGAAACGGCGCAGGCCCGCGACCTTGTTCATCAGCGCGCCCATCTCGGCGAGGAACTGGGCGTGGTCGCCGCGGCCGATATGCGGCAGCCCGCAGCCGATCACGCATTCATTGAGCTGGCGCCGTCCGGCGACGCGCAGGCGCTGGTCGTTGAGGAACGCGCCCTTGCCGCGCTCGGCGATGTAGAGCTCGTCATCGGCAGGGTTATAGACCACGCCCGCAATGATGGTGTCCTCGCGCAGCAAGCCGATCGAGATCGCGAATTGCGGGATGCCGTGCAGGAAATTGGTGGTGCCGTCGAGCGGGTCGACGATCCAGGTGTGACTCTTGTCGGTCCCCTCGCGAGAGCCGCCTTCCTCGCCGAGGAAGCCGTAGCCGGGGCGCGCCTTGGCGAGGTCGGTGTAGAGCATCTCCTCGGCGCGCTTGTCGGCGAGCGAGACGAAATTCGCCGGCCCCTTCAGCGACACCTGCAGATGCTCGATCTCGCCGAGATCGCGCTTCAAGCTGCGGCCGGCGCGGAGCGCGGCCTTGACCATGACGTTGATGAGGGCTGAATGCTGCATGAGCTCGGCTTTATGAATTCGGCTTGATGAATTCGGCTTGGATTTTTGGCTGGACGAGGATGTGCGTGCCCTGTGGACGCGCTCCCGTCAAGCTCGGTTATTTGGTCGCCGTGGTGGCTGCGGTGGTCGACATGGCGGCGGTGCCGAGCCAGAGCTTGGCGGCGGCGTCGACCTTGGCGCGATCCTCGGGGCTGAGCTGGGCATAGGCCTCGTCCAGGAACAGGTCGCCCTTGCCGGCGGTTTTCGCGATCAGGTGCCATTTCAGGCCGTCGACCTTGTCGACCGGTACGCCCATGCCGGAGACCTCGACGCGGGCGAGGCGGTTCTGGGCGATTGCGTTGCCCTGCTTGGCGGCCTTGCGCAGCAGCGCCACCGCCGCGGGGATGTTCTTCGGCGTGCCGGTGCCGTTGAACAGCGCAATGGCATATTCGACCTCGGCATCGGCATTGTCGGCAAGCGAGGCCGCCTGCAGCAGCCGCACCGCCTTGTCCATGTCCTTCTCGACCCCCGTGCCCTCCTTGTAGAAGGTCGCGAGCGCGTATTGCGCTTCCGGGTTGCCCTCATCGGCGGCCATCCTGAGCAGTTCCGCGCAGCGCTTGACGTCCTGCGGCAGGGTCTGTCCGTCGAGATAGAGCAGCGCCAGATTATAGGCCGCCTTGGCCTCGCCGAGCTTGGCGGAGGAGGCGAGCAGCTTCACGGCCGCCTGCTTGTCGGTCGGGCCGCCGCGGCCGACGAGCCGCATCATCGCAAGCTCCAGCATGGCCTCGCGGTCGCCGCCGTCGCTGGCGCGCTGGTACCAGTCGATGGCCTTGGCGTAGTCGCGCTTGATGCCGAGGCCGTTCTCGTAGAGCACGCCGAGCATGGTCATGGCATGGATGTCGCCGGCCTGGGCGCGCGGGGTGGCAAGATCGAGGGCGGTCTTGTACTGCCCGCGCTGATAGGCGGCATAGACCAGGTCGACATTGGGGTCATCGGGCGCCGGCGCGGGTGTCGCGGACGCGGCCGGGGTCGCAGGCTTGGCCTGGGCCGCGGGCGCCGCCGGCGCGGCCGGCTTCTTGACCATATGCGGCTTGGTCTTGCTCGCCTCCTTCGCGGGCTCGGCCGGCTTGGCGGCCGGTGGCTGCGCTATCGGCGGGGTGAGCGACATCTGCGCCGCGGCGCTCGTCGTGAGCAGCAGCGCGGCGGCCAGGATCGATATTGCGTGACGCGTCTTCATCGTTGTTTCGAAATCATCCGTGTCTCGAATTAGCTCTGCGCCGCTTTGGCAGCTTTGGCAGCGCTCGCATAGGCCTGCCGCAGCGCCTGGTCGATCGCGCCGAGCGCAGCCGCCGGGCCACGCTGGTCCGCCCAGACGAGATCGTCCACCAGCACGAAATCCGCGCCCGCCATCACGAACTCCGCGACCTCGTCGCGCGTGGCGGCATAGCCGACGCAGGGCGGCTCGAACAGCTCCGCCCACCACGACAGGCGCTCGGCAATCGCGTCCGTCGACGGTCGTTTGCCCAGCGAATCCGGTTCGCCGAACAGCACGTAATCGGCGCCGCGTTCGCCGGCGATCATGGAATCGTGGCGCGTGATGAGACCGCCAACGCCCGCGATGCGGTCGGGCTTGAGGGTCGGCAGAGCCTCCTCGAGCGCCTCGATGCCATTGAGATGGGCACCGTCGGCGCCGCCGCGGGCGACCAGCTCCACATGGCCATCCAGCAGGAGCGCGCGCCCGGCCGCCTGCACGACGGGCGCGATCACCTTGACCGCGGAGATCATGTTGCGGTGGTCCGTCTCCTTCAGCCGCAGCAGCACGGCCGCAATGTCGGCCGTCGCGAACAAGGCGGGCAGGTGTGCGATGAGCTTGTCGGGATCGTCGACGACCGGCGTCGCGAGGTAGAGCCGCGGCGCCGGCCGCGCGGGAGCGGATTTGCTGGACAAGACTAGGCCGCCTTTTCCAGCTCGGCTGCCCATTCGCCCTTGCTCGCGAGCCCGTTCATGCGGGCGCGATGGGTGAAGGCGCGCTGGCCTGCGGCGACGTTCTCCGCCTTGCCGGACCAGGCCTTCTGCGGCGCCGCCTGCAGCGCGCGGCCATAGGAGAAGGTCAGCGGCCAGGGCAGCGGGCCGAGCTTGTGCATGGCATTGAGATGTGCGGTCGCCTCTTCGTCCGACTGGCCGCCGGACAGGAAGGCGATGCCGGGCACGGCCGCCGGCACGCACGTTTTCAGCAGACGCACCGTCTTCTCCGCGACTTCCTCGACGGAGGCCTGCTTCGGGCACTTCTTGCCGGAGATGGCCATGTTCGGCTTCAGCACCATGCCTTCCAGCTCGACACGCTGCATGCGCAGCTCCTGGAAGGTCTTGTTGAGCACGGTTTTCGTCACGTCATAGCAGCGGTCGATGTCATGGTCGCCGTCCATCAGCACTTCCGGCTCGACGATGGGCACGATCTGCGCCGCCTGGCACAGCGCGGCATAGCGCGCCAGCGCATGCGCATTGACGTGAATCGCGGTCCTGGTGGGAATGCCGGCGCCGATGTCGATCACCGCGCGCCATTTGGCGAAGCGCGCGCCGCGCTCGTAATATTTCGGCAGCCGCTCGGCGAGCTTGTCGAGGCCCTTCGTCACGAGCTCGCCGGGGCAGGCGGGCAGCGCCATCGTGCCCTCGTCGACCTTGATGCCGGGGATCGAGCCGGCCTCTTCGATCAGCTTGACCAGCGGCGTGCCGTCCTTGGCGTTCTGCCAGATGGTCTCGTCATAGAGGATGACGCCCGACACATACTTGCTCATCGCTTCCGTGGAGCGGAACAGCATTTCGCGGTAGTCGCGGCGGTTCTCCTCGGTGGATTCGACACCGATGGCGTCGAAGCGCTTCTTGATCGTGCCGGAGGACTCGTCGGCTGCGAGTATGCCCTTTCCTGCGGCCACCATGGCGCGGGCGATCCGGTTGAGTTCGCTGAGGTTCATTGCATCTCTCCGAGGCCAGGGTCTTGCGGACAAAGCCCCCGTCTTTTGACGCGTTTTCGGAGCGCAGGTCAAAAGCCGGCCTGCACTTGCCCGGGAAAATAGACGGTTCTCGGGCAAGCGAAAGAGGATGTTCGTCGCAGGGGAGGGGTTCCGCCGCCGCCTCGGGAGCACCTCTCCCGAAGGGAGAGGTCGATTTGCGGCAGCAAATCGGGTGAGGGGTTACGGTCTATCGAGATGGCTGCAGCCCTCACCCGGATCGCTGCGCTATCCGACCTCTCCCCACTGGGGAGAGGTATAGGAAAGAGCCATCACCTTGTTACGCCACCTTCGGATCGAGCTCGCCCTTGGCATAGCGCTGCGCCATCTGGGCGGTGGTCAGGACCCTCTTGATCTTGCTGGCTTGGCCGGCGGTATTGAACTCCTGCAGGCGCTGCTTGCAGAGCTTGGTCATCGCCTCCATCGCCGGCTTCAGGTATTTGCGCGGATCGAACTCTTCCGGGTGCTCGTTCAGCACTTTCCGGATCTGGCCGGTCATGGCCATGCGGTTGTCGGTGTCGATGTTGATCTTGCGCACCCCGTTCTTGATGCCGCGTTGAATCTCGGAGACCGGCACGCCCCAGGTCGGCTTCATCTTGCCGCCATTGGCGTTGATGATCTCCTGCAGGTCCTGCGGCACCGAGGAGGAGCCGTGCATGACGAGATGCGTGTTCGGCAGCTTGCGGTGGATCTCCTCGATCACATGCATGGCGAGAATGTCGCCGTCGGGCTTGCGGGTGAATTTGTAGGCGCCGTGCGAGGTGCCCATGGCGATGGCGAGCGCGTCGACCTTGGTCTCCTGCACGAATTTGACCGCCTCGTCCGGATTGGTCAGCAGCTGGTCGTGGGAGAGCTTGCCCTCCGCGCCGTGGCCGTCCTCCTTGTCGCCCATGCCGGTCTCGAGCGAGCCGAGCACCCCCAGCTCGCCCTCGACCGAGATGCCGCCGAGATGGGCCATGTCGGTCACCGTTTTGGTGACGCCGACATTATAGCTCCAGTCGCCCGGGGTCTTGCCGTCGGCCTTCAGCGAGCCGTCCATCATGACCGAGGTGAAGCCGGCCTGGATCGCCGTCATGCAGGTCGCGGGCTCGTTGCCATGGTCGAGATGCACGCAGACCGGAATCTGCGGATAGATCTCGGTCACGGCGTCCATCATGTGACGCAGCATCACGTCATTGGCGTAGGAGCGGGCACCGCGCGAAGCCTGGATGATGACGGGTGCATCGACCTCGGAAGCCGCCGACATGATCGCCAGCGCCTGTTCCATGTTGTTGATGTTGAAAGCCGGCACGCCGTAGTCGTGTTCCGCCGCATGATCCAGCAATTGACGCAACGTGATGCGTGCCATGGGTCATTTTCTCCGCTTATTGAGGGCTGATACGCCCGCTAATCTCTCTTGGTTGAACTCAGCGCACTTTCAAAACTTCGACGCCCGGCAGCGGTTTCCCTTCCATCCATTCAAGAAACGCGCCGCCGGCCGTGGAGACATAGCTGAAATCCGAGGCAACGCCGGCCTGGTTCAGCGCCGCCACGGTGTCGCCGCCGCCGGCGACCGAAAGCAATTTCTTCGCCTTGGTCCGTTCCGCCGCGTGCCTGGCCGCGGCCATGGTGCCGCGGTCGAACGGCGTCAGCTCGAAGGCACCGACCGGGCCGTTCCAGACCAGCGTTGCGGCATCGTCGATCGCGGCATGGATGCGGACGCTGGACTGCGGGCCGACGTCGAGGATCATGCCGTCGGGCGGAATCGCATCCAGCCCATAGGCATGGCAGGGGGCATTGGCCGCGAAATGATAGGCGACCACGGCATCGACGGGCAGGATGATGGCGCAGTTGGCGGCTTCCGCCTTCTCCATGATCCGCAGCGCGGTCGCCGCCAGATCCTTCTCGGCCAGCGACTTGCCGATGTTGACGCCTTGCGCATGCAGGAAGGTGTTGGCCATGCCGCCGCCGATCACCAGCGCATCGACCTTGGTGACGAGGTTTTCGAGCAGGTCGATCTTGGTCGAGACCTTGGCGCCGCCGATGATGGCGATCACCGGTTTTGCCGGGGCTTCCAGCGCCTTCGAGAGGGCTTCGAGCTCGGCCTGCATGGTGCGGCCGGCATAGGCCGGCAGCTTGTGGCCGAGGCCCTCGGTCGAGGCGTGGGCGCGGTGGGCGGCGGAGAAGGCGTCGTTGACCCAGATGTCGCCGAGCTTGGCCAGCTCCGCGACAAAGGCCGGATCGTTCTTCTCCTCCTCCTTGTGGAAGCGGGTGTTCTCCAGGCACAGAATGTCGCCGTCTTTCATGGCGGCGACCGCCTTGGCCGCGGACTCGCCGATGCAGTCCTCGGCAAAGCCGACCGGCTTTCCGATCACGCGCGACAGCTCGGCCGCGACGGGCTTGAGCGAATCCTTCTCGTCGCGGCCCTTGGGCCGGCCGAAATGGGCGAGCAGGATCACCTTGCCGCCCTTGTCGGAAATTTCGGTGATGGTCGGCGCGACGCGCTCGAGCCGCGTGGTGTCGGTGACGCGCCCGTTTTCCATGGGCACGTTGAGATCGACGCGCAGCAGCACGCGCTTGCCCTTCACGTCGACGTCGTCGAGGGTGCGGAATTGTTTCATGGGTCGTTTCCTGGCGTCGTCATTGTGCGGCACCGTCGTTCCGGGGCGGCGCGAAGCGGCGAACCCGGAATCTCGAGGTTCCGGGTTCGATGCTTTGCATCGCCCCGGAACGACGGGGGTAACTACAAACAAATGCCCGGGCGATGGCCCGGGCATGACGAAACGGTTCTCAGAGCAGCTTGCCGATGGCCACTGCGGTGTCGGCCATGCGGTTCGAAAAACCCCATTCATTGTCGTACCACGACATCACCCGCACCAGATTGCCGTTCATGACCTTGGTCTGGTCCATGTGGAAGGTGGAGGAGTGCGGGTCGTGGTTGAAGTCGATCGAGACGTTCGGCTGCGTGGTATAGCCGAGGATGCCCTTGAGCTGCTGTTCGGAGGCGCGCTTCATCGCCTCGTTGATCTCCTTCACGTCGGTCGCGCGCTTGGCGACGATCTTGAGGTCGACCACCGAGACGTTCGGCGTCGGCACGCGGATCGCGACGCCGTCGAGCTTGCCCTTCAGCTCGGGCAGCACGAGGCCGATCGCCTTGGCCGCGCCGGTCGAGGTCGGGATCATCGACATCGCCGCCGCACGGCCGCGGTAGAGATCCTTGTGCAGCGTGTCCAGCGTGGGCTGGTCGCCGGTATAGGCGTGGATGGTGGTCATGAAGCCGGTCTCGATGCCGACGGTGTCGTTCAAGACCTTGGCGACCGGCGCGAGACAGTTGGTGGTGCAGGAGCCGTTGGAGACGACCAGGTGATCCTTGGTCAGCGTGTCGTGGTTGACGCCGTAGACGATGGTGGCATCCGCGTTCTCGGCGGGCGCCGAGACCAGTACGCGCTTGGCGCCGGCGGTCAGGTGCGCCGAGGCCTTTTCCTTGGCTGTGAAGATGCCGGTGCATTCCAGCGCGACGTCGACGCCGAGCGCCTTCCAGGGCAGCTTCGACGGGTCGCGCTCGGCGCTGACCTTGATCTTGCCGTTGCCGACGCTGATCGAGTCTCCGTCCACCGTCACCGTCCCGGGGAAGCGGCCGTGCACGGAATCGAAGCGCAGGAGATGTGCGTTGGTTTCGACCGGACCGAGATCGTTGATGCCGACGACCTCGATATCCGTGCGCCCGGACTCGGCGATTGCGCGCAGGACGTTGCGGCCGATGCGGCCAAAGCCATTGATCGCGACGCGGACTGCCATCTGTTCGTCTCCTTCAATGACGCCTGTTGGAATGGCGTCTGTCATCCCCGCGACTTGCGTCGCCACGAGGGTTTTTAGGGGCCGACGCCCGGTTCGGCCGGACGGGAGCGGTTCGTATGCCCTGCTAGGTAGCCCTTTTTCCCGGCAATCTCAACCGCCCCGGGCGGCCGCGCCGATATGTCCCTCATGCAAGGGTTAAGCCGTTTTCCCCGGGGAATTTCCGGGCCAAACCCAGCACGAAAGAAATTCTTGCGCGGCGGATAAGACCTTTCCAGGTTGGCGGCCGGGGCTTAACCCAGCCGCTTGACGGCCGCCTCGACCGCCGCCTCAGCGGTAATGCCGAAGTGCTTGTAAAGCTCCTTGGCCGGCGCGCTTTCGCCGAACGAGTGCATGCCGATGAATGCGCCGTCCTTGCCGATCACCGCGTCCCAGCCCCAGCGCACCGCGGCCTCGATGGCAATATTGACCGGGGCCTTGCCGATGATCGCCTGCTTCTTCGCCTCCGGCTGCGCCAGCAGAAGCTCCAGCGACGGCACCGACACGACGCGGGCGGCGATGCCGCGCTCGGCGAGCTGCTTCTGGGCCGCGACTGCGATCTCGACCTCGGAACCCGAGGCGAACAGCGACACCCTGGCCTCGCCTTGCGCTGCGACCAGCTCGTAGCCGCCATGGCTGCACGGATTATCGGCAGGGGCAGAGGTGCGGAGCTGCGGCAGGTTCTGCCGCGTCAGGACCAGCACGGTCGGGCCATTGGTGCGGTTGAGCGCGAGCTCCCAGCATTCGGCAACCTCGACGGCGTCGCAGGGCCGGAACACGCGCATGTTGGGAATGGCCCGCAAGGCGGCCAGATGCTCGACCGGCTGGTGGGTCGGGCCGTCCTCGCCAAGCCCGATGGAATCGTGGGTCATCACATAGACGACGCCGGTGCCCATCAGCGCGGCAAGACGCATGGCCGGCCGTGCATAGTCGGTGAAGGTCAGGAAGGTCGCGCCGTTGGGCGCAAAGCCGCCATGCAGGAAGATGCCGTTCATGGCCGCGGCCATGCCGTGCTCGCGGATGCCGTAATGGATGAAGCGGCCCTTCGGCGTCTTGGCGGAGAAGGCCACAGCCTCTTTCGGCTTGTTGTTGTTGGAGCCGGTGAGGTCGGCCGAGCCGCCGACGAATTCCATCGGCATGGCCGCGGCAATCGCCTCGATCGCGGCTTCCGAGGATTTGCGGGTGGCGATGTTGAGCGGGCTCTCGAGCAGCTTCTTCTTGTGATCCTTGAGCGCCTTCGCAAGCGAGGCCGGGCGCTCGTGGCGCAGCCGCCGCTCGAACTCGGCGCGCTTGCGGCTGCCGAGCTCGGCAAAGCGCGCGTCCCATTCGGCGCGGGCCGCGGCGCCCTTGGCGCCGATCTCGCGCCAGGCCTTCAGCACGTCGTCGGGCACCGAGAACGGCTCGAGCGAGATGCCGAGCTTCTCCTTGGCGCCTTTCAATTCCTCGGCGCCGAGCGCCTCGCCATGGGCTTTCGCGGTGCCGGCCCTGGTGGGCGCGCCAAAGCCGATGGTGGTGCGGCAGGCGATCAGCGACGGCTTGCCGGATTTCTGGGCGCGCTCGAGGGCGGCGGCGATCGCCTTCTGGTCCATGCCGTCGATGAGCTCGGCGGCCCAGCCGGCGGACTTGAAGCGCTTTACCTGGTCGACGGAGTCGGCGATCGAGGTCGGCCCGTCGATCGAGATGCCGTTGTCGTCATAGAGCACGATCAGCTTGTTGAGCTTCCAGTGCCCGGCCATGGCAATCGCTTCCTGCGAAATGCCCTCCATCAGATCGCCGTCGGAGGCGATCACATAGGTGCGATGGTCGACGATCTTCTTGCCGAATTCAGCCGAGAGCATCTTTTCCGCCAGCGCCATGCCGACCGCGGTCGCAATGCCCTGGCCGAGCGGGCCGGTGGTGGTCTCGACGCCCTTGGTGTGGAAATTCTCGGGGTGTCCCGGCGTGCGCGAGCCGAGCTGGCGGAAATGCTTGATCTCGTCGAGCGTCATCTCCGGATAGCCGGTGAGATAGAGCAGCGAATAGAGCAGCATCGAGCCATGGCCGGCCGAGAGCACGAAGCGGTCGCGGTCGGGCCAGGCCGGATTGGCGGCATCGAATTTCAGGAATTGCGAAAACAGCACGGTCGCCATGTCGGCCGCGCCCATGGGCAGGCCCGGGTGGCCCGACTTGGCCTTCTCAACCGCATCCATCGCGAGGCCGCGAATCGCATTGGCCATACGGGTGGGGTCGACCTGCGTCATGATCAAAATCCGTCTGAAATGAGGTGCCAGGTGGGCCGAAATTGAGGGCGGGAGGCTGTTACCCCAGTTGGATTACGGGCTGATAGCACCTGAGGTCGGGGAGTCCAACGTTTTGAGATGACGAAAAGTTGCTTTACGGTGCATAGCTTGCCCGCGGCGTTGCGCGGACCGCTCCGGCCACGTAAATTTCGCCCCATAAGCGCTTGCCCAAGCGCAGGTTTCTTGCCGCAGCGCGCGGCGTCTGGACGGGTCATGGCGTCGCTTCAATGAACGATCGTCCCGCGAGTTTTCCACCTCCTGCCGAGCCGATCGCGTCGGATATCGAGGCTGCCACCAGGCGGCTGATGCAGGCCCTGGACGCGCTGGAGAGCGCGGTGGAACGGCGGCGCGAGGCCGACCGCGACGAGGACGAGCTGGCGAGCCGGATCCAGGCGCTGGGCGCCGACCGCTCGCGGCTCGCCGACGAATTGGACGGCTCGCTGGTCAAGTCGCGCAAGCTCGAACGGGTCAACCGCGAGATTGCCGAGCGGCTGGACGGAGCGATCGAGACCATCCGCGAGGTTCTCGGCATTGGCGAGAACGGCGCAGGCGGCGAGGATGACGACGCCGGAGAGGACGAATGAACCATATCAACGTCACCATCAACGGCCGCCAATACCGCATGGCCTGCGAGGAGGGCCAGGAGATCCGGCTGCTGAAGCTCGCCGAGAACCTGGAGCAGCGCATCGAGACGCTGCGCGGAAAATTCGGCGAGATCGGCGATGCCAGGCTGACGGTGATGGCGGCGCTGACCGTCTGCGACGAATTGCTCGATGTCGGCGCCCGGCTGCGCGCGATGGAGGAAGAGCTCGCCGGCCTGCGCAACGTGCGCAGCGCCGCCGCCGACCGGGCCAAGGCGACGCAAGCCGCCGTCGCCAATGCGCTCAACGCCGCTGCCGAACGGATCGAGCGCACCACCCAGGTCTTGAACCGCACCATCGGCGGCGGGGTGGCGATCGGCTAGCTTGCTCGCTTACCCGCCCCCTTCAGGGGCCGGTGAAGTCGCGGTTATCGCGCTCAACAGGTCGCTGATCCTTGCCGCTGGCGAAACAGGCCCGGCGTTGCTACATTGACCCTGCGAAGCTGTGTCGCGCGTCAGAAGCCATAATATCCCCGGGGCCTTATCGATCCTTAAGGGAACTGTCCCTGGCCGGGTCCGTGGATCCGGACATATGGTGCCCACCTACTTTCGTAGGGAACTCCGGGATCGAGCGCTTCAACGGCGATTGCGGCCTCGCACTTTGTTTGACTGCTTTGCGTCAGTCACGGATTGGCGTCATGCTCCGTCAACCGGCCCGATTGGGCCGGCCGGATGAGAGGCTCGGGCGGGGCATCCAGTAGACCGGGATATCCCGGTTCATCACGACCGCTGCTGGAATGCTGGATCGCCTGCTTTCGCAAGCGATGACAAAGCGAGGTGAAGTTGCCATGGCCCAAACTGCCCGGCTGCCTTCCAAAGGTGATCTGCGTGCTGCGGCGCTGGCCAAGCGCGATGCGATGTCGCCGGAGCAGCGCGACGCCGCAGCCGAGACGATAGCCGCGCGCGGGCTGCCGTTCGAGATCGCGCAGGGCGCGGTGATCTCAGGCTATTCGCCGATCCGCAACGAGATCGATCCCGCACCGCTGATGCAAAAGCTCGCCGGCCTTGGCGCACGGCTGGCCTTGCCGAGCGTTACCGCGCGGGGACATGCGCTGATCTTTCGCGCCTGGTCGCCCGGCGAGCGGCTGACGCTGGGCGCGCTCGGCATTCCCGAGCCGTCGCCGGCCGCGGCCGAAGTGCTGCCCGACGTGATGCTGGTGCCGCTTGCCGCCTTCGACCGGCTCGGCCATCGCATCGGCTATGGTGCAGGGCATTATGATTTCACCTTCGCGCATTTGCGGAAGATCAAGCCCGTCGTCGGGGTCGGGCTCGCCTTCGCGGTGCAGGAAACCAGGGCCATTCCGGCATTGTCCCACGACGTGGCGCTGGATTATGTGCTAACGGAAACGCGCGTATTCGATTTCCGGAGCAGTTAGGTTGCGCATTCTGTTTGTGGGGGACGTCGTCGGCCGGGCCGGGCGTAACGCCATCGCCGAGCATCTGCCGCGGCTGGTCCGCGACTGGTCGCTCGACCTCGTCGTGGTCAACGGCGAGAACGCGGCCGGCGGGTTCGGCATCACCGAGGCGATCTACCAGGAATTGCTCGATGCGGGCGCCGATGCGATCACGCTCGGCAACCATGCCTGGGACCAGCGCGAGGCGCTGGTGTTCATCGATCGCGCGCCGAGATTGATCCGCCCGGTCAATTTTCCGCGCGGCACGCCCGGCCGCGGTGCCGCGCTGGTCGAGACCAGGACCGGCAAGCGCGCGCTGGTGGTCAACGCCATGGGCCGCGTGTTCATGACGCCGTTCGACGACCCGTTCGCGGCGCTGGAGCGCGAGCTCGGCGCCTGTCCCCTGCATGAGGCGGCGGACGCCGTCGTGGTCGATTTCCATTGCGAGGCGACCAGCGAGAAGCAGGGCATCGGCTTCTTCTGCGACGGCCGCGCCAGCCTCGTCGTCGGCACCCATACGCATGTGCCCACCGCCGACCACCAGATCCTGCCCGGCGGCACCGCCTACATGACCGATGCCGGCATGACCGGCGACTACGACTCCATCATCGGCATGCAAAAGGACGAGCCGCTGCGGCGGTTCACGACGGGAATTCCGTCGGGCCGTTTCGAGCCGGCCGCGGGCGCCGCGACATTGTCGGGCGTCGCGGTGGAGACGAATGATGCAACGGGGCTGGCAGCGAAGGTCGCCCCGGTGCGCATCGGCGGACGGCTGGAGCCGGCGCTGCCGGGCTTCTGGAAGGGATAGCGCCCATTTTGATCCGTCATCCTGAGGCGCGAGCGGAGCGAGCCTCGAAGGATGTACGGCCACGCTGCTGCCACTGGGGCCGTCGCCCTTCGAGGCTCGCTGGCGCGAGCACCTCAGGGTGACGGCGATAGCTGGGAGTTCTTTGCAACCTGAGGCTACGTTGCCTCAGTCCTCAAAACCCGAAGAACTTCGCCCTCAATGCGTCCTCGTATTTCGCCTTGGCGTCCTTCACGACGCTGCGCAGCTCGTCTTCCTCGAAATGCGCCTGCTCCCAATTGTCGACATCGGCGATTTCGTGAGCGACGGAGGCGAGCGCTTCCTCTTTCCGGATGGCGGCGATCCAGGCTTCGACCGCGCTCTTGTATTCGGCCTGCAACTGGTCCAGCTCTGGATGTTCGCTCATGAAAGACCCCCGGCGCGTCGATCGCGGACGGGGGTCTTATAGAGAGCGCCAATGAACAAACGACGACAGCTCTAGTCCGACACCTGCTCGCGCAGTGCAGCAATGTCCTTGGCCGTCAGCGAAGAGCCCTTGGCGCCGAAGCGCGCGGTGACGTAGTTCGCGACCGCAGCGATCTCGTCGTCGGAATAGGCCTGGCCGAACGCCGGCATCGAGAGTGCGCCGCTCGGCGTCAGGCGCCTGGTGCCGGACAGCACGATCTGTGCGACATTGGTCCCGCTGGGGTCGTTGACCGCAGCAGCACCGGTCAGCGTCGCCAGCGGCGAAACCGCGCTCTCGCCGGTCCAGCCGTGGCAGCTGACGCAGCCGCCTTCGAACACCAGCTTGCCGCGCGCATTGTCCTTGCCGCCGCCATCCTTGTGCGAAGCCGGTGCGGGCGGTGCCGGGCTTGCCGGCAGATCGGTCGAGGCGATCGGCGGCACCGACCGCACATAGGCGACCAGCGACTTGATGTCCTCAGCGGTCAGCTGGCTGAAGCTGCGGTCGACCGCTTCGCCCATGGGACCTGAGGCCGTGCCATGGCCGGCTGCATGTCCGCTCGCCAGATAGGAGGCGAGATCGGCATCGCTCCAGCCGCCGACGCCGGTTGCCTTGTCGGAGGTGATGTTGAAGGCGCGCCAGCCCGCGGTCATGGCGCCGGCGAACTTCTTGCGGTTGTCGAGGGCGAAGGCGAGGTTGCGCGGGGTGTGGCATTCGCCACAATGCGCGAGCGCCTCCGCCAGATAGGCGCCGCGATTCCACTCCGGAGATTTCGAGGCGTCAGGCGCAAAGCGCGTGTCGCGGTTGAACAGCACCGACCAGAATGTCATGGCCCAGCGCTGATCGAACGGAAATGCCAGCGTATTGGCGGGCGTTGCCGCATGCACCGGCGGCAGACTGAACAGATAGGCCTTGATGGCCAGCGCGTCGTCATCCGTCATGTAGCTGTAGGACACATAGGGCATCGCCGGATAGAGCCGTGCGCCGTCGCGGCGGACGCCGCGATGCACGGCATTGAGGAAATCGGCATCGCTGTAATTGCCGATGCCGGTCTCCTTGTCGGGCGTGATGTTGGTCGAATACAGCGTGCCGAACGGCAGCTTGAAGCCGAGCCCGCCCGCGAAGTCCTTTCCGCCCGGCTTGCTGTGGCAGGCCATGCAATCGGCGGCGCGCGCCAGATAGGCGCCGCGTTCGACGAGGCCCGCCTTGGCAAGCGAAGCCGGCACGCCGGTCGGGTTGGCGCCGTGATAGTCGGCGGCCGCGACCGTTTCGCCGCCGGCAAAGGCAAGCGGGCCGGGCCCGCGGATCACCCAGGCGGCGATGGCGGCCGCCGCCACGACAATCGCGACGAGGCTGAGCAGGATACGCGCGGCACTCATGCTTTCTTCCCCGCGATCAGCTTGCGGTCGATCGGCAGGCGCCGCAGGGCGACGCCGGTTGCGGCATAGATGGCGTTGCGGAGCGCCGGCGGGCCGGCGGTGGCCCCGGTCTCGCCGATGCCGCCGGGCGGCTCGCCGCTCTTGATGATATGGATGTCGATCTTCGGCGCCTGGTCGATGCGCAGCATGCGGTAGTCGTTGAAGTTGGATTGCTGCACGCGGCCCTTGTCGAGGGTGATCTCGCCATAGAGCGCGGCGGTGAGCCCGAAGATCAGGCCGCCCTCGAGCTGCGCCTTGACCGTATCCGGGTTGACCGCAATGCCGGTATCGACCGCAGAGGTGACGCGGCGCAGATGCACCTCGCCGAGCTCGTCCACCTCGGCTTCGACGACGGTCGCGATGAAGCTGCCGAACGAGGGCTGCAGGCAGACGCCGCGCCCGACCCGGGCCGGCAGCGCGCCGCCCCAGCCGGATTTTTCCGCGGCGAGATTGAGCGCGGCAAGCGCGCGCGGGTTCTTGCCCAGCATGCCGCGGCGGAAGTCGATCGGATCCTTGCCGGCCTTGCGCGCGAGCTCGTCCATGAAGGATTCGATCGCGAACACGTTGTTGTTGGGGCCGACGCCGCGCCAGAAGCCGGTGACCACGCCCTTCGGCTCGGCCTGCAGGAATTCGACCTGGAGGTTCGGGATGTCGTAGGGCATGTCGACCGCACTGTCGACGCCGTCGATATCGATTCCCTTCTGGAACGCCACCGGGAACCAGCGCGCCATCACCGAGGATCCCGCGACCTTGTATTTCCAGGCCACGATCTTGCCGTCCGAGAGCGTTGCCGCGATGCTGTCGCGATAGACCGGACGATAGACGTCGTGGCGGATGTCCTCCTCGCGGGTCCACACCACCTTGACCGGACCGTCGACCTGCTTGGCGATGTGCACTGCGGCGACCACCATGTCCGGCTCCAGCTTGCGGCCGAAGCCGCCGCCGAGCAGGTGATTGTTGACGGTGACCTTGTCGACGGGAAGGCCCGCGGCCTGCGCAGCTGCCGACTGCACCCGGGTCATGATCTGCGTGCCGGTCCAGACCTCGCAGGAATCGCCCTTGAAGTGCACCGTGGCGTTGATCGGCTCCATGGTCGCATGCGCCAGGAACGGCAGCTCAAAGGTCGCATCCATCCTGTCGCCGCTCGCAAGGCCCTTTGCGACGTCGCCGACCGATTTGGCCACCGCGCCATCCTTTTCGCTGGCGGCGCGCAGCTCCTGCCAGATGCTGTCCGTGCTGACGGAGGCGTTGGCGCCTTCGTCCCAGTCGATCTGCAGCGCCTCCAGGCCCTTCTTCGCCGCCCACATGTGATCACCGACCACCGCGACCATGTCGTCGAGCACGATCACCTTCTGCACGCCGGCGAGCTTGCTGGCGGCGCTGTCGTCCACCTTGCGGACCTTGCCGCCGAGCACCGGACAGGCCGCAACCGTCGCGAATTTCATGTTGGGCAGGAAGGCGTCGATGCCGTAGACGGCCTTGCCGTTGACCTTGTCGGGGGTGTCGAACCGCTTCAGCGGCTGGCCGATATAGACAAAGTCTTCCGTCTTCTTCAGCGGCACGTCCTTGGGCGGCGTTTCGCTGCCCGCGGCCAAAGCCAATTCGCCATAGGAGAGCTTGCGGCCGGAGTCCTTGTGGGTGACCTCGCTCCTGGAGGTCGTGCAGCTCGCAGGCTCGACCTGCCATTGCTTGGCCGCCGCCTGCACCAGCATGGCGCGCGCGCCGGCGCCGGCGGCGCGCAGGTGGGGCCACCAGGAGCGGATCGAATTGGAGTTGCCGGTGACCTGGATCCCGAACAGCGGGTTGCCGTAGAGCTTGTCGTTCGGCGGGGCGTGCTCGAGCGTGATCCGCGCGATGTCGGCGTCGAGCTCCTCGGCGAGTATCATGGCAATCGCGGTGTAGACGCCCTGGCCCATCTCGACCTGCGGCATCACCAGCGTGGTCTGGCCCGACCCGTCGATGCGGATCAGGGCGTTGGGCGCGAACTTGCCTTCGGTCGAGTCCGGCGGCTGCACCGGCTCGTTGAATGCGCGCGACGGCAGATGGAAGGCGAGCAGGAAGCCGCCGGCCGCGGCGCCCGTCAACAGGCTGCGGCGCGAAACTGCGGAAAGGCTGGCTGCAACGGTCTTTTCCGTGGAGATCATGGCGCGCGCTCCTTACGACTTCGGGCCGGAAGCCGCCTGCTTGATGGCGGCGCGGATGCGCACATAGGTGCCGCAGCGGCAGATGTTGCCGGCCATGGCGGCGTCGATGTCGGAATCGTCAGGGTTGGGCGTGGCGTTCAGCAGCGCGGTCGCCGACATGACCTGGCCGGACTGGCAATAGCCGCATTGCACCACTTCGAGATCGAGCCAGGCCTTCTGCACCTTGGCGCCGGCCGCGGTCGCGCCGATCCCTTCGATCGTGGTGACGGCGCGGTTCTGCAAGCTGCCGACCGGCAGAACGCAGGAACGCACCGGCTTGCCGTCGACATGCACCGTGCAGGCGCCGCATTGCGCGATGCCGCAGCCGAATTTGGTTCCGGTCATTCCGAGAATGTCGCGCAGCACCCACAGCAGCGGCATGTCGGCGGGCGCGTCGAACGACTTCTGCTCGCCATTGATGGTAAGCGCTATTGCCATATGCATTTCCCTTTTCTCGGCCGCGGGCAGCGGACGAGTCGGACATATAGTGCAATATCGCGGGAGTGTGACGAGATTTTTTTTGCAGTGCAGCTTTGCATGTCATTCGGCGCAATAGCCCAATGAGATGACGGCCGTCATGACATGGCGGCTTTTTGTGCAGAACTGCCACAATCGATCCTTATCGGGAGATCGTGCGGCCGGCGCCGGTCCCTAGAGCGTTTTCGAGCGAAGTGGATACCGGTTCGCGTGAAGAAAACGCGTCAAAACAAAAAGCTGGAGCCCGGTTCTGATTCAATCAGAACCGGAAATGCTCTAGGGTTGCCGGAAG
>Ga0070738_10002565_pt1 | contig 27325 bp, 29 predicted proteins | sample Coa_R2_2_FD_66446 | JGI IMG/M metagenome (GOLD analysis project Ga0070738, IMG submission 66446) | Surface soil microbial communities from Centralia Pennsylvania, which are recovering from an underground coalmine fire - Coalmine... | ecosystem: Environmental > Terrestrial > Soil > Unclassified ...
TCCCGACCGGTTGTATCAGGGGCCATTCCCGCAGTACGGTCCGTGCGCAGTAGTTCCCGATAGTGACGTCTCCATGATCACTTCGCCGTCGAAAGACTTCGTCAGCAATTACGGCATGGGCCTGTTGGTTTACGTCTCCGATGACACAGGACCAATCAACGTGCCCGGCCAGACCCAGGAGCGCGCTCTCGAAGATCTGATCAAGCTGCCATTCGCGCAGAAGGTTTACATTCGCCCTAACTGGCGCGAGATTCAGAAGCAACCGGGCCGGCTCGACTTCCCGGAGTATTGGAAGGCTACGTTTGATCTGGCGCGGCGCTACGACAAGGCCATCGGTTTCCGAATCCAGCTTGAGAATCCCGATTCTCCCGAGCCCGGTATGCCGGACTTTCTCCTCAATCAGGTTCCCTACGTAAAGCTCAAAGGCGAGTGGAAGGGCGACCCCGCGGAAACACGCTACAAGAAAGATAACCGCGTGCCGCGTTACGATCACCCCGCGTACCAGGCTGCGTTTCGCGAATTAAACGAATTGCTGGCCGCCGAATTCAATGGCCATACTCAGGTTGAGTTCATGGATACGATGATGTACGGCTTTTGGGGTGAAGGTCACACTTGGCCTTACGAAGGCAATCCCTTTCCCAGCCAGCTGATCGCGGAACAGACTTGGATGGCCATGCTCGAGACGCAACTTGACCTCTGGACGAAAGTTCCACTGGCCACCAACACGCAGCCAGACTTCAGCAACGTAGGCAACGCCGACACGCTTGATCGTACGATGCGCACCAACAACTGGCTGCGCACCGACACGATCTTCATCGAGAACACACAGATCGAGGCGTTGAGCTACCGCCCGCCATGGGCGGCGGCGATATGCGAGGTTGGTTTCACCACCGGCGATGCGAAGGAACTCCGCACCGACGAAGACGGGATTACATATAACGAGCAGATTATTTCTCACGCAGCCGATGTTGGCGTGAACTATCTGTCGTTATGGAATTGGCACAAGCTCTCTGCCGGCAATCTTTTGAGTTACTACGACAAGTTTCCCGGACCGATCGATGAAATGGCCCGCCGAATCGGCTATCGCATTCGTCCATCCTTTATCTGGACTTTTACCCGCGACGGCGCGAATGGTCTGGTATTGGGACTGAAGAACGATGGAATCGCGCCGGTTCCGGGAGTGCTCCGCCTCACCGTGTTCAGTGAAGACAACAAAATCCGCGTGTCAGGCTGCATAGATGCCGGATATCCGAAACCGACAGGAGTTCATCAGGCTATGTTGATCCTGCCTGCCGGCGCACAATGGGAAGGCCTGCGCCTGAAAGCGGAACTCGAGGTCAAGGGCATGCGCCACTCAGTTCGTTGGGCGTGCCGGCAAAAGCTCAACGCGGACGGCTCGCTGACCCTGCGCCACAATTACAATCCCGAGCATCCGTTGGTGTAGGCGTTGGGTGAGCTTTGGTTTTGGGGGCCACTTCAGCCATTTGACTTTGACGATCGACGCAACGTTTCCGAAGGTTTCTCTCCGAAACGACTTTGATATTCCGCCGCGAAACGGCTCGGATGCAAGAATCCCCATCGAACAGCAGCAGAAGTAACGGTCGTATCATGATTTGGATGTATAAGTTCTTCGCGAACGCGCTCAAAGCGCACTCGCCTCAGGAATTCCATGGGCGAAATGCCCCGGCGGCGCAGGAACATATTTTGCAGGCTGCGGGCGCTGATTCCCCCGGCTCCGGCCAAATCTCCCAAAGTGAGCGGCTGATCGGCCGATTGATGAATAAATTCTTCGACCGCTCGAAGTTGCCAGGGAGCAATTTCCCTCTCGATGCCGTTTACTAATTTTGTGTAATTGTGCCCCAGTCCTTCCAATACAAGGGTAATGAGAGAACGCTCCATTTGCCGTATGGCGAAATCGGCTTGGCCTGTATTGGGATTTCCAGCTTGCACAAAGAGCTGCCCAAGAATGCCTCTTATGATTAATCCTGCGCCTTTTTCGAAATTTACGCTGGGACTAAACTCTACCGGACGGATGATCTCCCGATCCAGCAGTCGTGAAAGCTCGCCTTTTAGCGCATCAGGAGAAAACTTCGCCCCAAAGACCTCCCAATTTGGAGCCGTGCGAACACGCATCGGCTGCATGCCTGGAAGAAATACGCCACGCGATGGAGAAGACACGATGGTCTGTTTATGGAATATGTACTCCGATGTACCTCGATTGCAGAAAATCAGTTTGTAGTAGGGAGAATCGGGCGTGGAACGAATTTCCATCGCCGGGGAAAACCACGTGTAGCATAAGGCTATATCTTTTAGATTTTTGAGTTCCAGCTTTGCGTGGCCCTGTAGTGCGCGGTTGCGCATTTCAAAATGAATAGGGCCGCATTGTTCGAGACGAGATAAGACTTCATCCCAATTCCGTGAAACCAACTGCTCACTATTCGAGTCCAACCGTTTCAGAAAACCGCCGGTCAATGCGTCCGGCCCAGGAAAAACCATACTTAAAATTTCCTCAGTAAGCCGGTCAATTTTTGGTTGCTAGGCGTTCTCTATCCACACTCGACCCGGAAGACACTCCGCGACTACGAATCATGTACTTATTGTGTTGTACGTATTTTGATTCCCAAGCTGGCAGCGCCCGCGACCGCCGTCTCCCAAAGTCGCGAGCGTTGCAGCTTTTGGAACGATTATTAATAGTTGGCTACGTCTTCGAAGAAGCGTCTATCCGTTTTGCGCAGACCCATATTGTGGTCTGACCTTTCGACCGTTGTTTTTGCGGTGCGAAAATTCTCACACTTCTTATTTTTGTTTCATCGCGCGGCGCAGCGTTTCTGAGGGCTTCTCTCCGAATTTGGCGTGGTAATCCATGGCAAAACGGCTGGGATGCGAGAAGCCCCACTGCATAGCGGATGATGTAACAGTGGCATTGTGTTTGGGATGGAGGAGTTCGTCTCGCACGCGCTCAAAACGAACGCGTCGAACAAATTCCATAGGCGAGTATCCCCTTCGGCGCAGGAACATGCTTTGGAGGCTGCGTGAACTCACTCCGCTGACGGCTGCAAGATCGCCGAGCGAAAGGGGTTGATCAGCAGATTCGCGGATAAATTCTTCGACAACGCGGAGTTGCCAGGGGGCGATTTCTCTTTCGGGGCCGTTAATAAATTTTGAGTAGTTGTGTCGCAAGCCCTCTAATATGAGCGTCATCAGTGCTTGTTCGGCTTGCTCCAGCGCTAATTCTCCAACGCAGGATTCCTGTTTACCCGCCTTTTTAAACAGATCCGTCAAACAGCGCCGCACGAACATACCAGCGCCGCGATCGAAGTGGACCGCAGGGTCAAACTCTAGCGAGCGAACAACCTCGCGGTCCAGCAACCGCGATAGCTCCTTTTGCAAAACCTCAGGAGAAAATTTCGCCGAAAAGACATGCCAGTTTGGCTCCGTAATCACCCGGACCGGTTGCAAGCCGGGTAAAAACGCGCCTCGTGCAGGTGAAGTGACGAATGAATGTTTGTGTACGGTGTATTCCGATGACCCGTAAAGCCGGAAATATAACGCGTAAAAAGGAGTGGCTGGGGCGGAATAGATTTCCATCGCGGGCGAAAACCAGGCAGAGCTCAAAAGAACGTGCTTCAATTTTTTGTGTTGGAGCTTCACCTGGCATTGCGCGGTTCGCTCTAATAGCGTGTATTTTTGCGGGAAGTGACGTTGAAGAATAAATTTGGCTTCTTCAAAACTGTGAGCGACCCTTTGTTCCGTTCCAGACCCAAGGACCCTGAAAAGATTGCCGGTTAATTCGTCCGGCGGAGCAAACTGCATCGCGCAAAACCCTTCGTCACGTAGGGGAATAATAGCTTATTAGTAAAATTTCTATCGCTATTAGAAAAACTACTATGAAACAATTAGATAAATCCACACGTATTTTCTGCACTTACATGGCCTGCGCAAAATGGATAGACGCAGGCCGCAACAAAATGCTAGGAAGAGCGTGTTGTGAAATTTTCTATCGTTTTTCGTGAAACGGATAGACGTTTCTATTCACAATGTGCTAATCGCTCCGACCATTTCTTCGTCACCCAGTCTGCGCAAAACGGATAGACGCATGCCTGAGAAGCATGGCTTACTAGAAACATAGTTGGGAACCACAGATGCTCGTGGCTGCTGGGGAGTGAGGCAGCCACGGGTGTTATTGATGTCCCACGGCCATGCAATTAACGAGATGGGTCGAAATGAATTGGCGCTTCCCCATATTGTCTTGAACCATCAACTCTCCCACCTCAAGGAAGTGGCCATCCTTTGAGGACCGTTTTGCTGGTGGATGATTCAAGCGCCATACGCGAGGTTCTTCGCGCTTATTTGGAGTCGCTGAGAGTTCACGTTGTCGAGGCGGCGAGCGCAATTGAAGCGATTATTATCAGCTACTCACATTCTCAAAATATTGATCTACTATTCACGGACATTGATATGAGCGGCGGCTCGGGCTGGAATGCCGCAAGAGAAATTGCCCGCCTCCGTCCCGGAATCCACATTTTGTTCATGTCCGGTGGCATCACGCGTGCCGAATGGGAAAACAGCACCAACAAACCATCTCGCAGTTATTTCATTCAAAAGCCATTCCGCCTGGAAGAGCTGAACTCAACTCTAAATCTTATTTTTTCCTCCATGGGTGATCACCGCGATGTCAATACAAAGAAGTAAATTTTTGAGCCGCTTCACCAAGACCAAAGACAGCAGTCTTGAGGAAAAGCGTGATTGTGCCTGGATAAGCTGCTCCAACGTCGCTGAAGCGACCTTGAATGGCCGCCCCATCTGCCGCGATCATTTTTACGAAACGGGAAAGAACATGGTGGATTCGTACCGTGAGAGCTTGCAGGAAGCTCTGCCCGGTAAAGCCCACGCTTCTATAATTCTCACCTCTTTATCCGAGTTAATCAGCGAGACAACTTCTCTTGTGGCACGCGCAAAGTTTTTGGGACCATGGCAATTGGACCAGTTTCGAGGTCTCTCGCTATCGGCCATGGAGTTATACCGGCGTATTCAACGCAGCCCCAGAGTGCAATGCAATATCCCGGTCCTGTTGTTTCGAGATATTGGGCCACTTTCTGAGGAATTAACCAGCACCCTTGACGTGAGCCGCAGAGGAGCCTGCGTATCCAGCACAAATCTTTGTGCGGCGGGAGAAAAAATCTGGATTCAGATCCCATCCAACCCTCAACGCAGCCTGACAAGAGTCGCGTGGGTAAAAAGAGCAGAGAGAGCAGGCTTCATAATGGGACTCGAAATTCTGGACCACGATGACTTCTGGGGTTTCGAGTCCTTGACGGCCCCGAAAAAAATTCCCGGCGCGGGCACCGGCATCTTGAAAAATTCAACTAAATACACCGGCGGTCCTACTCGCGCGTGAGTTCGCCTTCTTTCACGCCAGTAATCGTCACGAACCGTATGACGCCTTTGTCATCTTCAAAAATCAAGCCTGTGCCTTCGTTATTCACGACAGCCGTCACCAGTCGTCCATAGGATTTAGGGATTCCGCCTCGGGTTGGCGTTTGGTCGTAGCGCGCCAACTCGCCTTCTTTCATGCCTGTAATGCTGACGAAACGAATGACGCCGTCCGTGCCTTCAAAAATCAGCCCTGTCCCGATTTGATCAGGGATGGCTGCCACCAGCCGGCCATAAGATTTCGGCACTACGCCCTGAGAAAACGTGGATGCATGGGCCGTCGCATTGCGATTTCCCGTCATATAAACCGCTACCAGCAGCGCACTACACCCTAAAACGACCAGAATATTCTTCCGCATCGCTGCAAACCTCCATTGAAGTGGACCTTATCGCGAATCGCGTCTAGTGCGCGCCAGCCGGTTGCACCAGAATTTTGTGCATCATTCCAAGATCTTCATGCAACAAGATATGACAATGGAACACATACGTTCCAGCCGTGGTTGGATCGCTGAAATCCATGCGCAATTTCACGCTGTGATAGGGATGTCCCGGGCCTTCCCAGAAAGGAATAGTGATGGTGTCAATCAGGTCTTGATTCGGTGCCGGCTTTCCATCAATTTCCAATACGCGGAAGTGCTGTTGATGGATATGGAACGCGTGGGTTTCGAGTGCGCGGTTCTCAATCGTCCACTCTTCCACCGCGCCGACCTGAGTCGTAATTGCAGGTTTTTCGTCAGCCTCGAACACCTTTTGCGGCTGCCCGTCAACCGTAATGTAGAACTGAATTGGGCCGTTTGTGCCGCCAAATTCCTCAGAGAAATATATCTTGCGTTCTGTGGTCGCAGGCTGCTTGTTTGCATCCATGAATTTCGAATTATCTACCGGCGTGTTCGTGGCAGGTGCCTTGTAACCATCTTTATCGGCGTCCGTGCTCAACTCGATGTTGGCGAGCGTTTGCAGCAAATCCGGGTTGCCGGTGGGGCCGGTCGAATAGTTATTGGTAATGAATGAAGCCGATTCACCAGCGCTCGGCGCTTGCACAATGAACTCCGCGCGGCCCGCCGGAGGAATCAGAATGGTATTGACCATGCGCGGTTGTGCCAGTGGATAACCATCCAGCGCTATCAGCTCCAGGGGCTGGGCTTTGAGGTTGTATTGCACTTGCAGTGGAAGAAAATCCTGAATTGTCGCATTGGCTACGCGCCAAAATTGTTTTTCTCCGGGCTTCATTTCGATCTTCGGCAAGGGCAAACCAAAAACCGCCTGATGATAGTTGATCGTCAGTTGGTACGGACCCGGAACCCAGGGAACAAGATATTGCTGCCGAATCACGAAAACGCGCTCCGTGAGGCCGGTGACTTCGGGGCGAACTTTCTCCATCCCATTCACGATCAGCGCTCCGGATGCGCCGCCATTGACCTGAAATTCCGTAAAACCGTGAACGTGTGGGTGGTACCAGTAGAGTCCCGGGGGCTGCGTGCTGGGAATCTGCATGTTGTATTGGAATCCCGGCGTTCCGGGCTGAATCAGCGTGTTGATGACGTCATCCTGATGGCAGTTAGGCGGCACATTTAATCCATGAAAATGGATGTTGGTGGAACTAACCGTCATCTGCCCACTATCTCCGCAGGTTGCTGCTGAGGAAGGCGGCATTTTCATGCCCGCGGAGCCATCACTCTGAATATCATTCTTCACGCCGAGCTTAAGAATGTCGCCTTGATTCAAACGCAGGGTCGGTGATTCCACGAAATTCTTGGAGGTTTTGTAGTTGAAACAGTAGTGTGTGTAACCCTGGTCATCCACCGAATGTCCCATGACGAAGTCCGCATCCAGTTCGCCGTTGGTGCTGATAAGATTCAGCGGGTCCTGCACCACGGTTCCCATTTTCGGCCGTGCCGGGCAGTTTTGCGCGGTCGCATATAAAGTGCCGAACCCAATAATTAAAATTGCCAGGAAGTATCTTTGCGCCGAACCCATGTTCCGCTCCTTAAACCTGATTTCTCCAAAAGAAAAACGAAAACATTCAAACCTTTTGCCTCCCATATTAGAAAGCGCGAGGCGGAAACATTGCAATTGACAATAGTCCAGGGCTATTGGGATCTGACACAGGGGTATTGGCTGCTCCGGTCAATGCGCACTTCCCGTTGGATGAAACGACCGGAATCACTGCAATAGAAGAAGTTGGCCCATACTCAGCCGCGTAAACCGCTTGCCCGGTGCCATTCGGACTGGCCAACGTGAGCCCACCCAGGTAATACCAAACCGATCCGTAGCCTTGCAGCAACCCCGTGCGGCAGCCTTTGCCGAGCGTGCCATTAGTCTTATCGAAAAATGCAGCGGAAATTGCAGAGCCCTGCGTATTGCTGATATAAAGCAAACTTTCATCCGGGCTCAGCATAACGTTGCTCGAATTAATTCCCGTCGGTGAAAGATATGCGATGGTCTGGCTGAGTTTGCCAGAGGAAATGTCCGATACTTCAATCAAAGTAGAGGTCGAAGTGTCGCCAAAAATGGCGAAGTGTCCATCTTGCGTAATATCAACGCCACTCGGATAGCTATTACCTTTCGCCGCCCCGGTTGAATTCTGCTTATCCCCATTAGAAACTGGAAGTCCGGATGCAATGTTGAAAGACTCAATCGACCCGTCTCCATAAGTCACGACCATAATGTTGCCGTTGACGGCCATGCCGTCAACAATGCCGCCCTGCAATCCGCCGGCTTGAACATCGCTGACAAAACTGAGCGCGCAGCCCGGCTGAATCTGGAATGTTCCAATCGTGCTCGCATCTGTGAAGCTTGCATAGAGGTACTGACTATTCAAGGCTAGGCCAATACCATTCGACGCGCCGGTATCATTCTGCGATCCCGTCACGCTCCCTCCAAGTGACAAAGTGTTCACATTAATAAAGGAAATGTCGCCGGATGCTGCATCAGAAGCGAAGACGCATTGATTGTTGCCTGCATTGAGCGTCCTTACGCGGTTCGCAGGAAAATAACCACCCGAGATGCCAAAGCCCGCAGTTGGAACCTGCTCAAGGAACGTAAGACTTCCATTCGCTCCCACGGTATAAAAAGTCACGCCGTTTTGCGAGAAATTTCCCATCACGTCGTCATTTGTCACGACGTATTGTGGGGTCGAAGCCACTGCTGACAAAACAAATGCAAAACTGAATAGGATGCCCGCAATGGCACGGGGAACTTGTGCGACACCTGTCTTTTTCATGCCCGACACCTCGATCTTTTACGCCAAATTGAGTAGAACACGCGACTCTAGCTGTTCAACGGCGATGTCTGAAAAGGGCTAGAGAATAAAGTCTCCGGCTGAAAGTCCCATGGGAGAATGAGAGGCCGGATGCATGAACGGAATGAATCTATCGCTGTAAAACAACGGAAGCAAGTAGTAAATTGTCATTTTTTGTGTCTTGCAACAAATTCTTCATTTTTGCAACAAGATGTTGAGTGCAAAACATTTCGCAACGATGTGTGGCTGAAGTCCAAGCGAGACGGAAAGCCTTCGTCAAGTAATCAAAAGGTTTGGCACAAATAGGTTTTCCGCATTCGCCGGACGCAAAACTTTGGTTACATGACACTTAACCGCTAATACAAAGAAAATACACATACATAGACGGCGCAACTTGGCCAAGAACTGCGGGTTTGAGCTAATAATTAAGCCCCCCGTTCTGGCCAACCGGCGATGCCGAATTTGTATCGAAAGCACAAGGGTTAAGTGAAAAAGCCGCAAATACTTGCAATTCTTATTCTAGGGCTTCATTGCCTCGGGAGCTCGCTGCACGCCCAAGCCACTCTCCTCCTGGAAGAACCGTTCGGTTTTTTCGGCGCCATGAATCCCACCGGACACGCCGCCATATATCTTTCGCGGGTTTGTGCAGAAACTCCCATTACGCTTCGCCGCTGCAATCCGGGCGAAATGGGAGTCGTTATCAGCCGCTATCACAAAGTTGCCGGTTACGACTGGATCGCAGTTCCACTGATTCCCTATCTTTATGCGGTAGATAAAACCTCTGATGTTCCTCCCAAAGTGGATGAAAAAACCGTAGATGCATTGCGCGATCAATACCGCCGCGAGCACTACTCATCCTTGATTGCAGACGGCCCAAACGACAGCGCTCCCAAGGGCGAATGGATTCAGCTTCTCGGCGCGTCCTATGATCGCAAAATTTACGGCTTCGAACTGGAAACCACGCCGGAGCAGGATGACGAAGTCATCCATTATTTGAATGATCGTGCCAACCATGCGCATTTCAATCTTCTATTTCGCAATTGCTCCGATTTCGCGAAAGAAGTTCTGAACCGTTATTATCCGCATGCGCTGCACCGCAATGTTTTGGCCGACACCGGATTCACCACCCCCAAAGAAATCGCGAAATTGCTGGTGCGATATGGTCATGAACATCCGGAACTGCGTTTTTCAGCTTTTGTGATTCCGCAAGTATCCGGCCTCGGCCGGAGTAAATCCACCCGCGGGGTCCTTGAGTCGCTAGTCAAAACAAAGAAATATGCAGTGCCGCTGTTTTGCTTGCATCCCTGGGTGGCTGGAACAATGGGCGTAGCGTATCTGGCAACCGGCCGTTTTAATCCGTCTCACTATGCCGAGACCGTTTACGACCCCCGCGAAGATCAACGCGAACTGCCGCAAGATTTACTTGCCGCACGAAGCGCACGTACGGCAACCGCACCATAAGCTGGCCGCATCAGATTTCTCTGTAAAGTAACGTAAAGTTCTACGGGAAATTACGAGAAGTCCGCCGACATTGGTAAAATCGCATCATACACAAACAACGGAACACTGGATCCCACTTTTGCCTAAGTCAAAAATCTTTCTGATTCTCTTTTTTTCTTGTGTGGCCGCCGTAGCGCAAACCACAAGTACGCCGTCATCGACGCAGCAAACGCTGCCCAATAGCCCCTCATCTTCACAAGCAGCCGATAAGAAGACGGACAATCAATCGGCGAACTCGCAAGCCACATCCAAAGACCGCCTTTTCTATGCACTCCCAAATTTCCTGACCCTTGAGAATAGCGGCCAGGTTCCGCCGTTAACCACTGGGCAAAAATTCAAAGTCGTCACGCGGAGTGCTTTCGATCCAGTCCAATTTGTCTGGTATGGCTTTCTCTCAGGCATCAGCCAGGCGGAAAACAGTGAACCCGGCTATGGTCAGGGCGCAGAGGGATACGGCAAACGTTATGGCGCCGCTTTTGCCGACGGCACCATCGAAAACTTCATGGTTGGCGCCGTTTACACCTCCGTACTTCGTCAGGATCCCCGCTTTTTTCAATCCGGGCAAGGTAGCTTCGCACACCGCACAGGTTATGCCATTAGCCGCGTTTTTCTTACTCGCGGGGACAACGGTCACACACAGTTCAACTTCTCCGAAATTCTGGGTAGTGCCAGTTCAGCTGCTATTTCTACATACAGCTACCACCCCAGCGGCGATCGCACGCTTTCCAATACCGCCAGCGTGTGGGGTAGTGAGATGGGCTACGACACCATTACTTTTGTCGTGAAAGAATTTTGGCCGGACATTCGCCGTAAATTACACAAACCCAAAACCGCTCCTGCTCAGTAGAATGCAAGATCATGTTTCAATCTGATCTTCTACGTAACAAGAACATCCTCATTACCGGCGGCGGCACTGGCCTTGGCAAGGGAATGGCGCAGCGCTTTCTCGAACTCGGCGCATCATTGCACATCTGCGGACGCCGTCAGGAAGTGCTGGAGCAGGCAGTTCTCGAACTCTCTCCAAAAGGCAAGATTCAGGCTCATCCCTGTGATGTTCGTGATCTCGCTCGAGTCGAAGAGATGATCGCAACCATCTGGGCCGACGCGCCGCTCGACATTCTCGTCAATAATGCTGCTGGAAATTTTCTGGCCCGCACTGAAGAACTTTCACCCGGCGCGTTCAATGCCGTCCTCGGCATCGTATTAACTGGCACGATTAACATCACCCTCGCCTGCGGGCGCCGCTGGCTTCAGGCATCCAATCCTCATCAGAAAAAAGTGGTGCTCAATATCGCTGCAACTTATTGGCACACTGGTTCAGCGTACGTCGCTCCGTCCGCGACAGCCAAGGCTGGAGTCGTGGCTCTCACACGCAGCCTTGCGGTCGAGTGGGGCAACCGCGGTATCCGTATGAACGCTATCGCGCCGGGGCCTGTCCCCACGGAAGGCGCATTCTCCCGCGTGCTGCCGTTGCCAGAGTTGGAAAAAGTTGCTCTCGAAAAAAATCCTCTCGGACGTTTTGGAACAGTAGAAGAACTTGCCAACCTAGCGGCATTTCTTGTCAGCGATTATTCCGGATACATCAATGGCGAAGTCGTTACCATGGACGGCGGCGAATGGCTGCAAGGCGCAGGGGAGTTTGGCAGCTTGGGCAGAATGTTGAGCGATGCCGACTGGCAGGCCTTAAAACCAAAGAAGAAAAACTAGAATCCCCTTTGTCATCCTGAGGCGGCGGATTGGTTCGCTTGCGAACCAATCCCAACGAGGGACCTATACATTTGTAAACCTACGACGCGCTCTTCTCCGTTCCAGCCAGCCACTTAAACAGCATATTCACAATGCTGAGAACAATCGCTCCCCAGAACGCCGCGCCAAATGAATCCACATGGAAACCCGGAACAATAGCCGACGCCAACTCAATCATCACGGCATTGATAATCAGCCAGAAAATTCCCAGCGTGATAAGGGTTAGCGGGAAGGTAATAATCTTCAGGAATAATCCGAGGGTTGCGTTGATGAACCCAATCACCAGTGCAGCAATCAGCGCCGCGAGCGGCCCGCTCACGTGAAATCCCGGCACCAGCCGCGCCACCAACCAAACGGCCAGAGCGCTCAAAATCCAGTTCAAAATTATCTTCATGCAACGAGACTATAAAGCTCCTGCGCCCTGGGACGCAACTCTTGAAACCTTACATCCTGTCATCCTGAGCGCAGTGGATTCATTCGCTTGCGAATTGAATCCACGAAGTCGAAGGACCTGTCGTTCTGAGTGTAGTTAAGATATTTCCATGCCCCACAAGACCAATGCCGCCCGCCGGCTCGATGAACTGAAAATCAGTTATCGCCTGCGCGAATACGAAGTGGACCCCGACGATCTTGCCGCCGAAACCGTGGCCGCCAAAATCGGCATGCCACCAGAGCAAGTATTCAAAACGCTGCTCGCGCACGGCGACCGCCACGGCCTCTGTTTCGCCGTCATTCCCGGCGACGCCGAGCTTGATCTCAAAGCTCTCGCTGCGGCTTCCGGAGATCGCAAAATTCAGCTCGTTCCGGTGAAAGAGTTGCAAGGCCTTACCGGATACATCCGCGGAGGAGTCACCGCTCTCGCCGGGAAGAAAGAATATCCAGTGTTTGTGGATGAAACCGCAGAGTTATTCGACGAAATTTCGATTTCCGCTGGAATTCGCGGCCTTCAGATTTTGCTCGCTCCCGCCGATTACTTAAAAGCTACTCAGGCTACGATCGCCGCATTGGCCCAGCCGAAATCTTGAAACTTACCTGGATGCCCAGTTCCTTCGTGTTCTTTGCAAAGGGGCGAGACAACCGCAAACTCATCGCTTCGGCATGGCTTGCACTTTCGCGGTTCGCGCTGCTCCTCGCGCCGGCCCCGTCCCCGTCGGAGGCTTTTTCATCCCATCCAGCAAATCTTTCAGCACGGTCGCATTGTTCCGCTCTTCATTCTTCGAGGCATACAACAACGTCAGATGTTTGCGCTTGTGCGCCAGTTTGTAGAGTTCATTCAAATCCGGCGCAGCTTCTGGCCTCGCCAATTCCTTCAAATACTTCTTGCGAAATTGCAGCCAGCCATTCGGCGTCGCGTGGAACCACTGCCGCAACTCATCCGACGGAGCCAGTTCTTTCAGCCAGGCGTCCAGCGCGGCCCGCTCTTTGCTCACGCCACGTGGCCACAATCGGTCCACTAATACCCGCGTCCCATCAGCTTTTTGGGGTGCTTCGTAAATGCGCTTTACGTTTACTGCCATAGCTTTGTTCTAATATGCAAAGATTAAAGACTTAAAGATATTGTACGGCGGCCCAGGAGCCCGATGGAACCAAAGCAATCTTTATTCATCTTAATTCCCACTCTCATCGTTCTTATCTTTCTCTTTGGATGCGACACCGAACTCCGCAAAACCGACGCCCAGCTTGGACTCAACCCGCAACAATCCGCCGGACGCAAAGTCTATGACGATTACTGCGACCGCTGCCACGAACCCTACTCCACCCGCGGCAAAAAAGGCCCCGGTCTTAAAGGGATCTACAAAAAGCCATTCTTCCCTGCCAGCGGCATGCCCGCCAACGACGACCGCATGACCGATGTTATCCGCTACGGACGAGAAAAAATGCCCGGCTTCGGTCAGGTCCTCTCGCAACAGCAAATCAACGACCTCATCGCCTACCTGCACACGCTATAGATGTGTCAGACAATTATGGTAATATGTCTGACAGGATACAAACCGAATGTCCACTCATCGCATTACGATTCGCGTCCCTGAAACTCTGGGCGAACGCCTTCGCAAACGCTCCCGCGCAAAAGGACAAACTGAGTCTGAGCTGGTGCGCGAAGCTTTGGAGACTTATCTCGGCCAGTCTTCAGGCGAACGCCATGCCTTCGATCTCGCCGAAGAAACCGGACTTATCGGCTGTGTACCCCGCGGACGCCAATCTCCACCAAAAGACTTAAGCACAAATCCCCGCTATTTAAAGGGCTTTGGCGAAAACGGCAAGCGCAGCAAATAAGCCGGCAAAAAATGAAACGCGTTCTCGTTGATACCGGCCCGCTGGTTGCCATGCTCTCCGCCGCCGACGAACACCACGCAGCCTGCGTCGAAGCTTTACGTCACCTTCCCAGTCCGCTTCTCTCCTGCTGGCCCGTCATCACTGAAGCCGCTTGGCTCCTGCGCGCTTATCCGCGCGCAGTCCAGCAACTCCTAAAAAGCATGGATCACGGCTTCCTTGAATTGCCTCCGCTTGCCAGCTCGGAGGGCAAAGCCATCGCCGACATCATGAAGACATATTCCGACATTCGTCCTCAGCTTGCCGACGCCACGCTGGTTTATTTGGCGCATCGCCACAGGATTGACACCATCTTCACACTCGATCACCGCGACTTCTCGGTTTACCGTTCGATGAAAAAACGAGCATTCAAACTCGTCCCTTAAAGACTTTTTTGGGTGCCCCGTTCCTTCGCGTCTTTTGCGAAGGGGCGGGCCATCGCGACCCGTTACAATACCCCCGTGGCTCAGCCCGACAAGCCCTGGCGCACTTTCACTCGCTGGCAACGCGTCCAACTTTTTCTTATCGAGTGGATCGGCTACTTCGTCATCCGCGCTCTCGCTTCCACGCTGCGCTATTCCATCTCCTGGGAAGAGGGCTCCGCCGGTGACCGCTCCGTTCGCCCCGTCATCTATTCTTTCTGGCACAGCTGCATGATTCCCTCCATCTACCTCTGGCGCGACCAGGGCGGGCGCGTCATGAGCAGCGACAGCTTCGACGGCGAGTACACCGGCCGCATCATCCGCAAATTCGGATACGTCAAAGTCCGCGGCTCCAGCAGCAAAGGCGCCGTCCGTGCGCTTCTCGGGATGAAGCGCGAAACCGAGCGGGGATGGTCCTCTGCTTTCACCATTGACGGCCCTCGCGGCCCTCGCGGCGTCGTCAAGCCCGGCCCCGTCATGCTCGCCCGCCTCACCGGAGCGCCCATGGCCGGATTCCACGTCGCCCTCGACCGTCCCTGGGTGCTCAATACCTGGGACCGCCTCATGATTCCCCGCCCCTTCTCGCGCGCCCTCATGCACGTCAGCGCCAACATTTTCGTCCCTCGTGACGCTGACGACGAAACCATGAAGCGCTACGAAGCCGAACTTCAATCTGCTCTGGATCGCGCCCAAGCCTTCGCCGAAGCCAACATCACCAAAGTCGGCAGCGCAGAATTCCCCATCCAGAAAGCGTGATTCATCCCATCCCCAACCACTTGTCATTCCGAGGAGCCTAGCGACGAGGAATCTGCTTTTCATCCACCCCAACCACTTGTCATCCTGAGAGCCCGCGCTTTTCTTCGCGGGCCGAAGGATCTCGCGCGCAGCTCCCTCACACTCACCACCTTGTCATCCTGAGGCAGCGGATCGGTTCGCTTGCGAACCAATCCCAATGAGGGATCTATGCATTTGGTAGCACTCGCTTGGCTGTTATCGAGCAAGCGCTTTTTGGGCGAAGCGAAGGACGTAGTCAAGCGCTAACCTTTTTGAAAAATACCGCGAAAGCCTTCCCAAACGACGCGCATCGTCGCCTGACTGAAGTTCTCGGGCGCGGACACCTTGGCGGCTGCGGCGTCGCGGTCGAAGTGCGTCTGGAAAGAGGGATGCCCGGAGCTGAGCTTGCATCGCTCGTTCGGCGGCGCTCCGCACATGGGGCAGCGCACCGACAAAATATGTTTCAACGGTAGCTTTTGAGGTTTCATAAGAACTGCCTTCCGGCATCGCCGGCGGTTTTTCTTTAACCGGTGGTGTTGGAGCGGGTGATGGTGCGGCGGTGGGCCATCTTTTTTCTGCGCTGGTTTTCTTTTCGTTTTTCCGCCAGCTTGTGGCCGGGCGAGTTGGAAGCAGCCGGTCCTTTGCTTCTGCTCTCGGTTGCGGAGGTCTCTTGTCCGTCAGTCATTTTGCTGCTCCTTAAGATCTATCAATTTTGGGTGGTCAATTTACTGCGTTGTGCCTTGTGAAGCTACGCCAGGAGGGTCGAGTGGCTGGTGGAGGCCCGGGTGGTGTGTATCTCCATACTACGCGATATGTCCGCGCCGTGCCGGTTACGTAAGATTCGCGGGCCTTAGCGTAGGCCAGGCTTTGACTTGAGCGGGAATCGCGCCGCTCGGGAGTTCCAAAGTACGGCTTTATTGGCTTGGCTGGAGCCGCACCTGCCATAGTGAGGGCAATTTGCACGAGCAAGACGCTCACACGCCGCATCAAGCAAGAATTCCTCTGCGCTCTCTGCGTCCTCGGCGGTAAATGCAGTAACCAATTAAGGCGGGAATCGCACCGCTCGGGAGTTCCAAAGTACGACCTTATTGGCTTGGCTGGAGTCATGCCCCCATATTGAGGGCAATCTGCGCGAGCCAGACGCTCACGCGCGCCGCATCAAGCAAGAATTCCTCTGCGCTCTCTGCGTCCTCGGCGGTAAATGCAGTAACCAATTAAAATAGAAACTCCATGCCAGCCACCATTCTTGATGGAACCAAAATCGCCGCGGAAATTCGCGCCGAAGTCGCCGCCGAAGTAAAGTCGCTCACCGCCGCCGGCCACCGTCCCGGACTCGCCGTCGTGCTCGTCGGCCACAATCCGGCGTCTGAGGTTTATGTGCGCGGCAAAGTCAAAGCCAGCGAAGAAGTCGCCATCTACAGCGAGAAGCACACGCCCCCGGAGACCGCGTCCACCGCCGAGTTACTCGAACTCATTCACGGACTCAACGTTCGCGACGACATCGACGGCATTCTGGTGCAGCTGCCGCTGCCGGCACACGTGGATGCCAAAAAAATTCTCCTCGCCGTCGATCCCGCGAAAGATGTGGACGGATTTCATCCCATGAACGTCGGCTATCTTTCCACGCAGCGCCCGGGTCTCGTGCCTTGCACGCCCGCCGGATGCATGGAAATTCTGAAGCGCAGCAACATTCCCGTCGCCGGACAAGAAGCCGTCGTCGTCGGTCGCAGCGACATCGTCGGCAAGCCCGTAGCCATGCTGCTCCTCAACGCCAACGCCACGGTCACTGTTTGCCATTCCAAAACGAAAGACCTGCCCGCCGTCTGCCGCCGCGCCGATATTCTGATCGCCGCCATCGGCCGCGCTGGGATGGTCACACGCGACTTCGTCAAGCCTGGCGCAGCCGTGATTGATGTAGGCATCAATCAGGTCACCGACCGCGCCGAGTTCAACAAATTTTTTGCCGGACATCCCAAGCGCGAAGAATCATTCGCCAAAAAAGGCTCGACGCTGGTGGGAGACGTTCATCCCAACGTCGCCGAAGTTGCCAGCGCACTCACGCCTGTCCCCGGCGGCGTCGGCCCGCTGACGATTGCCATGTTGATGTCGAACACCGTTCGCGCCGCCAAACTGCGCCGAGGCTTGGCGTGAGCGGCTCCGCAATGCACGGCTTCATCCCGGAATGGGCAATAGGCGTTTTCATTATGTTGATGGGCATTTTTGCTCGCATGGGTGTGAGGGGTTTTCCGCAGCCGGATGACCCTCCTTTTCCGAGACCGGCGCGCATCGTCATTTTTTGCTGTGGTTTACTAATCTTTCTGGATGGCTTAAGGCATACCGTTTTGTGAAAGCAGAAATTAATCAGCTGCGAGTTTCATAAAAATGAGAATCGGCCTCACCGGCGGCATCGCCTCCGGAAAATCTGTCGTCGGAGAAATGTTCGCCGCGCTCGGCGCTCACGTCGCCCAGGCCGACAAAATGTCGCACGAACTCATGCAACCGGGCGAACCAGTCTATGCGCAAGTCGTAGCAAAATTCGGTAAAGAAATTCTCAATCCCGACGCCACCGTCAATCGCTCGCGTCTGGCCGAGGCCGCGTTTGGCACGCCATCCCGCATCGCCGAACTCAACGCCATCGTCCATCCCGCCGTCATCGCGAAACAAGAAAAATGGATGGACGAAGTCGAACATCGCAATCCGCACGCCATCGCCATCGTCGAGGCCGCGCTCATCCTTGAAGCCGGGATGAAGCCGCATTTCGACAAGCTCATCGTCGTTACTTGCCATCCTGAACAGCGCATCCAACGCTGGATGCAGCGCACCGGCGCCGACCACGAATCCGCGAAAAAAGAAGTCAACCGCCGCATGGCCGCGCAACTGCCCGATGAAGAAAAAATAAAAGCAGCCGATTTCTTGATCGACAACTCCGGCTCGCTCGACGTCACCCGGCGCCAAGTCGAAGCTATTTTTGTAAAATTAATGGGTGCCCCATTCTAAATTCGCGCCCTTTGCGAATTTAGGGTGGGAACCAATCACTTTTTTATGAAATTTCTCCGCATCGTCTTTCTCGCCTCGCTCTTCGCCGGAGCGTTTTTCTACTTCACCACGCTGCGCTCCAACCACAGCCTCGGCTCGCTGACCAACACGATCTCCGCGCCCAAGCTCGACATCATCGAAGCTTCCTCTGGCAGCAATCCCGGCGACGCCGAGGAGCAGAACAATATATCCGTCTATCGTAAGAATATTGATTCCGTCGTGAATATCACCTCACACGCCGTCGAGTTCAATTTCTTTTACGGCCTCGTTCCGCAAGATGGCGCGGGCTCCGGCTTCATCCTCGATAAAGACGGCCACATTCTCACCAACTACCACGTCATCGCCGATGCTCGCCAGGTCGAAGTCACGCTCCACAATCGCAAAAAATACAAAGCCACCATCATCGGCCAGGATCGCTCCCACGACCTCGCCGTCCTCCAAATCAAAGCTCCAGACCTCACGCCCATGACGCTGGGCGATTCCAAGAATTTGCAGGTTGGCCAAAAAGTTTACGCCATCGGCAATCCCTTCGGCCTATCCGGGACGCTGACTCGCGGCATCGTCAGCTCCATCCGCTCCGTGCAAGAGCCGGACGGCATGACCATTGACGAAGCCATTCAAACTGACGCCGCCATCAACCCCGGCAACTCCGGCGGTCCGCTGCTCAACTGGCACGGCGAAGTCATCGGCATCAACACAATGATTGCCTCCAACGTCGGCCAGAGCGCCGGCATCGGTTTTGCCATTCCCATCAACACAGCAAAAGCAGTGTTGAACGACCTGCTCACGCTGGGCCGCGTGCGGCGTCCTGCGCTGGGAGTAAGCACGATTCCCATTAGCCCCGAACTCGCCGACCAAATGGGCTTGGCCTCTGATTATGGATTGCTCATCGTCCAAGTCGTCCCCGGCGGCGCAGCCGATCGCGCGGGTCTCCGCGGAGGCACCGAGCGCGCCTACCTCGGCAACACTCCCATCATGATTGGCGGAGATTTAATCGTTGCCATCGATGGCCAGGACGTGCAGGAAGAACAAGACCTCAGTCACATCATGAACAACCACCGCGCCGGGGACACCGTCAGCGTCACCCTCTATCGCGGCAAGAAAAAACTGCAAGTGCAAGTCGTCCTCGGCGAAGCCCGCCAGCAGGTGTAAGGGCTGCTCATGTAGGCCTGCTTGTGTAGGGGCAGATGTCCCCATCTGCCCAGTCGAGCATAGCTCGACAGCCCTACGGACACCCAACCACCCTGTCATCCTGAGAGCCCGCACTTTCATTGCGGGCCGAAAGCCTGCCCTGAGCGAAGTCGAAGGGGATCTCGCGTGCAGCTTCTCCACCCCAACCACCTTGTCATCCCGAGGAGCGCAGCAACGAGGAATCTGCTTTTACGGAAACAACTCCGTCCACCTTGTCATCCTGAGCGAGCGCCGCTTTTGCACGAGTCGAAAGCCTGCCCTGAGCGAAGCCGAAGGGGACCTTGCGTGCAGCTCCACGTCCCCAACCAGCCTGTCATCCTGAGCGCAGAAGTTCGTTCGCTTGTGCGAACGAACTTCACAGTCGAAGGACCCCTTGCCTCCCGCCACGCCCTCCGGCCCATCAAGGAATTCTCCCCGTGTCCCCACGACCGTGTCATCCCGACCGGAGCGGAGGGACCTGCTGTAGGTCTCTCCGGCCCGGAGCCCCACCACCCCAACCACTTGTCATTCCGAGTGAGCGTAGCGACGAGGAATCTGCTTTTTGCGGAAACCCTAATCAGATTGTCATCCCGAAGGACCGCGTTTTCACCAGCGGGCCGAAGGATCTCGCGCGCAGCTCCCCACCCCAACCACCTTGTCATTCCGAGTGAGCGTAGCGACGAGGAATCTGCTTTGGGAAATGCCCCCACCACCCTCGCCACGCCCTCCGGCCCGTCAAGGAATTCTCCCCGTGTCCCCACGACCGTGTCATCCCGACCGGAGTGGAGGAACCTGCTGTTTGTCTTTCCCGCCCGCGGCTCCCCCGTATCAACCACCTTGTCATTCCGAGCCGTTCGGAGCGAAGCGAGAACGGGCATAGGAATCTGCTTTTTTAACAATCAGCGCGAAGTGGTACATTCCACAGCCGAGGCTAGACAAAAGTACGGAGAACCCGGGCAGCGGGCGAAAACTCTGCATACCAAAACATCGTCCCAAACGTAACCACCAGCTGCCTTTGCGAGATGCGAGTGCCTACCCACGTGGCTTGAGTCCACAACATCGGAGCTCTTGGCGCTACCAGCAGTGAAATCGGTTTTTGGCCTTGACAATCGGGTCGAGCGTGGATATAAACATGGCGTTTGTCTTAGTTACTCTCCCAAGATCAACTCACAACGTCGAGTCAGGAAAGTCCAGACTAGAGATAAAACGAATGAAGCGGCAAAAGCTCTTGTCTCTATTTATTGTCGTTATTGTGTTTCTTTCAATGGCGAATTCTAGCGATCAAGTTACGCTTGATCCGTTGCCGACGCTCAATGTCGCCAACGAACACCCGCAGGGCAACCCCGCAGCCGTGCCCATTAGAAGTGAGACTTCTAGTTCTCTCCTGCATTCTCCGATCACTCAAATGGAAAAGCGAACGCATTCACAATCGTCAGGTCTTAACTTCGCTCCCGCCATGAATTTTGGTTCTGGAGGAAATCTGGCACGGTCGGCTGCGGTTGCCGATTTGAATGGGGATGGGAACGTTGACTTGGTCGTTGCGAATCAAGATTCTCTAGGCAATAAAGATGGTTCAGTTAGTGTACTGCTCGGCAACGGCGACGGGACTTTCCAAGTCGCAGTCGCCTACGACTCGGGAGGCCTTTATTCCTACACAGTCAGCGTTGCGGATTTGAATGGCGATGGCAAGCCAGATCTCGTCGTTACAAATCAATGTTCGAGCGGCTGCTCTACTGTTGGAGTACTTCTCGGAAACGGTGACGGAACCTTTCAGTCTGTTGTGACCTATAGCACTGGTGGGAATTTTGCTTATGCGGGAGCTGTTGCGGATGTGAACAAAGATGGCAAGCCTGACTTATTAGTTGCGAATGCTTGCCTGAACAGCTCTTGCACAACTGGAGCTGTGGGCGTGTTAATGGGAAACGGAGACGGAACTTTCCAGAATCCAGTTTCTTACGATTCCGGCGGCGAGGCTGCGCTCGGCGTAACCACCGCTGACATAAACTCCGACGGCAATCTCGATCTTCTTATCGCCAATGAGTGCGCGGATAATACCTGTGCCAACGGGTCCGTAGCGGTATTGTTGGGGAATGGCGACGGAACTTTCAAGCAAGCAACTGCTTACAACTCCGGTGCACCGCAAACGTGGTCAGTGGCGGTGAGCGATCTTAATAACGATGGGAGGCTCGATTTAGTCTCCGCAAACGCAGTCTGTTCAAATAATAATTGCGGGAGCGGCCAAATCGGTGTACTGCTCGGCAATGGCGACGGGACTTTCCAACCTGTTATCCAATACGAGTCAGGCGGCGTTAACGCGTATTCGGTGGCTATTGCTGACGTGAATGGAGATGGCATTCCCGATGTCGTCGTCGCAAATGGCTATGAATGCACGGATTGTAGCAACGGAACTGCTGGGGTACTTTTGGGTGAAGGCAATGGCACGTTTCAACCCGCTGTTGCTTATAGTTCAGGCGGGTTTCTTGCGCTTTCAATAACCGTGAGTGATGTCAATAAAGATGGTAGGCCTGACTTGCTGCTCACGAATATTTGCGCTAGCCAAGGTGTTTGCGAGGGCATTGGTTCTGTTGGCGTGTTACTCAATACGAGTCTGACCCCAACGGCGACTCTGCTCAATTCCTCACCGAATCCATCATCGTTGGGGCAGACCGTATCCTTTACGGCCACCGTTACTGCTTTAAAGGGATTCAACGAAGGCACACCGACAGGAATTGTGAGTTTTCTTGACGGAACAACGAACTTAGGCTTTTCCAGTCTCACCAACGGTATAGCGACACTTCAAATCGGCACCCTGTCGGTTGGTACCCACAACATCACAGCGAGTTACAGCGGAGATGCCAACTTTGCGCTCAGCACGTCAGGCGTATTAAATCAGGTAGTGCAAGGAGCGATTGCCGTCGTTTCTCCCACAAACTTGAACTTCTCAAGCCAAACAGTTGGGATAAAGAGTGCGCCACAGGCCATAAGACTTATGAACGCGGGCAATATTGGCCTCACTATTTCAATCGCAATTGCAGGCGGTGACCCGAAAGATTTCTCGCAAACGAACAATTGCCCATCCTCTCTGCCTCCAAACGCTAGCTGCATGGTGAGTGTAACTTTTGATCCAATAGGCACAGGGACACAAAGCGCTAATTTGGTTTTCACGGACAACGCGCCGAACAGCCCACAATTAATTCCCCTTTCTGGCGTTGGAGTAGTGCCCGCTGTGACTTTCTCCCCGACTACCCTGACGTTCCCTACACAAGTAATCTACACCTATAGCAAAGCTCAAGTGGTGACGCTGACCAATACGGGGCTTGGGATCTTAAAGTTCACGGGTGGAACACTCTCCGGCCAGTTCGGGGCAACAACCACTTGTAGCGGCCCGCTTAAATCCGGCGCGAGCTGTAACATTACCGTGATCTTCAAGCCACGCGCAAAGGGCATTCTGAACGGGGATATTTCCGTCACCGACAATGCACCGGATAGCCCCCAGAAATTGCCTTTGACGGGCACGGGAACTTTCGTTCAGCTGAAGCCGACCAACATTAACTTTGGCGATCAGCCGATAAATACCACGAGCCTTCCGAAATACATCACCTTTACCAATCAGGGTACGGCTACGGTAAACATTTCGAGCATTGTCTCCAGCGGGGCAGACTCAGGGGACTTTGCAGTAACGAATAATTGCGGTGCCAGTGTTGCTGTCGGTGCAAGTTGCTTTATCAAGGTCACATTTACTCCGTTGGCACAAGGGCAGAGGACGGCTGATGTCTTGATCACCGATGATGGCGGCGGAAGTCCGCAAAACGTCCCGCTTCTCGGGAGGGGCACACCATAGTGCGGTCGTAGACGAACTAGATGGTTTCTGGTGTTTCTGGTTAGTTATCGATTCCGAATCGCCTGGTGCCCCAGGTTCGCGCCGCTTTTTGTTTTGGCGCTAAGCTGGGTTCCGTGTCAGGGCACGGCTTAAGCCGTGCCACCAAAACCACAACTTTACAATCCCCGAGCGGTTGCTAGACCGCGAGGACCCGCGCACACGCTTCGAATATCATTAAAGTCGCATGATGAAGATGAACGTTAATGCCATCCGCTCGCATTGCCTGAGTTTTCCGCATTCGACCGAAAAGCTGCAATGGGGCGAGACGCTGTGCTTCAAAGTCCAGGGCGAAGCTAAAAGAAAAGCAGAAGCAAAAATTTTCGCGCTCATGAATCTCGACGCGGTCCCGCCCGGATTGTGCGTCAAGTGCTCGCCCGAACGCTTTGCCGAGTTGACCGAGATCGAAGGGATTGTTCCCGCGCCTTACCTTGGCCGCTACAAGTGGGTGCTGCTGGAAAATCTCGACGTCCTCCCCGCGCGCGACATCGAGGACTTGATCGCCGAGTCGTATGAAATGGTCGCATCAAAAATTAAGCCGGCAAAAATCACGATTGAAAAAATCAAGACTGAAAAAATTAAGCCCAAGAAAAAAACCAAACGCGCGGAGAAATGATCTCCCGTGCGCTTATAAAACCCGCCCCCGGCATTCCCGGTTTCTGCGCCTGATTCCTAGGAGTGCTTGACGCGATTTCGCGCTGCACATCAAATTCCGTGTAAGTAATAGACAACAAGGCAAATAGCCTCATCAGCTGCGCACTTTGCGCACCCAAAAACATGCATTTTTGCCTTTTTTGCCCTCGTCGGGCATGAAATTCCACTCGCGGGTCGCTTATAAGCGTATGCAATGATTGCACTTGGTTGGGATAGAGCCTCTGTTGCATTGTGCTGCAAAACAGCATCGCGCGGATGCGATCGCCTGGGCTAATTTTCGCTTAAAATTCGCTTTTTATATGAATCGCGATCCTCTCGCCTACGCGAGAGAACATTTGACGTGCGGTTCACCGCTACGCTAGCCTCAGAAGGCGTAAATTTTAAGCGTCCTTGGCGGATGAAAGACCGCGATTGCCCCTGTTCATGATTTATCCTAAGCGACTGATTTTATTGCTGTTTAGTGTATGCCTAACGGGCGAGCCGTTGGCCGCTGCGCCGATGCATCCGGCGCACGCTAAGCACGGCATGGTCGCCAGCGTTCATGAATTAGCGTCGCGCGTCGGCGTGGAAACCATGCAAGCCGGCGGCAACGCCGTGGATGCTGCTGTGGCCGTAGGATTCGCCTTATCAGTGGTTTACCCCCAAGCCGGTAATTTGGGCGGGGGTGGATTCATGTTGATCCGCATGAAAGACGGCGCGACGCATTTTCTCGATTTTCGCGAGAAGGCGCCAGCAGCTGCGACGGAGAATATGTATCTCGACGCGCAAGGCAATGTCGTTGAAAACATGAGCCTTGTCGGATACAAAGCCATCGGGGTTCCGGGATCGGTGGCGGGCTTGGCCTTCGCAGAAAAAAAGTACGGCAAGTTAGGTCTGGAGCGGGTGATGGCTCCCGCGATTAAATTGGCGCGCGAAGGATTTCCGCTGGCGTGGGAAGACGCGCAAGATCTGCATGATGAAGATTTAGCGAGGTTTGCGGACTCGCGGCGGATTTTTCAGCGCGATGGAAAATATTATGAGCCGGGCGAAATCTTAAAACAGCCGGAGCTGGCGAAGACGCTGGAACGCATCGCGAAGAACCCGGATGATTTTTATCACGGCGATTTAGCGCGCGAGCTCGCGGCCTTCATTCAAAAAGGCGGAGGGTTGATAACTGCCGCTGATTTAGCAGCTTATGAAGTAAAAGAGCGCGAGCCCATCCGCGGAAGCTATCGCGGATATGAAGTGATCAGCGCGCCGCCGCCATCGTCGGGCGGAATTGCGCTCACGGAAATTCTTAACATCCTGGAAGGATACGACTTAGCGAAGGCTGGGGATCGTTCTGCGGAATCAATGCATTTGACGACGGAAGCTTTCCGGCGGGCGTTTTATGATCGCGCGGAATTTTTAGGGGATTCTGATTTTGCGAAGATCCCTGTGGCGCAATTGATTGATAAGAAATATGCGGCGGCGTGGCGCGAGTCGATTGATCCGGCGCATGCGACGCCGAGTAAAGATTTGAAACGTCCGGCGATATTTAATGAACTGGAGCAATATGCGGAGTTGCATCCGCTGACCGCGGTCCGAGAGCCGGAGCACACGACGCACTACTCCGTGGTGGATGATGCGGGAAATGCAGTTGCGGTGACCACGACGTTAAATGACACATTCGGTTCGAAGGTCACGGTGGGAAGTTTGGGCTTCCTTCTGAACAATGAGATGGACGACTTTGCCTCCAAACAGGGCGTACCCAACCTTTATGGTTTAATTCAGGGGCCGGCGAATGCGATCGCGCCCGGGAAACGGCCACTTTCGGCGATGACGCCGACGATTGTGCTGAAAGACGGTAAGCTATTTATGGTGTTGGGGTCGCCGGGTGGGCCGACGATCATTACGACCGTGGCGAATATCCTGATGGGCGTGGTGGATTACGGGCTCGATATTCAAGAAGCCGTGAATGCGCCGCGGTTTCACAATCAGTGGCTGCCGGATGAATTGGATGTGGAGAAGCGGATTTCTCCGGACACGATCAAATTGCTCTCCGCCAAAGGTTACCGAGTTGAGGTAAAAGACTCGTGGGGCGACGGCGAGTGCATTGAAGTGGATCCCGTGAGTGGAGAGCGGTTGGGCGCCAGCGATGGGCGCAACAACGGAAAGGCTTTGGGTTACTAATGCAACGAGCAATTTCGACGTATATATATGTGAAGGAACGGTTACATCCGGGATTGCTGGATGGATTAGTGCGCGGCGGAGCGCAGGCGATTGAAATTTTTGCCGCACGCCAGCACATGGATTATGCCAACCGGAAGCAACATGTCCGCGAGATTGCCGACTGGTTCCGCAACAACAGTGTGCCGCTACATTCTGTACATGCACCTTTGTATTCCGATTACGAATGGGGGCGCACTGGAGGGACGCCGGTGAATGTGGCTTCGACAGACCGTGCAGGGCGCGTGGAGGCCATGGACGAAATCAAGCGCGCGATTGAAATTGCAGAGCATGTGCCTTTTAAATTTTTGATTCAGCATTTGGGTGTGGGCGGAGAAGCGTTCGATGAGCGCAAGTTTGAAGCGGCGATGACTTCGGTGGAACATCTGCGCGCGTTTGCAAAACCGTTGGGAGTGCGAGTTCTACTGGAGAATATCCCTAATGAATTGAGCACGCCGGACCGGCTGGTGGAATTAATCCGGATGGCGCACTTTGAGGATGTGGGTGTGTGTTTTGACGTGGGGCACGCCAATATGGCGGGAGATGTGGCCGCTGGATTTGAGACGGTGAAAAATCTGGTTTATTCGACGCATATTCACGACAACAACAAGCTCGATGATTCGCATTTGTGGCCGGGGGAGGGTTCGCTCGACTGGAAGCAAACGATGGAACTCTTGCGCTCTGCGCCGCAAAAGCCGCCGCTGCTACTGGAAATCGCTGAGAACGAGAAGGTGAATCCAGTGGAGAAGATGGGCGAGACGTTCGGGAAGCTGGAGGGAATGTAGAGGCTCGGGGCTACCCGACTCGACTCCCACGTCTCGCAAAAGCAGCGAGACATGGGGCACCCGGCACCCGGCGGGTGGATTCATTTCTACAAGTCTTCATTTCTACAAGTCTTCATTTCTACAAGTCTTCATTTCTACAAGTCTTCATTTCTACAAGTCTTCATTTCTACAAGTCTTCATTTCTACAAGT
>Ga0070738_10002566_pt1 | contig 27307 bp, 14 predicted proteins | sample Coa_R2_2_FD_66446 | JGI IMG/M metagenome (GOLD analysis project Ga0070738, IMG submission 66446) | Surface soil microbial communities from Centralia Pennsylvania, which are recovering from an underground coalmine fire - Coalmine... | ecosystem: Environmental > Terrestrial > Soil > Unclassified ...
TCGGTTCTGGAAGATTGGGGGGGCGCGGGGCAGAGTTCAGCAGTTTCCGTCCGGTTCATGCAGATCCTCCACAGGTACTCGGCGCAGGATGTCGGTTTTTGGGTAGACAGTGGCAGGTGGGGGAAGGTTCGCGCAAGACGACCGAGCCTGAAGCGTCAGCGAAGAAATCTTATTCTTCGCGAACGCTTCAGGCTCGGTTGTGCTGGGGGAAACTCTTTCAATGCGGCGGCGGCGGGGGCACCAAGAAAATAAGATCTTGCCCCACATTACTTAGGTTCGTGGTGACTTGCTTTCCGCCATCGTCCTGACCATCCTCGCCGACTGACCACAGGATACCCTGCCCTGCCGGGATGAACCGAACTTCTCGCGGCCCTCCGCCTGCCGCGATTCCGGGTGGTATCTTGATGACTGGCGGCGGCACCGCGGGCACATCCGCGCCCGGCATGAGAGGAACCGCCTCCGGCAGCGGCTGTTGCCCCTGGTTCATCATTACTCCCATCGGCACCGCCGGTAGAGCCTGCTTGGGGGGCGCTAGCGGCTCATCGGCTCGCGGCATTACAAACACTTCGGCAGGAATGTCCGCCGTCCCCGGTTGTTGGTTGGACTCAACCCATTGCGACCAGATGAGCCACTCATCGCCGCGCGATCGACGATAACGGAACGGCATTCCATCCGAAAACGGATCGCGCGGGATGGACTTCAAATAGCGCGGCACAAGCGCATCGAGCGTTTCCGGCAATTCGCCGTTTTCTTCTTGGTACAAACGCAGCGCTACCCGGAGCTGGCAAGCGTGAAGACTCGCCAGGTTTCGTAGAAACACCGTTCGTTGGATTCGCTCACTCCGCGATCCAATCCTTACAGAGGAGCCGAGAGTTTCGAAGACCCTCCCGCCCCACTCGCGGATCGTATTTCGCTCGATGTCGGTGCCACTGTATGCCACGCGAAGGATGCGCTTGTGCCGCGTTTGTTCCCACGGAAACATCCACAACATGACGGTGAATTGCCGCTGGGCCTCCCGAAACTCATCCTTCTCATTCTTTCCAGGTTGTGGCATTACGTTTTTCAGCAATTCCTCGGGCGCTCCGGTTAGCGTGTTCCAGTCGATGAGGTAATCGGCCTTCTCCGACTCGCTTCTGTCGGGCAGTTTTGCTTCGTGATCGATCAAGACCTGCAGGGCGCTCCTCAGCAGATCGGGACGCCCTTTCAGCTTCCGAAGCCACAAATCGACCGCCGACGACCATTCGGTCGCCGCCCTTTCGCCACCGCCGGAGAGGAAGGAAGGCATATGATGCTGAAAATTGCGCGACCACGCCAGGGCGATCCGCATGTGATCGACGAAGATGGCCGGATCGCCGCGCGCTTGCTGTTGCAAGCCCCGAACGATCAGGATGCGGCTCAAATCGGACGCCCACCACCATCGACCCAGTTCTGGACTATGCCGGCTCATCAAACGTTGATTGATCACCATCCCGGTAGGCAGATCGGGCAGCGGTGAAAGTTCTCGAAGCCAGTCGTCCGCGAACGCCTTATCAAGCGCTTCGCCCAGCTCCGATTTGCCCTCCGGCCAGCCATCGTTCAGTATCCTTTGAATTACTAGCCCTGAGGGGTCCTGCTTGTACATGGAAGCGTTTACATCTCGCACCGTCGCTTCGATGCGGCGTGCGGAGCTGCGGATTAATTGGCCGGCCTCGTCCTTATCCATCGCCGGCAGACTGGCGATGTACTCGGCCACGTTAAACGGCTCCGGCACATCGGGTATCTCGGCCACGCGATACCACAGGCCGAACGCGATCCACAGAAGCGACGCGACCACTGCAGCGCTGACGCCGATATAGGTCCGCGACGATGCCAGTCGATCCGCCGCCCACGCCCGCACGAACAGAGCGGACGCAATCAACAGAATCAAGGGCGGCACGGCGATTTGCCAGAAATGCAAACCGATGCCGGCCATCGGCGGCAGCCATACGAATGCCAGCCCCGCCGAGGCCATCAGGGCGATCATCCCGGCCACGATGCTCTTGCGGCTGAGCAAACCACACAGCTGCCCGGCGCTGAAGCCGTAGAGCAACGACAGGAGCAAATAAGGCCCCAACGGGACCACTTCAACCATTAGGTCCAGGTGCATCGTTTGAGCGATGACGAATATCTCCCGATGTCCCGAGGGCTTCTCCGGGCTGTTGTAGAGGGCTACCAAGAGACTGGGAAGAAGAACAAGAAACGAGGCAAACAGAAGTAGCGCGAAGCGCGTAGCGGTCTTGAAAAACCAAAGACGGCCGAGCGGCAGGCGCTGCTCACCAAGGTAGCGGAACGAGCCGTTCGCCTGCTCATCCGAATAGACATTCACGCCGCACACGATACCCAGGAACAGCGTCGCGATGGGCCACAGCAAAGGCCCGACGACAAGAAAGAGGACGCCCAACCCCAGCGAAAAAGCCAGGACTCCCAGGGCCAGCCGCCGCATCTGCCGGTCGCACAGCCAAATTAGACGCAGCCAGCTCGCCACTAGACTGGGGCGCGAACGTATTCGCCGCACGGCTACTGGACGTCGCTCCTGATCCGTCCGGCAGAAGCTGAGCGCGGAACCGGCGACCACGGCCAAGGTCAATCCGCAAAACGTGAGAGGGATCAAGGCGTTATAAACAGCCTCGGGGAAACCTCCGTTATGTCTCACACCAAACCCAAAAACAAGGGCGACTTGCAAGAGGAATAAGCCGGCAAGAACCAAGAACGCAGCGGCAAACCCTGCCAGCGCTTGGCCGAGGATCGTCAGGCCGATCACGCTCAACACGTTCTCGCCCCGCGCCGAGAAGAACAAGCCGTAGGCTATGCCGATTAGACCTGAAAGCGGGATCGCCCACAGGGAAAACCAGATTGATTGAGAAACCATTTTGCCGTTGAGGAGAGTAGGACTCTCCATCGAGTGCAGGACCGCCAGCAAGACCCACAGCGCGAGGACTTGCCCACCCAGCAGCAGCACACCAATCTGCGCCTTGGCCAGCCACAAACGGAAGCGAGTCACCGGCAACGTGTCGAGAAAGCTCAGCGTCCTTTCCTCGCGTTCGCCGGCTAACAGCATCCCCCCGCAGATCATGCCGTAGCCCCAAACGAGCAGCGCGGCCACGGGGGCGAGCGTCAACAGCCTGCTGGAGCTTTGACCCATTCCCAGCATTCCCGAGTCTTCGAGGTACCACATCCCGAATAAGGCACCGCAGTTCACCACCAGCATTGCCAGCCAGATAATGCGATGTTCGCGGTACTCTTTCCATAGCATGGTGCGAATCATAGTGGTTCGACCTCCTCTTCTTCCTCGGCGTCGCCGCTATTGCGGGCGAGACGCCCGCGCACCGCATCACCGTTGCGGGCGGAACGACCGCGCTCCGGAGCGCGGGGATCTCGCCCGCCAGGTTCGGCCCAACCATTGTTCGATCCACGCGGTTGGGCCGGCCGATGAAAGCGGGCCAACAGGGCGGTGTACATCTCTTCGAGGTTGAGCGGGCTTTCTTCCAGGTCGTAGATGTCTTCGCGGCAGCGGAGATTTTCCATCTCGATTGGATCGGGATCTTGCAGCACGGCTTGCCAGAGCCGGCTGGAGATCTCATGTTCCAGGACCGTGCCGAGCGCCGCGGGCGGCGGCGGCATGTTGTCGAAGCGCAGCCGAACGCGCACGAGACGTTTGCGTAGCCCTTCAATCGAATCGGTCAAAAGCAATCGGCCATCGGCCAGAAAGGCGGCATGGCTGGCCACGCGCTCCACCTCGGCGATGCCGTGACTGGAAATCAGGATGGTCCGCCCCGCGCCGGCCAGATCGACCATGCTCGCCAAAAACTCGCGGCGGATGAATAGATCCAGCCCCGATGTCGGCTCATCAAGGATCAGCACTTCGGGATCGGGCGCCAGTGCCAGGGCCAGGCCGACCTTGGCGTAGCCGCCCTTGGATAAAGCACGCAGCTTGGTCGAGGGATCGAGACGAAAGCGATCGATTAAATCGACATAGCGGTAGAAGAAGCCGGGCTTGTGGAAGCCGGCCGTGAACCAGCCGATCTCGCGGACGGTCATCCAGTCGTAGAAACGAGGTTTTTCCGGCACGTAACCGACGCGGTGACGCAGCGGGATGGCCCGCGCCCAGCAGTCCTCGCCGAGGATGGTCGCCGTGCCGGCGTCCGGTTCGATCAGGCCGGTGAGCATGCGGATCGTCGTGGACTTGCCGGCTCCGTTGCCGCCGAGCAAGGCGAAGATGGCCCCGCGCGGCACTTCCAGATCGAGTCGATTGACCACGATCTTTCCGCCGAAACTTTTGCACAGCCCCTCTGTGGCGATTATGGTCTCCATCGCTGTCGTCCCTCTACTGGTTGAGGATCGATGAGTTGAAATCAACACTTGTCAATCCGATTGTTGTCGCTCGCGCCGCTTGCCGTTGCCGTGATAGTTCAATTCCTCTTCGACAAGGCGGCGAAGCTCGTCACGCGGCAATCCACTGCTGGCCGCCTCGCGAAGCGCCTCGCGGATGCGCTGACTGATTCTCTCGCGCCGCTCTGCCTGGCACAGCTTCGGTGCATCCGGCGTCACTTCCATACCTCGGCCGCGCCGCGCCGTTACTACGCCCAGACGCTCCAATTCTTGAAATGCCTTGGCTACCGTGTTGGGATGCACCGTCAGCCGCATGCCCAGATCGCGCACACTCGGAATCAGATCGCCCACCGCCAAACCACCCGAGGCGATGTTGAAGATGACCTGCGAGACAATCTGCTCGAAGATCGGAATCGGCGAATCGGGATGAATGTCAAACCACATGAGTCCCTCATCTTCCGAAGTGTCACACGCTTATAGTACACTATGCGAGGAAGGTGGGGAATGCAAGGGGAATATACTTCATCCGAGCCGCGCACGCAGCACGGTAAAAGGCGCGAAGAGCCGCGACCGGAAGGGAGCGGTTTTGCCTCCCGCGCCCTTACGGTCGCGGCTCTACATCCGCTGCGCGTCGCGGGTAATCTCAACTCCAGCGGAACCACTTGAGCGCCAGCACGAACGTGACCAGTCCCCAACCGGCGAGCAGCGCCACCTCGGCCCATTGTGAAACCAGCGATGCGCCTTCCAACATGACCGCGCGGAGGGCATTGTTCAGCGGCGTCAGCGGCAGCACCCAGATGAAACCTTGCAGCCAATCGGGGAATCGCTCTGAGCTGAAGAAGACACCGGAGAACAGCCACATGGGCAGCATAATCAGGTTCATCAATCCCGAGACCGCTTCGAGTGTTCGTGCCCGGCTGGCGACTAGCAGGCCAATGCCGGCGAAGCAAATAGCTCCCAGGAGAATCAGCACCAGGACGGCGAGGAGGCTGCCGGCGATTTTCACATCGAAGGCCAGGCGAGAGAACAGCAACAAGATCAGCACCTCGGGCACCATGAAGATGAGTCGGCTGATCATCAAAGCCGCGAGAAAATCCGACTTGCGCATCGGCGTGGCGAGGAAGCGCTTAAGCAATTTACGAATCCGCATGTCGACAGTCACGAAACCCAATCCCCACAAGCCGCCGCCCATCAGCCCCATTCCCAGCAGTCCGGGCACCAGGAAGTCGATGTAGCGCCCGCCCGGCTCATCCACTTCGACTTCCTTGACCTCCGCTGCTTCCTTGCGACCCGCCTGACGCTGGAGCAAACGGTCCACCTCATCGCGGGCTAGGCGACTTTCGGGACGGCCGGGGGCGAGGAGGTATTTGTACTTCGGACGGTTTTCTTTCTGTCCGCTCGTCTCAGCGATCGGGGATTCGGGGACTACAACGAGTTCGACCTTACCGGTTCGCAGCCGCTGCCGGCATAAGGCGAGTTCGTGGATCTCGCTTTGAAATCGCTCATTGCCGCTCAGTATGGTCTTCACGGATGCGGCGGCAGGTCCATCGGCGATGTCAACGTGGACGTGCTCGGCCGGTTTATTGCGGAAGGCAATGCCCAAGACAACGGTCATCACGATGGGAAATCCGTAGACCCAGAATACTGCCTCGGGTTCACGTAAAAACTCGCGCGCCCGAGCCAAGACCAGCTGTCCTAGGGGCCAGTATCGACGGGGAGCAACCTGCGATTGTCTTTCGTTCATGCGGGACTTGCCTCCTCATCGCGCAAGTGCCGTCCGGTGAGCTGCACGAAGACATCTTCCAGGCTGGCGTGCCGCGTCGTCAGACGAGCCAACTCCCGGCCGTCCTCGCGCAGACGGTCCAGCAAGGCAGGCAACACGATATGCGGCTCGGCCACGCGCAGAATGATGTCGCCGTCCTCGATCCGCACCGAGCTAACGCCCGGCAACTCATTCAGTCTGGTCTGATCGGGCGCAGCCTGACCTTCGGCAACGGCGAATTCGATCACGTGATCGCCGCCTAGCCGAGCGATCAACTCGCGCGGCGCGCCCAGTGCGATGACCTGGCCATGATCGACAACGGCGACGCGATCACACAGCCGCTCGGCTTCGTCCATGTAATGCGTCGTCAACAGGATCGTACGACCCTGGCCGCGGAAATCCCGAATGATGTCCCAGAGCTGCCGCCGCGACTGCGGGTCCAAGCCGGTGGTTGGCTCGTCGAGAAAAAGCAAATCGGGATTGCCGACAAGCGCACAGGCAACCGCGAGGCGTTGGCGTTGACCGCCGGAGAGCTTGCCAACCCGCGCGTCGGCCTTCTCCTGCATGGAAACAACCGCGATGGCATCGTCCGGTTCAACACCCTGTCGATAGAAGCTGCGGAACAGTGTGAGCGTCTCACGAACAGTCAATTTCTCAGAGAGGCGGGTTTCCTGGAGTGAAATTCCCAGCCGCTGGCGAAGCTCATCTTCCTCCCGTCCGCCCCAGCGCAGGCCGAGCACTTCGACCTCGCCTTCCGTCGGTTCCAGGAGTCCTTCGAGAATCTCGATGGTAGTGGTTTTGCCGGCGCCGTTGGGACCGAGCAGCCCAAAGCACTCGCCAACCTCGACAGTCAGATCCAACCCGCGAACCGCTTCCACAGGCGGGCGACCGTCGTAAATTTTGACGAGCCGGCTACAGCGAATGGCGAGAGGCATTAGGGGATTCTATTGCGCGATGAGATGTCTTCAAGGGCCGGATGTGACGCGGTTAACGAAGCGTCTACGTCGCCACCTAAATAACCGAGGGCAGCCCGTGCCGATGAAGCACGAAAAACGCTTGCAAGTGTTCTACTTGATCGGTACCTTACAATAAATTCAGCTTTCTCGCGTTTTTGCCGAAACTCGAAAAAACGTATCGGAACAGATCGCTACGAAGAGAAGCAAAGACTCGTTGTAGATCCTAAACCCGGTAGCGTCCATGACAAGCTCATTTACGGATCGCACAAATCCGTCTCTGCTCGGCCGCGCGAAGGCCAACGAGCCTTGCGCATGGGCGGAACTGGTTGAGCGGTACGTTCCGGTGATTTACCAATGGTGCCGCGCCTGGCATCTCCAGGAGGCGGATGCCCAGGATCTCACGCAGGAAGTGCTGCTCAAACTCTCGCGAAGGATGAGGACATTTCAATACGACCCCGCGAAAAGCTTCCGTGCTTACTTGAAAACACTCGCCCGCTATGCGTGGTGCGACCTCCTGGCCGAACGAGAGAAGCCCGGCGCCGGCGGAGGCGGAGGCGGCAGCGTCGATCTTCAGCAAATCGAAAGCGAAGCTGCCCGCGATGATCTAGCCCGCCGGTTGGAGGAGGGCTACGAGCAAGAACTGCTCCGAAAGGCGATGGACGCCGTTCAGGCGCGCGTGGAGCCGCGGACCTGGGAAGCATTCCAATTGACCGCCCTCGACGGACTCTCTGGAGCGGAGGCAGCAAGGAGACTCGGGATGTCGATAGCCGGCGTGTTCAAAGCTCGCAGCCGTGTGCAGCAACTGCTCCGGAGCGCCGTGGCCAACACCGAAGAGAACGATTGAATCCAGCATGGGAGATTTCAACCGACTGGCGAGCGGCGCGGCGTTCGACGATCGCTAGTCCCCTCATCATCAGGAGCAGTTCCAAGGTGCATCCATGTCGCAAGAATGGCGGTGACTTAGGCGCACAGCAAGAACATCGTTCACCGCGGCCTGACACCGGTCAACTTGCTGCTCGCCGCGAACTGCACACCATGAGTATCCAGAAAAAAATCCACTCGCGTCAGATCCGTCGAAAAACGACAGACTCTCTTTCAGAGAAAAGTTAGACTTGATCACCAAAACAGCCGGGGACAATGTCGTCTCAGGAGGTTTCCATGTCTGGGTGGATCGCGTCTTTGTTTGTAGAGCAGCTTGAGGAGAAACGTTCCGATCCGAGGATGATCGAAGCGCGGATGCGTGCGAACTTCATCATCGAGCGCCTGTCCGCCGCCTTGGGGGTGGCGGCAACGGATCACCCCGTCAAAGAAGTGGATCAAATCCCGACGCGGTTCATTAGCTACGGCGATTACTACGTGGATGTATACCTGGAGATCGAACGAGCCGGCCTGGCTCTGCCGACCGGCTCGTGGGAACTAATTATCTCCGGGAAAGAGGTAACGGCCGTGCAGACATTCCAGGGGATGGACTTGCTCCTGGCCATCAACCACATTCTCCGTTTTACACGAAGTAAAAAATACCGCGCTCGGTGGATGGAGTGAGCCGATCGAGGAAATGAGCATTAAGGAATCTCGCCGGCCCGCATCACCACCAGGGCGGGCGGGGTCGCATCAGCGACCCGCTCGCTCTGCGGGCCGGCAAGGAAAGGCTTCCATCCGGCACCCTTCTGGAACTGGTCAATTCGGCAAAGCCTTCATGATGTTCCCGTAGTAGACATTCAAGAAGATGTTGAAGATGCAGCTAATGATGACGGCGGCGACACACAGCCAGACCAGCCCACTGCTCAGACGTGTGAGCCAATTCAAGCGCCGGCGTGCTTCGTCGTCGTATTCCTCGCCCTGATGGCGGAAGATTTCGGGCAGCCGACCGCTTTCCTCCGCTACTCCCACCGCGCTAAGAAATTTCTGCGGAAAGATGCGGCCCTTGCCAAAAGACGTGGTGATGCTGTTGCCCTGCCGCAGCGATGTTTCAACGCGCGGGATGACCGCAGCGAAGGCGGCGTTGTCCGTGGCCAGGAAAGCCAGACGCAGCGTTTTGAGCACCGATAGACTCGTTTCGAGCATCAATCGCGCCGCGATGCAAAAGCGCGCCAGAGCCAGCGCCCTCAAGCACGGGCCAATTCCCGGCACCATCAAAAGCATCCGTTCGATCACGGCCCGCCGGCGCAGGAGGCGGCTGGTCAAAAAGTAAAGCAGCATCAACCCGGCCACGATGCCGCACACCGAGCCGAAGAAGATCATTGCTCCGCGCTCCCCGACCAGACCTAGCCCCAGCGGGTCCAACGGTTTGGAATCTCGCCCACTGGCGGCTTGAGGAAGGATGCCGAGGATATAGATGAGCAAAGTGACGACGATGACCGCCGCCGCGAATTGAAGCACGGGCCAGGCGATCTGTTCCCGAAATTCACGCCGCAGCTTTTGCTGGAGGATGTAATACTTCTCCAATTCGCCCAAAACTTCGGGCAGGTTGCCCGTTTCCTCTCCCACCGTCACCAGCGAGATAAACAGCGGCGGCAGAGCTCTTCCCTGTTTGGCCAGGGCATCTTGCAGGGACCAGCCGCTCTTGATTTCCTTGCTGATCTCGGCCGCCAGGAGCCGGACCCGCCGCGTGTTCCGCGACGAGAGAAGATCCATTACGTCGCGCAACATGAGGCCCGACTCGAGCGCGAAGCGCATGGAGCGGCAAAGCTCGATCAACTCGGCGAGACGAAGGCGTCGGAAGAAGGTCATGGAAGTATGCCCTCATGCGGTTGGAGTTATGCGGGGCGCGACGATGCTTGTTGGAGATACTCTCCCGGCATTACGCGAAGCACTTCCTCGATGCTGGTTAGCCCTTTGGCGACTTTAACAAGCGCCGACTGCCGGAACTCGATTAGCCCTTCCTCGATGGCTTTCTGACGGATAGCCTGGGTCGTCGCCCGCTCGTCGATTAGCTTGCGAATTTCCGGTCCCACGGTCAACATTTCGAAAACGCCGGTGCGGGACGTGTATCCGGTCATGTAGCAATCGGGGCATCGACCCGGCGCGTAGAGCTGTTGACCCTCGCCCGGTTCCAGACGGTCCTGGATATCGTCAAAGAGTCCCGTTGGGGGCGCCTCGAAGGGTTGGCGACATTTCGAACAAAGCGTGCGAAGAAGCCGCTGAGAGACGACGCCCAGCAGGGACATGGCCAACAAGTGCGGGTGGACTTTCAAACGAAGCATCGTGTGGATGGCGGTCGTCGCGACGGAGGCGTGCAGGGTCGTCAACACGAGATGGCCGCTGGCCGCCGCGCGCACTGCCGTGCGTGCGGTCTCAATATCGCGGATTTCGCCGATCATGATCACGTCCGGCGCCTGACGCAGTACCGACCGAAGCAGCTCATCGAAGGTCAGATCGATGGTGGTGTTGATCTGCGATTGGCGAATGCCTCGAATCGAATACTCGATCGGATCCTCGATGGTATTGATCTTGCGCTCGCCATTGTTGAGGTGGGAGAGGCTGGCGTACAACGTTGTGCTCTTGCCCGATTCGGTGGGGCCGGTGACAAGAATCAGGCCGCTCGGGCTGCTCAACAGATGGATCAATTGCTTGTATTGCGGCGGATCCATCCCGATCTGATCGACCGATAGCAGGCGATGGTGCTGGTCAAGAATGCGAAGGGTGCAGTCCTCGCCATAGAGCGTCGGGATGGTGTTGATGCGAAGATCCAGGTTTTGGCCGTTGCGGCGATTAAACAGCCAACGGCCGTCCAGCGGCCTGCGGCGTTCGGAGATGTTCATGTCGGCCAACGTCTTGACATAAGAGATGCAGCGGCGGCCGATGTCCGGAGTGAGGGTTCCCACCGCACGGAGAACGCCCAAATGCCGCGCGGCTACCTCGACGTTGTCCTCATTGGTCGTGAAGAACACATCGCTAACGCGCAGCTTGGCGGCGTGCTCGATCAGTTCGGGAACAACCTGTTCAGGTTCCTTGCCCGCCAGATCCAAGTGGAGGGTGGGAGCTGCCTTAATGTTCTCGTTGGTTTGCTCGTGTTTGTTCGAGAGATCTGTTCCGGACGTCGCGGTAGCCACTTTGTTCTCCTCCGCAAGAGGTGAGTTGCCTCATAGGACAGCATTGTCTCCGGGAGCATGAATAAATGCCCCGCGCACTTGGGCTTTGGTTTTGGAGCACTAGATGAAGAGTAGTGTAGTCCAAAACATTCACACTACAAGGCGATGTTCTTTAAAATCCTGTAAAGACTCGGCGAAGAGTCCATGCACGACCGCGCTGAGCGAGAAGCATAAGCGAGGGAGAGTCAGCCCCTCACCCATACAGTGCAGCGGGTTGCAGCGAAAAACTCCGCGAGAAGGACCGCCCTCCCACGAGCAATCCTTGTTCCGAGACTTCCCCTACACCTTAGGCTAGCCGACTTCGTGTCCCACTGCAAACCTTTTTCACTCGGGATTGCCACGAAATTGCCAGCGCCCCTTACGCTTCCGCTTGACGGCAAACTCTGCCCGCGCCGCGCACTCAGGGCGGGCGGTCTCCCGAGCGGACATAAACCGCTTAACCGTGGCCGGATAAAATCGTTGCTTGCGGCGAGGAGTTCTAGGGGAATAGCGATGCAGCGCAGCGGAGCAAGCGATTGCCTGCTCCGCTGCGCTGTATGCGCGGTTGGGATGAGTTCTGCTACATGATTGTGCTGGTGAAAAGGCCCTTCCCGGATTTGAACCGGGGATGACGGATTTGCAATCCGTTGCCTTAGCCGCTTGGCGAAAGGGCCGCCGCTAGCATCGTGCCAGCACGTCCTCTATCGGCTAAATCCGGCGTGGGGCTTGAGAGGTTGTTATTCCACAGATCCCATCGCGGCTTTCGCGGCCCCAGACCAGGAAGGGAAGGCGTGCAGCAGGACATCTGCGATCCAGCAGGCATCGCCCTCGGTGAGTCGGTCAATCCGCAGGAATTCCTTCTCCTCAATGCCGATGAACACGAGGCTATAATCCCCGTCCGGATGGGATAGTAACTCCCATAATGATCCCGATGGCTTTTCACCCTCAGGGCGGCGCAATTCTATTCGGACAGGTGGTTGGACGTCGAACCGTTTGCTCCAACCGAGATTAAAAACGACTGCATCCTCATCCGACAGGCTCAGGCGGCTTGCCGCCCCTCGCTCGTCAAATGTCCACGTCAAACGCCACAAGGGAGCGGTTAACGTCGCCAACCACATTGCGATAAGGCACATGCCAACGATCTCGTGCGGGATCAGGAGGAAAAACAGGAACCAGTTAAAATCCTCGATTTGCGCGTAAATGAATACAGCAAGGATTCCATTCCAGAATAGATTGATGAACGTCATCCCCGCGATCGCAGCCGGGTTCCATCGGCCGCGCCACACGAATTCCATTGCATCCCTGTCCGGACGCATATCGATACGGCTATCCGAAGGAGGTTCCTCGGGTGTCGCAACCGCTTGCAGGATTCGTTTGCCTGCCTTCAACCCGGCTTCCTTGTGGGGGCTACGCTTCCTTTCCAGCGGATCGTGCCGCCAACAGATGTCGAGATACTGATTCAGCCATTCGACCAGCCAGCGTTGTTCCTTCTCGCTGATGCCGCAGGCAAATTCGATTGGGAGTCCCTGTGTTTCAAATCTCAAGCAGGGCAGCTTCTCGCCCGATTTGGAGCTATTCTGCGCATGCCGCGGCCCCATCCCCGCACATACTCGTTTCAATTCCGTGCTTGGGACCAGGCGCCGAGCAAGCGTGACGACGGCAATCAGCTGATAGTCCAGTCCTTCTGCGTTTAGCCGAACGCGCTCGACCCCGGAGAGCATCCAGAGGATCACGCCGAATACGAAGATCCAACTCGCAAAGAATGGGACAGCAAATAAGATGTTTCTGACGCTGGGATCAGCAATTAATTGGCGGATGAGCATGATGCAACCGCCCGTCCAGCCAGTCAACCACAGGATAAGGAAGCACACGACTGGCCACGATCGCTGGCGATAGCTGAGTTCCAGATCGCCGTCCACTTCCGCGATCTGAACCTGCCGCGATGAGGGCAGCGGCGCAGCCAGCGGCTCGGATTCCGTGGACATGGCAACTCTTTCATCCCTTCCGACTCAATCCGCGATGTGTCTTTCGTTTTACACGGATCGGTTGGCCATATTGTCCGCACGCCAAGTGATTTACCACTCGGATCGTCAAAACGTTTCGGCCTTTCACCCTCTTACTTGTCCTCCTTCGTCGCGATCAATCGTTCGGTCAGGCCGCGGGCTAGATTGGAGCGCTTGAGGAACAACAGCGCGAACGAACTAGCCACGGACGGCTCTTGCAGGCAGTTTCTACCCTTGGGATTCCAGGAGCCATCGTCGCGTTGCAGCGGCAGCAACAGTTGCACACCGGCAGGATACCATTCCACAGCCGGATTCCCTTCCGGATCTCTCAGCGTTCGCAGATTGTATAGCACGGCGACGCGCTCGATGGTCCACAGACAATAAAGATCGAGTTGGTCCAATTGCGCCGGATTGAACGCGAAGCTCGCGTAGTAGTCACTGAGCATGCCCGTGAGCGTTAGGAAACCGCGATTGATGATTTCGTCGTCGTGAACGACGACATCGCGCCCGCGGCCTTTGCGGTTGGGCAGCAGCAGACCATGCTTGAGCGCCAGGCCCATCAAGGCGGCACCCGTCATGGACAAGGGCGATGTCGGACAAGGCATTTGCGGGTTCGCAGGCAAATAATTCCAGCCATCTTGCAAGGTCATTGAATTGCGAAAACGCCAATCCAGAAGGGCCATCGCGCGTTCCATCGGCACATCGTAGTTCTCGGCAGTCAGCAGGCCGAGAACGGCGAACTGCGTGTTTGAGTTATCGGTGCGCGGCCCGCTAAAGTCCGGTGGCTCCCGGAGCAACTCGGCGGAGCGCAAGGCCGGCGTTTGCCGCAGCGATTCCGCGTGCTTCTCGGCGGCCTCCAAGGCACGTTTGGACAAACGCCGCCTATCGCCGGGCAGCCGCTCTCCGCTTTCCGCTTTCGGCTTTCCGCTTTCGGCTTTCCGCTTGTCACTTTCTTCATTTCGTTCTTCGTTAGTCGCGGTTTGCGGATGGCGGGGAGCGGAATGCGGAGAGCGGTCCTCGCCGATGAATAGCTCCAGGGGCGGAACTTGGCTGGGGCGCGGGCGATAGAGATCGGAGTCTGGTTTTCCTTCCTCCGGCTTCGTCTCGCGTTCCAGCGCAGGATTTTTGTTTCGTTCCGTGAGGAAAAGATCAAGCGGAGTTGTAGGCCGATCTTTATACAGCAAAGCGAGTAGACCAAGCTCCTCGTCTTCCTTGAGTATCGGACAGTGATAATCCCAGCCGCCCGAGGGTTTCTGACCGGCGAGGAGGCGCAACGCCAGCGTGCGGATGCGCGCGGCATCGGATTGCTCGCCGAGGCGATCGAAGAACAGGATGGCCAACGAGATCGAGTATGTGGACGTGAGGTCCGGCATGCGCAGGCGCAGGTAGCGGGCGGCGGAGCGAACGTGCGCATCCTTGGCCGGCACGCCGCATTCGAGCAGCGTCAAGGCACATAAGGCCGTGATTCCGGGCGTGTAGTGTTTGCCGACCGCGCCAGTCTGATGTCCCCAACTCCCGTCGGGATGTTGCCGGCGGCGCAAGAATTCGACGCCGTTGTCGATGGAGCGATCGACCTGTTTCTGGAAGCGCGGCGGCAACCATTGAGCTTGCAGCGCCTCTTGGTGCTTGGGTGGGGGATCACGAAGCTTCTCCGGCTCGGCCTGCTTTTCCTTCGTGGGCTTTACCGGCTCCGCCTTGCGTCGAGGCGGTTCGGGCAACGGCGGCGGCTTGGGTGGATCGTCCGGAGGATCGACCGATGGTGCAGGAACTGGAGCGGGTTTGCTCGGCGGCGCGGCTAGAGTAGGGGGTTCGGCTGTAGGACGGGCCGAGTCTTCAAGACCCACCAGCGAGGGCGTGGTGGGCTTCGAAGACTCGGCCCATGCTACGAACTCCGCGTCTTGCGACTTCGCGCGGTTGCCCAGGGCCACGGCGACAGTGATGCCGCCGCCGAGGAGCAGAAGAAGATTCGCGAACAGCAACCAGGCCAAGAGAATGCCGCGGCCGCGCGGCGCGGCCGCGCTTTTGGGCGCGTTGTCGACGCCGGCTTTGAATTGCCCGCCGCAGTGAGGACAGCGCAAGCGTTCACCCGGCGCGATCAAGCGACGGCAGCGAAGATTATGAGCACATCGGGGACAAGTAAGATGAACCGTCAACATGACTGACACTCCGTGGAACGGCGATGGGACGAACCACGACGAGGTTCCGGCCATTCCTTTCACTGTATCCCGTCTAATGGAGGGTGGAAAGTTAAAAGATTTTTTGCTGTGTACAGCCCCTTCCGTCGAGCAGTTATCTATTCGTGTACTCTACGCGTTCCCCTTCGGGGGCGGCGAAATGGAGTCTGGCGGAAGCGCGGGTGACTGCATATCATGATCCCCCATACCGGGTAAGAGGTTGAGGATATGGCGAGGGAGTTCGGTCATGACTGACACACACGTCATTCAGGACGCGATCCGCGCTATCCGCTGGCCGATTCACCTCGTGGAAAACGCCGGCCATTACGCGCTAATTTCCCCGGAGGAATCGGACGCGCCGCCGCCCGGAGCGCGGATGGCTTATGCGCCTGCTTGCCGCCTCGAAGACCTTGGCGATCCGACGTTCTGCGCCGATCATCGCATCCGCTATCCCTATCTCGCCGGAGCGATGGCCAACGGCATTGGTTCGGCCGACATCGTGGAAGCGATGGGACGGGCCGGCATGCTTGCTTTTTTCGGCGCCGCCGGCCTGCCGATCGCCACAGTCGAGTCGGCCATCGATCGAATTCAAAATAACCTCGGTGATACACCTTATGGCTTCAACCTGATCCACAGTCCCGGCGAGCCGAACCTGGAACGCGCCGTCGTCGATTTGTATGTGCGCCGGGGCGTTCGGCTCGTTGAGGCATCGGCGTTTCTCGATTTGACGCTGCCCGTGGTGCGTTACCGGGTCCACGGCATCCACCGCGCCCCATCGGGCAAAATCGTTACGCCCAACCGGGTCATCGTCAAGGTGTCGCGCGTTGAGGTTGCCTCGAAATTCCTCGCTCCGCCCCCGGATCGCATGCTCCAAGAACTGGTCCGCCAGGGCGACATCACGCCGGACCAAGCCGCCCTGGCTGCGCGCATGCCCGTTGCCCAGGACGTAACGGCCGAGGCTGATTCCGGCGGACACACCGATAATCGCCCCGCGATCACACTGGTGCCGACCTTGATCGCTTTGCGCGATCGTTTGCAGAGTCAGTACGGCTACGACCAGCCGTTGCGCGTCGGCACCGCGGGCGGAATCGCCACGCCAGCGTCGGCTGCCGCTGCCTTCGCGATGGGCGCCGCCTACGTGCTGACCGGCTCAGTCAATCAAGCGTGCGTTGAGTCCGGCAGTTCGGACGCCGTGCGTGAAATGCTCGCTCAGGCAGAGCAAGCGGATACGATCATGGCTCCCGCCGCGGATATGTTCGAGATGGGCGTTAAAGTACAAGTGCTGAAGCGCGGTACCATGTTCGCCATGCGTGCCGCCAAGCTCTACGAGCTATACCGCGCCTATCCCAGCCTGGAGGCACTGCCCGATACCGAGCGAGCCAACCTCGAGAAGAACCTCTTTCGTGCGCCGCTGGCGGAGATCTGGGAGAAGACGCGCGTTTTCTTTCTCCAGCGCGACCCGGCCCAGGTTGAGCGTGCCGGACGCGATCCGAAACATAAAATGGCCCTCGTGTTTCGCTGGTATCTTGGCCTGTCGTCGCGCTGGGCCAACACTGGCGAACCGACGCGCCGGCTCGATTACCAGATATGGTGCGGCCCGGCGATGGGCGCGTTCAACGAATGGACGAAAGGCTCCTTCCTCGAACAGCCGCGCGATCGCCGCGTCGTTACCGTCGCCTTCAATATCCTATACGGGGCGGCGGTCCTCCTGCGTCTCCAGACGTTGCGCAGCCAGGGCTTCCCGCTGCTGCGCGAATGGTCGCGCGTGACGCCCCTGGAAATGGAAACGATCAAAGGGTTGATTTGAGTTAACCACAGAGTAACGGAGGGCACAGAGAAAAACACAGAAAAGGCAAAAAGAAATAACGTATTGAGTCCCTCCTTGAAGACACTCTTTCGTTCTCATGCTCGCTTTTTGTTATTCTCCTCTGTGTTTTTTCGGTGTCTTTCTCTGTGTTCTCTGTGACTCTGTGGTTAGCTCTTTTTGAGGGCGATGGCTTGAGTACGGCAGATTCGGCGACTCCCCTGGCGATCATCGGAATCGGCTGCTTGTTCCCTGGCGCCGACAATGTGGGGGGGTATTGGGCGCGGATTCGCAATCGCGTGGATGCTATCACCGATGTGCCACCGACGCATTGGCGGCCGGAAGACTACTATCACCCCGATCCCAAAGCTCCCGACCGCATCTACACGGCGCGCGGCGGCTTCCTTCACGCCACGCCGTTCAATCCCGCCGCCTTCGGCATCGCTCCTAACAGTCTCGAAGCCACGGATACCGCTCAGTTGCTTGGCTTGGTTGTCGCGCAACAAGCACTGGCCGACGCCGGCTACAGCGAGGAACGCTCGTTCGATCGCAGCCGGGTTTCGGTGATTCTCGGCGTCACCGGGACGCTGGAACTAGTGATTCCGCTGGGAGCAAGGCTGGGCCATCCCATTTGGCGACGCGCCTTGCGCGAAGCCGGCGTGGACGACAACGTCGCTGAAGATGTGGTGCGGCGAATTAGCGATTCGTATGTCGGCTGGCAAGAAAACTCTTTCCCCGGCCTTCTCGGCAATGTCGTGGCGGGACGTATTGCCAATCGCTTCGACCTGGGCGGCACCAACTGTGTCGTCGATGCCGCCTGCGCCTCGTCGCTTAGCGCGATTCACTTGGCCTGCCTGGAACTGACTACGGGCCGCGCCGACATGGTGTTGACTGGCGGGGTCGATACCTTCAATGATATTTTCATGTTTACATGTTTCAGCAAGACGCCGGCCTTGTCGCCGACGGGCGATGCCAAGCCGTTCGATGCCTCCGCCGACGGCACGATTCTCGGCGAGGGCGTGGGGATGGTCGTGCTGAAACGCCTCGACGACGCCCGCCGCGATGGCGACCGGATTTATGCGATCTTGCGCGGCCTGGGTTCGTCAAGCGACGGGCGCGGCAACGCCATTTATGCTCCGCGCGCCGCAGGGCAAGTCGAGGCTATCCGTAAAGCGTATAACCTGGCCGGCGTGACTCCGGACACCATCGAGCTGGTTGAATCGCACGGCACTGGCACGCGCGTCGGCGATGCCACGGAAGTCGAGGCGTTGACCGAGGTTTACCGCACGGAGAAGCGTCAAGAGCGATGGTGCGCTCTCGGATCGGTTAAATCGCAAATTGGCCACACCAAAGCCGCCGCCGGTGTCGCTGGACTCATCAAGGCCGTGGCGGCGCTGCATCACAAAGTGCTGCCGCCGACCGTCAAGGTCAAGGAGCCTATCGCACCGCTGCAATCGGGCGACAGCCCCTTCTACGTCAACACGGACCCGCGGCCGTGGATGCCGTCGCTTGGGCATCCACGACGCGCCGCCGTCAGCGCTTTCGGTTTCGGCGGCAGCAATTTTCATTGTGTCCTCGAAGAAGCCGGGCCGCACAAAGAAAATATCGACTGGGATGGCGAGACACAGATTCTCGCCTTCACCGGCTCTACGCCGAGCGACATCGAACGGCAATTGAACACATGGCCGGAGAACCTCGAATGGTCGGAGTTCCGCGCTCGCGCAGTCCAAACGCGGCAAGCGTGGGATGGCACAGCGGAGTGCAGGCTGCTCCTCGTCATTCAGCGCGAGCGCACGGATCGATCGCGGTTGTTCGAGCGTGCTCGCTTGTTGCTTCGCCGCGAGCCGGCGGCGAGCGCGAGAGATCCCGAAGGAATATTCTTCGGCCGCGGCCGGCTTGCCGGAAAATTGGCCGTCCTTTTCCCCGGTCAGGGGGCGCAATACCCTGGGATGCTGCGGGACCTGGCCTGCTTGTTCCCGGCCATGCACGATACCTTGGCCCAGGCGGGCAAGGTCGCGTTAGCGCCCCGAGAAACGCTCTCGGAGACGCGCTCGGGGCGCTTACGCGACCCCGCTCGCCTTATCGATCGCATTTATCCGTTAATTTCGTTCACTCTTGAAGATCGCCGCGCCAACGAGGAAGCTCTCCGAGCCACCGAGGTTGCTCAGCCCGCCCTGGGTGCCGTCTCACTTGGAGCTTGGCGCATCCTCGAACAATTCGGCGTTTGTGCCGATGCCGCTGCCGGGCACAGTTACGGCGAGTTGACGGCTTTGTGTGCCGCGGGGCGACTGAAACCGGATGAATTCTTCCGACTCTCGCATCTGCGCGGCCGGTTGATGGCAAGCGCCTCCGGCGCGGAAGGGGCCATGCTTGCCGTACAGGCAACGCCGGAGATGATCCTCGATGTCCTTTGCGCCGAAGCTCTCGATCTCGTTTTGGCCAACAAGAATTCGCCGCAGCAGCAGGTGATTTCAGGGCGAGCACCGGACATTGAACGCGCCGCGCAAGCCTTCGCTTCTCGAGATATTCGCGCCCAGCGCTTGGCCGTGTCCGCTGCTTTTCACAGTCCGCTCGTGGCCGCGGCCGTCGCGCCATTTCGGGCCGCTCTGCAAGATATTGAGTTTCCCTCCGGCTCGTTGCCCGTCTTCGCCAACAGTACTGCCGAAGCGTACCCCGATGATGCCGGCGCTGTTCGCGACCTTCTCGCCGGGCAACTGGCGCGGCCGATCGAGTTCGTCCGCCAGATCGAGCGCTTGCATGAGTTCGGCACCCATACATTCCTTGAAGTTGGTCCGAGCCATCATCTAACCGGCCTGGTGCGCGCGATTCTGCATGACCGCGATCACGAGGCGTTGGCGCTCGATAGCAAAAACGACCATCGCTCCGGTGTGTACGACCTGGCATGCTGCCTGTCCCATCTGGCCGCGCTCGGCCATGAGATCAAACTCAGCGCCTGGGATCCCGTCGCGCCACAATCCGGTCCGTCGTCTGATTCCCAAAAGCGAACGCTTCTCGTGCCGCTCTGCGGCGCCAACTACGTCAAGCCGAAACCGAAACGAACCGAGTTGACGAGCCAGGAGCGTGAGCGAGCGGAGAAATCTCCTCCGGTCGCTCACGCTCCTGGTTCAGCAATCGCTAAATCATTGACCGAATCTCGACCTCTAACGAATGGAACTTCCAAACCGACGATGAACGGATCGCATACACCTTCCGGCGCGACGATTCCCGTGGAGGATCGCACGCCAACTTCGTTGCCTACAGACGGTACGGCTCTCGCCCAAGCCTTGCACATGACCCGCGAGAGCCTGACTGCTCTGCAGCGCATGCAAGACCAAACCGCGCAACTGCACCGACAGTTTCTCGATGGCCAGGATGCCGCTCAGCGAACCGTGCAATTCCTCGTCGAACAGCAGCAGCGGTTGCTGCAAGCATCGCTTGGCTTGCCCGTTAGTCCCATGCCGCTCTCGGAGCCGATGCCTGTTCTGGCTCGCCCGGAACCAGTGCCACCCAGCGCTCCACTACCGCAATCGATCAACATGCCAGCGCTAGCTCCCCCGGCGGAGGAAGTTCCTCCCACTCCGACACCGCTCGCTCCGACTGCACCGGCCGCACCCGTCGTTTCGGACCGGCGCACCGAAACCATCCTGTTGGATGTGATCGCGGAGAAGACGGGCTATCCGGTGGAGATGCTGGAATTGGACATGGCCCTGGATGCCGATTTGGGCATCGACTCCATCAAGCGCGTCGAAATCCTGTCTGCTCTACAAGAGCGTCTGCCCGAGGCGCCGGTCATCAAGCCCGAACATCTCGGTACCCTGCACAATCTCCGCGATATTGCTGTTTTTCTTGCCGGTGGAGAGTCTGCGCCCGCGACGCGGAGCGTCGCAGACGTGCGTTCCCACGCGGAGCGTGGGAACGAGAAACCGTCCTCGCTGGAACGGAGCGTCCTGCGAGTCGTCCCGCTAACGAATGCCTCGGATCGGCCGTCGCTGCGATTGCAGCCGGGTGCGCAGATTTGGATCGCCTCGGACGATGCGGAGCTTTCCCAGGCGCTGGACCAACGTCTGCGCACGCAGGGCTATCGTCCGCGTTCGGTATCCGTTGCCGACCTTCGCCGGTTGGAGCGTCCCGCGGCGTTGGGTGCGCTGCTGATCGTGGCGAATCGCCAGCCCGAAGACGAGGCGTTCCTGAAACACGTCCTGTTCGGCTTGCAGCACGCCGGCCCCGCCCTGCGCGCCGCCGGTCAGCAAGGCGGAGCCGTGTTCGTTACGGTATCGCGTCTGGACGGTGGATTCGGTCTGCTCGATCTCGATGCCGGCCGCGACCCGCTGGACGGCGGACTTGCCGGCCTCGCCAAAACCGTCGGGCACGAGTGGCCGGACGTGCAATGCAAGGCAATCGATTTGGCCGATGATTTCCCGGATGCCGGCACGGCTGCGGCCGCTATCGTTGAGGAGATGTTTCGCTCTGGCCCCGTCGAAATGGGATTGGCGCGCGATCGGCAATGCACGTTGGAACGCACGGTGCAGCCGTTGAGTATCGGTACAACGATGCCGTTCCAGCCCGGCGATGCGGTCGTGCTGTCCGGCGGCGCCCGCGGCGTGACGGCCGAGGTCGCCGTCGCCCTGGCGCGAGCTTTCCGACCGACGATGATTCTACTTGGCCGCACTTCTGAGCCGGGCCAAGAACCGGAATGGCTGGCCTCGCTCACCAATGAAACCGACATCAAACGCGAGCTTGGCATTCGTGCCAACGGCAACGCCAATCTCAAATGGATTGGCGAGCAATATCGAGTGGTTTCCGCCCACCGCGAGATTCGGCAAACGTTGGCGCGCATCGAGGCGGCCGGTGCTCGCGCGCTCTACCGCGCCGTGGACATCCGCGATGCCGACGCCGTCAAGACGGTACTAACAACGATATGTCAGCAATCGAAAGCCCCGATTCGCGGCATCATCCACGGCGCCGGCGTCCTCGCCGATGCCCGAATCGAGGACAAGACGGCCGAACAATTTGACCGCGTCTACGCCACCAAGGTCATAGGACTACAAGCACTGTTGCGAGCGGTTGATCCAGACGAACTCCGCGCCTTGGTGCTGTTTTCCTCCTCCACCGCGCGTTTCGGCCGCAGTGGGCAAGTAGACTACGCCATCGCCAATGAGGTGCTGAACAAGCTGGCTCAGCAACAGGCCCGCTGCCTGCCGCGCTGCCGTGTCGTGTCCGTCAATTGGGGTCCGTGGGATGGAGGCATGGTCAACCCCGCACTGAAAAAGGTCTTCGCACAGGAAGGCATCGGCTTGATCCCGCTGGAAGCGGGCGCGAATTATTTGGTCGAGGAATTGCGATCGCCGCCTGGCAGTGCCGTCGAAGTGGTCGTGCTGGCTGGTGGAGCCGCGACCGTTAGGGAGCGGGATGGATCAATCGATTCACGCCAAACGATAAATCAACAACCACCGCTGCCCCATGCCTTCGAGCGCGTCCTGGAGCGTGCAACCCATCCGGTGCTAGAATCGCACATTCTCGACGGCCGACCGGTCCTGCCGACCGTGCTGATTCTCGAATGGCTGGCCCACGGGGCGCTGCACCAAAATCCCGGCCTGTTGTTCCACGGCTGCAACGACCTGCGCATCCTTCACGGCGTCATTCTCGAAGAGAAAGCAGCCCCGGTCCTGCGTATCGATGCGGGCAAGGCCGTCAAGCGCGAAGGCTTCTTTGTCGCTCCGGTCGAGCTGCGCGGGATTCAGGCAAATGGCCGCGAGGTGCTTCACGCCCGCGCCGAGATCGTGCTGGCCAACCAGCTGCCCGAGGCACCACCCGGCGCTTCGCTCCCCAATTGCCGAAGCTATGAGCGGACGCCGGAAGACGTTTATCAAAACCTGCTGTTCCACGGAGACGACCTGCACGGCATCGAGGAAATCGAGGGCTGCGGCGAGAGAGGCATCCTCGGTCGAGTAAGCAGTTCGCCGCCGCCGGCGGACTGGATACAGCGCCCACTGCGTCAACGCTGGCTTGCCGACCCGCTCGCCCTGGATTGCAGTTTCCAACTGATGGTTGTTTGGAGCCAGGAGCAACGCGGCGCGCCATCGCTTCCGTGTCATCTCGCTCGCTATCGGCAGTATCAGCGCTCCTTCCCGGCAGCCGGCGTCCGTGTCGTCGCTCACGTGACCCGCGACAGCGACTTGCATGCTCTGGCGGATATTGACTATCTCGACGAGCGCGGTCAGGTTGTCGCCCGCCTGGAAGGCTACGAGTGCGTCATCGACCCCGCCTTGAAACGCGCTTTTGGCCGGCAACCCCTCGCGCAGGCCACTGCACTCTGATCGGAGAAGCCGCATATGGGCCTTGAGTCCCAGAACGCCCGCCCGCCCTCTTCGGTCCGAGGGGGCGGGCGGATTGCCATTGTCGCGATGGGTGGGTTGTTCCCCTCCGCCCCGACTCCCGAGCGCCTTTGGGATCTGGTGATCGCGGGTGTCGATGCTTCGCGCGAAGTGCCGCCGGGACGCTGGCTGGTCGATCCGAGCGATGCCTATGATCCGGCCATTGCGCGTCCCGATCGCGTCTATTCGCTGCGCGGTTATTTTCTCGACGACATCCCCCTCGATCCCTCTGGACTCGATCTCTCCGCCGATCTGCTGGCCCAACTCGATCCGGTCTTTCATTTGGCCCTCTACGCTGCTCGGCAGACATTCGCGGCCGGCGTGACACGGGGAGTGGACCGCCGGCGCGTCGGCGTCATTCTCGGCAACATTGCCCTGCCGACCGAGCGCATCTCGGAGTTGGCCCGTGACTATCTTGGCCGCACGTTTATGGAAAAACTGGGCGAGCGGGGCGTGTCAACGCCCCGGTTGAAGGACCAAGGCGTTGACACGCCCCGCTCGCCGTTGAATCGCTATGTCCCTGGTCTTGTCGCCGGAATGGTGGCCAAGGCGCTGGGACTGGGCGGCGGCAGCTGCACGCTCGATGCTGCCTGCGCCTCGTCGCTTTACGCTCTGAAACTGGCGGCCGACGAGTTGCGGGCTGGGCGTGCCGATGCCATGCTCGCCGGGGGCGTATCGCGGCCGGATTGCCTGTATACCCAGATGGGTTTCTCGCAGCTTCGAGCCCTATCGCCGAGCGGCCGCTGCTCGCCTTTCGATGCGCGTGCCGATGGCCTGGTGGTCGGCGAGGGCGCGGGGATCTTCCTGCTCAAGCGGCTCGAAGATGCCGTGCTCGACGGCGACCGAATTTTGGCCGTCATAGCCGGTATCGGTCTATCGAATGACGTGGACGGAAATTTGCTCGCTCCCAGCAGCGAGGGACAGTTGCGGGCCATGCGAGCGGCTTACCGCGAGGCTGGATGGAAACCGAGCGATGTCGATCTTATTGAGTGCCACGCCACCGGCACGCCGGTCGGCGACGCCGTGGAGTTTCAAAGTCTCAAATCCTTGTGGGGTGCCGAAAATTGGCGCGCGGGACAATGCGTCATTGGCTCCGTAAAGTCGACAGTCGGTCATTTGTTGACCGCTGCCGGGGCGGCCGGGATCGTCAAAGTGCTTTCCGCGTTTCGCGCTCAGACCCTGCCGCCAACCGCCAATTTCACTAGACCGGCGCCGGGCCTGGACTTCGAGAAATCTCCTTTCCGAATCCTCAATCGTAGTGAATCCTGGCGACGGCGCGACCATCATACACCACGCCGCGCCGCCGTCAGCGGCTTCGGTTTCGGCGGGATCAACGCCCATGTGCTGCTGGAAGAGTGGCAAGCGGCGAGCGGGGTCGCGTCAGCGCCCCGAGTTTTTTCACCTCGGGGCGCTGACGCGACCCCGCTCGCCAGAGCCTCTCGGGGCGCTGACGCGACCCCGCTCGCCGCACCGCCCGTCGCGGTCGTCGGCATGGCAGCCCACTTTGGACCCTGGAAATCACTCCGCGCCTTCCAGAAGCGTGTTCTCGGCGGTGACAATGCCGTGTCACCTTCCCTGCCGCGACACTGGTGGGGTGTGCCGGAGAGCACCTGGTTCCGCGAGCAGGGCTTCACGTCCCGTTCATTCGCCGGCTATTACATCGAGGGAAACGTCTCCATCCAATCCGATCGCTTCCGCATCCCGCCGCGCGAATTGCAAGAGACTTTGCCGCAACAATTGCTCATGCTGCAAGTCGCCGCCGAAGCCATCGACGCGGCCGGAGTTTCTCCAGAGCATCGCTCCCATACCGGCGTCTTCATCGGACTCGGTTTGGACCTGAACACGACCAATTTCCATTTCCGTTGGTCGCTCGATCCCGGCCTGCGCGATGCCGCCGGCCCGCCGCTGACGGCCAGCCGCACGATGGGGTCGTTGGGCAGCATCGTCGCCAGCCGCATCGCCCGCGAGTTCCATTTCGGCGGCCCCAGCTTTACTCTCAGCAGCGAGGAAAGCTCCGGCCTACGTGCTCTGGAAGTGGCCGTGCGTGCTCTGCAAAAAGGCGAGATCGATCAGGCTATAGCGGGAGCAGTCGATCTGGCCGGCGATGTTCGCGCCGTGTTGGCGGCCCATCAATATCGGGCATATTCCGCCTCTGGCCGAGCCTGCCCGTTCGACATCGGCTCGGACGGAACGCTCCCCGGAGAAGGGGCTGCTGCGGTCGTCCTCAAGCGGCTGGATGACGCCCTCCGCGACGGCGACACCATCCACGCGATCATCAAAGGCATCGGTATCTCGTCCGACTACGAGACCGCCCTGGAGCGAGCCTATGCAGAAGCCGGCGTCGATCCCGCCTCGGTCGCTTATGTCGAGACGCACGGCAGCGGCGCCCCGGCCGAGGATCGTGACGAGGCGGAAGCCCTTGCGTCCTTTTTTGATTCACGCCCCGGACACCATCCGCTGGTATTGGGCAGCGTCAAGGCGGATATTGGCCACACAGGCGCGGCCGCTGGATTCGCGTCGTTCATCAAAACGTGCTTGTGTCTGGATCAACAGATTCTTCCGTCGCTGCGCAACATTTCTTGTGCGCGCGACGAACTGGCTCGGTCGGCGGACTGTTTCATCTTGCCTCGCAGTCCGCAATACTGGCTGCGCGACCGCGCCGCCGGACCGCGGCGCGCCGGGATCAGCTCCATTGGTGTGGATGGCAATTGCGTTCATGCTGTCCTCGAAGCGTGGGAACCGGCCGCTTGCGTCGATCGTCCGGATCGGCTGCATTCGTTGGGCAAACACACCGAGGCGCTCTTTGTCATCGAGGGCCGGGATGATCGCGCTTTGATCGATGGGCTGGGACAGTTGCGCAACCACCTGGGAACGCGGCCCGACGCTACTCTAGAAATGCTGGCGCGAGAATGGAGCGCGAAGAACCCACTCGTTCCCACCCACCCTCTGGCGATTTCGCTCGTTCCGCGCGACCGGGGCGAGTTGGTCGAACAGATCGACGCGGCCCAGCGCGGTCTGCGTGACGATCCTTGCCGTCCCTTGGCGCTGCCTGCCGTCTTCCGCGATCGCGTGTTTCATTCTCCGGTGCCGCTGGGACGAACGGGGCGTATCGCCTTTGTCTTCCCCGGTTTCGGCAACGATTTCCCTGGTATGGGCCGCGACCTTGCGGTGTACTGGCCGGAACTCCTTCGCAAGCAGGATGCCGAGAATAGCTACCTCCGGAGTCAATTTCTCCCCGATATTTTCTGGACCGAGCGCCCGGCCCATGCTCCGAGCGTGCGCGATCGGATTTTCGGCCAAGTTACTCTGGGCGGTTTGTTGTCCGATGTGGTGCGCCGTTTTGGCGTCCGCGTCGATGCGGTGATCGGCAATAGTCTCGGCGAGTCCGCGGGGCTGTTCGCTCTACGTGCCTGGACCGGCCGCGATGCCATGTTGCATGCGATGATCGCTTCTCCGCTGTTTGTCAGCGACCTGGCCGGCCCTTGCGATGCCGCCCGCAAAGCCTGGCGCTTGCCGCCGGATGCCGCCGTGGATTGGGTGACAGGCATCGTGGACCGAGGACCGGGAGCCGTGCGCAACGCCTGCGCCGCGCTGCCCCGGGCGTATCTGCTCATCATCAACACGCCTCGCGAGTGCGTTGTCGGCGGCGAGCGTGGCCAGGTCGAAGCGCTGGTCCAGCGTCTCGGATGCCGTTTCCTGGAGCTGACGGAAACATCGACCGTGCATTGCTCGGTGGTCCGCGAGGTGGCCGAGGCTTACCGCGATCTCCACCGTTTGCCGACGACGCCCCAGAACGGCATTCGTTTCTACAGCACGG
>Ga0070738_10002568_pt1 | contig 27296 bp, 29 predicted proteins | sample Coa_R2_2_FD_66446 | JGI IMG/M metagenome (GOLD analysis project Ga0070738, IMG submission 66446) | Surface soil microbial communities from Centralia Pennsylvania, which are recovering from an underground coalmine fire - Coalmine... | ecosystem: Environmental > Terrestrial > Soil > Unclassified ...
GGTTGGTCAGGTGTGGGGCGTTGCGTGGTCTGGACAACTGGCAACGCCTTTAGATTTGGAGGTGCTCAGGGTATTTGACCCTGTCTAAAACTTGCGTTATTTGATTGACATATTGCCTCATGAGTGAACAGATGTTTATTGGATGAGAATACGACAACCTTCATCCATAAACTCTTAGAGCATAAATCAACCAATCTCTTGCACAGATTTGTGTGGGGAATAAAGGCATTTACCAACACACTGATTTATAAATCAGATCTCAAAAACAACCAAAAATATTTGTTTGTTATCTCAAACAAATGAGCAAATGAGTAGAGCTAATACATCAGCACATCTAACTTAAGAAAATGCCATTAGCATAAATTTCAACAGGTGCAATTTATTTGCACCATGCACACTCAAAGAGCGCATACACTTTGTTCTTAAGTTTTTGGAGTGTTGGTGTTGCTTTTGTCATCTTTCCTCTTGCTTATTTTATTTACAAAGTATAAACAGATTCTAGTTTAATATCTATCTTTGGGATACACAAACTCTCAATAGCCTTGATATGCTGACAAAACAACAATAACTAAGAGTTATTTCTAATTGTTTGCCTCATAAGGCTAGACTAAGCGGAATTATTGGCTAAACTGCTATAAATATCAAGTAACAGTCCAAGCAAATTAATAATTTTATAGGTAGAAAACATGAGTACTTGGATAAAGTCCAGCAACAATCCTGACTTCTAATTCAGGTTATTATCATACAACAAACTTCATTATCATTGTTCATTATTGGTTAAACTCTTTAATAAGAAGACAAATACTCAGTTAAATAACATTGCAGATATCAACTCCTGTAATTTAGTGAGTACTGCTATTGCATGACCCTTCGCTTTGACTTTTGTCCAAGTATAAGTTATTGTTTGGTCGGGTGTAATGAGAAAGGTTGAACGCTCTACACCCATATACTCTTTACCCATAAACTTTTTTAACTGCCACACTCCGTAAGCTTCAGCTACACAATGTGTAGGATCACTTAATAGGGTGATTGACAAGTTATGTTTGTTGATAAACTTACAATGAGACTTTTGTGAATCTGGACTAATACCTAATACTTTAGCCCCTAATTTCTTAAAGTCCAGATCAAGCTCAGTAAAATCTTTAGCCTCTACCGTACAACCGGGAGTGTCATCTTTAGGATAGAAGTAGAGGACAACCCACTGACCAACAAAATCACTTAAGTGTACTTGACTGCCATCTTGGTCAGTCGCTGAAAATTGGGGAGCTTTTTGTCCTGCTTGAGGTGTGTTATTTGTCATAATCTAACTGCCAGCACGATATTCCATAAATACTACAGGGACTCCAAGCAACTTTTTTCCCAAATCAGAAAATCTAAACTTGTGCTTGAGAGACGAAGGTATATTTTCGAAAGAAATGGGCACAAAGCCAAAGTGGATGTAAAAGTCTGCTAGTTGCTGACCCAAACATTCTAAGTAAAGGGGTTGGGTTGCCATTCGAATCAGATGTTGTGTTAAAAACGACCCCAAACCACGACCTCTCCAATTTGGTGCAACAACTAAACTCCCAAGTTCTTGTGCACCAGAGAAGTTTCGCAATTGTCCGCAAGCTACTAATTTTCCCTCACATTCAATGACCCAAAATTGTTGCCAAAGTAATTGAGTAGGATCAAGTTTTGCTGATAGCACCAACCATCGAATTGACCAAATATCGTTAGATAATGCCCTACGGAGAATACATCCTGTTGGTAAAGATAAAGTTGGGAATGTCAAGATTATTTTTTTCCTTATTGTTTCTTAATATGGCCTTTTGTTCACAAAAGTATCATTACTAACCTTGCTTCAAAGCATAGCAAGCAACGGTACTCATAAGAGTGTCGTGATGGGATCTTAGAAAAACGAAAAACTTTGACTGTATACATGATCACTAATAAAGTTATTATAATCTCTTTCTTAAGGTGGTAGCGCTTTAGCTTTAATAACAGTAAATTAATCAAGCTGTTAGTACATGTTTCTAAACACTTATTAACAGCTTTTAACTTGTGTATGTATGTATATGCAAGGTCCCAATGCTGCCTAGGTTTCAGTTGCTTCAACGTTTTCTCTACTGTCTCCACCAAGCACAATTAGTACCATGAAGACAACCTACAGCTACAAATTCATTCATCACACTCACCTTGTCACAAATGATTACAAGTTTATTGTCTACCTTGCTCACTGTCCTGGTATGTATGACATTATTCATGAGTTTGATGGACTAGAAGCTTTCAATCACTATCAGGAAGTTCAGAATACATCACCAGAAGAGTTACAGTATTACCTTCACATTATTTCTCATCCCAACTCTGATAATATATGTCCACGACTTACTGGCAAAAGTACTCAAGTTCAACGTCTCCCTAATCAAGCGCGTTCTCTGTATCCCAAGACCATCGCTATTTAGACTAAGACTTTTTCACACACAAGCGGTAATGTGTCAAGCTTTGAGCTATGGCGGATCTTTTCAGACCGAAGTAGTTCACAGACACACAATGGTGTTTGTGGCATTCATATAGTTATTACGAGATCGCCTGTGACCGTAGTGGTCGGGGACGGTCAAGCTAGCCTTGGAGCACAGCCTATGCTAAATTCCTCAAGAAGCTGAATATTTGTTGAATGCCGCAACTTTGCTCTTACTATCAAAGGAAAACACAGTATATGGGTCTTTTTTATTCCCCATCTCCATTCCAGGAGTGCCTACAGGCATGTTCGGGACAGATAAGCCGACAACATTTGGCTTTTGTTGAAGGAGTCGTTTGATGTCATTGGCAGGGACGTGTCCTTCGATAACATATCCATCAACAATTGCTGTATGGCAAGATGTCAAATTATCCGGCACTTTATACTTTTGCTTAACTGCATCTATATCAACTGTGAGAATGTCTTTGATTTTAAAGCCCTGCGCTTTTAAGTGGTCCATCCAGCCACCACAACAGTTACAGTCAGGACTGTGATAGACATTAGCATTGAGTGTTGTTGTTTCTTGAGCGTGACTCACAGGGGCGGTGCTTCCTAAGATACCTAACACCCCCAACGTTAAACAAATCGTCACCACGACTCTGACGGCAAGGCGTGCTATGTTAAATTGTCTATGCCACATCTCTGACTGCCTGTGTCTAGTCCTCTTGACAGAAGCGATCGCATTTTTTGACTGCTTCTGGGGCATGTGTGTAGAGGTACTGTGGCTTTTGTGAGACATCATACTTTCTCCATGTCATCGCTATCATAGCAATCTTAGTTGAGCTTTGAGCATCCAACAAAGCACCCATTAGGAAATCGATGACTATCTCACAGAAAAAGCTTCACTAAACCTACGAGTAACAGGTTCAATGATGAAAGTTAAAATTGACTTTTTACGAGTCACAATTTCACCAGTAGCAGCCATCCCTGGGGTAAACGCAACTTCTGTGCCTCGGACCTGAATTGAGTGTTTATTCAGCCTAATTCTTGTAGGAAAAACCAAGCCCAATTGCTTATCAACCACTGCATTAGGGCTAACTTGCACAACTTCGCCATCTACTGTGCCAAACTCTTGAAAGGGGAAAGTTGCCATTTTTACCTTCGCCTTAAGACCTTCATGAACAAATCCAATATCTCGGTTAAGAACTTTTACCTCGAGTTGTAGTTCTTGTCCAGTTGGTAAAATAGACAGCAACTCTTCTCCCCCTTGTACTGGTCCTTTAGTTGCCTTGATTTTGTAAATGGTTCCAGACACTGGAGCTTTAATAGTTTCTAAGTCTTGTTGTTTTTTCGCCTGTTCTAACTGACCTGAAACATTGGTAAATTCTTCTTTACGCTTGTTTATTTGGGTCAAAATTTCACTTTGGCGCTCAGAGGTTAAACGCTCTGCTTGCTCATGTGCTGCTTGATAGGCTTGTTGAGCCTGGTGAATTTCTTGGATTTGAGCAGCAATATCTTTTTCTGTAGATGTGACTTTGTCTTGAGCCTCGGTTACCTTGTTTTGGGCATTGATGACTTCATCTTTGGCCTTAATAATATCGGTATTTGCACGATTCAATTTTTCTTGAGCATCTAAGTAATCCAGCCGCGGAAATCCCCCAGAATTGACTAAGACACTTAGGCTTTCTACTCTTTTTTGTGCAAACGCCAGATTGGAGTTAGTTTGACTGCTCATGTTTTGGGCGTTGACCAAGTTCGTTTTGGCATTGGCTAGGCTGGTTTTGGCATTGACCAGATTTTCTTGCAAGCGTGTTAGGCGTACCTGAGCTTGCTTGATAAGTGCCTGTTGACGATTTGCTTCGGCTTGAGCTGCGGCTAGATGTGCTTGATAGTCTCGCAGACGTGAATTCAAAAGTTCATCCTGTAGTTGGCTTCCAGTCGTTTTAGCTCCTGTACGTTCTGCATCCAACCGCCGCATATCTTGTTGAATCAAATTTGCTGATTGGGCTAAGCGACTTACATCGACTTGTTTCAAGTCTGGATCTCGTTGTATGAGAACTTGACCTTTAACAACATGATCGCCTTCTTTCACATTCACTGCCACAATTGTTCCGCCTCCCAACGCTGTCACAGGTCGTACTTGTGTGGAGGCAATTAACTCTCCTGATGCTGTAGCTACTTCATCTACTTGAGAAAATTGCGCCCATGCGATCGCACCAAAGACTACGAAGCTAATTGCTCCCGCCAAGAATCTAGTGTATGGTGCTGGTAACTCTTGTACCGCCTTACCTAATTCATAAGAAAGCTTTTCGTCTGGTCTAGTGAAGCGTTGTTTTGTCTGACGTGCTTGGGTGGCGTTTGCGGTTAAGGAAAATTTCATAGGGGAGTTAGGAGTAGGGAGTGGGGAGTAGGGAGTAGGGAGTGGGGAGTAGGGAGTAGGGAGTGGGGAGTAGGGAGTGGGGAGTAGGGAGTAGGGAGTAGGGAGTAGGGAATCGCGAATGGTGCATAGGGCATACCCTTCCCTTGTCCTCCTTGTCCTCCTTGTCCTCCTTGTCTCCCTTGTCTCCCTTGTCTCCTCTACTCCTGTTGCTTCTGTGATTCTTTCCATTTATACGGCTAGGTATCTTCGGAGGAAATTTTCCAGTGTTTCTAATTTAAAATCAAAGATTCTTTCAAGGTTAGCAATCTCCTGAGGTGTACAGAAAAACTCATTTGCAAGTAAAGTGCGAAAAGTCCCTAAAACTTTTTGTTGTTGAGGATTAAAGAAACCTAATGCACTTCGTAAACCATCAATAATAAACAATGGTGGATTAATGATTACAGGTTCTTTGTTGAAGATATGGCTAAAAATTCGAGGAATATCTTCTCGTAACAAAATTTCCGGTCCTCCGACCGATAAAATTTGATTACGCGCTGCTGCAACAGTTACAGAATCTATAACCATCCTTGCCAAATCATCTGTACTTATAATCGAAGTACGGTTTTTCGGATCGCCAATGAGCACATACAATCCCGTTTCTCGAAACCTTTCTGCTAATGGGAGCAAGTTCGATGCTAATCCAGCTGGGCGTAAAATAGTGTAGTTTAAACCACTAGCTTCCAAGTATTGCTCTACTGCTCTTTTGGCTTTGAAAACGGGAGCATCCTCATATCCCCTATCTGCACCTAATACAGAAATGAAGACAAAGTGCTCTACAACTCCCACTGTCTTGGCAAAGTCAATGAGTTCAATATTGGCACGGTAGTCTAAAGATAAGCTATCGTTATCCGAACCATGAGCACTAATAATATATCGGACATCCTGACAAGCTTTCTGGATATCTTTTTCTCGTCGCAAGTCACCGATGAAGATACTAGCGCCTCGATGTTCTAACTCGCTATAACGCGACGTTAGGCGAACAAATGCCCGCACCTGCATTTCCCTTTCTCGTAAGAGTCGCACAACTGTGCGACCAATTCCCCCGGTTGCTCCTGTAACTAGATACATAGGGATTTAATTGTCTTCTTTCATTCCCAATTAAAATTTAAAATCTAAAATTCTACAATGACTGGCGCATGGTCGCTAGGTTGAGGTAACTTTCTGGGTGTGATATCAATCGTGCAACTTTTAGCACGCTGATAAAGATTGTTTGTGAGGTAGTGATGATCAATCCGCCAACCTAAATTACGACGGAAGGATGCAGCGCGGTAGTCCCACCAACTGTAGTGTCCTCCTTCTGTAGAAAATTTGCGAAAAACATCGGCAAATCCTAACGCGAGAATATCCCGTAGAGCTTGGCGCTCTGGCTCAGATGCCATAATGTGATTTTCAGTATTGACATTATCATGTATGTCTCTAGCTTCTAAAGCAATATTGAAGTCACCACACATACATATTTCTGTAGACGATTCTAAGAGCGATCGCAAATACTCTTGCAGTACTGTCAACCAACGTAGCTTGTATGCGTATTTTTCACTTCCCACAGAGGCACCATTGGGGACGTAGAGATTGACAATCCTGACGTCATTCATAACACCTGTAATGACGCGCTTTTGCTCATCCCAATCGGGTTGTATACCTGTCAAGATTCCTGTGAAGCCAACACTGACTTCTTTTAATGGTTGACGGCTGATCAGAGCAACACCGTTATAAGCTTTTTGACCTGATAAGTACAGGTGATAGCCCAATAACTCAAAAGGAGTTTGGGGAAACTCAGCATCTACAACTTTGGTTTCTTGCAAGCACAAGACATCAACTGGATTTTGTTTCAACCAATTGATAACATGTTCTAAGCGAGTGCGAATCGAGTTGATATTCCAAGTAGCAATTTTCATTAGTTAATTATTAGTTATTTAGTTGATATTTGTAGGTAAAAACGCAATTAATTTTGTCTATAGTTTGTCTATACAGTTGTTTTCTATCAAAAGCAGTACAAATCACTCCTTATCTAAAAAATTCATTCTACTCAGGGAAATAGTAGCTTTTACTACAAAAACTTTTGAATTCAATGATCCCCAAGGTAGATGAAAAAATAGCTTAGCAGACTCTAACTTTAAAGAGGTAGTTTTTAGTGCTAGTAAAAAATGAGATTGGGACTAAATTCCGGTATAGTTTAACCGAATTTTGTTGTTTGTTGAGAATTAAGGTAAAGTAAAAAATCTGGGTTGAGCATAAATACTCCGTTAAACTCAGATGTTAGTCCTAATTGTTGGGCTGTTTTACCTGCTGAACCAAAAAAACTATGAAGATTGCTCAAGTAGCCCCATTATGGGAACGAGTTCCACCTCCAACTTATGGAGGAATAGAACTAGTCGTGAGTCACTTGACTGATGAACTGGTACGTCGAGGTCATGAGGTTACCTTGTTTGCCTCAGGTGATTCGCAAACTTTAGCTAAGTTGGAAGCAGTTTATCCACGTGCATTGCGTTTAGACCCAGATGTCAAAGAGTATGCAGTATACGAAATGCTGGAACTTAGCAAAGTTTATCAACTAGCAGAGGAATTCGATATTATCCATTCTCATGTTGGTATTTCAGCATTACCTTTAGCAAATTTAGTATCAACACCTACAGTACACACTCTTCATGGCAGGTTTACAACAGACAACCAAAACATATTTATCCACCATCAAAAGCAACCTTACGTTAGCATTAGCAACACCCAGCGTCAATTAAACCTCAATTACATTGATACCATTTATAACGGTATTAATGTTGAAGACTATCCTTTTGTTGCCAAACCCAAAGAGCCACCATATTTGGCTTTTTTAGGACGCTTTTCACCAGATAAAGGACCACAGCATGCACTTACCATTGCTAAGCAAACTGGTTGGTGCTTGAAGATGGCAGGTAAACTTGATGTTGAATGGACTGGCTTTTTTAATAAGGAGATTGCTCCTCATATAGATGGTCAGCAAATTCAATATCTCGGTGAAATCAGCCATGCCGAAAAAGCTGAACTTCTGGGAAATGCTGCGGTCACTTTGTTCCCGATCACCTGGCAGGAACCTTTTGGTTTAGTAATGATAGAATCGATGGCGACTGGCACACCAGTGATTGGGATAAATTTAGGTTCTGTACCGGAGGTGATCACTCAAAACTTGTCAGGTTTTATTTGTCAAAGCTATGAAGAAATGGCAACAATGATTCCACTGGCTTTAAAACTAGATCGTCAAACCTGCCGAGAGTATGTAAAAAACAAGTTCAGTGTTACCCAAATGGTTAACGGCTATGAAGCTGTTTATAACAAAATAATTCAAGACCGCATGAATTCAAATGGGTACTGCTATGCTGCAAAAAAACAGCTTTAATCAATCACTTTTTTAGTCCGTCTTAAATTAAGAATTTCTCTGAAGGAGGACTTTCAGTATGAGTATGATAGCTAACAACTGTCCCTGTTGCGGTAGCGCACTTTTGCGTCATGTCCGTCACGGTGAACTCTACTGGTTCTGCAAAACTTGCTGGCAAGAAGTGCCCTTATTAAACGTTAATAATCTGCCTAGTATGGAAGCAAAAAATAAAGCAGCCACTACTGTTCAGCAGACAGTTTCCCCCTAGATTAATAAAAATCACGACTGATAAAATTTTAATAAGTTCCCAGTTCCAGCTGATAAAATCAGTTGGAGCTAACTTTAAGTAGGTCAAAAGCTGTGTTAGCAGCGTTACTTTACGGGAAAGAAAATTTACGATTAGAAGAAGTTGCAGACCCTAATCCTGCTACTGGTGAAGTAGTTATCCAAGTAGGAGCAGCAACGACTTGTGGCACAGACTTGAAAGTGTGGCGTCGCGGCGGTCATGCGAAGATGCTACGACCTCCTACTCTTTTCGGTCATGAATCGTCGGGACGGATTGTAGCTGTTGGAGAGGGTGTGACAGGCTGGCAAGTTGGCGATCGCGTAGTAGCTAATAACTCAGCTCCATGTGGCCATTGCTTTTTTTGTCAACGCCTAGAATACTCGCTTTGTCCTAATTTGACATGGAACAACGGAACTTTTGCCGAATACCTAAAAATTCCCTCAGCAATTGTGCAGCAAAATTTATTGCAAATTCCCAATGAATTGCCTTATGAATTGGCGGCAATGACTGAACCATTAGCTTGTGTGTTACATGGAGTAGCTCGTTCCAATATTAAAGCAGGTGACCGTGTGGTCGTATTGGGAGATGGAGCTATCGGGCTAATGTTTGTCGCAAAGTTGGCCCAGGATCAAGCAGTGGAAGTCTCGCTGTTTGGAGGTAATGAGCAAAGGCTAAAAATTGGCGAACAATTGGGCGCAACAAGCACGTTTAATTATCATCAACTACCAGATATTCCCACTGTAGTCAAAGAACTTACACAAGGATGGGGTGCTGATGTGGTGATTGAAGCCACTGGTGTTCCAAGCGTGTGGGAAATAGCGATCGCTTGTGCGCGTCCTGGTGGAACTGTGAATTTATTTGGTGGTTGTCCACGAGATACGACAATTACTGTTAACACAGAACAACTACACTACAGTGAACTTACTCTAAAAGGGGTATTTCATAACACTCCTGAGTACGTGAGGCAAGCACTATCACTTATTGCTAGTCGGAAAATCCCATTCGAGTTAGTGATTAGCGATCAACGTCCTCTTAGGGATTTAGAACAGGCGTTCTGTGACATGAGAGATCGCAAGGTCGTCAAAGTAGCGATGATCCCATAAAAATGGCATTATCTCTTTGAGCGGAAAAGGGAAAACTATAAATGACTCCCTCTTACTTAGTCAGCTTTAAGAGAAAATGCTCATAAAACTTTTGATTTTGCATTTTTCCTTGATTTCTTGGTGCTTTTTGGAAACTCTTTATCATCCAGTCTACGCTTTACCAGGACAATCTACTGAGGAAGTAGGCACTTGGATTCAAGCAAATCCTACGCTTCGTCCTGCTAGTGGAGAGCAATTGTTCATTCAAAAGAGTGATACTGCTGCACAAAGATTCAGTTTTCAAGCATCCGTATTACCACCTGGTAAAGTTGAGTTTACTCATGATCGTAGCAAAATTCGTACTGAACGCCTTGCTATGTATGATGCTATTAATGGCATGACATTTGAGCGTCTCCAAGAATCCTTACGGATTATTTATGGATTAGATATCTATGAAGACTATAATCACGCTCAGGTTGTGTATAAGTATCCTAATCAAAGTGCAGTCAACTCTGCTCGTTTTGCAAAAACTCCTATAAAAGAAGCTTTACAGGGAGAGTTACGTGTAGGCGATCGCTACGCCTATTGGATCGAAGTGGCACAACCTAGAGAAGGTAAAGCATTTACTGGTCAAATGACAGTTTTGCTTAAAACTGACCTGGATAAACTGGAGGCAGAATTGATCAACCGATAAATAAAACCCCATAGATAATCTAGTGGGGTTACTCAAACAATTTAGCCGTAAATTCCAAAAGTCTCTGCTTTTTTAAATATTAGTCATGAATTCTGAGTAAATTCTGTTGAAGCTGGCATTGAGTCAAGTTTATGTTGAGTTATCTCCACCAATATTTCTGAAAGCGCTAAATAATAGCGTTGGATTTTGAAACTCAAAAGCTAAGCATAGTCTAAGATTTTCTACTTCACTACATTGCATCCGAGAAATGTTGTTCCTCAGAATTTCCTCAGAATTTATTAATAACATGTGTAAGTGTTGTTAACACCCTGATAATAAATACAACTGCTCCACTAATTTTTTTAGTGGAGCTTTGCTTGTATAGCAAGCCTAAAGCATTCGTGAAAAATAAGAATCCCAGTTTCCCCAACAAGAAACCGGAATTCTGAGACTTTTAATTTTCAAAGATCCTACACGAATTGCTATAAAACTTCAAAGCTACATAAGCAAAACCCCACTAAAAATTTAGTGGGGCGATGATGTTTTATCAGGGTTTTAATAACATCTAAATACTAGTCCTACATTGTGAGAAAATTCTGAGTTTTTTGACTGTTCTCTAATCTCTAGCTGTCATATATATTTTGCCACTGGCCAGAAAAGATACTTTCCGTTGCGATCGCAATTCTCAGTAAATCTTCTTTCAGTAGAGGTGGCCATTCAACCCCTGCTTTCAGCCCAGCCGCAAACAATTGTTGCGTCTTCATACTGATCTGGTGTAATGCGTAAGCCAATGCTCTATCTATGGTAGTAGCATCTTCTAGATTTGCAAACACCACTTTTAGCGCTAATAATATTGAGGTTATCTGACCAGGTACAGGTGGTTTGCCCTGTTTAAGACGCATTAAAAAGGCATCTGGATGCTCTTTGTTTGTTATTGTCTGATCAATGAGGAATTTGCGAGCAGTTTCGTAATTCATCAGTTTTTAACTCAAAATCTGAGCAATCATCCGATTCGCTTGACTAGCATAACTGCCACCGAATAAATTGAAATGATTGAGAATATGATAAAGGTTATAGACGATTTTTCTTCGCTGATATCCCTCATCTAAGGGCCAAGCTTCGTTGTAGCCTTGATAAAAGGTCGCTGGAAAGCCACCGAAAAGTTCAGTCATAGCAATATCAACTTCGCGATCGCCAAAATAAGTTGCTGGATCAAAAATGATTGGTTCTCCTGATAAACTATGGCCTACATTCCCTCCCCACAAATCTCCATGTACCAAGGAGGGTTGTGGCTGGTGTGTCAATATTTCTGGGAGAATCGCTAGTAACTCTTGCTCTTGAGTAAAATGACCACCTCTTCGCCTTGCCAATCGAAATTGATAATCTAGCCGATACTGAGAATAAAATTTAATCCAATCTGCTGTCCAAGTATTGATTTGAGGTGTAGAACCAATCGTATTGTTCATCTCCCAACCAAAACCTTCAGCACTGGTTGCTTTGTGCATCGCCGCTAACCTGCGTCCCATCTCTTCCCAAGACTTGGCTTGACCTCCATTCATTTCCAACCATTCCAACACCAGGTAGCTTGAATTACCAGATGTACCCCAACATAAAGGCTGAGGAACACGGATGGTCGCTGTTTGGAAGATTTGTTGTAAACCCAACGCCTCCGCCTGAAACATGCTACTTTGCACTGCTTGGTTGATCTTAACAAAGTAGGTGCGCTGCTCATCCGACACAGCATAACCTTGATTAATGCACCCACCACCAACTGATCGCCGTTGTGATGATTGAAATTTTTTGCCAGTCACTTGGCTAATATGAGTGTCAATTTCAGTCCAAAGCATTTAAATAGGTCGGGGAGAATAAACGATCATTTTGTTAAGGTTGGGCATAGGCTAACACTAAAAACGTAGCATAATTTTACCTTTATAATTCCTAACTCCTAACTCCTAACTCCTAACTCCTAACTCTTCATGGCGCTGGTTTAATAACAACAACTCCATAACTATCCCCTGAAAGATAATTTTGTGCTGCTTGCATTAAATCGATGGCTTCTTGAGCTTGAATATGTGCTGGGTAATTCAGCGCCCTTTCCAGATCTCCTGTTAAAGATTGATAGTAGCCATACAAAGTGGCGCGATCGCTAGGTGTTTCATTGCTAAAAATAAACTTATTAGCAACTCGCTTCCTGACACGAGCAATTTCTACTTCTTTAACCATCTCTGTTTGTAGCTTGCGAATGTGTTGAGCGATCACTGCTTCCACAACTGGTATATTTTCCTCGTCACACTGGGCTGAAATATAAAATGTTCCCTGTAATTGTTGCGTGAGGTTGGTGACACTGATGTGTGAAACTAGACCTTGTTCTTCTCGCAAATCTCTCACTAACCTTGATGTCCACCCATGTCCCAGAATTCCTGCCAATATATCTAATGCATAAGTTTGAGTCCGCTGGAGCAAACCTGGTACTCTCCAAAGCATGACCAAGCGTGCTTGCTTCAGACTTTCATCAATAAATTCCCTGCGAACAATTTCAGTGAAAGGAGGTTCAGGGTTCCTTGCTGAGTGTTGAATGATGCAAGCTTGCTTTTGATTACTAGCTTGTTCAAATCCCTTGGTGACAATTTCAATCAATTCTTCTACCGGCAAATTACCAACAGCGACAGCAGTTATACAGTCTGGTTGATACCAGTTAGCATGAAAATCTCGCATTTGTTGGGGTTGGAGTTGAGAGATAACTGCTTCTGGTCCCAAGACTGGACGCCGATAGGGTAGCTCATCAAACGCGGTTTCCATTGCTCGTTGAAAAGTCCGGCGACGAGGATTATCAGCTGAACGCCTGATTTCTTCTAGAATTACCAATCGCTCTCGTTCAAAGGCGTCATCAGGTATGGTTGCATTAGTGACTACATCGATTTGTAATGGCGCAAGCTCAGCAAAATCTTTGGGAGCGGCTGTAATGTAGTAATGAGTATAGTCTTGGCTGGTGGCAGCATTGGTAACAGCACCCCGTTCTTCTATTCTTCGTTCAAACTCACCACTGGCTAGCAGATCAGTTCCCTTAAAAATCATATGCTCTAGGAAATGAGCCATGCCGTTAATTGCGTCTGATTCTACAGATGAGCCTGCGTTAATCCACAAACTCAGGTTTACCGCTTCAATAGGCATTTGCTCTGCTACTATCGTCAAGCCATTTGGCAGTCGATGTCGAGTTGGAGCATTGAGACGAGGAAATGTTTGCAGGGTGGAAGTCATTGGTTTTTGAGAGTGAAGCTCGTATTCCTGTTATATCTTACAAAGTCATGAGGGCAAGACGTGATCAACAAGCAATAGATCCACAACATGTCATGACATAAATATTTTAAAATATAATTAAAAATATTAAGAAATATCTCATAAACATCAATGCCAGGTAATCGTATTGGCAGCATTAGATCTCGCGTCATCATCATTGGTGCCGGAATTGGTGGACTCACAGCAGGGGCATTACTAGCCCACAAGGGTTATAGTGTCCTAATTTTGGATCAGGCCATTGTTCCAGGGGGATGTGCGTCTACTTTTAAACGTAAGGGCTTTACATTTGATGTAGGAGCAACTCAAGTCGCAGGACTAGAGCCAGGGGGTATTCACCACCGCATTTTCTCGGAATTGGAAATTGACCTACCAGAAGCAACACCTTGCGATCCAGCTTGTGCAGTGTATCTTCCCGGTGAGGATACACCAATTAATGTTTGGCGCGATCCACAAAAATGGCAGGAGGAACGCTCTCGACAGTTCCCTGGTAGTGAGCCTTTCTGGGAGTTGATTGCAGCTTTGTTTAAAGCTAGCTGGGAATTTCAAGGGCGTGATCCGGTTTTACCACCACGCAACATTTGGGATTTGTGGCAGCTAACCAAGGCAATACGTAGCAGTACATTTGTGACTGTACCCTACACTTTGTTTACGGTGGGAGACGCTTTGCGTGCCTATGGACTTATAGAGGATTCTCGCCTGAAGACGTTTTTAGACTTGCAACTGAAGTTGTATTCTCAGGTGAGTGCAGAGGAAACAGCGCTACTTTATGCTGCAACAGCATTGAGTGTATCGCAATTGCCACAAGGATTATTTCATCTTCAAGGTAGTATGCAAACACTTAGCGATCGCTTAGTTTCTGCTCTCGAAAGAGATGGCGGCAAGTTGTTGATGCGTCATACAGTTGAATCTATCAAGGTTGAAAAGGGCAAAGTCACTGGGGTTGTTATTCGCAATCAGAAAACCGATGAAGTGTGGACTGAACACGCAGATCATGTTGTAGCTAATGTCACAGTCCAGAACTTAGTACAATTGTTGGGTAAAAAAGCGCCTCATGGATATAAGCAGAGGGTGCAAAAACTACCACCTGCATCAGGTGCATTTGTCGTGTATTTGGGTGTAGACGAAAGTGCTATTCCTGTGGGATGTCCACCTCATCTGCAGTTCATGTACGATGCTAATGGTCCTGTGGGTGAGAATAATTCTCTGTTTGTTTCTGTAAGTCGTCCTGGAGATGGTCGTGCGCCAACTGGAAAAGCAACAATCATTGCATCTTCCTTTGTTAATCTGGATAAGTGGTGGGGTATTGACGACTATGAAGAACTAAAAGAGCATTATACAAATGAAGCGATCGCTCATCTAGCAAAATTCTTTTACTTGAAACCAGAAACTATTATCCATGTGGAAGCTGCAACACCCCGCACTTTTGAGCGCTATACAGCACGTGATCGCGGCATTGTAGGTGGTATTGGTCAACGATTATCGACTTTTGGTCCGTTTGGCTTTGCCAATCGTACACCTATCAAGCATCTCTGGCTAGTTGGAGACTCAACCCACCCAGGTGAAGGGACAGCTGGGGTGAGTTATTCTGCACTGACAGTCGTTAGACAAATTGAGTCGCAAAAAACATCGTCAGTTGGTTAAAACATAGGATTATGCTCAGAATCCCAGCATTGTCCTTTGCTCCATTTTCTACCAGTATGTTCACAATTAAATTTATCTTCAAGCCAGGGAATTGATGTGGGATGAGCTGATGAGGTGGATACGGAATTCAGGGAAGAAATAAGCGAAGAAAACACAAAAGGCAATGTAATGATGGTAGAAGTTGATAGGATAATTAAAAAACCTATTAAGAAAGCAATATTACTAAAATTCCAAAAAGGATACGCAACTTTCTCAGCGTATCGCCGTTCTTTTGATCGTCGTTCTGAACCAGCTAGTAACATGAGATAAAACCCAATTCTTGGAAGAGGAATTGAAAATCTTAGGTCTATACAATGACGATTCCAACTACGTGACATTAAGACTTTTTTGATAGCCTTTAGTTGCTCCTCATTAAAGGTATCAACTATTTCTGGAGGAATATCAGCAAAAAGTTCCATCAAAACAGAATCATTAATATTGTGGTGTTGAGATTTCATGATTGATGTACCACCATTGACGTAGTTGCCAAAGAACACAATTTAGCATGCACCCTCAAGCATCACTTGTAGTTAGATTGACCGCTTATGCTAAAACTCTAAATTTGTTAACTTACTTATTTTTAACTTTGATATTTCTCAGAAAAATCGTTGAAAATACCTGATTTTCTGAGACGTCTTATCAGAAAAAATTTATAAAAAAATTAAGGAAATTTTGTTAAAAATAAAACTTAATTGCTTTACAAAATAATTATTAAATGTATAATTAAATGGTTTATTTAAAATAAAGTATTTGCTTGATATTTGTTATTTAATAAACATTAAATAACTTGCCTGTGTGAGACTTATAGCAATCTAAAATCGTTTACAAACAAGGAGAGACCCGGTTTCTTTAAGAAACCGGGTCTCTAGAACCGACAATTTATTACTCAAATAGGATTGCATTTACTGGTAAGTGCCTAAAATTCCCTAGTAGCAATACATTGACCTGCAATTCAGACATTTTCCCAGTCTGCTAGCCTTTCAAATAATCTGGCAACTTTACCTAGATCTTTATCTCCAGGTGCATGTTCAACACCACTAGATAAATCAATGCCAGTAGGATGAATTTGACTGAGAGCTTCCACAATATTATCTGGTGTTAGTCCTCCTGCCAAAAACCAAGGGGATCTGGAGCTAAAATGCTGTAACATATCCCAGTTTAAAGTTTTCCCTGTACCACCCAGTTGCTGTGGATGATAAGCATCAAGCAACAGTGTATCCACCCAGGCTGTATAGTTAGTTACTTTATTAAGATCTTCAAAATCGCGTATTCGGAAAGCTTTAATAATCTCTATATTGGGCAAAGACTGGCGTAGCTGCTGGCAAAATTCCGGGGATTCATCTCCATGTAGTTGAACTCCAGTCAATCCTGAATCATTCACTGTTTGAGTGATTTGCTCTATAATTGTATTGGCAAAAACTCCAATTTTGTCAATTTTTGTTGGTAATTTTTCTACCACTGCCTGAATTTGTGCTATCTGAACGTAACGGGGTGAGGTGGGAACACAAATAAAACCCAAGGCAGTCGCACCAAAAGCGGCGATCGCTTTTCCTTGTTCTGGTTGAGTGATTCCGCAAATTTTAACTCGCATGGAAACTTGAGAGCTTTTTATCAGGACCATAACCTGAGTGTAAAATATTTCAAGGAGTTAGAGTTTTTTTACAAAGAATTTTATATATAATTTTTGAGGTCTACACTTAATCATTCTACATTAGGAGACAAAATCTTGATTTCATCAATACTATTGGCGGTCCAATCTACTGTTCCTGCAACACCTGAATGGACCCCCACTGTAGGAATCATCATCAGTGTTAGTTCTCTTGTAGCTCTTTTGATCGCTACAAGAATTGAGAAACCCTTAGTAGGTCCGAGAGTACCTCTACTCCCCATAAGTATTCCAGCATTTATCGGCGCAATGGCTTTTGGTCATGTGATTGGTGCTGGCATTGTTTTAGGGCTGACTAACATAGGTAGTATATAAGTTTTTGTAGAGACGTAATATGTTGCGTCTCTATACTAAATATTTGTAAAAATTAATGGATAATTTATTAATTTTTAAGTAAATTGCTAAGCCTAAGTTCTAGGGGAAAATCTGAGTTGAGTGTGGGTTAATTAGATGCAGAATTACACTATTTTTCCATGGGGTATAAAACTTTTGGCTTTAACATAATATCCTTTCAAGTTTGATTTTTGCTTATTCACTAGAATTGTCTATTCTAGAAAGTAGGACATCTCAAAAAAGCAAATGTCAATCTTTCCATCACAGCAACAGGTTGTTGAGGAAGATAAAAAAATGTATAAAAAAGAACTTATTTAACTTGTTTTGGGGTGGCTGGAAACATAGAGTTTTAGGTCAATGCAATGCAAACAAATTGGAAGATCGGGTCTTTATTTGGAATTCCGCTGTTTTTAGACCCTTTGTGGTTCGTCATTTTGGGATTGGCAACCCTTAACTTTGGAGTAGCTTACCAATCATGGGGGCTTGTCCTAGCTTGGAGTGGTGGGATCACTATGGCACTGCTGCTATTTGGTTCGGTTTTGTTACACGAGTTGGGTCATAGTTTGGTAGCGAGATCGCAAGGCATTAAAGTCAACTCGATTACGTTGTTTCTGTTTGGTGGCATTGCTGCTATTGAAGAAGAATCGAAAACTCCCGGAAAAGCATTTCAAGTAGCGATCGCAGGTCCTGCAGTTAGTATTGCACTGTTTGTCTTGCTTAAACTATTGTCTAATACTTTGCCTGATGCAAGTCCCGCTAGGATGATGATCGGAGATTTGGCAAGAATTAACTTGATTTTGGCGCTCTTTAACTTGATTCCTGGTTTACCTTTAGATGGCGGACAAGTTCTAAAAGCAGCGCTTTGGAAAACAACAGGGAACCGATTTCAAGCTGTACGTTTAGCAGCAAAGGTTGGACAAATTTTAGGTTATGCGGCGATCGCCTTAGGTATACTGGTAGATTACCTAACAGGCGAATTGGTCACTGGGTTATGGATTGCTTTGTTGGGTTGGTTTGGTGTCCGTAACGCCACCAGCTATGATCGCGTGACTCTTTTACAAGAAAGCTTGCTTCAGCTAGTCGCCTCTGATGCTATGACCCGTGACTTTCGTGTTGTCGATGCTAATCAGACCTTGCGCTCTTTTGCCGACTATTATTTATTGAACTCAACTTCCCCGCAGGTTTATTTTGCCGAATCCGATGGACGTTACCGAGGTCTGGTTGATGTAGAGGATTTGCGCTCTTGTGAACGGAGTGAATGGGAAACCCAAACACTGGAAAGTATTGTGCATCCTCTGACAGAAATTCCCACAGTGAGTGAGTCTAGTTCTCTAGCTGTGGTGATTAACAAGATGGAAATTGATCACTTACCTCGAATCACCGTGCTGTCTCCCGCAGGTGCTGTAGCTGGTGTGATTGATCGGGGAGATATTGTTAGAGCACTAGCACAAAAGTTAAAGTTGCGGATCACTGATGCCGAAATCAAGCGAATTAAAGAAGAAGGTAGTTATCCACCTAATTTGCAACTTGGAATTGTTGCTAAATCCACTACTAACTTTTAATTGGGAATTCACAATGCCAATTAGCCGTGTCTGGGAGCAGGTTATGGAACGGATGCGTCCTATAGAAGCAGGTGTTCCAGAACTTTGGCAATTCCTGCAGCAACTAATTGAAGAGTGTGCTGTAGCAGGTTATTTTAAGACAACCCTATTAGAGAAAAGCAGACAGTAGGCTATTAAAGGTATATAATTAGGCACTTAATCAAGATCTAAAATTGGTTGTGCCAAAATTTCTTCCCATTCAGACTTAGAGAGTGGTTGTATAGCAAATTGAATATCAAAACAATCAATAGCTGCAGCAATCAAAGCTGAAATAATATTTTCCGTGCCGAGGTTTTGGGGAAGTTCCACGGGTTTGAAAAATTCCGCACCAAATACCTCAGCAAATAGTTCTGGATCTGGTTGCAAACGGATAGAGCCATGTTGCAAAATTGAGCTATTCCGTCGTAGTTGAGCACTACCGATAAGTTTGCTTCCATTCGGTAAAACTAGATCTGCACCAGTTGCAGTGCCAAAACAATTGGGGTTATGTACATAACCTCGGCCAGCCTGACCATAGTGCAATTCTACGCCAAGCGATCGCCACCCTTGAATCAAAAACTCACAAATTGTTTGGTAAGCTTGGATGCGATTACCTGTAAGTCCAGATGTCACCACGGCATAAGTTAAATCACCCTGGTGCAATACTGCTCGTCCACCTGTAGGACGTCGTACCAAGTCTAGTTTTTGACCTTGCCAATATAGATGCTGCCACTTTTGTGGGTATTTGTGTTGATGATAGCCAAGGGAGATAGCAGGTGGCGACCAAGTGTAAAACCGTAGAGTTGGTGGTTGCTTTCCAGAAGAATGCTGTGCTAACAACCAATGGTCAATCGCCATCTGCACCTTTCCAGAAGCTTCTAACAGCGAAATTAGTCGCCACACAGTAGTCAAGCTGCACCAAACTCCGCTTGCAATACCTCATCATTGTTATCAGCGATGGTTGCCACAATTGTAATTAAGCGAGAAACTTCGCTAGGAGACAGTTCTGCTAGGGTACGTATCGATATCACAACTACCTGACCTCCAATTATGCCAAAACGGGCTTCAAAGGTACTAGAGCAGTTCATTTCCAAAAGCTTGCGCATCAACCTAGGTTCATCTTTGGCAGGTAATTTTAGCACTGCAGACCAAACAGTTAAGGTATCTTCATCTGTTGTACCAGTCAGTTGGACAAACACCTCCACACTACCGTACTTAAACTTCCACAGATAACCACCCTCTGGAGGATGACTCACCATTGCGCTGTCATCTTGTTCGAGAGTGTCGATAACGTTTTCAATCACCTCTATGTGGTTGACACCCGTTGTTTCTTGGGTCAACTCATTGATAAGTTCGTCATTCGATACCGATTCGTTTGCCACTGTTTTTTGTTCAGATTGGTAGCTTGTCATACAAATTAATTTTTCCACAACATCATTGTCACATCTAGACTACTTTATAGCCTAGAGGCAACGATTGTTTTAGCTTCCTAAGGTATAAGCTGTTAATTTGCCACTACATTTTAGTCTAGAGGTGGAAATACCTGATCACTGAATGCCATACTAAGTTTTTTGGAACGCAACAAGGATTATAAATACAGTATCGCAAGGAATAAAGTTAGTATATTTTATGACTTAAAAATAACTATTAATACTTGACTTCTTGTATTCTAGTAGTCTGTTCTATAAATTTTAAGGGGTTGTCAAAGAAAGTTTTTAGTCCCACATCTAAAAGAAGTGGGCTTTCTGCTTTGATTGTTGTAGGCACTTTAGTGCTCACTACGAACCCCAAAAATAATGCACCAGACCACTATTTTGAACTTCTAATCTGATTGTTGCTAATTAAATAGATTTATTTTATAAATATTCTTTTATTTGTATTTCTATGAACATGTAATCTGGAGTACTAGATTCAGTAGCGATCGCTACATAATACTGTGTGAGTAATTAAATATTTGCTTAGGCAAATTTTGATGAATGCACATCAATAATCTTCTGTCTGCTCTACACCATGTCATTCGTAGAATCTTTCGTAGCTATAGTTGGTTAGTCGGTTTAACAGTAATTTCGTTAATTACTTTAAACACACTCTTCAGTGCAAATGGTACTAGCATAACTGAAGGCTTCGAATCAGGCTCCAAAACTAGTTATGCTGCTGCGGATGTCACGCTTAGTACAGGTATTTGGAATTTAAATGATGCGCTGATTGGCAATCTTGCTAGCGATGCCAAAGATGGGGCTTACTCTGCTCGAGTCCGAAATTCTGGTAGAGTAACAATGGAGTTTGATCGTACCACTGGTGCTGGTACAGTTAGCATTAAACATGCCAAGTTTGGTTCTGATAGTAACACTACTTGGCAATTATGGTGTTCGACAAGTAGCGGAACTTCGTGGTTCCAAATTGGTTCAACAATTACAACAAGTTCTACCTCACTTCAAACAGCAAATTTCACTCCGAATATTTCTGGTACAGTTCGCTGTGAAATTCGTAAGACAGATGGTAGTTCAAACAGAACTAATTTCGATGACATTACAATCACTGACTACGGTACTTCCAGTGGTGGAGGTAATAGTAGTGTTCATCTCACAATGGGAAATCCCACAAATGCTGTCACTGATGTAGCTTCACCTAATAACTACTTACTGCTGAAACCACAATATGCCTCATCATACAATAACACTACAAGGATTCCAAATTGGGTAAGCTGGCAGTTAAACAGCAGCTGGCTAGGTAGTACTCCACGTCAAGATGACTTTCGTGCTGATACAACGTTACCCTCTGGTTGGTACCAAGTTCAGGCAACAGATTACCAAGGTAGTGGTTTCGACAGAGGACACATGTGTCCTTCAGGAGACCGGACTGATACAGTTACAGATAACTCTGCAACATTCTTAATGACCAACATGATCCCTCAAGCACCTGATAACAATCAGGGACCATGGGCTAATTTAGAAAACTACAGTCGAGATTTAGTTGGTCAAGGGAAAGAACTCTACATCATCTCTGGTGGATATGGTGTTGGTGGTACCGGGTCGAATGGAACTGCAAACACCATCGCTGGTGGAAAAGTTCAAGTTCCGGCAAGAACCTGGAAAGTTATCGTTGTATTAGATACTCCAGGTTCTGGTGTAAGCGGCGTGACCACAAGTACACGGGTCATCGCTGTCAATATGCCCAACTCTCAAGGGATACGCAATGATGATTGGAAAAGCTACAGAGTTAGTGTGGATTCTATTGAATCCCTAACTGGCTATAACTTCCTTTCTAATGTCCCTACAGCTACTCAAGATGTTATTGAGGCTAGAGTTGACAACCTGTAAGACCCAATAAATTATGTAATATCGCAATTCAAATCCTGGTTTCTTAGAGAAATCGGGATTTTCTTTGCTCACGAGTAATTGAGGATTGCAACATATCGGTAGTAAAAATGCTCATAATTTCCTCACAATTCATATTTAATCTATTTAAATGTTGTCGAAATCAGGATTAAACCATAATTACCCCACTAGCTTTGGTGGGGTTTTACTTTTCACAGGTGAAGATACACCATATTATTTTTACACCGTACGGCTAAATCCGACTTTTTCCGACCTTACTGCCGAACTTACTCTTAAACTTAGTCAGAACTTACTCCCGAACTTATCCGACTGACAAATCTCGAGCTTATTGCAATTATTGGATATGGCAAGGGTCAATAGCTAGTGAATTTCAACAAACGCCGCAATTGACTTTCTCAAATGTTCAATTAGCATTTTCTTTTTCATGAAGATCAAAAGCATACCAGTTCAAATTCTAGAAAATGAATTGCTGACCAAGTTATCTGAGCAGCAAGAGGAGAAGATTGTAGGTGGCATTACTGACGTAGATAAAGTGTATCAGGAAATTGATAAAGCGTATCAGGAGATTAATGACATAGTTAATAAATTAGGAGTAGGCCCAGCGAAAGCTACACTTTCGCCTAACTCTAAAAAAAGACATTAAGATTATAGTTTATGACTAGTCCTAATATCTTCACTCATAGTATGAATCAACCCACTCGTGATGGTCTGTCTGTACTCCCAATCCCAGAGTTTGATATACAATGCCTAGTTGATGAAGTAAATTCTGCTCTAGATGCAATATGCCAAGAACAAGCTTTTTATTATGATAATCACTCAGAAAATATCAAATTCTTAATTTTTGAGTCGTGACAGAATTACAATCTTCTCAAGAGCACTATAGTTAAAATCATTTTCTTTATTGTTATCATTCTGTTTTAATAAAAAAACAATTGAAATACTAAATAGTACGATTACTGGAATTGCTATTACTATCCAACGTTTCAAAAAGTTTTTTTTCTGAACTTGTTGCGGTGATTGACAACAAACTTCTCTAGGAGACCAAAAATGATCGTCGTAATCATAATAACTCATGACATTTCCTCAACTCTTTTTCAGTTCTCTTCAGCTTTCAAGAGTTACTTATGTTCAGGTTTTATCTGAAGGCATGTACAAGGATTAGAGAAATATATATTTCTCTACATAAACAGTTCTAAGTTAGAAAATGGGAGTTTTCTCCCAAAAATTTTTAACATGCTAGCTATCAATTCTAAGATCATTCTGAGGCGTTATAGCTCTTGAGACGCCAGAATGTGGACTGTATCACCCTATACGAAATAACAAACTAGCTATAAATTCTAAGAACATTCTGAGGCTTAATAAGTCTTGAGAATCTAGAGTGTGAATCTAGAGCGTAAACTATATCACCCTCAATGAAATGATGGAGTAACTAAATACCAGAGCCCAACTAAAGTTGTCATAAGTGTAGTTTGCTTTACAAAACTTAATGGCTCAATATCTGTTAATAGCAAGGCAAAATAGAGACAGATATCTCCAAGTTCTCAACATGAGCTATTGCCTCAATCCTAGCTGTCCCAATCCCCAGAACACCAGTAATGAAAAGTTTTGCTTGACTTGTGGTTCCAAGCTACTCCTTAAAGAACGCTACCGTGCTGTTAAACCTATCGGACAAGGTGGTTTTGGTAGAACATTCTTGGCTGTAGATGAAGACAAACCATCCAAACCGCAGTGCGTGATCAAGCAATTTTATCCCCAAGCTCAAGGCACGCAGACTTTACAAAAAGCAGAAGAGCTATTTACCCAAGAGGCGGTACGCTTAGATGAGTTGGGCAAACACTCACAAATTCCTGAATTGCTTGCATACTTTACTCAAGATAGTAGACAGTATCTGGTACAAGAATTTATTGATGGGCAAAACTTAGAGCAAGAATTGGCAAAAAACGGTGCTTTCAGCGAAACTCAAATTTGGCACTTACTCAATGATTTATTGCCAGTATTGCAATTTTGCCACAAAAAACAAGTCATTCACCGAGATATTAAACCAGAAAATATTATTCGTCGATCGCCCCCACTAACACCTCCCCATATTGAGAGTCACCCAGGTGGGAATCTAGTTCTCGTCGATTTTGGTGCTGCCAAAATTGCCACCTACACTGCTTTAAACAGCGTTGGTACAATCATTGGTAGTCCAGAATATGTTGCACCTGAACAAATCAAAGGAAAAGCTGTCTTTGCCAGTGATATTTACAGCTTAGGTGTGACTTGCATTCATCTATTAACTCAGCGATCGCCGTTTGACTTACACGATATTTACAAAAGTACTTGGATTTGGCAACAGTACTTAAAAACGCCTGTGAGCCAAAAGTTAAGTTCCATCCTAGACAAAATGCTAGAATCTGCCGTTATTCAACGCTATCAAACCGTGGATGAAGTCTTCCAAGACTTAAAGTTCAAACCACCAGCAATATCACCCCCAATCACCACACCCGCCTCTGTTACCAAAGCTAAAGCCACTGACCCCATTGATCAAGAATTAGAGGAAATGAAAACAATATTTCTCAAAGGTGGTCAACCCAAAAGCAACACTAACACTCAAATTCCATTACCAAAACCTCAACCTGCCAATTACAAAACAATAGATGAAGAGTTAGAAGAATTAAAAGCTCACTACCTTGGTAGTAATAACTTTCCAGAAAAACCTTCTGCAAGCTAATAGGATGTTTTAAAAGTCAATTTATCATTACTATGCAAACTACCTATTTATTTACACCTTAAGTGCCCAATCTGCTGAAACCGTGATATCGCTATAAGACAGGATAATTGCTACGCAAAAAGTTCCTTAACCAGCGAATCGCCTCACTAGTTGTTTGTTCATTTGCAATTTGGAGGCATTGCTCCACAATTTCTCTTACATTAGGAAAATAGCTACTTTCTGTAATTACGTAATTTTCACCCTGCAATTTATAAACCAATAGCTGCTTATTCTTTAACAGCCAAACCTCTGGGACTTTATAAGGAAGATAATCATCAAGACTGGTATAGCTAGTAACGTCTACCTCAATGACTAAATCAGGTGGAGGATCATTGAGCCAGTCGATACGGTTCTTGCCTACTACGGATCTCCAGTTTTCAATATAAAAGCAAAAGTCAGGCTCAATGCCACTAACTTGAGGCAAATTCATGGTGATGGGCGTAAATGAGTCATATTTTTGCTCTAAATGATCCAGCAAAACCTTAGCAATATCTGCCAGCAAGCTCGCATCTCTCCCATGCTCTGGTAGCGGTGCCATTAACAAAATCTCTCCAGGTCGATACTTAATGCGAGGCGAGCAGCGATCTCCAAGTTGCTGACTTAGTAATTGATAATCTTGCCAAGATCCCAACATTTTAACAACTGTGCCAGGTGGCAACTCGATTCTTTCAGGTGTAATTACAGTATGCATATTTGCCTGCTTTAGAAACTCCGGCTACACCAAAACAGTTGACTGTTTTTGTTGACATCCTGTTACGCGCTCTGCTTGACTCTAATTGTATCCTAAACGCTCTGCTAAAGCAGAAAGTAGACGAGTGGCCCCAAAAATTCATTGCCTAAGAGATAAAACATCCTCTAAGACTGACACAATTGAATTCAGAAATTATTATGATCAAAATCCAATAAGTTTAAGACTGACAATTCATGGCTCAAAGCAGCAATGAGTTTTACACACAGTATCAAGATATCCTGCCACCGAATGCATTGGGATATCGTTTAAAGCTATTAAGCCAGCTGATCGAGCGCCGTTTTCAGGAAATTCTTGATCCGTATGGATTAACGCCACTACAGTGGGGAGTACTCTGCTGTCTATGGCTAGAGGATGGATTACCAACTTTACAGATTAGCAAACAACTGCAGCAACTTAGTGGTAACTTGACAGTTGCACTCCCTCTAATGGAAAAGCAGGGTTATATCCAGCGTCAGTGTGATCAACAGGATCGACGTGTTCTCAGAGTTTGGCTAACACCTAAAGGCAAACAACTCCAGAAAGTCCTGCCAAAGCAGGCACAAGATTTAGACAAACAACTATTTGAGTCTTTGTCTGAAGACGAACGACTTAATTTCTCAGAAATAGTGAACCGCTTACGAGCTGATTTAGAAAACTATCATAAATCAATCACAAAAAGATTAGATCAAGCTTGATCTAATTAGTACAAATTTGATCTAATGTAGATTTCAGAATCTACACTAGAGCTTTCCTTATGTCTTCTACTTTGTTAGACGTACTCATTATTGGCGCTGGACCTGTTGGGATGGTAACTGCAGCAGAGCTAACGCGTTATGGTGTCAGTGTACGAATTATTGACAAGCGCTCAGAACCTGTTAAGCACTCCCACGCCAGTATTGTCCATGCACGTACATTAGAAGTCTTGGAAGCAATGGGGATAGTGGAGGGTTGGCTTCAGAATGGCTATCCATTTCGCAAGACCACGTTTTACGCCTTTGGCAAGAAGTTAGGGCAACTGATGATTGAGGGAGTTGATAGTCCCTATCCGGTTCCTCGAGATATTGGACAGAATACCACCGAGCGCCTGTTAATTGCACACCTTAAAAACCTAGGTGTAGAAATTGAACGTCCTGTTGAGGCGATCACCTTTACACAAGATGACGACTGTGCAACCGTAACACTACGCCACCCAGATAGTCATCTGGAGGTTGTCCAAGCAAAATGGGTTGTGAGTGCGGAAGGTTCAGGCAGTATGGTTCGCAAAACACTGAATATCCCATTTGAGGGTGAGCGTTATGAGAATCAGGAGTTCGTGCAAACGGATGCTTATATTCGATGGTCTTACCCAGTCGGCGAGGGGTATATGTTCATCAACAAAGATCGTTTTTTAGGACTGTTTCCCTTTAATGACAAGGGCTTATACCGCATTTTGTGTGCACGCCCAGACAAAAACCCGCAAGACAGGAGCGATCCTACTTTAGAGGAAATGCAAGATATCGTGCGAGAAATTGCCGATCCTCAATCAGAACTATATGATCCACAGTGGTTGAATCGCTTTCGCACACAGCACCGCAAAGCTGCATCTTTTAGAGAGGAACGTGCCTTCTTAGCAGGTGATGCAGGTCATGTCCATGTGCCTGTGGGTGGACAAGGTATGAACACAGGTATTCAGGA
>Ga0070738_10002569_pt1 | contig 27294 bp, 25 predicted proteins | sample Coa_R2_2_FD_66446 | JGI IMG/M metagenome (GOLD analysis project Ga0070738, IMG submission 66446) | Surface soil microbial communities from Centralia Pennsylvania, which are recovering from an underground coalmine fire - Coalmine... | ecosystem: Environmental > Terrestrial > Soil > Unclassified ...
ATAGACTTTCTGACTCAAAGAAGAATATTATAAGCCCTCAATGAACCTGACCATATCCAAGGAGCAAATCATCAATGGCTTGCAAGCCGTGCAAAATGTGGTCAGCACGCGCACGACCTTGCCCATTCTCTCAAACGTGCTCCTGCGGGCCGAAGGTGACAAACTGGAACTCACCGCCACAGACCTCGATGTCACTATCGCTTGCGCGGTGGAAGCCAAAGTCAAAAAGCCGGGCGCTTCCACGGTTCCGGTAAAAAGATTTTTTGGAATTGTCCGCGAGTTGAGCAACTCCGAAATCGACTTGGAAGTCGACGACAAACACGCCTGCACCATCCGGTCAGGACCGTCCTTTTACAAGATCAACGGCCTCAGCGCCGATGAGTTTCCTCCAATGACAAAGTTCAAGGAGGACAAAAAGGTGATTCTTCCGCAGGAAACCGTCAAAGGGATGGTAAAGAAAACCTCTTTTGCCATCTCAACGGACGAGTCGAGGTATGTTTTGAACGGGATTTTCATCAGCCTCAAAGATCACAAAATGACGATGGTAGCCACGGACGGCCGCCGGCTCGCACTGGTCGATGAGGAGGTGGACATTTCCGAAAAGAGCCATGGTGAATTCATTGTTCCGGCGAAAACGGTTAATGAATTGAACCGGTTACTTCAGGATAAGGGCGAACTGGAACTGCGTTTCGCCGAAAACCAGGCCTCATTCAACCTGAAAGATGAAAAAGGTTCCTCGATCTTAATCGTGACCAAGCTGATCGAAGGCAATTACCCGAATTACAGGCAGGTCATCCCGGCTGAAACGAAGGAACGTGTGCCACTGGTGCGCGAGGAGTTCCTTCACGCGCTTCGAAGGGCCGAGATAATGACGAGCGAAAAATCAAACTCCGTTAAGCTCAGTTTTGGCAAAAATAAGCTGGAAATCACGGCGAATTCGCCCGAAGTCGGAGAAGCCAAGGAAAGCCTGGCCGTCAATTACAAGGGGCCGGAAATGGCGATCGCGTTCAATCCGAAGTACATGATCGATCCCTTGAACGCGTTGCCCGACGATGAAGTGTTTCTTGAACTGATCGACGAGTTGAGCCCCGGCGTGTTGAAGATAAACGGGCCGTTCCTTTACGTCGTGATGCCAATGCGGCTCAGCTAGGTAGGTAGGCAACTACATCTTGTCGAGGACTTCGATTCCGAGAATCTGAAGCCCTTCCCGCAGAACACGCGCTGTCAACTCGCACAGGGCAAGCCGGCTTTCTTTCACCTCCGCTTCCGCTTTCAGAACGGGGCAATTTTCATAAAAACCCGTGAAATGGCCGGCGAGTTCGTACAGGTAATTGCAAAGGAAGTTGGGACGGTACTCTTGGGCGACTGCTTCCAGAACGATCCCGAAGTTCAAAAGATGCTTCGCCAGAGCAAACTCCGCCGGTTCGTTCAGCTTAATTGAGCGCGCAACCGTGACCGTCTCCTGGAGACCGCCCTTTCTAAAAATGCTGCGAATTCTGGCGTAGGCATACTGCAGGTACGGAGCCGTATTTCCACTTAAGGAGAGCAGTTTGTCCCAGCTGAAAACGTAGTCGCTTTGCCGATTAGGCAACAGATCGGCGTATTTGACTGCGCCAATCCCAACCACACGCGCGATCTCGCGCCGTTCCGGTTCGGGAAGCTCCGGACTTTTCTCGGTAACGACCCGCAAGGCGCGTTCTTCGGCTTCATCGAGAAGATCTGCCAGGCGCACCGTTTCGCCCGATCGCGTCTTGAACGGTCTTCCATCCTCGCCGAGGATCGACCCGAACCAAACGTGGGCAAGTTTCATTTTAGATTCCGGGTGCCAGCGGCGGAAGGTGGCGAACAATTGGCGAAAGTGCAACTGCTGGCGCCCGTCGGTAACGTAAACGACTTCGTCCGCGCGCCATGTTTCGAGCCGATGATGCAACGTAGCCAGGTCCGTCGTGGCGTAATTGAATGCTCCGTCCTGTTTCTGAATAATGAAAGGATTCGGCACCCACTCCCCTTCCTTTTGAACCAGGAACGGATCTTCCTTCGGGGGCAGAGACCCGTCGGATAGCACGACTTTCGCGCCGCGGCTCTCGACAGCAATTCCCGCTTTGAGCAACTGTTCAACGATGGAAGCCAGCTTTGCGTTATAGGAGCTTTCGCCCAGGGTGTAGTCGAAGTGAACGCCCAGCCTGCCGTAAATGGTTTCGAACTGGGTTTGAGAGAGGCGGATCATCTCCTTCCAGATCCCCAGATTTTCCGCGTCTCCCGCTTGTAGTTTCACCAGTTCCGAACGGGCTTTCTCCAATGTAGCCGCATCGAATCCGGGCTTTTCCGGATCGCACGCCGAGCTGATTGATTTGTAGATTCTCTCCATCTCCGCCAGAGGGTCGGTGGCCAGTTTTTGTCTGTCGAGAAGGGTCTTCCACCCGACGATTAACATGCCGAATTGAGTGCCCCAGTCCCCGATGTGATTATCGGTGATGACATGATGCCCCTGGAGACGCAACACCCGCGCCAGGCTGTCTCCCAGGATCGTCGAGCGGATATGCCCGACGTGCATCGGCTTGGCGACATTGGGCGAGCTGAAATCCACAACCACAGTGCGTGGCGAATCGGATTTTTCGAAAAAGAGGTGAGCCCCGGTTGCGGCGGCGGACAGGGTTGCATTGATCGCGTTCGGTGAGAGGCGAAAATTCAGGAAGCCGGCGCCAGCAATGTCGACCTTTTCGCACCACTCGCCCACATCAAGCCGGGCGAGAACGTCGGTTGCCAGTTGCCGTGGATTGAGTTTGCGCGCTTTCGCCAGGCCCATCAGGGCGTTGGTTTGATAATCTCCAAACCGGGGATCGGGGCATGGCTGGACCAGAATGGACACGGTTTCTGCGCCCGGAAGAACAAGGGCTACCGCTGCCTGAAGGCGTTGCTGGATGGCCTGATGAGGAAGCAAAGTGGTAAGCCGCTATTTCCGACCCTGCTCGCGGATAATTCGCAGCATGGTCTCAGCGTCGGGGGCCTGTTCTAAAGCTTGTCGAAATTCGGCCTTGTGGAGGAGCTTCGCGATGTTGGCCAGGGTGTGCAAATGCTTTTGGAATTGGCCTTGGGGAACGAGAAAAAGCATTACGAGATTAACGGGCTGGTTGTCCAACGCATCGAAATTGACCCCGGTCTTGGATCGGCCCAGGGAGCCGACAACTTCGTAAATCAAGTCCGTTGAAGCGTGGGGAATTCCTATGCCGAACCCGATCCCGGTGCTCATCGATGACTCGCGCTTCTTGACGACAGCCGCAATCGCGTCGTGGTGTTCGGGTTTGATTCTGCCCGTGCTGACGAGATTGTTGATCAGTTCATCGATTGCTTCCCAGCGATTGCTTGCCCGCAAATCGGTGATGATCTGTTCTTTGGTCAGAATATCGCCCAAATCCATAACTCGGATCGTTCCGTTCGGGGCATTTCGCCTGAACTGCCTGCCCATTTCAAGACAGAACTGCGTTTTGCCCATTAGGGATAGTACTGAGGAGGGGTCACCAAAACGACTGAACTCGCTTCACCATGTCCCAGGTAAGGCTAATCCACCATTCCAATCCGGTCCAAGGTTTGACCTGGCCACCCAGAAGCGGCACCGCAACCAGCAACACACACACGTTTCCAAGAAAGATAATTACCGCTGAAAACAAGTAACCCTGCTCGGTTATATCCGATTGTGTGCTCTTTAAAATGTGCCAGGTCAGGGTGACGTGAAAGCCATAAGCCGCGCCCAGCACAAGGTGAAACCATACGGCGTAAGGACGCAAGTTCCACAAAAAGTTCCCCGCCCAATACGCAACCACCAGGAGGACCGCATAGACCGGGAAAAAATAGGGGGCTAAAGCAATGATGAAATTGTTTTTGGTTACGATCACGTGCCCGCCTTTGGAACTTGCCCGGAATTTTTTAACCCGTCCTCCCATTAGCCAGGTCCAGAGGGCATGCGTCAATTCGTGTCCGAAAACGTAAAGCCACATAGGTTTTGGCATCAGAAGATAAATCACCACCCAGCAGGCTGCGCCGGATAGGGCCGCCACCCAGATCGTGTCGGCCCGGCCGCTGGCCCGCAATACGTTCCAAAGCGCCTCGCCTGCTCCCGCGCACAACGGCAACAGCAGGATCGCGACAATCAGTTTGCACCATTTTGCCACCGACGCATTATTTGAATTTCATCCGTACGCACCAGACAAAAGCCGGGATCGAGCGCCCGCGTTCCCAAGTGCAATCTTGTGTGGGTGCGGCCCCGCTCCTACCCTTCGCGCATGACCGAAGAACAGGTTCTGCAAGTGTTCCGCGAGACAGGCGCCCTGCTCGAAGGGCATTTCGTCCTGCGCAGCGGATTGCACAGCAGGCAGTACTTCCAGTGCGCCCTTGCGTTGCAGTACATGCCCACCGTCGAAAAGCTCGGGGCGGCCCTGGCCGCCAAAGTGAAGAGCCTGAACCCGCAAACCATCATCTCGCCAGCCATGGGTGGACTTGTTCTTGGCCAGGAAGTCGCCAGGCAACTCGGGATCCGCTTTATCTTTGTCGAAAAGGAGGAAGGTAAACTGGTGCTCCGTCGCGGGTTTAAGATCCGGCCCCAGGAAAAGATTGTTATTGTGGAGGATGTCGTGACCAAAGGCGGGCGTGTTCAGGAAACCATCGATATCGTGCGCGCCAACCAGGGAGACCTTCTCGGAATCGCAATGGCTGTCGACCGCTCCGGAGGTGGCGTGAAATTCGGTGTCCCCGCGTTCAGCCTGCTAGCGCTGCACGTTGAAACGTTCCCCGCTGACAATCTTCCGGCCGATCTTGCGGCCGTTCCAGCTGTTAAGCCCGGCAGCAAGTAAGTCAATGACCCGGCCCCGTTCCGCGCCTTCCGCGCGCCAGCTGTTTCGCGAGTCGTAACGCCGCCGTCATACTGGACGGATTCGCCACCCCTTTCCCGGCAATGTCATACGCGGTGCCGTGGTCGGGCGAAGTCCGCACAAATGGCAGGCCGACCGTCCAATTGATGCCTTGCTCGAACGCAACCATTTTCAAAGGCGCCAGGCCCTGGTCATGGTACATGGCCACCACGACGTCGTAGTCGCCGCGGTAAGCATAATAGAACAACGCGTCCGCGCTGATTGGACCTGCCACGTCGATTCCGTTCGCCCGCGCGGCTTTCACCGCAGGCTCGATGTGGGTGCTCTCTTCGGTCCCAAGTTTACCCCCTTCGCCGGCGTGCGGGTTAAGACCGCAAACACCGATTCGGGCCCGAGATAAACCCAGATCGCGGCAGGCCTGCGCCGCTAGTTCAATTGTCGATGCGATTTTCTTGACGGACAGTTGTTCTGCTACATCGCGCAAGGGAACATGCGTCGTCGCAAGCGCCACCCGAAGCCAACGACCGCGGTCGTCTGTCCCCAGCAGCATCATCGAGGTCCGTTGTGTCTTTGCCAGTTCCGAAAGCAGTTCGGTTTGGCCGACAAACGGAATTCCTGCCCGAACGATCGCTTCCTTATTCACCGGAGCGGTCACTAGCGCGTGCAGCTCTCCAGCGAGACATCGGCCCGCCCCGTAGCGAACCCATTCAACCGCCGATCGCGCGGCGCTAGCGCTTCCGTGAACCAGATCAGGCTCCAGTGGCGGGCATGGATTTACGATGGAAAATTTGTCGTCGCCGAATTGGCGTCCCTGTGCTGGACCGGATCGAATCGGCAAATTCAGACTAAGGGATTGATTAGTTTGTGTTATGTATCCAGAGTCGCCTATAAGTACATACCGCGTCTCGTCGGCACCGGCTTCCTGTGCCAGGGTTTTAAGGGTTACCTCCAGTCCAATGCCGGTGACATCGCCGATCGAAATCCCGATGCGCAGAGGGGAGTCCACTAATAAAATATCTGAACGAAAGTCTTCTTGCGCAGCTTCGCCAGCCACTGTTTCTCGAGCCGGTTTTGCTCCTCACGCTTGAGGGTCTGCTCAATCAACGCGCGCACTTCGCCCAGCGTCTTGTAATGCGATTTGTTCACCTCATCGACTCGCAGAACGTAGCAGTCCGTTCCGGTGTCGATCACACCGCTGCATTCTCCGGGCTTCAACGCGAAAGCGACGTCTGCCAATTCTCGTCGAAGCGCCGAGCGTGTATACCAGGTGCCTTCGTGCGATTGCAGCCGATCCTGCGAATAAATGGATGCCATCTCATCGAAAGTGGCGCCTTCTTTTAACCGGGCCACAATTTCCTCACCCAGCACTTTGGCGTCCGGCGCGCCGGCGTCCGATGATTTGTTGAGGATAATCCTTCTTAATTTAACCTGGTCCTCTTCCTTGAACTCCTCTTTGTGCGCCTCGTAATAGTTCTCAATCTTGTGCGGAGATATGATGATTTCAGCCGAAATGTTTTTCAGCCGCAATTGGGCTTCGATGAAACGTTCTTTGATCTGTTGCCGAAATTTCTCATAGGACATCCCGCGCGCTTCAAGCGTCTTGGTCAAGGTGGGACGGTCCCCGAAGTCGTTTTTGATGGTTTCCTGGACGAGCTCATCCAGGACGCTATCCGGCAGACTGTAACCTGCGGTTTTGAACTCATGCAGGATTAGCTGACGCTCGACCAGCTTGTCGAGGTTCTCATTCTCCATCTCCGCGAGCTTTTTCTCGATGGCCGATCGCGAGGTCCCGTATTGCGCCACAACGCGGTCCGCGGTTTGCTCGTTGAGGCTTTGAACCTCGTGGTACGTAATGACTGCGTCATTCACGATCGCCCGGATCGCGTTGGCCAGTTCCGCGTGAGCTCCAGCCGCGCACGACCAGGTGAGTGCCGCGATAAACCCGCTACGCCACAGTTTCATTCTTGAGGGTTGGAGTCTATCTCCGGCGGACATCGTGGCAAGTGACAAGTTTCCAATTTATCCTGACGCTCATCGCAGGCAGTCCAATGCCGCAGACCCTTATTGGCCGGCGGCTGTGACGGTCTCTTGCGGCCTGCTCCCGCGTTTGAGCCAAACGAGCAGAATGCTGATGTCTGCGGGCGAAACGCCGGAGATGCGTGATGCCTGGCCAACCGTTGTCGGTCGAATTTGAGTAAGCTTCTGACGCGCCTCTGGGCGAAGGCTTGGCACGGAAGTGTAGTCGAATGAAACGGGTATCTCTTTGCACTCCAGAGACTTGAGCTTTTCGACTTCGCTTTCCTGTCTTGCTACGTAACCCGCGTATTTCAATGCAATTTCCACCTGCTGCGTCACCTCCTGCGGCAGCCGTGAGTCTTGCACCACATCTGCATAGGTGATTTCCGGCCTCCGCAGGAGTTGAGCGAGTGTTTCCGTCCCTATCCGAGTTTGTTCGAGCCGATTGATCTCGGCCGCGATGGCTTCTTCCTTCTGGCGGAGCTTCTTGAAGTGGCGTTCCGGTAATAACCCAATCTCGTGACCAATATGAGCAAGCCGCAGGTCAGCATTGTCCTGGCGGAGCAGCAACCGGTATTCCGCGCGTGACGTGAACATGCGGTACGGTTCCACGGTGCCTTTGGTCACTAGGTCATCGATGAGGACCCCGATATACGCCTGGTCGCGGCGGAGCACGATTGCGTCGAGGTCTCGGGTTCGTCTGGCGGCGTTGATTCCCGCCATCAGTCCTTGGGCCGCAGCTTCCTCGTATCCCGAAGTCCCGTTGATTTGCCCGGCAAGAAAGAGATTCCGGCAAGTTTTGGCTTCAAGTGAAGGGTAGAGTTGGGTGGGGAACGCAAAATCGTATTCGACGGCGTAAGCCGGGCGCAGGATCTCGGCGTTTTCGCACCCTACGATTGTGCGAACCATCTCGACCTGCACATCGTAGGGCAGGGAGGTTGAGAATCCGTTGACGTAGATTTCGTCGGTTGCGATTCCTTCAGGCTCAAGGAAGATTTGCTGGCGTTCCTTTTCTGGGAATTTGACGATTTTATCCTCGATTGATGGGCAGTAGCGTGGCCCCACCCCTTCAATAACACCTGAGTAGAGAGGCGACTTGTGCAGGTTAGATTTGATGAGATCGGCAGTTTGGCGAGTGGTGTAAGTAATGTAGCACGGCAATTGGCCTCCAATGGCGGCCAGAATGGAACCGGGAGGGTAGGGGGAGGTAAGGGTAGTTGGGCGGGAATGTTCCACGTGGAACATTTCATCCGAGCCTGCACCCGAGTGTTCCACGTGGAACAAGTCATCCTTCCAAAAGCTGAAATAGGGGACCGGGTCGTCCCCAGGCTGAATTTCTGTTTTGCTGAAATCAATCGAGCGCTTCAGTAGTCTAGGCGGCGTTCCCGTCTTGAGCCGCCCCAATTCGAGCCCTACATCTATCAACGAGGCGGAAAGCCCAGTCGCTGCTGCCTCTCCGGCCCGCCCCCCTGACTGCTGGTTGAGGCCAATGTGCATCAGCCCTTTCAAAAACGTCCCCGTGGTTACTACAACCGTCTTGGCCAGGTATTGAACCTCAAGCGCAGTTTCGATCCCTAAAACCTGGTTGTCCCGGTGCAGGAGCTTCAAGCACTGGGCTTGCCTGAGGTCTAAATTCGGCTCGCGTTCGCAAATCCATTTAAGTCGGAATTGGTACGCCTTTTTGTCGCACTGCGCCCTCGGAGCCCAAACCGCCGGCCCCTTCTTTGTGTTGAGCATTCTGAACTGCAACCCGGTCATGTCGGTCGCCTTGCCCATCTCTCCACCAAGCGCATCGATTTCACGTGCCAGGTGGCCTTTCGCCAAACCCCCAATCGCAGGGTTGCACGACATCTGTCCCACCGTGTCCGCGTTAATCGTCAGCAGTAACGTTTGGCAGCCCATGCGCGCCGCTGCGAGTGCGGCCTCTACACCGGCGTGTCCGGCGCCGACCACAATTACGTCATATTGCTTTGGATAAACAAACATTTGCAATTCTCGGGATTTTCTGAAGGACAACACGCGTTAACAAGCCCAAAGCGTGCGCTACGCTGATGCCCTCATTCGATTCATTTTACCACGATTGCAAGCCGACCTGATGCGGATGAACGGAAACATCCCTCTCACGCAAACGTAACAATAGGTTGTCATGTTGCCGAACCTTCTTGCGCCCCGTGGTAATGCGATATCGGCAACTAATTGTCATTTTGGCCGGTGGAGCACTCGTTTAGGGTCAGCCTGGATTCACGCCCAGTGACACAATGCTGCAAGCTTGAATGATGTTCAGCCCCAGGCGGTTCGCCTCGGCAAGAACCTCGTCGGATTCGGTCCCCGGATTGAGCCACAGCTCATCACAGCCTTTCGCGGCGATTTCCGGCAGCAGGTTTCTCAAGACGTGTGGCGGCACATACACACTAACGCGGTCAGGCCGCGCCGGTACGTCTGAGATGCTTTTGTAGGCTGGGAACCCTTCCACTTGCGATTCCTTGGGGTTGACCGGGTAAACGGTGAAACCGTGTTGAGCGTGGGCGCGGACCGATTTGTTGCCGAATTTAGAGCGGTCGTTCGAGGCTCCGATAATGGCCACGGTTCTCATCGAACCACTATCGTTTGAAATGACCGGGAGTAAAGGGGCGGCCAAGGGTGCCGCCCGGCGTTACTTCGAGTTATCCGGAGCCGGCAGAAAAGTGATCTTTACCGGGTCGTTCGAGGGGTGTGTGAAGCTGTCGAGCAGACTGGGCGCTGCTTTTCCCTTTGGTTCAGCAGGTGGGTTGGTTCGCTCAGGTTGAAGCGCTGAGCGCAAAGCGCCTTCAACCAGCTGTGCGCAATGGATCTTCATGGGCGGAAGCGGCCCAAGTTCACCCGTCAGTTCCTCGGTTTTCAGGTCCAGGGCTTCCTGGGCGGTTTTTCCACGGATCAATTCGGTGGCCAGACTCGCAACCGCAATGGCGGTTTCGCATCCAAACGACTGAAAGGTAGCGCGGTCGATGACTTTTTTGCCGTTGAGTTCCTTAAACTTTACCCACATGCGGAGCATTTCACCACAATCCGAGTTGCCGACAGTGCCAACGGCATCGGCATCGGGCAATTCGCCGATGTTTTGGGGATTGCGGAGAGCTTCCGCGATCTTTTTTTGCATTTCGTCGTTCATCGGCTTAGCCAAGTTTATATCGAGGCAGCTTGGGATCAACTTCAATGGCCCAGGCATCAATGCCACCCAGCAAGCAGCGGACGTTTTTAAGCCCGTGCCCCATGAAATAAGCGGCGGCGTCCAGCGATTTGCGTCCCTGGTGATCCACCAGGACCAAGGGCCGGGTGTTGGTTCCTTCGGCCAAAATCTCGCGCATGACAGGCTGTGAGAGCAAAACAGAGCCTTCGAGATGGACAGCCTGGAATTCCTCGCGGGAACGGATATCGACCAGACGCACTTCGGGGTCCTGGCGGAGCCACTGGGCGAGGTCTGGAGGGGAGATCAGAATTTTTTCGTCCTGCTCATGACTGCTGCGAATGTGTTCCAGAACTTCAGCGGGATCCAGCCCGCCGTTGCGCGCGCAAAGTTGTTCCACTGTTTCGTCCGGCTGGAAGGCGCAACTGCTGCACCCGCCGAGGTGATAACGCCTGAAGAGGGCGCGCTGGGCACCGGGGTAGGCATCGAGAACCTCACGCATCGTGGACTTCGTGTCGATCGAGATAGCAGCTGGGCTCATGGAACAATTTCAGGTTCCGAAAAACTTTTGAACTTCGCCCAGCACCTCAACGAACCGGTCGATTTCCTGTGTTGTGTTGTAAAAGTAGAAACTGGCGCGCGCGGTGGATTCGACCCCAAGCTTGTGCATCAGGGGTTGGTTGCAGTGATGCCCTCCGCGCAACGCGACGCCGCCCTGGTCGGCAAGCGTTACCACGTCATGGGCGTGAACATCCTTAAGGAGAAAACTCACCACGCCTGCGCGGCCGATATGCGGACCGAACAACCGGATCCCGGTCTTGAACCGGGCCAGTTTTTCATAGGCGTATGCCCCGAGTTCCTGGTCATGCTCGGCGATCCGGTTGCGGCCGAGGCCATCCAGGTAATCCATGGCTGCGTGCAATCCCACAGCCCCTGAGATATCGGGTGTGCCGGCTTCAAAACGATGAGGAGCATGTTTCCAGGTGCTCTTCTTGAAGCTGACATTGAGAATCATTTCACCCCCGCCCTGGTAGGGAGGCATCGATTCGAGAATTTCCTGCCGTCCGTACAGAACGCCGATGCCGGTGGGGCCGCACATTTTGTGCCCTGATAAAGCGAGGAAATCGCAGTCAATCTCCTGAACGTCGAGCGGCCGATGGCCAGCGCTTTGCGCGGCGTCGACCAGCGTGACGATCCCGGCCTTGCGCGCGCGCGCACACAAATCGTTTACCGGGTTGATGGTGCCGAGCGAATTTGAAATATGAGTCAACGCCAACAGTTTGACATCCCCGGTCATCCATTCGTCGAGCCGAGTGAGATCGAGCAGGCCGATGTCGCCGACGATGGGCAGAAACCGCAACCGCGCCCCGGTGCGCGCGGCGATAAGCTGCCACGGCACAATATTGCTGTGATGCTCCATCTCTGTCAGCAGGATGGCGTCGCCCTCGCGCAGGTTTTTCGAGCCCCAGGATTGTGCGACCAGGTTGATCCCTTCGGTGGTTCCCCGCGTGAAAATAATTTCGTCAGGGCTGCGCGCGTTAATGAACCGGGCGGCACGCGCGCGCGCCGCTTCGAATGCGGCGGTGGCCCGGTTGCTCAATTCATGAATGCCGCGGTGGACATTGGCATTGTCCCGCTCGTAATAGGAGCGGAGGCAATCAAGAACCGCCCGCGGTTTCTGCGTGGTTGCGGCATTGTCGAAATAGATCAAGGGACGGCCGTGAACTTTCTGATCGAGTATCGGAAAATCGGCGCGGGTAACGGACCAATCCATAGACAATGACCTGTGAAAGTTGCCGGTTCGCTCTTAGAGAAGCCCGAGTTGGAGCTTTGCCGCCTCGGTCATCATTGCCTGGTTCCACGGAGGATCCCAGACCAGTTCCACGGCCACATCGTCGACGCCTTCCAACCCGAGCACCTTGTTTTGGACGTCCTGCGCAAGCGTGGGACCCATGCCACAGCCCGGCGCGGTGAGCGTCATTTTGACGTCGACGCGAAAGGAGGACTCGTTGAGCGGACTCAAGTGACAGTCGTAGATCAGTCCAAGGTCGACAATGTTGACCGGGATCTCGGGGTCGTAACAGGTGCGCAATTGGTTCCACACTTCTTTTTCGAGGTTTTCCTGCGTGAGGGGCGCTCCGGTGTTGACGGGTTTGGCAGTTTGGGCAAAGCCCAAAGCGTCGGCGTCGTTGCCTTCGATTCGGAACATGTTGCCATTTACAATCACGGTGTAGCTGCCGCCCAAGGACTGTGTGACGTAGGCCTGTTCGCCTTTCTGGAGCGTGACCTTGGTGCCGATGGGGATCATGGCCGCCTCGACGTCTCGCGCCAGGGCAACGGGTTCGTTGCTGTTCATAGATAAGCAATATACTCGATTGGAACGGCTCTGTCGCCTGGACCCCGCGTTATAAGTCCTCGGTTTCGGTGCTGACCGGCTCGTTACCCCCGGCCAAAGCGGCTTTCAGCGCGTGCCAGGCCAAAATCGCGCATTTCACGCGGGCGGGGAATTTGTGAACGCCGGCGAAAACGGCCAGCTTTCCGACGTCCTGCACAATGTCGCCGGTGGTCACCATTTGATGAACGCGGTCGAAGATTTTTTCCACTTCCGCCCGGGTTTTGCCTTTGACGTTTTCGGTCAGCAAGGATGCGGAGGCCTTGGAAATGCAGCAGCCCGAGCCCATGAAACTAATGTCGCGAATGGTATCGCCATCCATCGCCACGAACAGTTTCAGTTGATCCCCGCAAAGCGGATTTCGGCCTTGGGCTGAGCAAGTTGGCTCCGGGAGTTCGTGGAAATTGCGCGGGTGCTTGCAGTGATCCAGGATGAGCTGCTGGTAGAGATCAGAAAGATCGTCGAACATCATTGCTGCGCCTTCAAACGTTTGCGGAGATTCGCGGATTTGTCTCCAGGCGATCCCAAATGATGCGATCGAGTTCCTCGCGGAGCGGGAGGTAGCGAATGCGCTCGATGATCTCACCGGCAAAGGCGTGGATCAGCATGCGACGGGCCCGTTCGGCGCCAATTCCGCGGGCGCGCAGGTAAAATATGGACTCGTCATTGAGTTGCCCGATGGTCGCGCCGTGCGTGCATTTCACATCGTCGGCATAAATCTCCAGTTGCGGCTTGGTATCGGCCGTGGCCTCATCTGACAGCAGCAAATTTTTGTTGGTTTGCTTCGCATCAGTTTTTTGCGCGGGCTGACGGACGAGGATCCTGCCGTGGAAAACGCCCTTGGACCGACCGTCGAGGATGCCGTTGTAGTATTCGTGACTGTTGCAGTGAGGCTGCGCATGCTCGACGATCATGTGGTGATCGGCCAACTGGTCATCGCGCGTCAGGTACAATCCATTGAGCACGCACTCGACTCCTTCGGCACCCAGGTGGGTTCGGATATTATTTCGCGACAATCGCGCGCCGGTGGCAATCGAATGCGCGATTAGGTTCGAGTTGCGTCCCAGTTGGGCGTGAATGGCGGCGATGTGGAACGCGCTCAGGCTTTCATCCTGGAACTTGCAGTGTTCGAGGACGGCCCCCTCTTCGAGAACAAGCTCAGTGGCTGTGTTGGTGAAATATTCGCCGTCGGCCACACTGACGTAGCTCTCGATGACAGTAGCCTTGCTTCCGCGCTCCGCCACGACCAGTGTGCGCGGGTTGGTGGTCGTTCCCGGCTCGGTTCGTGTCGTGACAAAAAACAGATGAATCGGATGCTCGACCCGCGCGCCTCGTTGAAGGTGTATGAACCCGCCGTCCTGGAAAAAGGCGTTGTTGAGCGACGCAAAAGAATTCGTCGGATCCTGAGCATACCGGCCGAGGTGCTTTTCGATGAGAGCCGTCTCTTCGGAAAGCGCTGCGGCAAGGTTCTTTACGGTGACACCCGGCGTATTTGGCAGTTGCTTGGATAACCCGGGAGCGAAATGGCCGTTGACGAAAACCAGGAGTGCACCCGGCAGTTGGGTGAAAGTGAGGCTTGATACCAGATCTCGAGGCACCCCTTCGACGACCGGTTCCAGCACCGGTTTGAATGGGAGCTTGACCAGGGCGCCGACGTTCGTGAAGCGCCAGTCTTCGTCCTGGAGGGTTGGAAAACCCAGCTCGGCAAAACGAGCCATGCCCGCCTTTCTCAAAGGATACAGCCACGACGGCTTGTGTCCGTGGCGTTCGAACCACTCAAATTGACGCTGGTGCGGTTCGGTTTCCTTCATAGCGGCTTCTTCGGTGTCAACAACCATAGCAGCACAGTTCTCTGGATCGGGATATTCGTCAAATTTGAGCCCGGCAGTGTCCCAGTTTCAGAGCGGCTGCGCAAGCAATCTGTCCTCGCTACTCGCCGCCGGGTTAATGGGGCGGAAAAAACGCGGAATACGCTGGAATCCCCGTTCTTACGTCGTTGCTCCGCGTTCAAATCTGCCTGGCGAGCCGAGAGGCGAGGCGGTCCAGAGCCGGTGAGCGGTCCAAAGGAGCCAGGCGCACGTCCAGGAGGCAAAATCCGCCTTTGTGATCGGCGGCGGTGCGCAAGGCTGAATCGAGTTCATCCTCGGTTTCGATGAGGAAACCGCGGCCCGCGCCGAGGACCTCCGGTAGGCGCCAATATTGCCAGCCCCAGACGTCGTTGTAGGGACCGTCTTGCATATGGCGCTCGGTTCCGTAGCCTTGGTTATTGAGAACCACCACCACTGGGTTTAGCCCGTACCGCGCGATCGTTGCCAATTCCATACCGGTCATTTGAAAGGCTCCATCGCCCACAAGAACCAGGGGGCGCAGCTTGGGATTGGCAATTTGCGCGCCGACAGCCGCAGGCACGGCAAATCCCATCGACGTATAATATGCCGGTGCGAGGAACTCGGTGCGTTCGCGAATAAAAAGGTCCGTTGCCCCGAACAAGGCGTCCCCTACGTCGGCCACAACGACCGTGTTTTTGGACAGAAATCCGTTCAGCCGCTCGAAAAGCCTTTTGACGGTCAGGCGGGTGCCGCTGTTGCGGACGCGGAACGGCAGAATCGGGGCCGGGCGTGGAATGCGCCCGACCGGCCTGCGCCGCAGCTTGGCAGCGACGAGTCCCCGGATAAAATCCTTGAAGCGAACATCCTCGTACGTGTGGTAACCTATGGAGAGTTTTTCGCTGGTCGCGTAGATCGAGCGGCCCGGGTCGAGCCGCGCGGTGTAAATCCCCAGGTTAATATCCGTCATGAAGGCCCCCAGCATGATTACGCAATCACTGCTCTCGACGTACTGCCGGACCGCTTCACGGCCCATGGCGCCTTCGTAAATACCGAGGTAAAGCGGGTGTTCCTCACCAATGACGGATTTGCCCAGCACGGTCGCGGCCACCGGAATCCCCGTCTTTTCAGCCAGGTGCAGCACCTGGTCCTGAAGACCGAACCGGTGGACTTCCACATCGGCCAGGATCACGGGCTTGCGGGAACGCTCAATGGTTTCTGCTGCTTCAGCAAGCGCGGCCCTTAGTGTCGCGGGGTTGCTGCGCTCGTGTAAGTTGGCGCTGCGATGGTGGGGGATGCCTTCAACAAAGACCTGGTCGCGAGGTAACTCGATGTAAACAGGTCGCTTGTAACGCAATGCCGCGTGAAGAACCCGGTCGATCTCCTGAAACGCAGTCTGAGGATCGCTCAACACAGTGGAAGCAATCGTGAGTTGCTCGAACACCTTCTTTTGCGTGTCAAACTCGCGAACTTTGTGATGGAGCAGCGGGTTTTTCTCCCGTTCTTTGATCCCGGGAGCTCCGCTGAGGATCACGACTGGCGACTTTTCCGCGAACGCTTCGGCGGTTGTGTTGGCGATCTTGAGGCCCCCGACACAGTAGGTGACGCAAACAGCGCCAAGCCCGCGCACCCGGGCATAGGCGTCCGCGGCGAACCCGGCACCCTGCTCGTCGCAAGTGTTCACAATCCGGAGCTTGCTTTTCGAGAGCATATCGTAAAAGCCGAGCACATAGTCGCCGGGAATGCCGAACACATGCCGGACGCCGTAATGATAAAGCCGTTCAATGAGGTATTCGCCAACCGAGGGAGGTTTTTTCATTTGGCGCGCCAAGCGTATCACGCGCCTGGTGCGGGGTCAAAACTCGCCAACAGAGGATTCAGTGGTGCAGTAATGGCACGCAGCCTCATAATGGCAGAAGAAACCGCTTCCCTTGCTGCCTCTGCCCGAAGCGATGCCGGAAACTGCTGCAGTTAGTAACCGGGTGCGCCAGGCGCTCTTTATTGGCTGGCGAGGAGCTGGATCTGAATCGCAGGACTCAGCCGGCGCATTGACGGGATATTCTTCCGAAATCCCAAAAAGTTAACCCGCCAACTGCGAGCCGGGTTGCCGATTCGCGGACCTGCATTGTTGATGTTGAGAACCCAACGGCTTGGTTCGTTCGGAAAACGCGCCGCGATAAGGACTTGACATTCCTGCGTAGTCATGGATTAAATGCGTTAATCTAAGAGGGTTCACAGAACTAAACTTCCTGAACATAGCAAACCCATGAAACCGCACCTATGCCGGCGTTGGGCCATGGTCGCACGTCTGGCAATCACACTCTCCACTTTCGTCGTTTCAAGCCTTGTTGCGGCACCCGTGTACAGCATTTTCCAGGGGCAGCAGTTCATGCAAGCCGGGGACGTAGTGCTTACCCAAACCCGGGCGGCCTATTGGGAATGCGCTGTGCACGGCCTATTGCCGATCCAGGTCAGCTCCGTGAAGGTCTCCTCTCCTCTCGGCAATTCGGTTAGCCTCAACTTTGACGCTTCAAAGGATAACGCTGTGGTGACTCGGGGCTACCCAGCGGACTCGGCTCGCGGAGCTGTCTTTCCGTCCGGGTCCTACACCCTGCGGGAGACGAGAACTGACAGTTCTGTCGTGACAGTCACTTTGACGCAATCGACGGCGGCGTATCCCGCAGTCTCCAGGTTCATAAGTTTGGATTCGTTGCCGATTGCCGCGGGGCGTGATCTGAGGCTGGACTGGGAAAAGAGTTCCGACGCTACGGCCGATGATTTCGTGGTGCTGAAGGCCTCTGGGGTGAATTCGCGAAGTTTTGAGACCTGGGAGCTCAATACTCCGTGGCCGGGTCAACCCGACGCGCTGTCCGGGTTGGCGACCTCGACCACAGTACCTGGAGACTTGATCAAACCCAATGACATCATAACGCTCGTGCTTACCCGCTTTCGAATCAACGACCGGCAGACCACGTCGAACGGTCTGACTCTCTCAGGCTCCGCCACCGCCATCGCCGCGACGATTTCCGTGCCGGATCAGCCCGAGGGAAATGATGTGGCCCAATACCGATTGCTCGCTGCCCGCGTTTTAAGACAGGATTCCCCTTCAACTCTCATCGTTCCCGATAGGGGTGGGTTTTTGTTTGAAGCTTCCGCGTGGGCGGTATCCCAGGAACGCCTGACCAATGTCACGCTTGGTTTGCCCGCCGGCGGCAATCTCCAGCTTCAGCCGAGTGAAGATCAGATATCCTGGCAAACCAACCTGGTCTTCAATACCGAGGAACAACTTGGAACCGTGCTTCCTCCGGGGACTTACTATTGGACATTCACTGGTGCCGGGGCGGGAATACAAAGGGCAACCACGACCGCGGGCCAAGCCGATTCCTGGCCAACGCCTTTAAGCGTCGGCAACTGGTCCGGCTTACAAACCAACTCTTTTACCAATGACGCAGTGGTTCATTGGACGACGCCATCCGGCGCCTTGCCTTCTGACCGGATCGAATTGATTGTCGCCGGTCCGGACGGCGCAATGGTGTACCGCAACCCTGATTTTTCAAAAGGCGATCCACCTATCCCGGGGACCGATACGCAATTGACGATTCGCGCGAAGAAACTCATCGATGGCGTAGATTACGAAGGCAGGTTGCGCTACATCCATTACCTGGCCGAGGATACCCACTCTTTGTCGGGTGCCACCGGCTGGGTGGCACGTTGTGTCGAAACGCGCTTTCCTTTGGGCTCCCGCGTGGCCTTCCCACTCGAGGTCCTCACCTCCGATCTGCCCGCAGGTGAGGTGGGCAGTCGTTATTCAGTCCAACTTTTGGGGAATCGCGGGCGGCGTCCATACTCGTGGTCCGCGACGGCGGGTTCACTACCTCAAGGTCTCCGGCTCAACACCAACGGCGTTATTTCCGGAGTCCCTGCTGCCAAGGGCACTTACCCGATCGTAATCACGGCGACGGATGCTATCGGCCAAAACACCGGCAAAGCCATGCGTCTGGATATCGTGGGTGAGCTCAAACCGCTAGAAATCGCAAGCTCCGCGTTGCCGCGCCTGGTGGCCGGCATCTATTATTTCGCCGAGCTAACGATACGAGGCGGAGTGGAACCGTATCAGTGGTCGATTGCATCTGGCCGGCTGCCGGCGGGGCTCGAACTGCAGGGCTGCTGCGGCATCATTGCGGGCGATCCCGTGGAGAGTGGTGAGTTCGCGTTTGAATTGCGGCTCCAGGATGGGGCTGGGCAAGTGCAGCAACGAGCTTTCGCGTTGAGCGTGCCACCTGAGGCCCTGGCGCCCCCCTTGAAAATCAACGCCTGCTCTTCTCGAGGCGAGGGCGATCTGACACTCGCACTCACCGGCCAGGAAGGCGACCCCATTACCGTGCAGTCTTCGGATGACCTGAGTTTTTGGAGTAATGTGCTTTCAACCAATCTGCCGAAGGATGGAACCGTCCGGCTGGTTGCCCCTCCGGGCGAACGAAAGTTCTTTCGGGCGCGTTTTGGCCATGATCGGCCCAATCCCAACCCGGTGCTCGTCCGACCGGCCCTCGCAGCCAATCGATTCGTTGAGGAACTCACGTATACGAACCCGGTCTCGCTGAGTCTTACCAACGATAGCGGCATCGTTCTGCAACTGGACGTCCCCGCCAACGCCCTGGCCCAACCAGAGCGCATCCGAATGAGTCTGGTCCAAGGCATCGCCGACTTGCCCCTCAACAGTCTGCTTTGGGCTGTGGAGTTTCAGCCCGATGGCTTAAGCTTGCTTCAGCAGGGAACCCTCACTGTCACGTTCCCCGCCGGGATTCCGGCCGATGCTGTCAGCTTTGCTTATGGAACGGAGGGAAGGGATTGCCATCTCAATCCGGCTTTGTCCCTCAACGGCAAGGTGGTCCTGCCAATCCAACATTTCAGTGGGGCAGGCCAAGGCCAGGGCACCAAAAAGCAAGCGGCCGATCTTTCCAATCGTCCTCCTTGTCTGCCCATGTACGCTGGGGAGGCAGAGGTAGCTGCCATCCTGCAAGACACTTATCCCGCGCCCGCGCCCCCAGAGTTGTTGCAGGCGGTTATGAAGCAGTGGTTTGATCAATCGGTCCTGCCCAATCTCAAGAAGGCGGAAAAGGATGATGCGAGCCTCGATGCTGCCACGACCGAGTTCCTGCGCTGGTCGTACCTCAATCGATTGCTCTGCTTAGGCGATTGGAACGAAACGGGCAGACAATCGCTCGCGCGAGGGATGGCAAACGCCATCAACAAGTCCCAGGCCCGCTGTGCCAGCAACTTCGACCCCGGTGAAATGGCAGTCATGATCGGACGAGATAGACAAGCACTTCTGCTCGGCCTCGAACAATACCTCCCGGACGCATTCGACAGCCCGAAAGTCCTGGACCGGGTCAGTCGATGTCTTCAATTCGAGTTGAAACTCGACTCGATTATCGATGTGCCTGGCAAATGGGTGGAACAAGTCCGATCAGCCCCGCTGCGCTTCCGCTGGAGGAAGGAAGACATTGCGGAGGACGGAATGTACGTGCGCGCGGAGGGCTCGGCCAACCTCGATCTGGTTTCGTGGGATTTTTATAACGAGAGGGTACGCCCCTCCACGGCCGGTGGTTCGTTTAAAGGCATGTGGTTGAAACTGACCATGCCACCACAGGAAAAAGGTTCGCCTCCTGATCCGGAAAATCCTTGCCCGGCTCCGCCATCCTCCAAGCCTCCGTCCGCTGTCGGCTGCTTCTTCAAAGCCGATGATCCCATTAACGGCATGTATGTGCGGGACGTCAATGGCACTTGGTGGTTCGAGTCAATCCCGGTGGATGCTGGCGGCAGATGGGGAAGCCTTTTCAAAGAGGCGCATCTGCAGGATTGGGTAGGGCTTCCTGATCTCGACGGCAACGAAATGACCGGGTTCTACTTCCGGGACTGGGAAGTCTCCGGCGGACAGGTTTTCGCCACCAAAGAATTTACCGGCTCAGTTGAGACTTCAGGTGGCCGCGCCGTCGAAACCACTTATCTCGAATTGCGCCATACGCCACAGCCGAGTACCGCGCCGTAGATGTCAAGGCGGACATCCGGTCCAAACAGGGTCTGACCGCTTTTGCCGCCTCAGCCGTAAAATGCCAGTTTACCTTGCCTTCATCGGACTTTAGACTCTGCTGTATATGGTTACTGAGGAAGGGATTCGGGACGCGTTGCGGGCGGTGAAATACCCGGGGTACAGCCGTGATGTGGTTTCGTTCGGACTGGTGAAACAAATCGCCGTGAACCAGGGCGCTGTCAGCGTCACGATGGCGTTGACGAGCCCAAATCAGGATGCGGCGCGGCAGCTTAAAGGTGAAGCTGAACGGGTCCTGCGGTCTGTTCCCGGCGTGAGTTCGGTCTATGTCGAAGTGGCCCAACCTCAAGGCGCGCCCGCCGGGGCCGGGCCCAATCCATGGGCACAACAGTCAAAGGTCCCGGGCATTCAGCGAATCGTGGCCATTGCCAGCGGTAAAGGGGGCGTCGGCAAATCCACAGTGTCGGTCAACCTCGCCTGCGCGTTGCAACAACTCGGCGCCCGGGTGGGCTTGCTGGATTGCGACATATACGGTCCATCCATTCCTTTGATGATGGGTGTCCACGTAAAGCCAACCATCAGCGCGGAAGAGAAAATGGTTCCGCCTTCGAATCACGGGGTCAAACTGATGAGCATGGGTCTGCTGCTCGATGGAGATCAGCCCGTGATTTGGCGAGGGCCGATGATCGTCAAAACCATCCAGCAATTTTTTGCCGCAGTTGAATGGGGCGAGCTGGATTATTTGCTCGTGGACCTGCCCCCCGGAACGGGCGACGCGCAATTGACCCTGTGCCAAACCGTGCCCCTGGACGGCGGTGTCATTGTGACCACTCCTCAGGAAGCCTCACTCGGGGTCGTGCGCAAAGGCATCGCCATGTTTCAAAAGGTCAACGTTTCCATTCTGGGGATAGTTGAAAATATGAGCTTTTTCACGGCTCCGGGTGGCGAGCGCGTCGAGATCTTCGGCCACGGGGGAGGCCAGGAAGAAGCCCGTCGTCAGAACGTGCCATTCCTTGGAGAAGTGCCGATTTTCAAGGAGATCCGGGAAGGGGGAGACAAAGGCGTGCCCGTGGTGGTCTCAAAGGCGAACGCGGCCGCCGGTGCAGCCTTCGTGGATATTGCTAAAGCGCTGATGTCGAGGAAGTAACAAAACTGAAGTTTGAGATTGTCAACAATCCTAAGAAATGGTTAACTTTAGGTGTCGCTGAAATGATATCGAGTGCGATTATGTCTGACGAACCCAAAGAGCACCCCTCGGCGAACGACTTGCTGAAGAACTCTACGTTGTATCGTGAGTTCCAGGCCGAACGCGAGGAGATCCTGAAGCACAAATGGATTGAATCGGAAAAGGCCGGGCGAGACATAGGTTTCGAGAGGGCGCTGACCGATTGGATCATCAAACATCGTTCGAAGTGGCGCAAAAGCCGGCAGGCGGCAAGTCACTAGCCGGCAGGGCTCCTTTAAGGCAGCCCGGTGAGACTGCCAAGGGATAAATGCGTTTGGAATTCTTTCTCCAGGGCGCACGGGACTTCTTGTCCCGGGCATGCCGGCAATTTTCGTATTTGTCCCCTCTTCACCACCATGGCTGACTCAAGCCTTATCCTGAACGCGGCAGCGATCCAAAGAGCGCTGATTCGCATTGCGCACGAAATTGCGGAGCGAAACGAGAGTGGGCAGGAAGTGGTGCTGGTGGGAATTCAACGGGGAGGCGTCGCGATTGCGGAACGCCTGGCAGCGGCGCTCAAGGAGATTTGGGGCTTTCCGGTGCCGATCGGCAAGCTCGACGTGACGATGCATCGCGACGACTTGGACCGCCGGCTTGCTCCCGACGTGCAACCGACCGTGATTCCGTTCGACATCACCAGCAAGACGGTCGTGCTGGTCGATGATGTCCTGTTCAAAGGCCGGACCACCCGCGCGGCGATGGATGCGCTGAACGACTTTGGCCGGCCCAGGAGAATCCAATTGGCGGTTCTGGTGGATCGCGGCCACCGGGAGCTGCCGATTAAGGCGGATTTTGTCGGGAAGAACCTGCCTACTTCCCCGACTGAAAATGTGCTGGTCTACCTGGAGGAACCGGGACGCCAGGACGAGGTTCTGCTTGAAAAACCATGAGCTGGAACCGCAAGCATCTGCTGGATATCCAATCGCTCAGCCCCGAGGAGATCATTACGGTGCTGGATACGGCGCGCGCGTTCAAGGCCGTGGGCGAGCGCGCCATCAAGAAAGTGCCCGCGCTGCGCGGCAAAACGGTGGTGAACCTGTTCGTCGAACCCTCGACTCGGACACGGATCAGCTTTGAACTTTCCGAGCAGCGCCTTTCGGCGGACATCATTAACTTCACAGCGGAGGCTTCGTCGCTGAAGAAAGGCGAAACCCTTAAGGACACCGCGCGCAACCTCGAGGCGCTGAACGCCGATTTTATCGTGATTCGGCACAGCGCAAGCGGCGCGCCACATTTTCTGGCACGCGTCATCAACGCGAGCGTTATCAACGCCGGCGATGGGGCTCACGAACATCCCACCCAGGCATTGCTCGATGCGTTTACGATTCGCGAGCGCAAAGGCCGCATTCAAGGGCTGAACGTCACAATCCTTGGAGACATTCTGTACAGCCGCGTGGCCCGGTCGGATATTTGGGCGCTGACCAAGCTCGGAGCCAAGGTCACGTTATGCGGGCCGCCCACGCTCGTGCCTCGTGAGTTTGAGAAGATGGGCTGCCACGTAACTTACGACGTCGAAGATGCAATCCGTGACGCGGATATCATCAATCTTTTGCGAATCCAGCATGAACGGCAGCGCAAAACAATGTTTCCCAGCCTCGGTGAATACTCGAGCTTTTTCGGGTTGAACAAAGCGCGTCTGGCAAAGACAAAACCCGACATGCTGATTATGCATCCCGGGCCGATCAACCGGGGAGTCGAGATCGACAGCCAGATTGCGGATTGCGCGCGGTCCGTCATCCTGGAGCAAGTCACCAACGGACTGGCGGTGCGCATGGCTGTGTTGTTCCTGGTCAACGGAGGCAAAGGCCCGCAAGAGGTGGCGGGTTAGCTGGAGACTAACTAAAGCCGGGCGCCGAGGTTGGCTTTGTGCATTTGCCAAATGATGGTTCCGGCGTGGATTAGCGCCAGCGCCAGGAGCAATACCCCGGAGACGTGCTCCATTTTGATCAACGTGCGTTCACTGAATTTGCCCTGGCCCAGAGCGCTGAGCCAGCTTAGAACCAGGAACCATAGTCCGGTCCCGAGGGCGACCCCGCCGACGCACGCCAGTTTGCCCGGCCAGTCGGGTGTCACCCATTCGCGCGAAATGAAATTCGCCGCGAGAATTACCCAGAACACGAGCACACCGACATTGCCCATCACGCGCAACAAGCCGGTCATGAACGGGGAACGGCCTTCGAAACGCTGCTCGAACTTCGCCTCGATTTTCTCGACCGTTGTCCCGAAACGCACATGTGACGGACCGGATTTGGTCAGCAGGAATTTGATTCCCAAAAAAAGCAGGAAAACAAAGCTGAACAGTTCCATCGCCGCCTTGACATACCCTTTAGTGAAGAACGAGGCGAACCCGGTAAAGGCGATGAAACAATAAACGACCTCCATGGCGGTGGCGCCCATCCCAATGAGCACTGCCCACTTGAAGCCGCGGCGCGCGCCTTCGTTGAGTATCGTCAGATTAATGGGTCCGACCGGGATGGACAGTACGAGGCCGCTGACAAAACCGGTGAGCGCCGCCAGCAGGATCGGCCTCAGGTTAAACATTGCCGCTCCCCGTTACCCTCAAACACTCAGGTCCCTTCCTCAGCCGATTCATCTTCGTCTTCCTCGATTTCGCGGCGCATCCGGCGCGAGATTCGCGGGCGTATGAACCCGTAAAGGAGGTATGCCGTAAAGACCGCGGGCAGAACGTAAAACAGGAAGTAATCCCGCAGGACCAACAGCGAACCGACAAACAACGCCGCGATGATCGCTTTGGCGAAAGTGCTCGTTGACCGCAAGCCCAGAGATTTGAAGCTGGGATACTTCACCGTGCTGACCATCATCGCCGAGAGGAACAACAGCACCCCGGCGATCACGTATCTCCAGCCGCCGAGACTTTTGTCTTTTTCATTCAGTTGAATGATCAAAAGGGTCATTGACGAAACAAGGCCCGCGGCGGAGGGAATGGGAAACCCGAGAAAGTCTTTGCTCCCGCCGCCACCGGGGAGGCTGGCCAGGCAATTGAAACGCGCCAGGCGAAACGCCCCGCAGATGAGGTAAATTGAGGCGATAAACCAGCCGAACTCGGGACGGCCTCCGAAAACGTCTCGAAGGACAATCCGGTGCACGAGAAACGCGGGAGCTGCTCCGAAGGAAATCAGGTCTGCGAGTGAATCGAACTCGCGCCCAAACGGGCTGTCAATGCCGCCCATGCGGGCGACCCGGCCGTCGAAGAGGTCAAAAATGCAGGCCAGCAGAATGAAACCGAGCGCCACTTTGATCGGCTGAAAATTGCCGGTCGAGAGATCGGCCTCGACGATTTTCGTCAGGGCGACGAATCCGCAGAACAGGTTGCCCGCCGTAAGCAGGTTGGGCAGAAAATAGATTTTGATTTTCGCCTCGGGCGAATCGGGGCCGGGTTGATGAGAGGTGGGGACTTCCATGAGCTCGGGGCCCGTGAGATGGATTAGCTTAAGGTAGCAATGATCGTTTCTCCGCCAACCACATGATCACCGAGTTTGACCTTCACGTTCGCTGTCAGGGGGAGATAAACATCGGCGCGGGACCCGAACTGGATCAGGCTGATTCGCTGGCCGCGAACGACGTCTTCATCCTGCTGGACAAAGGGAACAATGCGCCGGGCAATCACGCCTGCAATGAGACGAACCCCGATTTTGGACGGCGCGGGTGAACCGCTTTCGAATCCAAGCAGCACATTTTCATTGTGCGTGGCCGATTCGCTTTTGAGGGCGTTGAGAAATTGCCCGAGGCTGTACTTGAAGAACGTGATCTTGCCGGTGACCGGCGCGTTCTGCACGTGAATGTCAAACACGGAAAGGAAAATGGATACGCGCCGGCACTCGCCCCCCATGACCAACGGCTCGGTAATTGTGTCGATAGCGTCGACTTTGCCGTGCGCCGGCGAGATTACGAGGCCGGCGCCTTCAGGCACGTGAGGTGTAGGATCCCGGAAAAAATAGAGAGTAAAAATCGAAAAGAGCAGCCAGAGCACTAGCAGTGCCGGGACGGCTATCGCCGAAAGAATTGCTCCGACTACCGAGGCAAAAGCCATCAGGCCCCACACGATAAATCCAACGAGGAACGTGAGGAAAATAAGTTTGAAAGCCGCCCTTCTGGCTTTGCCCGAATGCTTCATGTGCCATCAAGGTAAGGCCTGGCTTGCGAGGGTCAAAGGCAAAAGAAGTGTTGAGTTCAGTTGTGGCGTGTTGCATAACCACGATATATGTCAATTTCCCTCGAGATTTTCCCTTATGAGCGGTGAGCACGCGGGCGATAGCCCAATGCCTCGTCGCAGGTTTTTGAAGCTGTCCGCGGCGACGGTTGGCGGGTTGGGGGCTGCCTCACCCGCGCCCTCGGATAACCTGGCGAATGGTGGGGCGGCTGAAATTCCACAAAATGCGCGGGCAACCCGGGCGTACAACTCCGAATACTCAGGACCGAATCTGGATCATATTGCGTTTCCTCTTGGGGGAATTGGGGCCGGCATGATTTGCCTCGAAGGATCGGGCGCCTTGTCGCACGTTTCGCTGCGGAACCGGCCGGATGTCTATAATGAACCGGCGGTGTTTGCCGCAGTTTCAATCAAGAGCGCAAACGTTGCGCGGGTTCTTGAAGGACCGGTCCCGGGGCGAAAGATTTTTGGGTCCCCCGGAACCGGAAACGGAGCGGGTGGAACGACGTATGGTTTGCCACGGTTCCGAGAGGCTTCCTTTCGGACAAGGTTTCCGTTCGGGACGGTCGCCCTGCGGGATCCAGACGTCCCTGTGGAGGTCGACCTTACGGGCTGGAGTCCCTTTGAGCCGGGACAGGCAGACGATTCGGGCCTGCCCGTGGCCGGCCTGGAGTACCGGTTTACGAACCGCTCCGCATCACAGGTCGACGCGGTGTTCTCGTTTAACGCGAGAAATTTCATGGCCAATGACGAGGCTCCTCGCGCCATTCGGCCGATTGAACGGGGTTTCATCCTTTGGAGTGGTGGCCCCAAAGATCAGCCGTGGCAGGAAGGTGCCGTTTCGGCAAGCGTCTCGGATCCTGGCGTCAAAGTGAATCATGCCTGGTTCCGAGGTGGTTGGTGGGATCCACTAACGATGGCGTGGAAAGATGTTGAGCAAGCAGCCGCGTACGATCGGCCGCCTCCGTCCGAAGGTGATCCAAGCCCTGGCGCGAGCTTGTTCGTGCCGTTCCAACTGGCTCCCGGCGCTTCAAAGGTAATTGTCCTGCGCCTGGCATGGTTTTCGGGCCAGACCAATCTTCGCATTGGACGCGATCCGTCAAGCGGGGCGCCTGGCCCTGCGGCGCAGTTTCGTCCCTGGTACGCCGGCCGGTTCGCCGATATAAACAGCGTCAGTTTCTATTGGCGCGATCATTACGATGAGCTGCGCCGGAACTCGGCGCGCTTTGCCGAGGCGTTTTACAACTCGTCTCTGCCGCCAGAAGTCATCGAAGTTGTTGCCGCCAATCTGACGATCATTAAGTCTCCCACCGTGCTGCGGCAAACTGACGGACGATTGTGGTCGTGGGAAGGTTGCGGCGACAACTCCGGCTGTTGTCACGGTTCCTGCACGCATGTGTGGAATTATGCGCAGGCCATACCCCACTTGTTTCCCGCCCTCGAACGGACGTTGCGCGAAACAGAATTTCAGGTCTCGCAGAATGAAGCAGGCCATCAACAGTTCCGCACTTCCTTGCCCATTCGCCCGGTCGAACATGATTTCCACGCGGCCGCCGACGGGCAGTTGGGCGGCATCATGAAGGTGTA